>Ga0070738_10003574_pt1 | contig 20062 bp, 16 predicted proteins | sample Coa_R2_2_FD_66446 | JGI IMG/M metagenome (GOLD analysis project Ga0070738, IMG submission 66446) | Surface soil microbial communities from Centralia Pennsylvania, which are recovering from an underground coalmine fire - Coalmine... | ecosystem: Environmental > Terrestrial > Soil > Unclassified ... | reverse complement strand
GCCTCGGCCGCCCTCCCCGTCCGGCTTGTCGCATTTTGCGCGAAACCTGTGCGTCGGCGGCGCCCTCCTCGCCTCGGTCATGGCAGCCATCGGCTTTCGAGCCGATATCGTGCGCCTGTGGCCGCAAAGCGGCATGGCCTACGCGGCGCTCGGTCTGCCGGTCAATGCATACGGGCTCGAGCTCCACGGCCTGCACACGCGCGCGGCTTCCGATGCGAGCGGACCCGTCCTCGGCATCGAGGGCGAGATCGTCAATGTCCGGCCGCAGGAGGCGGCGGTGCCGCCGGTCGAACTCACCATTCGCGACCGAAGCGGCCGCATGCTCTATAGTTGGACCATGAGGACGCAGAAGCGCCGGCTCGCTGCGGGCGAGCACCTGTTTTTCCAGGCCCGGCTGTCGCAGCCACCTCCGACCGGACGCGAGGTCACCGCCCGTTTCGCGCAGGAGAGCCTCGCATCGCGGTAGAGCCCGCCGTCTCCCCGGGACCTTGCGCTCGACGTTTGCCCAAGAAGCGGCCCATGCCCATATTCCGCGCCAGGACCAGCGAGAGCGGAATTAAATCGTGTCTGACGCAGATAGGCCGCAAGACGAGAAGACGCCCTTCTTCAAACGGATTTTTGGACGCAAGGACGAAGCCCCTGCCGAACCGAAGGAAGAGCCCAAGCAAGAAGAGCCCGAACAGGAAAAGCCCGAGCAGGATCGGCCAGGCTGGCTGCGCCGTCTGAGCCGCGGCTTGGCGCGCTCATCGCAGGCGATCGGCACCAGTCTTGCGGATATTTTCACCAAGCGCCGGCTCGATGCCGACATGCTCCAGGATCTCGAGGACGTGCTGATCCGCGCCGATCTCGGCGTCGCTGCGGCGGAGCGGATCAAGGAAGAGGTCGCACGCGGCCGCTACGACAAGGACGTCGGCGTCGACGAGGTGAAGAACGTACTCGCGACGGAGGTCGAGCGCGTCCTCGCGCCTCTCGCCAAGCCGCTAGAAATCACGAGCCGGCCTTTCGTCATCCTCGTGATCGGCGTCAATGGCTCGGGCAAGACCACGACGATCGGCAAGCTCGCTTCCAGATTGACTGACGAAGGCAAGCGCGTGGTGCTGGTCGCCGGCGACACTTTTCGCGCCGCTGCCATCGAACAATTGCAGATCTGGGGCAAGAGGCTCGGCTGCGAAGTCATTGCACGCGAGAGCGGCACGGATGCGGCAGGCCTCGGATATGATGCGCTTCAAAGCGCGCGCGAGTCGGGCGCCGACGTTCTGATCATGGACACGGCCGGGCGGCTGCAAAACAGAACCGAGCTGATGGCCGAACTCGAAAAGATCGTGCGCGTAATGAAGAAGCTCGATCCTGCGGCCCCGCACGCCGTTCTCCTCGTGCTCGACGCGACGGTCGGACAGAATGCGCTGGCGCAGGTCGAGATTTTCGGCCGCAGCGCCGGAGTGACGGGCCTCGTCATGACCAAGCTCGACGGGACTGCGCGCGGCGGAATTCTCGTCGCCATAGCCGAGAAATTCGACCTGCCGATCCATTTCATCGGCGTCGGCGAGAGCGCCGAAGATCTTCAGCCGTTCGATGCGCGCGATTTTGCGCGCGCCATCGCCGGGCTCGAATGATTGCGCTTGCGCCTGAGACGGGGCTGGTGCACTTAGCGCCCAAAATGTCCAAGGATCATGAATGACTGAGCCCGCCGATCGCGCGAAAATGCCGCCCTCTTTGAAGCTGACGCTCGAACTCGGGCCGCTCTTTCTTTTCTTTTTTGCCAATGCGCGACCGAAGCTCTTTGCGCCTTTCGCCGCGCGCGTCCTGCCTCCGCATCTGCTGGCGGGCGAAAATGCCGGGCTCTTTACCGCGACCGCGGTTCTGATCCCGACCGTCGTCCTCGCGCTCATTATCTCGTATTGGTATACGCGGCGCTTGCCGGTCATGCCGCTCGTCACGGCCGTGCTCGTCGTCATCTTCGGCGCTCTGACGCTCTATTTCCAGGATCCACGCTTCATCAAGATGAAGCCAACGATCCTTTATACGACATTCGCAATCGTGCTGATCGGCGGCTGGATTTTCAACAAGCCGCTTCTGTCGATCATCCTCGACAACGCCATGCCGCTGACCGAGCGCGGCTGGCGCATTCTCACTCTGCGCTGGGGGATATTCTTTTTTGCTTTGGCGATCGTGAACGAAATCGTCTGGCGCACACAATCGACCAATGTCTGGGTTGCGTTCAAATTTCCCGGCACGGTGATCATCATCTTCCTCTTCACCATGAGCCAAGTCCCGCTCATGCTCCGGCATGAAATCAAGGAAGAGGACATCAAGGAGAAGAGCGCGGCGCAATAGGTATGTCACTCGTTGCGTCATCGTCATTGCGAGCGAAGCAAACCAAGGATTTTGCCTTCGACGCTGGATTGCGCCGCCGCCTTCGGCTCCCCGCAATCACGGCGAGATCCTCACCGGAAAAAGACGAACGTGACGATAAGGAAAACCGGCACGAGAATGGCGCAGGACCAGGCAATATAGCCGAAGAATCCAGGCATGGGCACGCGCGCGCGGCGCGCCAATGCGTAGATCATGAAATTCGGCGCATTGCCGATATAAGTGAGCGCGCCCATGAAGACGGCGCCGACCGAGATCGCTGCCAATGTGGATGCGAACGGCCCCATGAGCTCCGCCGGATGGTCGCCCGCAAGACCAAGGAAGACCAGATAAGTCGGCGCGTTATCGAGGACCGAAGACAAAAGGCCCGTCGCCCAGAAGTAGGCGGCATTGTTCGGGGTCCCATCGGGATGCGACAAAGCCGCAATTACGGGGCCGAACGGCCCATGCGCATTGGCCGCCAACATGGTCATCACCGGGATGATGCAAACGAAAATCGCCGCGAAGAGTTTCGCCACTTCTTCGAGCGGTCCCCAGGTGAAGTGATTGGCCTCGCGGTCTTCGTCGGGCGTGACCGCGAACGAGATCAGGCCGATCGCCAACATCGCAGCGTCGCGTACGATATTCTGCAATTCGAGCCGCGCGCCGAGAACACTGAACCCTATGCCCGGATGCCAGAGTGCGCTTTCGAAGATCGCGCCAACGGCCGCGAGAATCAGCGCGACATTTTTGAGGCCCCAGATCTCGAGGCGCGTTTCCTTTGCCTTAGCCGGTTTATGCTCCTGCCGAAAAAAATAGAGGTCAACGAGGAAAAATACCGCAAGAAGCAGGCTCGAGGTCAAGAGCATATGCGGCCACAGATGCAGCAAAGGCCAAAAGAAATCGACGCCGGAGAGAAATCCGAAAAAGAGCGGCGGATTGCCGAGCGGGCTCAGCGCGCCGCCGATGTTCGAAACGAGGAAGATAACAAAGATCATGACGTGAACCTGATGCCGCCGGCCGGCATTGGCCTGTAAGAGCGGCCGCACCAGGATCATGGAAGCGCCGACCGTGCCGATCAGATTTGCTGCCAGCGTACCGGCGGCAAGCAGCCCCGTGTTGGCAAGCGGCGTGGCGCGGTCGAGCTCCGAGACGACGATCCCACCGGCGGCCGTGTAGAACGCGAAGAGCATTAGGATGAACGGCAGATAGTCGACGAGCATATTCTGCACTAAGGCGGAGAGCGTCGGTCGAAATCCCTCGTTGAAGACCAGAAGCAAAAGCGCCAGCACCGCCCAGAACGCCGCCGCCTTGCCGTAATGCACATGCCAGAGCCGGCGCGCCAGCACCGGCCCGAGCGCGATCGAAAGCAGCAGGCTCGGAAAAGGCAGAGCGAGCCAGAGCGGCATGTGAGCGCCGTCGAGCGCTTCCGCGCGAGCCGGACCGGCAAGGCTCAACAAGAAGATCGCGGTGGTCAGCGCAAGCTTGATTTTTCGCATGAGGCACCCTCGCGCGATTTCCGCGCATAATCGAGAGTGGCACGCAAGCCAAATCGTCGGATTGCCGAGAAAACGCCGGCCGATTTCGAAGGTGCTATTCTCGATGCGCCCCTCTCAATGCGCTTCATCCCAGTTCTGCGCAGCCTTGGCATCGACCTGAAGGGGTACGCTGAGTTCGACCGCCGGGTGCGGCGCATCGATCATCACCCTGCGGACGAGCGCGATCGTCTCGTCGACCTCGTCCTCCGGCACTTCGAAGACGAGCTCGTCGTGAACCTGCAGAAGCATCTGCGCGCGTAGTCCCGCTTTTTCGAGCGCCGCATCCATGCGCACCATCGCGCGGCGGATGATATCTGCGGCGGAGCCCTGGATCGGCGCATTGATCGCAGCGCGCTCGTTGAATGCGCGCTCGGAGGGATTGGACGCATTGATGCGCGGATAATGGCATTTGCGGCCGAAGATCGTCGTCACGTAATTGCGCTCGCGCGCAATTCTCTTCGTCTCGTCCATATAGGCGCGAATGCCGGGAAACCGTTCGAAATATCTCTTGATATAGGCTCCGGCTTCGTCACGCGGAATCCCGAGCTGATTGGCAAGTCCGAAGGACGATATGCCATAGATAATGCCGAAGTTGATCGCCTTGGCGCGGCGGCGCACTTCGGGCGGCATGCCGGCAACCGGAACGCCGAACATTTCCGAGGCGGTCATCGCATGAATGTCGAGCCCGTCGGAGAAAGCCTGGCGGAGCTGCGGAATATCCGCGATATGGGCGAGAAGCCGCAACTCGATCTGCGAATAATCCGCCGAGACGAGCTTATGGCCGGGGCTTGCGATGAAGGCGCGGCGGATCTTGCGCCCGGCTTCGGTGCGGATCGGAATATTCTGCAGATTGGGCTCGGAAGACGAGAGCCGACCCGTGGTCGTCGCGGCGAGCGCATAGGAGGTATGGACGCGACCGGTCCGCGGATTGACGTAATTGGGCAGCGCGTCCGTATAAGTCGACTTCAATTTCGCGAGCTGGCGCCAATCGAGAATGCGCGCGGCGAATTGATTGCCCTCTTCTGCCAGATCCTCGAGCACGCTCGCCGAGGTCGACCAGGCGCCGGTCGCCGTGCGCTTGGCGCCCGGCAGCCCCATCTTGCCGAAGAGAATGTCGCTCAATTGTTTCGTCGAGCCGAGATTGAAACTCTCGCCGGCAAGCTCGTAGATCTCGGCCTCCAATCTTGCCATGTCCTGCGCGAATTCGCCGGAGAGTCGCGTAAGCATGTCGCGATCGATCGAGACGCCGCGCGCTTCCATTCGCGCCAAAGTTTCGATCATCGGCCGCTCGAGCGTCTCATAAACACTGGCCATGTGCTCGGCCGGCAGGCGCGGTTTCAGCACGTTCCAGAGCCGCAAGGTGATGTCGGCGTCCTCGGCCGAATATTCGGTCGCCTTGTCGATCGCCACGCGCGCAAAGCCGATAAAAGTGCGGCCCGATCCCGCAACGGCACCAAATGCAAGCGGCTTATGGTGGAAACATTTCTCGCTCAGCACGTCCATGCCGTGATCGGTGAGACCCGCATCGAGCACGTAAGAGATGAGCAAAGTGTCGTCGAGCGGCTTGAGGTCGATGCCGTGCTGCTTGAAAACGAGCGCATCGAATTTCGCGTTATGCGCGATCTTGAGGACGCTTTCCGATTCGAGCAAGGGCTTCAACCGAGCGAGCGCGACTTCAACCGGCAATTGGCCGGGCAGGAGGCCGCCGCCGTCAAAGAGATTTTCCTCGCCGCGATGGCGCAAGGGAATGTAGCAGGCCTGGCCTGGCGCGACGGCAAGCGAGATGCCGATGAGTTCGCTCGCCATTGCATCGAGCGATGTGGTCTCGGTATCGACTCCGATATGCCCCGCCTCGAAAGCAGCGGCGATCACCAGATCGAGCTGATCGAGAGTCGTGACGGTTGCGTAAGAGGCACGATCGAAGGGAATCGCGGCAATCGAGGCGGCGCGCGCGGCGGCAAGCTCCGCCGGTCCGCTCGCCGCAACCTGCCTCTGCACCGGCTCGCCGTAGCGCGCATTTTTGCGCGGACCAGAAACAGCAGGCGCAGCCGTTGTCGGCTCCGGCGCCGGCTCCGCAACCGGAGGCGGCAGTTCGGGTGCCGCGCCATTGCGCCAGGCGGATGCGCCGAGAAACGCGGGATCAGGTTCGACCTTCTCGGCCGGCACGCCGAAATATTCGGCCGCGCGCTTGGTGATGGTCGTAAACTCCATCGCCTTCAAGAAAGCGACGAGCGTCTTTGGCTCGGGCGCATTGAGGCCGAGGTCGTCGAGCGGGACATCGAGCGCCACATTGCAATCGAGCGTGACGAGCTGTTTCGAGACCCTGATCAGAGCGACGCTTTCCGGATCGGTCAAAACCTCGCGCCGCTTCGGCTGTTTGATCTCCGAGGCGCGCGCGAGCAGCGTGTCGAGATCGCCATATTCGGTGATGAGTTGCGCGGCGGTCTTGATCCCAATGCCGCGGGCGCCCGGCACATGGTCGGTCGAATCGCCGGCGAGCGCCTGAACGTCGATGACCTTCTCCGGCGGCACCCCGAAATAATCGACGACTTCCGGAACGCTGATCTTGCGCTCCTCGCGCGCGCCCTTTGCGCCTGCCTCGCCGGAAGCCGGATCATACATCGCAATGCCATTGCCCACGAGCTGCATCAGGTCCTTGTCGGCTGAGATGATGAGCACGTCGGCGCCGCGCGCGCGAGCCTGGCAGGCGTAGGTCGCGATGAGATCGTCGGCCTCATATCTGTCCTGCTCGATCGGCACGAGGCCAAAGGCGCGCACCGCGGCGCGCATCAGCGGGAATTGCGGAATGAGATCTTCCGGCGGCTCGGAGCGATTGGACTTATAGGGCGGATAGATCTCGCGGCGGAATGAATCTTCCGACTTGTCGAATATGATTGCGAGATGCGTCGGCTTGATGCCTGTCGCGCCCTCGCGGATGAATTGGAAGAGCTTGGTGCAAAACAGGCGGACGGCGCCGGTCGGCAGGCGATCGGTGCGATAATTATATTTCGCGTCCTGCCGGATCGATTGGAAATAGGCGCGGAAGACGAAGGAAGACCCGTCAACGAGAAAGACGTGGTCCCCGGCCTTCACCGGACGATGACTCAAGGGCATGGCAGGTCTTGCCAGAAAAGAAGCGGCTCGCGCCAGCATAAAATGCGCGGGGCGCGGGGTTCTATGCGCAGCCGGCGGGCCCATCCGGATCTGAGCGCAAATGCCGCCGTACGGTTCCCGGTTCCGTTTATGTTGCATCGCGACAAATCGTCCCCAAATCTATCCCGAGTGAAATCAAGCATTCACGGTAACGCAGTGAAATGTCCACACAAAATCAAACGAGCTTGTGATCGCAATTCATATTGCGGCGCACTATATGGGCTTGCGCCCATCTTTCCGGATGGCGTCCAGAGGAGCCCCAAATGAATTTGCTCGAAGGCCTACGCCTGCGCCGCAGCTGGCCCCCGCGGCGCCTGTCGCTGGCTTTGCAAGGGGGCGGCTCGTTTGGCGCTTTCACGTGGGGCGTGCTCGACCGATTGCTCGAAGAGCAGAACGTTGCAGTCGATACGGTGAGCGGCACGTCGGCGGGGGCAATCAACGCGGTTCTGCTCGCGGCGGGACTTGCCGAAGGCGGTGCACAGGCCGCACGCGCCAAGCTCGCGCGATTTTGGGAAAGGCTGAGCCGGACAGCGGCTTTCGGCCCTTTTGGCGGGGCCGCCGGCTTTGCGCCGGGCGCCAGCGGCACTTTTTCGTTCTGGACGCGGCTTCTCTCGCCCTATCAATATAATCCGCTCGACCTCAATCCCCTGCGGGCGCTCATCAATGAGGAAGTGGATTTCAAGCGGCTGCGGCATGCGGCGCCCATAGGCCTCTTGATTGCCGCAACGCGCGTCGCCGACGGTCGCGCGCGGATTTTCCGCGACAGCGAGATCGATGCCGATGCCGTGCTCGCGTCCGCCAGCCTGCCCCTCTACCATCACGCCGTGACGATCGACGACATCGCCTATTGGGACGGCGGTTATTCGGCCAATCCGCCACTGCTCGATCTCGTCATGGCGAGCGAGGCGCCCGATGTGCTTGTCGTTCAAATCACGCCGATGCACAGCGCCGCCGTGCCGACGACCTCGCGCGACATCATCCGCCGGCTCGATCAGATCACGTTCAACGCCTCGCTGCAGGCGGAGATCGGCATGCTCGCCTGGCACACTGCGCGAAGCCGTGGGCTCCTCGGGCTTCTCTCCCACGAAGGACGCAAGCTGCGACGGCTCAATCTGCACCGGATCGCGGCCGAAGAAGAATTCACCGGCCTTTCCGAAGCGAGCGCCAGCAATCTCGATTGGGGTTTTCTTTCCAAACTGAAGGAAGATGGGCGCGCCGCGGCCACCGCTTGGCTCGGCCGGAAAGAACCGGAGGCCGCCGCTTTTGGATTGGAGCTGAAGACCTCTCTCGCGCCGTGATGCAAGCCAGTCTCTCGGCGCCAGGTAGCGGGGCTATTGGCTAAACGCCGACTGATCCGCGTCTGCACATCACTTCGCCAATGCGCAGCTATGATCGAGCAGGTCTTCGCCATGCGCGCGCTCGCCCTTTGCGGGATCGGCGTGCGAGGAGAGGAGCACGAAGCCATCGTGTCCCGGCGCAAAGACAAGGCCCGCAACGACGAGCGTTTCCTCCCTCATATGCTGCGCCGCGCCGGCAACGCCTTGCGCCAAGAGCCTGAACGGATCCGCTGAAAGATTGTCGAGCCGGCGGGCGAAATAATGACCCCCCGGAAGATCAAACGGGAGTTCGACCCAATTCAAGCCGATCTCGTCGCGGTGTACGGCGAGAAGCGCGCGCACATCCGGCCGCAGACAGTCGATATGAATGTGAAACTGGTTCTGACTCCGCGCGAGCGCCGAATTGATCGCCATCCCGATCTCGTCGGCAGGAAGATTGCGTTGGACCGCGGCCGACACGAAAGTGCGGTTCTGCCAGGCATCGGCCCAATAATTGGGCATGTCGGGCGCAAGGAGGTCCGGGCTCTCGATGCCTGAAATCCTGCGCGTCGCGATGAGCAGGAATTGCGCCACGCCGACCCGATCCTTGAGAATAACATAGCCGCGATCCATGCCGCCATTGAGATCGACGCGCACGCACGGTGCCGGATTGTGATGCGCCTCCTCATCCGGCACGCATTGATCATGCATGATTTTTAAAAGCGCGTCGGGATCGCCGGCGTGAGCGATCGAGATCGCAAGCACGAAGGCGCATGCGGCAAAACTGATGCGCCCGCCGCGAAAGAACAGGCTCGCCAAATTCATCGGCATTCAGCGCCCGAGCATTCGTTTGGCGGCATCTCTGCCGCTCGAAAGCGCCGCCTCGACCGTGCCGGTCTCGCCATGATAGAGCGCTTCGCCGGCAAAAAAGAGCCGACCATCGACCGGCTTCAAGAGCTCTTCGACCGCTGCTTTCGTTTGCGGCGTCGGATAGGAATAGGCGCCAAAGGTGAAAGGCTCCTCCGTCCAGTTGACAACCCGGCCGACAAGCAGCTCGCCACGCAGCCTTTCGACCTCGACCTGGAAAATATTCGCGAGGGAGGCGAGCGCGCGCTCGAGAAGTTCCGCCTCGGAAAGATTCGAGAGTCTTTGCGCCTTCGGCCCGGCCACCCAGCCGGTCAGTGTCGCGTGCGGCTCAGGATATTGCGTCCACCATGTCGGAACCGTCTCTTTGGAGAATACGAAGGACATGCGCGAAAAATCCCTGCCCCGTGCCTTGACCCACCACCGGTCCTTGAAGCGCAGTAGAATTTTGATGACGGTGCCGAAGCCGATCCCATTTGCTGCTTCACGCTTTTCCGGCAAGGCCGGCTTGAACTCGATCTTCGCCAAAATCGGTAGGGGGACGGTTAGAAGCGCCTGCGAGGCTTCGAATATGGATCGATCCGCACAGGTAAGTTTCACGCAACGAGCGCCGAGCTCGATGCGCCTTACCTCGCGATTCAGAATAATCTCGACGCCGCTTTTCGCCCAATCTCTCTCGAGGGCTTGCAGGAGCAGCGTATAGCCTTCCTTCGCCATCAAATCGCCCCAGCCGCCTTCGCCGAAGATCTGTTCGCGCAAGGCAAAGGCACTGAAACGCGCGGGATCTGCCGCGTCATAGCCTTCGACCCGGCGGAAAATATAATCGCGCAGGCGCGCATATTTCGGCTCGCCGAGATAATGGTCGAAGAAGGCCGCAATCGGCATGTCCTCCTTCAAGGCCTTCAGTTTCTCTTCGAGACTCTCGTTGTGCGGCGTCGGCGATTCGTCCGAGCGCGGTTCGCCGTCGAAGGTCGACCACCATTCGCCCGAATGTTCAAAGGTCGCGCCGGCGGTTTTGAGGATTTCGCGCGAAATCGCCGCCTCGCCATGAATGAATTCGGCGCCACCTTGCGCCGGATAGCCGAATTCCGATTCGGGAAGCGGATAGATGCGCCCGCCGATCCGGTTCCGCGCTTCGACAATAAAGACTTTTCTGCCCGCCTGCGCGAGCTCGCGGGCGGCAAAGAGGCCGGCGGCCCCCGCCCCAACGATCAAGATGTCGTGTGCCATGATCCGTAGAGAGAAGAGATTGTGCTCAGCTAAATTGGTCGCTTCGGGAAGAGTGACAAGGGCCGCCGCCTAGGTCACGATGCTTTTGGACCGAATCGATCCAAAAATATGAACGCGATTGATTCTAAAGACTTAAAGCGGGGTCTGCGCGAAAAGCCGCTGTCCATCTTTCGCATCCAGCCCCAGGCGGCGCTATGAGCGGATAGCGGCTCCGCGAGACCCTGTCGTGACAATGCGGGAGCGTTCACGCGATCCAGGGAGGCTGAGCATAGGGCAGATCGTTCAGCTTCTTTGTCGCCGCGCCGATCGATTGCGCGGCAGCGACATGCGCGGGATTATCGACGTCGAACGTCTCCGTGGTGGCCGTCATCAAGAGGCCGCCGTTGGGCAGGTGCTCGACCAAGACATCATCGGGCGGGGTGATGAGCGCGGCGAAGTCCGAAAACAAGTATTGCATCCATGGCGCCCTGAAATGTCCGGTACCTTCTAAGCCCCGTTCACGCATTTGCGCGCAAGATGCGACGCAGTCCTCCGGCTCCCACGCTTCGACAATCGCCAGCAAAACTGGCCGAAAGATCGCATAAACGATGGCGCCGGCGTCCGGCGTTTCCATGGAGGACGTGTCGAACCACAGGAAATTCTGATTGCATCGCGTGTATCCATGTGCGCCAACGTGAGACAAAATTCTGTAGTGCCGCGAACTTGGTTGCCCTCGAGTTGATGCTTGCAACCAATAGCCTTCGAGCGGCGACACATCGCCAAAGTCGTCCCTTGAAATGCACTTCTTGACGATTTCGACGTAGCGATCACGAATGGCCTCGAAATCGTATTTTCGTGCTCGCCTATCGCGGGTTTTCCACAACTCAAGGAGGGGATCAATCCGGCGCAATTCATCGATCATACGAACGAAGCGGTCGGCGAGCGCATCGGGCGTTTCCTCCCGCGCGCGCCATGCCGCATGAACGTAATAGATATTTTCGCTCATCTTGAGCGCGGCGGTCTCATTGCTTCCTTTGCTTTCCTCGCCGCTTTTTCCTCTGTCCATTGTTGTCGCTCTTTCCGCGCTTGGCGCGCCAATTGTCGATAGAGGTCAGCCGGCATGGGCTCCGCGACGACCTGGATGTTTTTCAAGAGTTCTATCGCTCCAAAAATCTTTTTCGCGAATGCAGCGGCTTGCGGTTCATCGAAATACCATGCAATCGGACGTCCGCCGCTCGCTTGAACTTGTCTCGTTGCCTGATCGATCCATCTCTCTTCGAGAACCTCGCGTAAGTGTTCGTCCCTGAGTTTTCTCGCGAAGCCCGGCCCCTTGGCTTCGATCAACGTACCATCGCTTACGCGGCAGTCGTCATAAACTACGCGTTTTCCGGTCAGCGGATTGATCAAGCTCACGCCCAAGCCGGCCGAAAGCGGACGCTGCGGATTGTTGATTACGCTTATATATTCTTGATATCCCCTGGCCAACGCCCGAGCACCGTGGGGCGCGTCAGGACCGGGGTCGGGACAAAGTTGGGGTTCAGTTTTTTCAGTAGCCGAATCCTGCTCGGCCTGCGCGTGCGTTCCTGCATCTTCGGATTCGTCTTCTGCGGAGATGGAGGCAAGCATCTGCGCGTCGAAAACGACCGAGCGGCCGACCGCACGGGCGACCGGAATCCCCGTTTCGACGTCGTAGAAAACACCTTTGAGGTCGCGATGCGCGACCGCAATGACCTCGTTGCCCTGTAGGAAGCGCAGGACGCCTTCGTCATTATTGAGCGAGTATCGCGTCCCTGGATCGCCGGGAATCGATCCTTCGGCGACATCGTTACCCGCCGGTGTGACGAACAGCGCATTCAGCACCACGCCTGCCACACCTGCCACGCCGGCCGCAGCAACATCCCCCGCGAGTTCGGCGAGTCCCGTGAGAAACGCACCGCCCGATCTTGCCGCAGCCAGGTCTTGCGAAAACTGCGTCAGCCGAATTGCGCCCGCAGCAGCGCCAACCGATCCGCCGGCGCTCTCCGCCCTAGAGGCGACCGGTTGAGATGCCGCCGATTGCGTGTTCGGCCGCCACAGTCGCGTGGGCGAGGTTTCGTTGCTCCTCGACGGTTTTGAACTTGTGTTGGTTGGTTTCGCCGATCCGTTTGATGTCACCGGTCTCGTTGACGACGCCGGCTTTGTCTGCGCGCCGCGCGCTCCCGACGTCCACTGGCCGCTGGCGCGACCGCTTCCGGCCGGCACGCGTGGCTCGTCCGGATCATATTTCTCGAGGTCGGCCAATCCGAGTTCGCGCAACAGCCAGCGCGGCGCAAATCCTTCATCGAGCAACGCAGCTGCGATATGCACACGCCACGCAGCGGCCTCGCTCGTAATACGCGGAACCCGCGCCTGGCTTAGTCTTATTTGCGCAAGCGCTTTGTCGCCGCGCCGCCAATGGTCCGCCGCGCTTTGCAGGTGCTGCATCACGTTGCGAGGCGCCGATGCACCATATGCAACGGAGAGCAAAGCGAGTGCCCGCTCTTCATCCTGTGTGAGGGCGAGCGCCGGGTGACCAAGGGCATCCTTTTCCATCCGCATCAGGATGGTTCCGGCGCCGAGCACCAGGCCCGCGTCGGTGATTTCGAGAGAGTCTCGAATGGAAGCGCAGAGCCGATAGGTCTCGAATCGCTTCCTCAAAGTCGTGATCGACTGCACAGATTTCCCCGCTGAAAGCCAGCTCAACAAGATGGAAATCGTGCAATTTTGTAAATCGCCTCGCCGCGATCGCGATCGGACACCAATCACGTCGCACGAAGGTGCAGTGTCCAATTTCTTCTTCGAATCGTCACGCGCGCGCGGCCTGATTCAGCGCCGCAACAAGAGCCCCTCACGCGGCAGACGCGCTTGCCAGCGATATCTTTCGAGCTCCGGATCGAGGTGCTCTTCCTGCGGATAGCCGATGCAGAGATAGGCGACGAGCCGCCAATCGCCGGGCACGTCGAGGATTGCCGCAATCCTTTGCGGATCGAGAATCGAAACCCAGCCGACGCCAAGCCCCCGCGCGCGCGCCGCAAGCGCCAAATTCTGGATCGCGCCGACGACCGAATAGCACAGCGTCTCGGGCATGGTCGTGCGGCCGAGGCCGTGACCGACCTCCGTCGCGGTGTCGCAGAAGACGGCGAGGTGAACGGGCGCTTGCCGCAAACCCGCAAGTTTCAATTGCGCGTAGAGCGCCGCGGTCTCGCCTTCATAAGCGGCGAGCGCCTGCGCATTGCATTGGTTGAAATTCTCGGTCACGCGCTCCCGCCGCTCGCGGCTCTCCACCGCAACAAAACGCCAGGGCTGGCTATGGCCGACGGAAGGCGCGAGCGTTGCGAGCGCAACAAGTTCTTCTACCACAGCAGCATCGACGGGATCGGTGCGAAACCGGCGCACATCGCGGCGCCAGCGAAAAAGTTCGGTCAAGCGCTCGATGAAGTCGGCACCGAACTTCGGCACGTCATTTTCCGTATGCATCATAAGCTGGCAATCTCTCGACTGGGTACTGAAATAATTCCAGGGGTTCCTCAATTGCGTGCCGCGCCCGGCCGCGACCCGGCGCGCGGACGGATTACCTCGCGAGCCGAAAGTCGAGAAGGTCTCGCGCGTAGCTTTCGTCGACCTCGGAAACCGGCTTGCCGTCGCCGGCATAGACGATCGCGCGATGTTCGAAGAGTACGGGCGGAATGGCGAGCGCGGCTTGCGGCCGATCTTGCGGCGGCGCGTTCTCCCAGCCTTCCGGCAGAGGATGCCAGAGCATCGCGACGGAAAACGTGCGCCGATGTGGCTTGAGATCCTTTATCGCGCGGCCGAAGGGCGTGTCGGTCGTCGTCAGACTCTTGTTCATCGCCGCCGTCAGGCGCGAGGGCACATACCAATTATCGGCGCGCGAGAGAATATGATCGCCGCAGGTCAATTCGACTCTGCGGTAGATCACGGGTTCCTCGGGCCCAATCTCGAGGCGCTGGCGCTCGGCCGGATCGAGCGGCTTTTCGCCGGTGCGCTCGAGGTGGGCGTGAATTGTAGCCTCGCCTGCCAGATGATGCGCCGCGCACCAATTCTGCAGCGTCTGCGTCGCACTGTCGCTTGCCAAGAGATCGGCGTTCAGCGTTTCGATGAGCGCCAAAGCCTCGATCCGGCGCAGGAACGTGTCCGGCCAATCGGGCGCGGCCGCGACCGGCGCAGCTCCTACGAGGGCGAGAGCGACCATCATTTTGCCTACGCGTTTCAACATGCTATTCGCACGCCCCGCCACAATCTAGCATAGCGATATTGGTAGCAGACGATCTCCATTTGAAAATCGATTCGATAGAGAGGGGACGATGCCGAACATTCAAGAATTCTTGACCTTCGACCGCTATCTCACGCCGTCCATCATTCGTGCTTTCTATCTCCTGCAAGTGGCTTTAATCCTACTCATTGGCCTGATCAATGTCCTGGCCGCTTTCGTCGCCATGGCCTATTCTCTGCCGACGGGCATTGCCTGGCTGTTCTGTTCGCTCATCGGAACTGCCGTCGGCATCGTCGCGGCACGGGTCGTCACGGAAGTCGTGATGATTCTCTTTCAGAACAACGAACATCTCGCCGCGATCCGCGCGCGAGCGGAGGGCAGGTAATGGCGATTTCGCTCTATGATGCAAGTATCAGAGCTTTTTTGCAGACCCTCGGCGCAATCGACGGCTTTCTCGGCAAAGGCCTCGCGCATTGCCGCGAGAACGGCGTCGATCCGGAAGAATTGGTCGAAGCGCGCATTTTTCCGGACATGCATCCGCTTCGCTTCCAGATTCAGAACGTCTTTATCTTTTCGGTCGGCGCGATCGAGGCGATCAAAAACGGCGAAATGCGCCGGCCGAGCGAGCGGCCACAACAGAATTATGCCGAGTTGCAAGCGCTTGTCGCAGAAGCGCGCAAGAAGCTGGAGCATGTGACGCCGGACGAGATCAACGCCCGCGAAGGCGCTGAAGTCGTTCAGGAAGCGCGCGACACGAAGCGGCACTTCACGGCCGAGGATTTTCTGTTCTCCTTCGCGCTGCCGAACTTCTATTTTCATGCCACGACCGCTTACGACATTCTGCGGATGAAGGGCGTGCCCCTGGGCAAGCGCGATTTCATGGGCGTGTTGCGGACGAAGGGGTAAGCCGAGACGCCATCGTTGCGGGAAGCGAAGCGACAAATCCATCCGGCACTCGATATGACATTCGGACTGCATGACATCCGGACTGCTTCGGTTCGCTTGCACTGCGCTGCGCAGCCGCCTAATTCGCGAACCTGAAATGCATAACGTCGCCGTCGGCAACGACGTAATCCTTGCCTTCGAGCCGGAACGTGCCGGCCTCGCGCGCCCCTGCTTCCCCGCCCGCGGCGACATAGTCGGCATAGGCGATCACCTCGGCGCGGATGAAGCCCTTCTCGAAATCGCTGTGGATCACGCCCGCTGCCTGCGGCGCCTTGGTCCCGGCGGTTATTGTCCAGGCGCGGCTTTCTTTCGGGCCCGCCGTGAAGAACGTGATAAGCTCGAGCAGCCCATAGCCGGCCCGGATCACGCGATTGAGGCCGGGCTCGGCGAGGCCGACCGATTCCAAGAATTCCTTCTGCTCGTCCGCCGGCAGAAGCGCGATCTCGCTTTCTATCCGCGCAGATACGACGACGGCGCCTTCTCCTTCTTCCGCGGCGCGCGCTTTCACTTGGTCCGAAAAGCGATTGCCCTTGTCGGCCGAAGCCTCTTCGACGTTGCAGACATAAAGAACGGGCTTCGCCGATAAAAGACCGAGCGTGTCGAAGCTTTTCTTTTCTTCGGGCTTCACGTCCACGAGCCGCGCCGGCTTGCCGGCACGCAGCGCTTCGAGACAGCGGCTCATCAAGGCGAAGATCTCCTTTGCCTCCTTATCGCCGCCCTTCGCCTTCTTCTCCCAGGAGACGATGCGCTTCTCCAGGCTTTCGAGATCGGCGAGCATCAATTCCGTCTCGATTGTCTCGATATCGTCGATGGGCGATATTTTGCCGGACACATGCGTGATGTCACTGTCTTCGAAACACCGCACGACGTGAGCGATGGCATCGCATTCGCGAATATTGGCGAGAAATTGATTGCCGAGCCCCTCGCCCTTCGACGCGCCACGGACCAGACCGGCGATATCGACGAAGGTGAGTCGCGTCGGAATGATTTCCTTGGAACGGGCGATCGACGCGAGCGTCTCGAGCCGCGGATCGGGGACGGCCACATCGCCGACGTTCGGCTCGATGGTGCAAAAGGGGTAATTGGCCGCTTGCGCCGCGGCCGTCTGCGTCAGCGCGTTGAAGAGCGTCGACTTGCCGACATTCGGCAAGCCGACGATGCCGCATTTGAATCCCATGAAATCCTCTCGCTGGTCGCAAAGCCTCTTATAGCGAGCGGCGCGGAATCTCAATCGCGCCCGTTTTCCGTGCGGCGCATGCCGATCTCGGCAAAGACAATGGAGCAATCGAGGCGTTCACCCGCCCGGCGGTTCGCGCCGCGCGCATCCGCTAGAACATGTTGATGAGGTGCCCGTCGACCATCATCGTCGCAAGCAGCCGATGATAATGATAATGCGCGACGGACTTCAGCGCGTAGACCTGCAGGATGAACGGATCCGGCCGGCGCCTCAGGACTTTATAGGTCATTTGCCGATAGATGCGCCTGAGGTCGGGGTCGCGCACCGCACTCTGCAATTTGAGAAAGACGTAGAGAGAATGAAGGATTGCCTCGGCGGCCATGCCGACATGCCGCAAAGGCTTTTTCTTGAAATAGCCGTCGCGCGATTTGCTCTTCCCGATCCCGCCCTCGAGATAGAGCGCGTCGGCCCGGGCAAAGAAATTTCTCGCATCATAGAGCTCGCGCAAGACGCGCAGATAGCCCTCGCGCAACGTGTCGCGGTCCATGCCGAGCGGAATGACGTTGGTGCCATATTCCGTGCGGTCGGCGCGATCGAGTCGGCCTTCGTTCGCAAGCCGCACATGTAAGGGCGTCTTCGGAATGGCGCACAACATGCCAACCGACGAATGGACGACGCGCGCCTCTTTCACCATTTGGACCTGGCGATCGAATATGTCCGGCCGATCATTGTCGAAGCCGAGGATCATGCCGCCCCAGACTTCGATTCCATGCGCCTGGATGGCATGGACCTTCTCGGCAATGCTGCGATTGTGGCCGCGAAGGTTCTGGATTTTGCGCGTTTCCTTGAGCGAGTCTTCGTTCGGCGTCTCGATGCCGACGAAGACCGTGCGGATATTGGCCTCGTCCATCAGCTCCAGCAGTTCCTCGTCGTCGGCGAGATCGAGCGAGGCTTCGGTGAAGAAGGTCAGCGGATAATCACGCGCCTTCTGCCAAGCGACCACTTCGCGCAGCACGCCCTTGATGACCTTCTTGTTGCCGATCAGATTGTCGTCGACAATGAAGACTGCCTTGACCTTGGCTGCGTGGTGCAAGGCGTCCAATTCCTTCACAATCTGTTCGGTCGTCTTGATGCGCGGCTTGCGGCCGAAGGTTACGATGATGTCGCAGAACTCGCAGGTGAACGGACAGCCGCGCGAGAACTGCACGGTGCCGAGCGCATAGCGGCGCATTTTCATGAGATCATGCCGCGGCACCGGCACTTTCGTCATATCGGTGCGATCCGCCTGTTCGTAACGGCACGCATGTTCCTTGCGCGACCAATCGGCGAGAAATTTCGGCCAGCTCAGTTCGGCTTCGCCGACCACGATGACATCGGCGAGCGCGCCGAAGTAATCCTCTTGCGCCGTCACCCAAGGACCGCCCACCACGGTGAAACAGCCGAGCCTCTTGAGCTCCGTCAATATTTCCTTCATCCGAAACCTCTGCACGGTCATGCCGGTGAGGCCGACGATGTCGGCGCGCGCGCAAAGATTGAAATCGATCGGCTCGACGTTCTCGTCGATCAGCGTGACGCTATGCTCGGCCGGAGTGAGCGCAGCCAGCAATGGAAGGGCCGCGACCGGCATATTGGCCTTGAAGCCCACGAGATGGAGCGCATGTTCCATGCCCCAATAACTTGTTTCAAATCGGGGATTGATCAAAACGATGTGTGCCATGCCACGCTCCGCAGCTTTGGCGATAAAATCGATTGTTCCAATAGCGCCTCATTGAACCCATCCCATTGCGCCGGTCAACGAGAATATCGTGCCAGGTCCGGTTGCGAGGGCGTCGATTGAAATGCTATTGCCGCATCACTGTGCGAGGCTTTAGGTTTTTTGAGGCGCGGTTTGGCGGGCGATCGGATCTTGGTCACAGGAGCCTCCGGCTTTGTCGGATCGGCGGTGGCACTTGCCTTGGCAACGACCGGGTTCAAGGTGCGTGCGCTGGTGCGTCCGACGAGCCCGCGGCTCAATCTCAAAGGGCTCGACGTCGAGATCGCCGAGGGCGATATGCGCGACCGCGAATCCGTCGCGCGGGCGCTTTGCGGGGCACGATACCTGATGCATGTCGCGGCCGATTACCGGCTCTGGGCGCCCGATCCGGCGGAAATTCTCGTGAGCAACCGCGAAGGCACGCGCACCATCATGCATGCGGCCTTGAAGGCAGGCATCGAACGGATCGTCTATACGAGCAGCGTCGCCACGCTCGCCGTCACCACAAACGGCGAATGCATCGATGAGACCAAGCCGTTGAGCGGCGAGAAAGCGATCGGCACCTACAAGAAAAGCAAGGTCGCGGCAGAAGAAGTGGTCGCCCGGATGATCGCAGAGGAACACCTCCCGGCAGTCATCGTTCATCCTTCGACCCCGATCGGGCCGCGCGACGTCAAGCCGACGCCGACCGGCCGGATCATTATCGAGGCCGCCTGCGGACGCATGCCGGGCTATGTGGACACGGGACTTAACCTTGTCCATGTCGACGACGTTGCCGCAGGCCATATTGCCGCGCTAAAGCATGGCCGGATCGGTGAACATTATATCCTGGGAGGCCAGAACGTAGGATTTGCTGCCATGCTGGCCGATATTGCGGCGCTCTCGGGCCGCCGGCCGCCGCGCCTGTGCGTGCCGCGCAACCTGCTCTATCCTCTGGCCTTCGTGGCGGAGGCCAGGGCGCGTAGGACCGGCCGCGAACCTTTTCTGACGCGCGACGGACTTGCCATGTCGAAATATCAGATGTTCTTCACCTCCGCGAAGGCCGAGCGCGATCTTGGCTATCGGGCGCGCCCCTATCGCGAGGGACTTGCCGACGCACTCGCCTGGTTTCGCCAACACGGATATGTCGGATGAATGTCGAACCCACGAAGACGCATCGGGACGAGAATTTTCCCGTCGCCTCCTGGCTCATCGCGCGCGAGCATCGGCCTGTCGTTCTCGCCTTCTATTATTTTGTCCGCGGTGCCGACGATATTGCCGACAGCCCTGTGCTGAGCCCGCAAGAGAAGCTCGAGGGGCTCGACCGGTTCGAAGCCGCGCTGCTCGGCAACAGGGACGACGTGCCCGCCGCGCGACCGCTGCGCGACGCGCTGACGGAGCGCGGGCTCTCGCCGCGCCACGCGCAAGATCTGCTGCATGCGTTTCGCATGGATGCCACCAAGAAGCGCTACGCGAATTTCGACGAGCTCATGCATTATTGCGCCTATTCGGCGGCCCCGGTGGGCCGTT
>Ga0070738_10003570_pt1 | contig 20080 bp, 18 predicted proteins | sample Coa_R2_2_FD_66446 | JGI IMG/M metagenome (GOLD analysis project Ga0070738, IMG submission 66446) | Surface soil microbial communities from Centralia Pennsylvania, which are recovering from an underground coalmine fire - Coalmine... | ecosystem: Environmental > Terrestrial > Soil > Unclassified ... | reverse complement strand
ATCTTGCCGATCTCGAGCACATCATCAGGGACGACGCGGTATTGCCGGCCGCCGGTTTTGATGACTGCGAACATCTTTTATATCCTTCGTGTTCGATCCCGGCCTCAGGTCGATGCCCGGGCCGGCTTCTTGTTCAGTCGCGTTAGGGTTTTGACGCTTTGGTCACGTCATTTTGCGCGCGAGGGCAGGCCCTCCAAATTCGCGCAAAAACAAGCGGCGCGAGAAACGCCCCGCGCCGGATGGGCGGACTTATAGCGGCTGGAAGCCCAGAGTCAAGGTAAACAGGGGCGAAAACAGCCCCAAATTGAGGGATTCGCCCTGAAACAAACCGGTTCCCCCAGCCGTTGTCCCGGTCTCATCACGGGCAAGGGTTGACCATGGCCGAAGACCTGATTGCGACCACTGGAATTGCCGGGCACGGGGCGACCCGGCTGCCCTCGGTCGAGGTGGACAGTTTCAACCTGGAGCTGAAGGACGAAGGCGGCTTCCTCGGCGATCGCGCGACCAAGGGCGCCTTCCGGGAGATTTTCGACCGCTGGCGCAAGCCCCTGCGCGGGACCGGCAAGGACCCGTTCGGCGACCTGCCCTCGGAGCGAATCAGCAAGAGCGCCCTGGACGACATGCTGATCGGCGATGACACCGAAGCCTCCGCGGTGGTCCACAGCGCCATCGAGGAGTTCGCCCAGGAATTGGCCCATGTCACCCGCCGTTTCCTCAAGACCAAGGCCTGGGCCAAGACCGAGCGCATCGTGGTCGGCGGCGGCCTGCGCGACAGCCGGCTCGGCGAGCTCGCCATTGCCCGCACCGAGATCATCCTGAAATCGGAGGATTTCCAGATCGACATGCGCCCGATCCGGTTCGATCCGGACGAGGCTGCGCTGATCGGTGCGTTGCATCTGGCGCCGTCCTGGATCTTCGAGGCCCATGACAGCATCCTTGCGGTCGACATCGGCGGCACCAACATCCGCTGCGGCGTGGTGGAGACGCGCTGGAAGAAGGCCGCCGATCTCTCCAAGGCCGAGGTCTGGAAGTCGATGCTGTGGCGGCATGCCGACGACGAGCCGACGCGCGAGGGCGCCGTGAAGCGGCTGGTGCGCATGCTCAAGCAATTGATCGGCGAGGCGGAGGCCGAAAAATTCAAGCTCGCGCCCTTCATCGGCATCGCCTGTCCGGGTGTGATCAACGAGGACGGCTCGATCCAGAAGGGCGCGCAGAACCTGCCGGGCAATTGGGAGAGCTCCAAATTCAACCTGCCGGCGAGCCTGGTCGAGGCGATCCCGGCCATCGGCGATCACGACACCGCTATCCTGATGCACAATGACGGCGTGGTGCAGGGGCTCTCCGAGGTGCCCTTCATGCAGGATGTCGAGCGCTGGGGCGTCCTGACCATCGGCACAGGGCTCGGCAATGCGCGCTTCACCAACCGCCGCAAGGACAATGGCAAGAAGGCGCAGGACAATGGCGAGCGCAAGAACGGCGACAAGAAAGACAAGAAGGGCTGAATTCCGCGCGGTTCCGGCGCGGTAACCTTGACTGGTGAGGTTAAGATCAGCTTGCCGTTGCTCGCCTTTTCCCTGCTGCTAAGCGTGACAATGTCGCATCACGCCGCCCCGGCGAAGCCCGCCCGCTTCGTCTGGCGGCATTGCAATGAGGCGGCACGGGACCGCCGAGATGTTCTTGCGTACGGCGGTCCCACCCTTTGTCCCGGCGTCCGTGCCGCATCGGACCCGACATCTCCGCCTCCCCGGACCGCCGAAATCCGCCGCCGAAATCCCTGGCGCTTTTGCGAATTTCTTGCCCGCGCGCCTTGTCTGGTCAGCCGTCCTCGCCTATTACACGGCCCCGACCACGGCGGGCTCGGTCCCGATTTGGCGCCTGGAGAGGTGGCAGAGTGGTTGAATGCACCGCACTCGAAATGCGGCATAGGTGCAAGCCTATCGGGGGTTCGAATCCCTCCCTCTCCGCCACGCTTCGCCCGTCGGGCTACGCGTGGCGCAGCCACGCAGGGCCGACGGTCGAAGCGTGTCCGGCGAAGCGAGAGCGAAGACGGACTGCTCGCAGATCCTCACCGTCCCCCAGGCTGACAGCCGCGCCGTCGCTCGCGCTGTTCAGTGCGCGGGCGGAACGTAAGCCGGCTACCGGTTTTGTTGTCCGGGCGCAGAGCAGCAGGAAATCACGCAAGCAGACCAGGCAGCCAATCATGCAGCAATCCAATCGTTCGACCCGGCGTCCCTCGCGCCTGGTCGGCCAATACGCCCTTGTCACCGGCGCCCCGCAGGGCATCGGGCGCGCCATCGCGGTCAGGTTCGCGGAGGAGGGCGCCACGGTTGCGATCAATTACATCGGCTCGCGCGAAACGGCCGAGGACACGCTGGCGCGCGTGCGCAGCGCCTCGGCCGAGCACGGCCATGGCGAGAAGGACCATTTCATCGTTCACGCCGATATCGGCAGTGAGGCCGCGATTGCAGCGATGTTTGAAACCGTGCTTGCGCGCTGGCCTCGCCTGGATTGTCTGGTCAACAATGCCGGCTTCCAGAAGGAGTCGCCGAGCGAAGCGCTCGATGTCGAAACCTACCGCCGCATCCTCGAGGTGAATCTGACCGGCGCTGTGCTCTGCGCGCAAAAGGCGCTGGCGCATTTTGTCAGCCGCGGGGGCGGCGGCAACATCATCAACTGCTCCAGCGTCCACCAGATCGTCCCCAAGCCCGGCTATCTCGCTTATTCCATCAGCAAGGGTGGCATGGCCAGCCTGACGCGCACCTTGGCACTCGAGTTCGCCGGCCGCGGCATTCGCATCAACGCCGTCGGGCCCGGCGCGATCGATACCCCCATCAACGCCGCCTGGACCGGCGATCCGACCAGGCGCGCTGCCGTCGAATCGCACATTCCGCTCGGTCGCGTCGGCACGGCGGAAGAGATCGCCGGCGTGTTCGCCTTCCTCGCCTCCGACGAAGCGAGCTACATCACCGGACAGACGATCTATGCCTGCGGCGGTCTCACGCTGTTCGGCGATTTCCGCGAGAATTGGGCGAGTTGATCTCGCCGCCAAGGATTCCGCGCAAGTTTCTAAATCAACCCGAAGATGGAGCAGGGCCATGTACATCGCCGGATTCGTCATTCCCGTGCCCGCCGACAAGAGGGAGGCCTATCGCCGATGGGCCGAGAACGGCGCGGCGCTGTTTCGGGAATATGGCTGCATCGAGATCGTCGAGTCCTGGGAGGACAACGTTCCCAGCGGCAATCACACCGATTTCCGCCGCGCGGTCGCCGCGAAGGATGGTGAAAAGATCGTCTTCACCTGGCAGGTTTGGCCGGACAAGGCGACGCTCGATGCTGCAGAAGCCAGGATGCAGGGCGACAAGCGCTTCGAGCCATCGGGAGAGATTCCCTTCGATCCCAAGCGCCTCATCCTTGGCTGCTTCGCACCGATCTTCACCATGGGCCGCGCGTGAACGGCTCTCTCTCTGCCGCTTATTGGCAGCTATTGCCGATCGCCCTCCAGCAGATGGTCACGCACCAGCCGCGTAGCGCCGCGGCTCCAGGAATAATTGGCGCCCATGCGCAGGCCGCTATCGGCGGTCGCGAGCACCGCGCCGGTGCGGGCGTCGCGGAGCTGGAAGCCGACGATGTATTCGGTGCGGCTGATCCGCCTGACGACGCTGACGAGCGATTGGTCGGCGCCGAGCCGAAGCGCGAGTGGCGCGTCGCAGCCCCCGCAATCATGCAGCGCGCGGGATTTGCCGGCATCGGCGGCCGCCGTGGTGACGTCGACGATCTGATATCGTCCGCTTTGCGAGAGCAGCTGCCGGATCGCGTCCGTGGTGTCGGCGAGGCCGGTGGCGTCGGACCCCGTCTCGCCGGTGCTGTCAGCGCCAGCGCTGGTGTCCTCGAGCTCGAACGCGAACACCGCAAGCTTCACCGGCGCGAGCGCCGCAGCCGGCGTCGGGGGCTCGCCTGCAAGGCTTGCGCGGACCTCCTTCGATACAAAGCTTTCGGCCCGCTGCCAAGCCTCGTCGCTATCGCCGCGGAAGGTGAACAGCCTTTCGAGCAACACGCGGCCCGAGGCCGTATCGATCGCCGCAGCGCGCGCCCATTGCACCAGCGTGCTCATTTTCTGGATATTGCCGATGATCAGGATGCTTGCGCCGTCCTGGGACAAGGCGCGCAGCCGATCGGCAAGCGCGGGGCCGTCGCTCGCGCAAGCCGCTGCGCAGGTTGAGGAGACGAGCCGAAAGCGTGTGTCCGCGGCGAGATCGCCGCGCAGCGCCGCCATGAACGCCTGCAGGCGTCTCTCATGCACGGCCGTCTGGTCGATGGGCTCGTTCGAGGTGTCGAGATAACGGAAATCGTCGACGGCAACGGTCTTTGGCTGCCTGTCGGTTGTCGCGGCAATCGCCGAAATCGGGCTGAAGGCCAGCAGCAGAGCGGTTGCGGCGAGCAGGTCAAAAAGGCGGCTGTTGCGCATAATCAGCGACTCGAATCCGTTGGAACAACCCTGGCACGATAGGTTCTGAATCGCCTGTTGGCAGCACAGGATTTCCCGCCGGAGGCCGGGAATATTTCACGACCCTTCGCCCAAAGTCGCCTGCGGAAAAAGGAACCCTCGCGGCAGGGGCGGGTTTCCATCTCCAGCAAGGTGGTTTCCATGCGCAGCATCCGCTGGCTTGCGGTTATTCCGTTCCTCGCGCTCATCGTCGGCCCGTTCTTTGTCAACCGGCCGACGCCGCTGATCCTCGGCCTGCCGGTTCTGCTCGCCTGGATCGTGGCGTGGATCCTGCTCACCTCGCTGATCATGGCCGTGATCTACGCCGCTGATCCGGCCAATCGGGACGGCGCTCCGTGAACGCCGCGCTGCCCTTCATCGCGGCCGCGGCGCTGCTCGCGCTGGCGCTGGGCTTTCTCGCCCGCCGTGGCAAGGACATGAACCTCGAGCAATGGACGGTCGGCGGCCGCGGCTTCGGCGCGCTGTTCGTGTTCCTGTTGCTTGCCGGCGAGATCTACACCACCTTCACCTTCCTCGGCGGCAGCGGCTATGCCTACGGCAAGGGCGCGCCGGCCTATTACATCCTCGCCTACGGCACGCTCGCTTATGTGCTGTCCTATTTCATGCTGCCGCCGATCTGGCGCTACGCCAAGGAGAACCGGCTCTACTCCCAGTCGGATTTCTTCGTGCGCAAATACGACAGTCCGACGCTTGGCATCGTCGTCACGCTGGTCGACATCGCGGCGCTCGTTCCCTATCTCGTGCTGCAGCTCAAGGGGCTTGGCATCATTGTCGAGGTCGCCGGCTACGGCGCGATCTCCGCGACGCCAGCGATCTGGATCGGTGCGATCATCGTCGCCGCCTATGTGATGGTGTCGGGCGTGCACGGCTCGGCCTGGACCGCGGTCGCCAAGGACATCATGATCCTCGCCGTCGTGATCTTTCTCGGCCTCTATCTGCCCTATCATTATTACGGCGGCCTGGAGCCGATGTTCACGGCGATCGAAGAGGCCAAGCACGGCTTCACCAGTCTGCCGCCGCGCGGCGAAAGCCTGTGGTGGTTCTCCTCGACCGTGCTGCTCACCGCGCTCGGCTTCTTCATGTGGCCGCACAGTTTCGGCTCGATCTACACCGCCAGGAACGCGACGGTGCTGCGCAAGAACGCGATCTGGCTGCCGCTTTATCAATTAATTCTGCTGTTCGTGTTCTTCGTCGGCTTCGCGGCAACGCTTCAGGTGCCGGGCCTCACCGGCTCGGACATCGATCTCGCGCTGTTCAAGCTGTCGGCGAAGACGTTCGATCCCTGGTTCGTCGGCGTGATCGGCGCGACCGGCGTGCTCACCGCGCTGGTGCCGGGATCGATGATCCTGATGACCGCGGCGACCTTGATCGCCAACAATCTCTATCGTGCCGTCAATCCCGCGGCCGACGACCGGCAGGTGTCACGCCTGGCCAGGGTCCTGGTGCCGGTGGTGGCGCTGGTCGCGGTGGTCTTTACGTTGAGGGGCGGCAACACCATCGTCGCCCTGCTGCTGATGGGCTACAGCTTCGTCACCCAGCTGTTCCCGTCGCTGGTGCTCTCGCTCGCGCGGCACAACATCGCCACTCGCGAGGGCGCCATGGCGGGCATCATCGCCGGCGTCGCCACCGTCGCGGCCGTGAGCTTGAGCGGCGCGAATTTCCATGCGCTGCACTGGCTTCCACCCGAGATACAGGACCTCAACGTCGGCATCATCGCGCTGGCGGTGAATGTCGTCGTGCTGATTGCGGTCAGCCTGGCGATGCGACTTGCCGCCGCGCCCGCGCGCGCACCGGCGGAATAGACGCCGCCTATCGAAACTTGCCTCGTTCAGAGTCTCGATTTAGCCGGGAGCAGGTGACCGCATTTTGAACTCAAGCCTGACGTGATCTGCGATCTTCGCCGCCTCGTTGTGGTCGAACTCCGATACTTTGCTGGACGCGGTCTTGCTGGACATTGACCCGAGAGCCGCGGCCACAATTTGCAACAGGCGGAACGGTTCAGTTGTGAACATTTCTTTGGGTCGACCCGGAACCTGAACGCGCGTGGAATGTTCCAACCGGGGGCTTGGTCCACAAGCGGCTTGGCAGGGGGAGCCTTGTGTCAGAATTGCCTGTCATTCTCGTCGTAGAGGACGAGGCGCCGATCCAGAGCGTCGTGGAGGACGCGCTGACGGCGAGCGGCTTCGAACTTGCCTTTGCCTTTTCCGGTGAAGAGGCGCTGACCCTCATCAGGAGTCAGCTTGTTGCGTATCGCGGCCTTGTCGTCGACATTCGGCTTACCGGGCGCATGACTGGCTGGGATCTCGCCAGGGAAGTCCGAAAGCTCGATCCCGAATTTCCGGTCATCTACATGACTGGTGTCGGCGCTCCCGAATGGGCTGCTCTCGGCGTCCCCAATAGTATCCTTGTCACGAAACCGTTTGCGCCGGCCCAGTTGGTCACCGCCGTATCCCAGCTGCTCAACGCGGGAAAGGCTCCTGCCTAGCTCGCGCGGACATAGTCGATCCGGGTGTAGACGCGAGTCACCGATCCAACCGGAGCACCGATAAGCCGTCAAACCACTGCGCGGGGAAGGCCGGTTGTCACCGCGTGTACCCTGAGGCTTTCGCGCTCGCGCAAATGTCTTCTGCGCGAGGGCCCCGGGTGCAGCGGCCACCTCAGACACAGTTGCTCTACTCTTGGAGAGGGTCATGTCGATGCAGAACCCGGGGGAGAGGCGCCGCGGGAGCGATCGCGCATGCCGTCTGGTGATCGGCGGCCGGGAAAATTTCCCGTTTCCGCCTCGCAGCATGGGCTATGCTTTCGCCTTGAGACGTTCTGCCGTTTAATGGCACCCGCGCAAGATCATCGATGCAAGGTCATCGGTGCACTCCATCCGGAACAAGGCACGCCAACATGTGGACGTTTGCCGGGAGCGATCTCAAATACCGCCTCACTTTGCGGGTGGCCGCGGTGTCGGCGCTCTGCTTTGCCGCGATCTCGGCCTATTTCCTTGTCGATGCCGACAGGCGCGTCCATGCCAGGATCGACAGCGTTGCCCAGATCACGGCGAAGTCGCTGGCGATGCAGCAGAGCCGGGCGCTGTGGGGCCGCACCCCTCCCAATTTTCCGGACCTCGATCTGGTCACCACCTATGTCATGACGCCCGGCCTGTGCGTTGCCTATCGCGGCAATGACGGCAATATCGTCCAGCGGTCTTGCGTCGGACCGCCCAGCGGGGCGAGCGAGCCGCCATGGCTGTTTACCGCCTTCTATCGCACCCTGTTCGATCCCGGCCGTGAAGCGGTGCGGCCGGTGCCGGGTCAGGACGGCACCAGGATCGGCGACGCCATCGCCTGGATCGATCCGGATGTTTTGACCGAAGAGGCCTGGCATGAAGCGGGCCGGCTGATGGCTGCGCTCCTGATCACGCTGCCGCTGCTTTGCGCGCTGGTCTATGCGGCGCTGGCGCGGGCGCTTCGCCCGACGCAATTGATCCGCACCGGCCTCGAGCGCATCACCGCCGGGGATCTCGCGGCGCGGCTGCCGCCATTTGACCTCGCCGAGCTTTCGGCGATTCGCGACGTGTTCAACCAGCTTGCCGAACGCCTCGCCTCGGCGCTGGCCGAGCGCAACGAGCTGACGCGCCGGCTGATCGCGCTGCAGGACGAGGAGCGGCGGCATCTGGCGCGCGAGCTGCATGACGAGTTCGGGCAGTCGCTCGCCGCCATTCGCGCGCTCACGGCCTCCACTCGCCAGACCGCGGCGCAGGATTGCCCCGCGCTCTTGTCCGAATGCGACGCCATCGCGCGCACCGCGACCGGCATGATGGAGACGTTGCGTGGCGCACTGTTCCGCCTGCGCCCGCCCGATGTCGAGGAGCTTGGGTTGGCTGCGAGCCTCGACGGGCTCGTCGCCGGATGGAACGGACGGACCCGCGGCAAGCCGCGTTTCGAGCTCAAGCTTGCCGGCGATGTCGAGGATCTGCCGGCCGCGATCGGCGACAATCTCTATCGCGTCGCGCAGGAGGCGCTTACCAACGCGGCCAAGCATGCGGAGGCGACGGCCGTCGTGCTGCGTCTGGCGACGCGCGACGGCCCGACCGATGGTGAAAGCGCCGGGGAAGTCGCGCAGACGATCGAAAAGCAGATCGAGCTCGTGGTCGAGGATGATGGCCGCGCCAGCGAGCGCGCGGTCAAGTCAGGCATGGGTCTGCTCGGCATGCGCGAGCGCGTCGCGAGCCTCGGTGGCCAGCTGACATTCGAGTCGCGTGCCGGTCTCGGCGCCGTGCTTCGCGTCGTCATCCCCGTCGCGGCGACCGCGCGTGCCGGCAGCGAACAACGCCTTGTCGCGCAAAACCTGTCTGAGCAAAACGTATCCGAGCAAAACCTTCCCAAGACGGAGTGCGCGGCATGACGGCGACTGGCGGCACCATCATGCTGGTCGATGATCATGCCGTGGTCCGCGAGGGCTATCGCAGCGTGCTGCAGAAGCAGCCGGGTTTGCGGGTCATTGCCGAAGCGTCCGATGGGGCCGAGGCCTATCGCCTGTACAAGGAGGTCCAGCCCGATGTCGTCGTGATGGATCTCGCCATGCCCGGCGTCGGCGGCATCGAGGCCATCAGGCGCATCCGGCAATGGGACCGCAGCGCCCGCATCCTGGTGTTCACCATGCATCAGAATCCGGGCTTTGCCGTGCAGGCGATCCGTGCCGGCGCCAGGGGCTACGTCACCAAGACCAGCCCGCCCGAGACCCTGGTGCGCGCGGTGATGGATGTTCTCGCGGGCCAGATTGCCGCCAGCCCGGACATCGATCATCAGCTCGCGCTTGGGCGGCTCGCCGGCGAGACTGTCGCGGCCGACGTGCTGACCGCGCGCGAATTCGAGGTGCTGCAGATGCTGCTCGCCGAGCGCACCACCCAGGAGATCGCGGAGGCGCTGCACATCAGCCCGAAGACGGTCGCCAATCTGCATTCCCTGATCAAGGACAAGCTCGGCGTCGGCTCGGATATCGAGCTGGTCCGGCTTGCGCTGCGCCAGGGCATCCTTGCGCAAGCCGATCTCGGCGACACGGGCAGCGCGACCGCAACGTGACGGCGACGCCAGATGCCCGGTGCGGCGCCGCGGGCTCTTTTCGCTAACCTTAATGGCTGCTTGAGGGTGCTGCGATTTGCCAAGCTGCGCGGTATCGCGCAACCGCAGCGCGGCATGGCCGTGCTGCCCAACCTAACCTCACCTTTACCCCGGCCGTGCCACATCATGTCCCCTGGAAGGAACGGGCGGGCGGGAATGCATTTCGTCAACATGAAGTCTGGATGGGCTGCGCTCGAGCGGCTGTTTCGCGTCCCCACCGACAATCCCGAGCTGACACGCGCGCAGTTTGCCGCCTTCGCCAAGCAGATTCCGCTGCTCTATTTCATCTTGATCACCAACAGCCTCGCCGTGGCCTATACCTTCGTGCCGCTGGCGCCGACCTCGCTGACCATAGCCATGCCGGGGCTGCTTTGTGCCGTGACCGGCTTTCGCATGTTGTGGTGGCTGCGGCAGCGCCATCGCGTGTTGAGCGACGCCGAGGTGCTGCGCCACCTGCGCCTGACCAATCTGATCGCAGGCCCGATCGGGGTGCTGTTCGCCTGCTGGTCCTTCGCGCTATTTCCCTACGGCGATCCGTTCGCCAAGGGCCAGATCGCGTTCTACATGGCGGTGACGGTGATCGGCTGCATCTTCTGCCTGATGCATCTGCGCTCATCGGCGCTGATCGTGACCGTGGTCGTCAACGTTCCCTATGTGCTATTCTTTCTCGCAACCGGCGAGCACGCCTTGAAGGCGATTGCCGTCAACCAGCTGCTGGTCTCGGCCGCGATGGTGACGGTGCTGTTCATCTATTATCGCGACTTCGCCGACCTCGTCGCCAGCCGCAAGTCACTGATCGCGCAGCAGGCCGCGACGCAGGCGCTATCGGATGAGAATTTCCGGCTGGCCAATCTGGATTCGCTGACTGAACTACCGAACCGGCGGCGCTTCTTCGCCGAACTCGCCCGCGGCTTCGCTGAGGCCAGGGACAGCGGCACGCGGCTCGCAGTCGGGATCATCGACCTCGACGGCTTCAAGCCGGTCAACGACACCTACGGTCACACGGTCGGCGACCGTGTGCTGATCGAGGCGGCGCGCCGCATCCGCGAGGCCTGCGAGAGCTTTGCCGAGCGGCCGGTGCATGTGGCGCGGCTCGGTGGCGACGAGTTCGGCCTTGTGGTGGACGGCAATCCGATCGATGAGGATCTGCTGGCGCTGGGAAGCCATATCGGCGAACGCGTCAAGCTGCCTTATCAGCTTGATACGACGCATACCGGCCTCGCCTGCTCGATCGGCTTTGCGCTCTATCCCCGCTCGGTGGAGAGCGCCGAAGCGCTTTACGAATGCGCCGACTATGCGCTCTATCACGCCAAGCGCCATCAGCGCGGCCGCAGCGTGATCTTCTCCAGCGAGCTTGAAGCGGAGATTCGCAGTCGCGGCGTCATCGAACATCTGTTGCGCGAGGCCGACTTCGCAAGCGAGATGTATCTCGTCTATCAGCCGATCGTCGATGCGAGCAGCGAGCGCACCACCGCCTTCGAGGTGCTGGCACGCTGGCAGAGCCCGCGGCTCGGCCAGGTCTCACCGGCCGATTTCATTCCGGCCGCGGAGCGCATCGGCCTGATCCGTTCGCTGACGCGCGCGCTGCTGATCACGGCGCTCGGCGAGGCCAGGAGGTGGCCCGACCATATCCGCCTCTCTTTCAATCTCTCCGCCCACGATATCTGCTCGGCCGATGGCATCCTGCCACTGATGGCCGTGATCGAATCCAGCGGCGTGTCGCCGCGGCGAATCGATTTCGAGATCACCGAGACGGCGGTGGCGTTCGATTTCGCCCGCGCGCAGGCCTCCGTCGCGGCGCTGAAGGCGATGGGCTGCGGCATCTCGCTGGATGATTTCGGCACCGGCTATTCCTCGCTCAGCCATGTGCATCGGTTGCCCCTCGACAAGATCAAGGTCGACCGCAGCTTCGTCGCCGAGATCAATCACAACGGCGTGGCGCACAAGATCGTCAAGTCGATCGCGGGCCTCTGTGCCGACATGGACCTGAGCTGCACGGTCGAGGGCGTGGAGACCAGGGAGCAGCTCGACAGCCTGCGCGCGCTCGGCTGCGACCTGATTCAGGGCTATCTGTTCGCAAAGCCGATGCCGGCAAATGCGGTGGCCGGGTATCTCGCAGCGGAAGACGCGCGGCTCGACCATGCCGCGGCCCTTGCTGTCGGCTGAGGCGGATCAGCCCTATTGCGCCTTCCGCCACCTTTGCCGTTGATGCATGGTTTCCACCACCAGCATTGTACTGGGCGCTGGCTTGCGAGGCGATGCGCCGGCGCCTCGATCACTGCAACTTGTATTCGCCGGAAATGTCCCGGCCCGTGTAGTCCGTCATCAATGCGGTGGCGATCAGGGTGATGACCGCGCAAACGGCGATGTAGATCGCGATCGCGGTGGCCGATTTGTAGGTCCCGTACAGCCATGTCGCGATCAGCGGCGCGGGCCCGCCCGCGATCACCGAGGCGAGCTGATAGCCGAGCGAGGCGCCGCTGTAGCGCAGCCGGCCGGTAAAGCTTTCGGCGATCAGCGCGGCCTGCGGCCCGTACAGCATGTCATGCGGCACCAGCGACAGGATGATCGCCACAAAGATCACGACCATCGATCCGGTGTTGAGCATGCCGAAATAGATGAAGCCGAACACGCCCGTGACGACCGCGCCGATCATGTACATATTTTTGCGGCCGATCTGATCCGACAGGTGCCCGAAGAAGGGGATCGATACGAAGGACAGGACCGAGGCCGCAAGCACCGCGGTGAGCAGGAAGTCGCGCGAAACGTGCAGGGTCTGCGTGCCGTAGGAGAAGATGAAGGCGGTGAAGATGTAGAACGGGGCCTGCTCGGCCATGCGTGCGAAGGCCGAGCACAGGATCTCCTTGGGATGCTCGATCAGCACCTGGAGCATCGGGGTGCGCTCGATTTTCTGCTCGGCGATGAGCCGCGTGAAGACCGGCGTTTCCAGAATGCCGAGCCGGATATAGAGACCGACGCCGACCAGAATCAGGCTGAGCGCAAAGGGGATGCGCCATCCCCAGGCCAGAAACTGCTCACCCGACATTTGGCTGAAGGCAAGTACCGCGAGATTGGAGAGAAACAATCCGCAGGGCACGCCGAATTGCGGCCAGGAGGCGACGAGGCCACGCGAGTTGTCATTGCGCGCCCATTCCATCGACATCAGCACCGAGCCGCCCCATTCGCCGCCGACGCCCACGCCCTGGACGAAGCGCAGCACGGTGAGGATGACGGCGCCCCAGATCCCGACGCTCTGATAGGTCGGCACCAGCGCCACCGCAAATGTCGCAAGGCCCATCAGGAGCAGGGTCGCGATCAGCGTCGACTTTCGTCCGATGCGGTCGCCATAATGGCCGAAAATGGCGGCGCCCACCGGGCGCGCAACAAAGCCGACGGCGTAGATGGCGAACGCTTCCAGCGTGCCGACCCAGGGGTCGGAATGCGGGAAGAACAGTTTTGCGAAGACGAGGCCGGTAACGGTCGAATAAAGAAAGAAATCATACCATTCGATCGCGGTTCCGATGGTGGATGCGATCACCGCGCGGCGCAATTGCACCTGATGCTCCGCCGAGGACAGGGGCGTAGTGTCGGTTTGCGATAGTGTCATGGGGGCTCTCCCGGCGCCCCCACCGCAGGTGTTGTTGTGATGACTGGCTATAATCGGGACCGAACGCGCAGCCCGCGCCAAGGTTCCCGACCGGGACCAAATGTGAAGTGCCTCACAGCCGCAGCCCTGCCGGTGCGCTATGGAGGGCAGGTCGGGCTCTGCGAGGCACGCGAAGGCGCAAATCGATGAATATGCGGCGAATGTTGTCGTGGTGGTTCAGGATCGTCCTGTCAGGACGCTTCCTCGAGCGTTTCCTGCGCGTCCAGGACAGGCTGCGCGAGACGCCTGGATCTAGCTCTGGCCGATCAGCCCTTTGACGAACGCCGCGCCTTCATGCACGGCGTCGCGTCCCTTCCAGGCGAGATAGGTCAACCGCCCTGACAGCGACTGATGGCTCTTCAAGCTGCGCGATCCCAGGATATGGCCGACATTGTCGGGAAACCGGCTGACCTCGGCCTCGACCAGCGCGGCAATCTCCTCCATCAGCCTGTGCAGCCTGGCGCCCCATTCGGATTGATCGAGATTGTCGATGCGGACCTGCAGCGCATATTCGGTGTCGTAGAGCCACGTCAGCAGCTCCTTGGCGACCAGCACGCGCTCGTTCTTCAGTGCAAAGCGCAAGGCGAGCTTCTGGTCCTCGATGCGGTCGAGCACCATGGTGACGGCAATTGCGTAAGGGGTGGCCGCGACATCGCCGGCTGCCTTGCTGGCGGCCGCCTTGGTGGCGAAGCGAACCAGCTGCCATGAGGTTTTGAGGCGATTGGCAACCAGCGTCAGGGCGAATGGCACCGCATCCTGCCCGCCTGTCTTGACGAAGCCATCCAGCAGCGCCATGAGCTTGACGACCCTGCCGTCGTCCAGGGTCGAGATCTTTTCCGGCAGCTCGCCTGCAAACTTGGCCAGCGCCTCGCGCGCCCGCAGTACGACCACGACCTTGCCGAGATCGGCGAACACGGCGCGCGCCGCGGTATAGGTGGCGAGCTTGGCGCGAGCCTGCGCGGTCGCATCCGGCGATGCGAAGGTGTTCTCGAGCGACTTGACCACCTTGGTCTGGAACGTGCCGGCCGCCTTCTGCGCCTCGCGGGTCTTGTCGCTCGCGATCAGGCTTTTCATCTGATCGGCGTAGTCGCGCGCCATGGTCGGCAAGAGATCGCGGCTGATCCAGTCCCAGATCGGCGACAGCGAGCCGCGCGAGATGCGCCCCGGATTGGGATGATCCGGATCGCCGTCCATCAGGTACGGCTCCAGCGGCGCGAAGAAATAGCGTGATGGGTTGCCCATGCGGTTGTGGGCCTGCCCGTCCTTGCGAAATTCCGCGCGCAGGGTCTCGAGCAGCGCCGCGCTGCCCGGCACCTCAACGCCGCAGAGCTGGAGGCGCTCCAGTTCGTTGAGCAGATTGCTGCGCGCCTGCGGCGTCAGTCGCTTCAGGTAGTCTGCGATCCGATCGGTTGGCAGCATGGCGACGCAGTTTTCCGCAACTGATACCCGGGTGCCCCCCTTGGGCCCCGCGGCTGTGTGGAGGCATTCGCGCGCTCGCAACTGGGGAGTCCAGCAAAGCAAGTCATCGTTAATTAAGTGGTAAGGTGGCCAGACACCTTTCGGGACGCAGGAGCTTCCAATCGCCAGCAGCGGTTGCAGAGCAGGTCCTGCTGCGGCTTCTCGCGGAACCGATTCGGGTGGTTGCTACAACCGCTGCGGAAATGATCCGGTGCATCCGCTCGCTGTAGGTGCAAAAACGAACGATTTCGTGCCATTTCCGGGCGAAATTACCGTAGTCTTACGGTGTAATTTATTAACCATAGAACCGCACTGCATCCGTTAAACAACGGAGATGGCACAGCAGGAAAGCCGGATCAGCGAAACAGGCCTTGCCGAGCAGGTCGACATCGACCCGCCGCTCGGCGCCTTGGAGGCCGTTCGGCACTGGACCGCGCGGCCGCGCCCGACCGATGAGGCGAGCGTTGCGATGGCACGTCAGCTCAACGGGCCGCTGACCGCGTTGCTGCTTTATATGGGCGAGATCAAGCAGCACAGCCGCCAGCTCTCGCATAGCGCGGAAGACCGGGCGTATCTGCAGAAGATCGTCGACAACGCCCTGCAGCAGACCGAGCGGGTCTGCGCCCTGGTCAAGCAGATCGCCGTCGCCGACGAACCGGCGCCGCTCGCGGGCGCACGGCGCGACGTCGAGGAGCGCAGCGGACGGGCAAGCGAAACCGGCCGGACCCAGCGCCCCGCGCTGCCGGTAGGCCAGCGGCCCCTGACCAAGCGCGAGCGCGAGGTCCTGCAGCTGATCAGCGAGGGCTATTCCAACAAGCAGGGCGCGCTGCGCATGCGCATCAGCCCACGCACCTTCGAAAGTCATCGCGCCGAGGCCATGCGCAAGCTCGGCGCGCGCAATACCGCCGAGCTCGTCCGCACCGCGCTATTGCTGCGGATCGACGAGCGGCTCGAGTAGAGCATGATCCGGAAAGGCGTGAAGCTGTTTTTCCGACAAGATCGTGCTCAACCGAGAAGCCAAAGCGCGATGACGACCCATCCCAATCCCATCGCGCGTTAGAGCTAAGAGCCGCGCCGAGCCGGCGACGACCGTCTCATCGGCATGCAAAGGGGGGCGTGATTAGGGCTGGGCCGGTTTGGAAATACGGGCGCGCGGTAATGACCGGCGAGGTTCCCTTGCGCGGGCCTCTCTCCTCAGTAGAGATCTTCGATCGCCGAATGCAGCCGCGGCGCGGCGCGCCGCAGCGGGGCGGCCGCGGGCTTGGGAGGGCTCGGAATGATGGTGATGGTCCAACGCGGGGGCACGGTCGCCTCCTGCTCCTGCACCGAGCGCACATGACCGATGATCGTCTCGTTTCCGGATTTGACCGTGGCCGTCCTGCCGTTGAATTGCGCCATGCGGAAACGCCGAACTTCCTTCTCGTCGGCCGTCTCGAACGTGAACATGAGACTCTCCTGTGCTCGGGCTGAACTATCTCCGTTCATCCTTAGCCGGATATGAATATCTCACGCCGTAGAAACACGGTTGCTGCTGTTGCCGCGCCCGCGCTGCGAGAGCGGCTTCCCGGATCATGGCCCGGCCAGGTGTGGAGCGGCTCTCGGCAAGGATCCCGCTGCCGCGCGATCGCGCTTCAGGACATGGCGTGCGGCTTGAGCAGCCGCTCGTAGCTGCGCCTGACCGTTCCGTAGCACTCGCAGGCCGTCTTGCGCAGACCGTCCAGATTGATGATGCGGATGTGTCCGCGGCTGTAATGGATGAAACCCGCCTGTTGCAGCGTATTGGCAACCAGCGACACGCTGTTGCGACGCGCTCCGATCATCTGCGCCAGCGCTTCCTGGGTCAGCACCAGCTCCCCTGTGCCGGACAGGTCGTGGGTCTGCAGCAGGCAGCGCGCCAGACGCGCCTCCACGGTGTGGGCGGCGTTGCAGCCCGCGGTCTGTTGAATTTGGGCAAACACCGCCATGCCGTGTCGCAGCAGCAGCGCGCGCAATGTCGCGCTGCGATCGGCGACCGCGCCGAGACGATCAAGATCGATGGTGGCGGCCGAACCCGGCACGATAACCACCGCGCGGTTCAGCGCAACCGGGTCGCCAAGACTTGCCAAGCCGCCAAAGATGCTGTCGCGGCCGACAAGCGCGACCTGCACGTGCTCGCCGCGCGCCAGATCGACGACCAGCGAGATCACGCCACGATGCGGCAGGTAGGCGCGCTTGAGCACCTGCCCGACTTCCACCAGCACATGGTCCTGGATCAGATCGACGGCGCGTAGATGCGGGCGCAATTGCTCGTAATCATCTGCGGTCAGTGCCGATAAAAATCCATTCGGTGGACGAGAAACCGAATCCAAAGCCATCTCCTGCCTGAAAAGGGCAAAACAGGCCTTCCGGATCGCCAGCCACAATGCACATCAATATCAGTTCAAGGATGCGATCGGCGCCGCTGGTTGACAAGAACAATTTGCAGCCAGAACCGATCCCGGCGGCGCCGCGCCGTATCCTTGTGCTCGTTAGCGTGCACAGGCGCGGTCAGTGCGGTGCCCTGATGAGGTGCTCCTGTCTGGCCCTGACAGCGTCGTAGCATTCGCACGATGTCGCGCGCAGGGCTTCGAGATCACGAATTTCGATTTTTCCGCGGCTGTAGCTGACAATGCCAGCCTCTCGCAGCGCCTGCGCGACGATCGAGATCGCATTGCGTTGCACGCCGATCGCGCGGGCCAGCGTCTCCTGCGTCAGCGGCAGCGTTTTGCCGTCATAGAGGTCGCGCGCACACAACAGCCAGCGCGACAAGCGGGCTTCGACGGAGTGAGCGGCATTGCAGGCTGCCGATTGCTGGGCTTGTACATGCAGAGCCTGCTGATGCCGCGCAAGCAGGCGCCGGATCGCGCTGCTGCGGTTGGCCGCCGCCCGCATTGCCCCGACATCAATCGCCGAGGCGGTTCCGGGAAGCGTCACCACAGCCTCGGTCAACGAAATCTCGTCGCCGAGTGCGGCAGATGCTCCGACCACGCTCTCGTGGCCAATCATTGCCATCTGGACTGCTGGGCCCTCAGCCAGACCGACCACAATGGATACCGCGCCGGCATGCGGCAGGTAGACATGCGTGGCCGGTGCGCCATTCGCAATCAAGATAGCATTCTTTTCCAGGTTGACAACCTCCAGCTGTGGACGCAGCGCTTCGAACTCTGCCTCTGGCAGCGCCTGCAAAAGGAGGTTCAGCCGATGCTCGGGCATGAATGGTTTGCAGAGAGGTCGGGGGCATGTCGTCGATCGACGCCGCAAGCCCAACGCACGCAAACCATAACCGAGTAAGCCGCGAGCGCAAGCTGATGAGCCACGTTGTCGCTCTATATACGCTGCAGGGCAGACAGCTTTCGAATTTGCGGCAGAAATATGAACGGACGCGGTGATTCGCCGTCGAAAACTCGACATCGGCTGCAGTTGCGCGTCGACAGGCGGGAACGTTGAACGGCAGGGAGGCCGCGATGCGCCGTATTCTGGTCGTCGACGACGATCCTCATGTCGGCCGCGCCATTCAAGGCTGGCTGAGGGATCACGGGTTCCAGGTCCAGCTTGCCGACAGCAGTGCTGACGGGCTGACCGCCCTCGATCGTTTCGGCGTCGATCTGATGATCGTCGATGTTCCCACGCCCGATATCAGCGGTGACTCAGGGCTTGTCGAGCAATTGAAACCAAACGCACAGGCGCGACGCGACCGCACAGCGCGCGTCCTTGTCGTCGACGACGATCCGATGGTCTGCATGGCCATCGAGGTCTATCTGGAGCGGCACAATTTCCACGTCACCATCGCTGATGGCGGCGAAGCGGGTCTTCGCGCCATCGGAAGCGAGCATTTCGACTTGATGATTGTTGACATCTTCATGCCGCACATGCGGGGATTCGAGTCAATCCGGATCTTCCATGAGCGTGCCCCGAGCACTCCCCTGATCGCGATGTCGGGCTACGCCTTCGCCAATCTCAACTCGCCGGCGCCGGATTTCCTGCGCATGGCGCTCGAGCTCGGCGCGTCGCGCTGCCTGCGCGAGCCGTTCACGCCCGTGGCGCTTCTGACCGTCATTAACGAATGCCTGTCGGAAAGCAGGTCGCGCGCCGGCGCGGCGCAACTGCGTTAGGGCGCGCCCGCACGAGCGCGGGGTCGCTTCAGCCCCATGTTTTGCAAACCGGCGTCAGGCCGACGGCGGAATACGCCTCGAACGAGGTCGCGCATGGTTAATTCGATCTGCCACTCCGCGCCTGCAGCGGATGGTTAGCAAGCGATCAATGGACATCGTGAATCAATTCGTATCGGCGGTGCGCTGACGGGGGCTGCCGTCCGCCGGCTTGCGTGCTGCGCATCGCCCTCCGCACGCTCATTGCTCACAACGCGATGCGATGGATTCAGTCCGAGTTAGTATTAACAACGGGAGCCGGCCGTTTCCCTCAACGTGACCCGCCCGATTTAACCAACGGGTAGGGCCGCGAAGCACAGTCTGCCGATACCGCCCGCAGAAGTGCGTGGCGGATCGTCACTTGTGTGTTCATCCAGAAGGGAAACATCATGTCAGGTATTGTTCTCTCCGCCTCGGTTCGCCAGAACCTGCTTTCGCTGCAGTCGACCGCGTCGCTGCTCGCCACCACCCAGAACGACCTCGCCACCGGCAACAAGGTCAATTCTGCTCTCGACAATCCGACCAACTTCTTCACCGCCCAGTCGCTGAACAATCGCGCCAGCGACATCGGCAACCTGCTCGACAGCATCGGCAACGGCGTGCAGGTCCTGCAGGCCGCCAACACCGGCATCACCTCGCTGCAGAGCCTCGTCGACAGCGCCAAGTCGATCGCCAACCAGGTGCTGCAGAGCCCGGTCGGTTACTCCACCAAGTCCACCGTCACCTCGGCTGTGGCGACCGGCGCGACCTCGACCAACCTGTTGAACTTCGCAACGGGCCCGACCACCGGCACTGCCGTCAACAACGACAACACCACCGCGGCGGCGATCACCACCGCGACGCTGCTGTCCGGCACCGCAGGCTCGACCTCCAACGACCTGTCCACCTCGCTCACGACCGCCGACTCGCTCGTCGTCAACGGCGTCACCTTCTCGTTCGCGGCCACGAGCTCCAGCTCCGGCACCTCGATCGGCATCGGTGACAACGTCGGCAACCTGTTGTCCACGATCGATGCGGCAGCCGGTGTGACCTCCAGCCTCAGCGGCGGCCAGATCACCTTCACGCCCGCGGGCAGCTCCACTGGATTGACCATCAGTGGCAGCGCTCACGTCCTGGCCGACCTCGGTTTCGCCAGCGGTGTGGGCAACAGCCTGCAAGGCCAGACGCTGAGCATCGCGGCAACCGGCGGCGGCAC
>Ga0070738_10003569_pt1 | contig 20083 bp, 19 predicted proteins | sample Coa_R2_2_FD_66446 | JGI IMG/M metagenome (GOLD analysis project Ga0070738, IMG submission 66446) | Surface soil microbial communities from Centralia Pennsylvania, which are recovering from an underground coalmine fire - Coalmine... | ecosystem: Environmental > Terrestrial > Soil > Unclassified ... | reverse complement strand
CGGGCCCGAGTGCCGCAGCCTGGGCGCCATTGAGAGCAATGGCGACAAGCTCATCAAGAACCGCCTCGCCAAGCGCGGCATGAGCTGGACCCTGGCTGGCGCCCAGCACATGGTCAAAGTGCTCCAGGAGCAGGCCAATGGCCGCCTCGCCTCCTGGCTTGGGGCAAGCTCCGCGCCCGTGCTGGAGCGCTCCCCGATGCAGCCGCTCAGCGCCGCCGACGTTCTTCCTCAGGGCGAACTGGCGTCTGTCGACGACGACTGGCTGGCTGCCCGCATCCCGATGCTCACCGGGCCTGGCCGCAACCAGCTCAGCCGCGCCCTCAAACGTGCGTCGACTCCCGAATACCTGCCCTTCTTCTGGGACCGTATCCTTGACGGGCCAGCCAAGCCTGCCTACTAACCGGATACTGCATCCACTCAACCTCGTCGTTTGACGGACGAAGCGCGCGCGGTGTATGGTCGCGGCCATGAGCGTGTGTCTGAACCGGCGGTCCTTCTTGAGGCTGAGTGTTGGCGTGGCGAGCGTGTCGCTGCTGGCGGCGTGCGGCGGAGGCGCCGCCCCGGCGAGCACTGCGCCTTCGAGCGCCCCGGCCGCCGCCTCGAAGCCCGCCGCCCCGGCCTCCGCTTCGGCTAAGCCGGCGGCATCCGGCAGCCCGGCCGCCTCCGGCGCCCCGGCAAGCAAGCCGGCCGCCTCTCCCGCATCCGCGTCGGCCAGCGTCGTCGCCGCGCCCGGGACGCAGTTGGTCCGCATCGCCACGGTGGGATCGATCTCCGACGCCGGCTTCTACATCGCCGACGACCGCGGCTACATGAAGGAGGTTGGCCTCACGCCGGACTACCAGGTGCTGAACACCGGCCCGCAGATGGTGCCGCTGCTCGCAACCGGCCAGCTTGACGTGGCCGGCGGCAGCGTCAGCGGGGCGCTGTTCAGCGCCATCCAGCGCGACATCCCGCTGCGCATCGTCGCCGACAAGGGCTCGAACCGGCCGAACTTCGTCTTCGCCTCCATCGAGCTGCGCAAAGACCTGGTCAACGAGGTCAAGGGCTTCGCCGACCTCAAGGGCCGCCAGGTGGCCATCAGCGCCACCGACAACTCCGGCCAGTACCTGGTCAACAAGGTCTTGAAGTCGGTGAACCTGACGCTCAAGGATGTGGACATCCAGACGGTGGGCTACACCGACCAGGGCCCGGCCTTCGCCAACAAGGCCATCGACGCCGGCCAGGAGATCGAGCCGTTCGCCACGAACTGGATCGGCAAGGACCTGGCCGTGAAGATGCCCGACCAGGGCAACGTCTACAACAACTTCCAGGCGGCCGTGCTCATGTACGGCCCCAAGTTCGTGCAGGACAAGCCCGACGTGGGCAAGAACCTGATGGTCGCCTACCTGAAGGGCGTGCGCGATTACAACCTGGCGTTCACCAAGGGCACGGACAAGGAGACTGTCATCCAGAGCCTCCTCAAGCACACCACGGTCAAGGACCGCGCTCTGTACGACAAGATGGGCCTGCCCGGCCTGAACCCGGACGGCACTCCTATCGAAGAGGACATCGCCGCCCAGCAGGACTTCTATGTGGCGATGGGCTACCAGAAAGAGAAGCTGGACCTGAAGCCCATCCTTGACCACCAGTTCGTGGACTACGCCATAAGTCAGATAGGGAAGTTCAATGGATAAAGAGGAGCCCACCCGCCCGCCCGATCTGAACAACAGGGGGCTTCGCCCCCTGTACGACCCCCGAACGGGGGCAAGACTCCTGCCTCCTGAGCCGTCGGCCGGAGCCGGCCACCTGCGCCTTTGCCGATCGGCTTGGGCGGACCCGCTGCACCGCCGCCGATCGGCTTGGGCTGGCATTCTTTTGGGCGCCAGCTTGCTGTTGGTCGCCTGCGGCGGCGGTGCTTCTGCTCCGGCCAGCAGCGCGGCGCCGGCGAGCAGCCCGGCCACATCGGCCTCCGCCAAGCCGGCCGCATCAGCTAGCGTCGCGGCCAAGCCAGCCGCATCGGCGAATGCGAGCGCTAAGCCGGCGGGCAGCGCTGCGGCCAGTCCGGCGGCGAAGGGCAAGATGGTGGCCGGGTACGCCGTGCTCAGCGCCAGTCAGTCGCCACTTTGGGGCGCCGCCGACGGGGGGTACTTCGCCCAGCACGGTCTGGACGTCGAAGTCATCAAGGCGGGCGCGGGCAGCGTCGGCATCTCGGCGCTGCTGAGCGGCCAGATTCAGGGGCTGATGACCAGCGCTGGCTCGGTCATGAACGCCTCGCTGGAGGGCGCCGACCTCGTCTACGTCGGCTCCATCTTCGACAAGATCCAGCAGTTCATGATCGCCAAGGCCGATCGCTCCGACCTCAACAGCCCGAAGGACATGAAGGGCAAGAAGGTCGCCATGACCACGCCGGGCGCCCTGTCCGACCTGTCCGCCCACCTGCTGGCGCACGACGCCGGACTGACCGACAAAGACTTCACCATCCTGCGCATGAACGACCTGCCGACCATCCGCTCCGCCGTCCTGAACGGGGCGGTCGACCTCGGCATGGTGGACAGCGTCGCGGGCGGCATGGACGGCTTGAAGGTCGTGGCCGACGTCTCCAAGCTGGACGTGCCTGTGTCGAACGTAGGCATCGCCGCCTCGCGCAGCTACTACCAGCAGCATGGCGCCGAGTACGACGCCTTCAAGCTGGCCATCGACGACAGCATCAAGCGCATCAAGACGGACGCGGCCTTCCGCAACGCGCTCCTCAAGAAGTACCTGAGCATCGACGATCCGAAGCAGCAGGAGGCTTTCAGCCAGGAGCTGCTGCCGACGATGAAGGACGAGATCAGCATCAACAAGCAGGGCATCGAGAACGCGCGAATGTACGCCGCCTACAGCATCCCCAAGCTCGACCAGTTTGACATAAACAAGATCATCCCGTAAGGAGCCTGCCATGAGCTATGACCTGCTGATTCGAGGGGGACGTGTGGTGGACGGCTCCGGCCTGCCTGGTTATCGCGCCGACGTGGGCGTCAAAGACGGCAGGATCGTCGAAGTCGGCCGTCTGCGTGAGAGCGCGGCGCGAACGATCGATGCGGCCGGCCTAGTGGTCTCGCCGGGATTCATCGACCACCACACCCACCTGGACGCGCAGATTCTGTGGGATCCGTACGGCACGTCCGAGCCGGCCCAGGGCGTGACCACAGCCATCATGGGCAACTGCGGCCTGGCGCTGGCGCCGGTTCGCGCCGGCGGCGAGGACGCGCTGGTCAAGAGCTTCGTGCGGGTCGAGGCCATGCCGCGCGAGGCGCTGGTCGCGGGCGTGCCCTGGGGCTGGAGCTCGTACGGCGACTACTTGAACAAGCTCGAGGGCAAGGTCGGCATCAACGTCGGCGGCCTGGTCGGCCACATCGCGCTGCGCCACGCCGTGATGGGCGAGGAGGCGGTCGAGCGCCAGGCCACGGACGGCGAGGTCGAGGCGATGAAGGGCCTCATGCGCGAAGCGCTCGAGGGGGGTGCGTTGGGCATCTCCACGAACCGGAACGAGCGCCACTTCCGGGAAGACGCCAAGCCGGTCGCCAGCCGGCTCGCCTCGGACGAGGAGTTCTTCGCGCTGTGCGACTGCGTCGGCGAGACCAATCGGGGCGTGATCCAGGTCATCCTCGGCCTGAACAAGGTCGAGCACCTGCCGTGGTACGACGCGCTGGCCCGCCGCACCGGCCGGCCGATCATCTGGCAAATCGTGATGCACGCCTGGACGCAGCCGGACCTGTGGCGCCAGCAGCTCGACGGCATCGCGCCCACGTTCCGCGACGGCTATCGCGCCTACGGCCTCACCAACACGCTGCCGATCTGGCGGCGGTTCACCATCGACAACGCCCAGGCGTTCGACGAGTTCCCGGTGTGGAAGAACATCATGTTCCTGCCGAAGGCCGTCCGCCACCAGGCGCTGCGCGATCCCGAGACCCGCCAGAAGCTGCGCGAGGACCTGGCCACTGACCGGCTCGTGACGTTCCATCGCCGCTGGGACCTGCTGGAGATCGTGAAGGTCGGCAAGCCCGAGAACGAGCGCTTCCTGGGCGGGACAGTAGCGGACATCGCCGCGGCCACGGGCAAGGACCCGCTGGATGCTTTCCTCGACGCCTGCTTGGACGACCCGGAGCTCACGTTCCTGACCTCCAACACCGGCGGCGATCCCGTCGCCACCGGCGAGATCCTGCGCAGCCCGTACATCCTCGTCGGCGAGTCCGACGCGGGCGCGCACGTGCAGTTCGACGCGAACTTCGGCTACGGCACGCTGCTGCTGTCGCGCTGGGTGCGCGACAAGCACGTGATGAGCCTCGAGCAGGCGGTGAACAAGCTCACCTTCCAGGTGGCGTCCATCTACGGCCTGCAGGGACGCGGCCTCGTCCGCCCCGGCTACGCCGCCGACCTGACCATCTTCGATGCGGACACCGTGTCCCCCTGCGACCCCGAGTGGACCAACGACTTTCCGGCCAACACCAGCCGCATGATCCAGCGCTCCACCGGCCTGCACTATACCATCGTCAACGGCCGCGTCATCTACGAAGATGGCCAGTTCTCCGGCGACCTTCCCGGCCAGGTCCTCCGCGGCGGAGCAGTTGCGGCGGCTTAGCCGAACACCACGGTCTTGTTGTCGTAGACCAGGACGCGGTCGTCCACGTGCCAGCCGACGGCGCGCGCGAGGACGGTGCGCTCGACCAGGCGGCCGATGCGGCGCAGGTCGTTCGGCCCGTAACGGTGGTCCACGCGCTGGACGTCCTGCTCGATGATCGGGCCGGCGTCCAGCTCGTCGGTGACGTAGTGGGCGGTGGCGCCGATGAGTTTGACGCCGCGCTTGTGCGCCTGCTCGTACGGGTTCGCACCGGCGAAGGCCGGCAGGAAGCTGTGATGGATGTTGATGGCCCGCCCGGCCCAGCGCTGCACGAACTCGGACGAGAGCACCTGCATGTAGCGCGCCAGCACCAGCGTGTCCACGCCGTACTCGTCCAGCAGCCGGAGCTGCTCCCGCTCCGCGCCCGGCTTGGTGTCGGCGCTGACGGGGACGTGGTGGAAGGGCGCGCCCGAGGCCCGCGCTACCTCTTCCTGGTCGGGGTGGTTGCTCACGACCAGCGCGATCTCGGCCGGCAGGTCGCCGGCCTTCTGGCGCCAGAGCAGCTCCAGCAGGCAGTGCGCTTCGCGCGAGACGAAGATGCCCAGGCGCTTGGGCTTGGAGGCCAAGCGCACCCGCCAGTCCATCTCGAAGCGCTGGCCCACCGGCGTGAACTCGCGCTCGAGCGCCGGCAAACCGTCGTCCAACCCAGCGAGGTCGAACTCCACCCGCATGAAGAAGCGGCCGCCGGTAGGATCGGTCGTATGCTGATCGGCCTGGACGATGTTGGCGCCGTGCTCGAACAAGAAGCGGGACACGGCGGCGACGATGCCCGGCTGGTCGCGGCAGGCGATGAGCAGCCGGCCGCGGTCGCGCTGGCCCACAGCGCCGGAATTGAGCATGCAGATCGAGTATGGGGAGCCTCAGGCATTAGCGCAAGCTCGTCAGCTATTACAGATTGATAATCCCGGCATTATGAAATCGTCCGTTGCGGGCGGCGATTGCTTCGGCTACAGTGGCCGCGGATTATGAACAGAAGCACCGATCACATCCTCGTCTCGCATGCGGGCAACCTGCCGCGCCCCGAGAGCCTGGCCAAGAGCCTCCAATCGGGCGGACGCGACGAGTTCGTTCGCCAGCTTCCCGCGGCGGTAGCCGAGGTCGTGAAGCGCCAGGCGGCCATCGGCATCGACGTGGTGAACGACGGCGAGCTCAGCAAGGTCGGCGGCTTCTCCAACTACGCGTCCGAGCGCCTGGGCGGCCTGGAGCAGCGCACCTCGGATGTTCCGGCCATGAACGTCTCCGCGCGGGACCGCCTGGACTTCCCCGGCTTCTATGCCGCCGGCAAAGGCGGTTTCGGCTCCGGCGGGACGGCGCGCATCCCGGGCACCCGTCCGCGTGACGAGGCCATGTTCTGCACCGGGCCCGTCAGCTACATCGGCCAGGCCAACGTGGAGGCGGATATCGCCAACTTCAGGGCCGCCTTGCAGGGGCTCAACGTCGAAGCCTACATGCCGGCCATCGCGCCGGGCACGATCGAGCACTGGCTGCACAACGAGCACTATCCCAGCGAGGAGGCGTTCCTGCTGGCGATTGCCGAGGCGATGCACCGCGAGTACAAGGCCATCACCGACGCCGGCTTCATCCTGCAGATCGACGATCCGGACCTGCCGGACGCCTGGCAGGTCTATCCCGACATGGACCTGGCCGACTACCGGCGCTACGCGCAGGTGCGTGTGGACGCGCTGAACCATGCGCTGCGAGGCATTCCGGAGGAGCGCGTGCGGCTGCACGTCTGCTGGGGCAGCGGCCACGGCCCGCACACGCACGATGTGCCGCTGAGGGACATCGTGGACATTGTGCTCAAGGTCAAGGCCGAGTGCTACTCCATTGAGGCTTCGAACCCACGCCACGACCACGAGTGGCGCGTCTGGCAGGAGGTCAAGCTGCCCGACGGCAAGACGTTGATGCCGGGCGTGGTGGGCCACGTGAGCGACGTGGTCGAGCACCCGCGGCTGGTGGCCGACCGGCTGGTGCGCTACGCCGGCATCGTCGGCCGCGAGAACGTGCTGGCGGGGACCGACTGCGGCATCGGCAACCGCGTCGGCCACCCCGAGATCGCCTGGGCCAAGCTGGAAGCGCTCGCCAAAGGCGCCCAGCTGGCGACCGAGGAACTTTGGCACTAGTCCGAGAAGCTGGAAGCTGGAAGCTGGTAGCTGGAGGTACGAAGGCTGCGAACTCGACCCCCTCCTGCCGCAGCGGGAGAGGGCAGGGTGACGGTCCCAGAGGCATGGCTCGCTGCTGCCCGCCGGCCGAGGGTGCTCGGCGCGTGGCTGGCAGCTGCCCGCCGGCTGAGCGTCTCTGGCGGCTGCCCCGCCGCTGCCCGCGCGCAGGGTTCCTCGCGGGCCTCGGAGCGTCGTGCACCCTCGTGCTCGCCGCCTGCGGCGGGACGGCGTCCGCGCCGGCGCAGTCAGCTCAGGCCAGCCAGCCTGCCCAGGCCGCAGCCAAGCTCGTTGTTGGATACAGCAACATCGCCGGAGACGAGATCCCGCTCTGGCTCGCTAAGGACGCCGGCATCTTCGATGGCAACGGCCTGAACGTGGACCTCCAGTACCTGGCCGGCGGGACCAAGGCCATCGCCGCGCTGGTGGCGGGCGACCTGCAGGTCAGCAGCCAGGGTGGCGGCGAGCTGATGGGCGCGGTCAGCGGCGGCGCCGACCTGGTGGCGATCGCCAATCTGGGCCCCGTTTACCCCTTCGAGCTGGAGGTGACGCCGGATATCAAGGCCACGGCGGACCTGAAGGGCAAGAAGGTCGGCGTCGCCAGCATCGGCGGCGCCTCCGATATCGCCGCACGAGTGGTCCTCCGCAAGAACGGCCTCGACCCGGACAAGGACGTGAGCATCATCGCCGTGGGCGATGCTCGTACGGCCAAGTCCGCCCTCCAGAGCGGCGCTATCCAGGGCACCGTGCTCAGCCCGCCCTCGACCGTGGAAGTCGAAGCCGGCGGCGCCCATCCGCTGTACAACCTGGCGGCGCTGAAGCTGCCCAACACGCAGGGGCTCATTACCCTCCAGCGTTCGTGGCTGAACGCCAACCGGGCCACCGCCCAGAAGCTGGTGGACGCGCTGGTGCAGGCCACCGCCCGCACCAAACACGACCCGGCCGCCGCGAAGGACGTGATCCGCAAGTACTACAAGCTGGACGATGCCAAGGCCGTCGACGCCACCTACGACTTCTACACGCAGGAGGTGTACGCCGACTACCCGTATCCTCGCGCCGACCAGTTTACGGACGCCCTGTCCGAGCTGAGCAAGAAGAGCGAGCAGCTCAAAGGCTTCGACCCTAATAAGATCATCGACGACTCTCTGGTAAAAAGCGCAGAGCAGCGCGCGGTTGCAAGCAAGTAACAGGCGTTTGAAAGGAGCCAGCCACGCATGAGAAGACTCTTTGGTTTCGCCGTCCCCATCGCCCTCACCCTGGCCGCTTGTGGAGGAGCGGCGGCGCCCGCCTCGCCCAGCACGGCGCCCGCCTCACCGTCGACCCCGGCCTCGTCCGCCGCTAAGCCGGCGGGCAGCGCGGCGGCCAGCCCGGCGGCGTCCGCCAGCGCGAAGCCGGCGGCCAGCGGCGCGGCCAGCCCGGCCGGTAGCGCGGCGGCTGGCTCGCCGATCAAGATCGGCCTGCTGCAGCCGCTGACCGGCATCTACGCCAACCAGGGCATCGACCACAGCGACGGCTTCAAGCTGTACCTGGAGTCGATCAACAACACCGTCGCCGGACATCCCATCCAGCTGATCGTGGCCGACGATCAGGGCCAGCCGGACGTTGGCCTCACCAAGGCTAAGCAATTGGTCGAGAACGACAAGGTCCAGATCCTGGCGGGCGGCACGGTGACGCCGGAGTGCTACGCCATCTATCCCTACGCCAAGCAGGTGCAGGTGCCGTTCGTGAACACCGGCAACTGCATCGGCTTTGACCTGACGACCAATCCGAAGTACGCCAGCCCCTATGGCCTGCGCCTGTCGCAGTCGCTGCTGGCCAGCTCGGACCCGCTTGGCGACTACGCGGCCAAGAACGGCTACATGAAGGGCTCGATGATGTCTTCGGACTACGCGGCGGGGCACCAGATCGCTGATGCCTTCGCGCGGGCGTTCGTGAGCCGCGGCGGCCAGATCGTGCAGGAGCAGTACCCTGCGCAGGGCACTACGGACTTCGGCCCCTTCCTGGCCAAGCTCGATAAGAGCGCCGATTTCCTGTTCGCCTTCTTCCCTGGCGTGGATGGCTTGCGGCTGATGCAGGCCTTCGACCAGTACGCCGATCCCAAGAAGGTGAAGGTGCTCGACTACGGCACCGCGATCGGCAGCGGCCCGAACGTGGCGCAGCTCAAGGACAAGGCCGTCGGCGTGACCGGCGGCGGCACGCTGTACGTGGATACCATCGACACTCCGGAGAACCAGGCGCTGGTCAAGGCCTTCAAGGCCAAGTTTCCCCAGCCGGACCGCTTCGTGGACGCCGACGTCGATCGCGGTTATGACGGCGCCGGCTACATCGTCGCCGCCATCAAAGCCGCCAACGGGAACGTCGACGACCGCTCGCCCGACAGCCGGTTCATCAAGGCGCTGGCGACCACGCAGTACACCGGCGCTCGAGGCCCGATCAAGCTCGACGAGGACCGCGACGCCGTCCAGAACTGCTACATCCAGACGGTGGTGAAGAACGGCAACGACTACGCCTTCAAGATCGTCGCCACCTACCCCAACGTGGGCAAGGAGTGGGATACCACCAAGGCGGAGATGGACAAGTTCCCGTTCGGCCAGCTTGGCGGAAAGTGGGTCGGCATGACCAAGGACACGCTGCCGAAATAGGGGCCTGGCCGCAGGAGAGCCCTCCGGCAGGTGCTGGAGGGCTCTTTTGGTTGACAAGGAATGGCTGATAGCCTATCCTCAGTGCTGAAAACTGACTATGTTGATTGACAAAGTCAACATTAGTCGGAAGGCACTGGAGGTTTACCGCTTGGCAGTCGCGATGCTCGAAAGGCCCGCTGAGGCAATGCCCCGCACCCACCTCGATCTCCTCGAGGCCGAGGCCATCTACATCATGCGGGAGACAGCCGCGCAGTTCGAGCGGCCGGTGCTGTTGTTCTCGGGTGGGAAGGATTCGGCTGTGCTGCTGCGCCTGGCGGAGAAGGCCTTCCGGCCGGCAAAGTTCCCATTCCCGGTGATGCACGTCGATACCGGCCACAACTTCCCTGAGGCCCTGGAGTTCCGCGACCGGCGGATCGCCGAGCTGGGCGAGCGGCTGATCGTCGCCTCCGTCCAGGAATCCATCGACAAGGGCCGGGCCTTCGAGGAGCCTGGCGTGGCGGCCACGCGCAACCGTCTCCAGACGGTCACACTTCTCGACGCCATCCGCGAGCACGGCTTCGACGCGGCCATTGGGGGCGCCCGCCGCGACGAGGAGAAAGCCCGCGCCAAGGAGCGCATCTTCTCTTTCCGCGACGAGTTCGGCCAGTGGGATCCCAAGAATCAGCGGCCCGAGCTGTGGAACCTGTACAACGGCGTGATCCGCAAGGGCGAGCACGTTCGCGTGTTCCCGCTCTCCAACTGGACCGAGCTGGACATCTGGGCTTACATCGAACGCGAGGACATGGATCTGCCGTCCATCTACTTCGCGCACGAGCGGACCGTGTTCGAGCGCTCGGGCATGCTGATGGCCGTTTGCGACTACCTGCCGCTGCGGCCGGGCGAGGAGCCCTTCCAGGCTCAGGTGCGCTACCGCACCGTAGGCGACATGACCTGCACCGCGGCGGTGCGCTCTCGCGCCGGGACTGTGGGCGAGATCATCGCCGAGGTGGCCACCTTCCGCATCGGCGAGCGCGGCGCCACGCGCGTGGACGACAAGTTCTCCGACGCCGCCATGGAAGACCGCAAGAAGGAAGGCTACTTCTAGGGTTTGGCGCTGGCTCTCGATTTTCCTCAGCACTCAGCACTCAGCACTCAGCACTCGCAAGACCTGCTTCGCTTCTCCACCGCCGGTTCGGTTGACGACGGTAAGAGCACCCTCATTGGCCGGCTGCTGTATGAGACCAAGCAGATCTTCGACGACCAGCTCGAGGCGGTCGAGCGTGCCAGCAAGCAGCAGGGCGCCGACTACCTGAACCTGGCGCTGCTGACCGACGGCCTGCGGGCCGAGCGGCAGCAGGGCATCACCATCGACGTGGCCTACCGCTACTTCGCCACGCCGCGCCGCAAGTTCATCATCGCCGACACGCCTGGCCATGTGCAGTACACCCGCAACATGGTCACCGGCGCATCGACGTCGGACCTGGCGCTGATCCTGGTGGACGCCCGCAATGGAGTGGTCGAGCAGACCCGCCGCCATGCGCTGCTTTCCGCGCTTCTGGGCGTTCCGCGCATGGTCGTGTGCGTGAATAAGATGGACCTGGCCGGCTACTCGCGGGAGACCTTCGAGAGCATCCGTTCCGAGTTCGAGGCGTTCGCCGCCGGGCTCGACGTCGTCGACGTGACGTACATCCCCATCTCCGCCCTGAAGGGCGACAACGTCGTCGAGCGTTCGTCGAACATGGAGTGGTACGACGGCGAGCCTCTGCTGACATACCTGGAGCACGTTCCCAGCGCCGATTACCGCCGGCTGGACGCGCTCCGGTACCCGGTCCAGTGGGTGATCCGGCCGCTGACCGACGCCCACCATGATTACCGCGGCTACGCCGGCCAGATCGAGGCCGGCAGCGTCCGCCCTGGAGACGAGGTGCTGGTCCTTCCGGCCGGCCTGACCACGCGCGTGGATTCGGTGGACACGTTCGAAGGTCCGCTGGCCGAGGCGTCGGCGCCTCAGAGCGTGACCCTCCTGCTCGCCGACCATCTCGATATTTCGCGCGGGGACATGATCTGCAGCCCCGACCGGCCGCCGCGCTCGACGAATTCCGTCGAGGCGACGCTGTGCTGGCTCGGTAGCGACCCGCTGCGCCTGGATGCGCCCTACCTCATCCAGCACACCACCCGCCGGGTGCGGGGCGTCGTCTCCAGCCTGGACCACAAGCTGGACCCCAACACGCTGGACCGCGACGAAAGCGCGTCGACGCTGCGCCTCAACGACATCGGCCGGGTGAGCCTGCGAATCGCCCAGCCGCTGTTCCTGGACCACTACCACGATTGCCGGGCGACCGGCAGCTTCATCCTGATCGACCCGGCGACGAACAACACGGTGGCCGGCGGGCTGGTGCTGTGAGCGATCTGGACCTCGACGCGCTGAACCGGCGCTTCGAGGACGCTGCCCCCGAAGACTTCCTTGCCTGGGCCGGCCAGGAGTTCTCGCCCGAGCTGTCGCTGGCCTGCAGCTTCGGCGGCCCATCGGGCATGGTGCTGCTGGACATGGTCAGCAAGCTGGGCATCGACCTGGAGGTCTTTTACCTCGACACGGAGCTGCTGTTCCCGGAGACGTACGCGCTGCGAGACGAGGCGGCGCGGCGCTACGGGATTAGGCCCGTGGGCTACCGCTCGCGGCTCTCGGTATCCGAGCAGGCGGCTGAGTACGGCGACGAGCTGTGGCGCCGCGATCCGGACCGCTGCTGCTACCTGCGCAAGATTGCGCCCAACGAGCAAGCCCTGAAAGGCAAACGCGCCTGGATCAGCGGCATCCGCCGGGATCAGACTGCCAACCGCGCGTCCGTCCCCGTGGTGCAGTGGGACGACACGTTTGGGCTGATCAAGCTCTGCCCGCTGGCCAACTGGACCGAAGATCAGGTGTGGGACTACGTCCGGGCTAACGACGTGCCGGTGAACGCGCTGCATGAGCGCGGCTACCCATCGATTGGCTGCATCCACTGCACGCGCCCGGTGTTGCCGGGCGAGGCGCCCCGTGCGGGTCGCTGGTCGGGCTTCCAGAAGGTGGAGTGCGGGCTCCACGTGCCAGCGGCGGCGCTGAGTCGCTCGTGAGCGAGCGCGGCTATGTCGTCTGGCTGACGGGCCTCTCCGGCGCAGGCAAGAGCACCATCGCGGGCCGGCTGGCCGAAAGCCTCAGGGCGGCCGGGCAGCGCGTCGAGATTCTCGACGGGGATGCCGTCCGTGAGAACCTGAGCAGCGACCTCGGCTTCTCGAAAGAGGCTCGCGATACGAACATCCGCCGCATCGGCTATGTGGCCCGCCTCCTCGCCCGCAACGGCGTGGCGGTGGTCGTGGCGGCCATCTCGCCCTATCGTGAGGTGCGGGACGAAGTCCGCCGCACCATCGAGTCCGAAGGCTGCCGCTTCGTCGAGGTGTACGCCCGCTGCTCAATTGACGAGCTTGCCCGCCGCGACGTGAAGGGCCTCTACCGCCGCGCCCTCAAGGGCGAGATCGCAGGCTTCACCGGCGTCTCGGACCCCTATGAGGAGCCCCTCCACCCCGACGTGGTCTTCGACTCCGAAACAGAGACGCCCGACGCGAGCCTCGCCCGGATTCTCGCGTACCTCGAGAGCGGCGTCCCGCTGGCCGCCCAATGACCATCGACCCACAGACTGCCCTCGTCGGAGCCGTCGTCGGCCTGCTCGTCGGCTGGACGGGAATGGGCGGCGCCTCTCTGATGACGCCCCTCATGATCCTGGTGCTCGGTGTCCGCCCCGTGATCGCCGTCGGCACTGACCTCGTCTACTCCACGATCACCAAGGTCTTCGGCGCCGGGATGCACATGCGCTACGGCACGGTGGACCGCGGCGTCGCGCTCCGGCTTGCGGCCGGCAGCCTCCCGGGCGGCCTACTGGGCGTGCTGGGCCTGAGTCTCCTGAAGCGCCGCCTGCCTATCGACTCGCTTGACGCGATCGTCCTGAAGCTGGTCGGCTGTCTTCTGATTGTCGTGGCGGCGACGATGGTCATCCGCGCGATCTCGCCGCACCTGTTCAAGCGTGCGGCGGAAGCATCAGAACCTCGGCTCAAGGGTCTGCTTCCGGTGGTCGGCTTCGTGGTGGGATTCCTGGTGGGGCTCACCTCCGTCGGCAGCGGCACGCTCATTGTGGCCGCCTTGGGCCTGCTGACCGCCCTCCCAGCCCGCAAGGTGGTCGGCACGGACCTGTTCCATGGCCTGCTGCTGGTGGCCGTCACCGGCATCGCGCAGCTGTTCATCGGGACGGTCGACCTGCACCTGGCGGCCAACCTGCTGGTCGGCTCCATCCCTGGGGTCCTGATCGGCAGCCGGCTCTCGGTGACCCTCCCGGAGCGGCCGCTGCGGCTGGCATTGGCTACGGTGCTGCTGATCTCCGGCGCGAAGCTGTTCTAGAAATATGGCCGACCTGACTGCCCTCAAGGAGGAGGTCGCCCTCACCTGCCGCATGTGCGCCCACGAGCGGCTGTTCGACTACAGCGGCCACGTGAGCGTTCGCCATCCCGATGGCGAGCACGTGCTGATCCACTCGCACGGCGCGCCCCGCTACGACGTGACGGCTAATGACGTGCTGGTCATCGACCTCGACGGTAACGTCGTGGAAGGCGACGACCGGCCGCCTACGGAGATGTACATCCACACCCAGGTGTATCGGGCCAGGCCGGACGTGCAGTCCGTCATCCATGCCCATTCGCGCATGGCCGTGGTGATGAGCATCGCCGGCGTGACCATCGTGCCGGTCACCAACAACGCTCTGTTCCTGGGCGGCGACCCCGTCCCGGTCTATCCCGACCCGCGCCTGGTACGCACTGCTCGCCAGGGCGACGAGCTGGCCCGCGCCCTTGGGCAGCAGCCGGCCTGCGTCATGCGCCATCACGGGACCACCGTGGTCGGCAGCCGGATTATGGATGCCTTCATCGGGGCGATGGTGCTGGAGGAGAACGCCCTTCGCCAGCACCTGGCGATGCAGGTCGGCACGCCGATCCCGTTCACGCACGACGAGCTGCACGATATCGTCGGCAAGACGCTCGGCGAGCCCCAGCTCCGCAAGATCTGGGACTACTTCGTCTCCCGCGCACGCCGCGCGGGCCTGGCCTGAACCATTCCGGTATAGTTGCCGGCGTGTCTGGCCCCCGGCCGTGGAAGGCCGGGGGCAGGTCAATTTCGAGGGAGGTCTGGATGGATTTTCACGGCAAGAAGGTGATTGCCATCGGCGAACGCGACGGCGTTCAGGGCACGGTCATCAGCGATGTGGCCGAGCGCCTCGGAGCCGAGGTGGTCTTCTCCATCACCCAGTGCTTTGTCTGAACGAGCGCTGGCGCCATGGACCTGGACGATCAGGCCAGCATTCAGCAGGTTGTCGAGCGCGTCGGTAAAGACGACCTGGTAGTGCTGCTGGGCTCACCCAACCCGGAGTCGGCGGAACTGTACGCCGCCACGGTGACCATGGGTGACCCGACCTACGCCGGTCCATTGGCCGGGATCCCGTTGGGACTCCCCGTGTATCACATCCTCGAGGACGAAATCGTCGAGCAGCTTCCGCCCGAGGTCTACCAGGAGCAGCTCCAGATGGCCGCCCTCACCCTCGACGTCGCGGACATCGCCGCCACCGTCCAGCGCATCCGCGCGGAGATGACGTCCGCCGGTTAGTCGACGGTGCCCCTGGGCACGATCCACGTGTGCCGCTGCCCGGTCACAGAGGCGATGAGCTCAAAGTCGTAGTCGTAGTGCAGCAGCGTGAGCCCCGCCAGCTCCGCTGCTGCTGCGATGATCAAGTCAGGCACCTTGCGTCCTTTGAGCCCCTGATCGGCGAGCGACCGCTGGACGATTTTGGCGCGGTTGATTAGCGCAGGCGTGACGTCGATCGCCTCGAACCTGTCGAGCCAGGGGACGCGGTCATCCCACTCACGTGCGTTCGACGCACTGAAGCCGATTTCGAGATCGCTTAGGGTACACCGTGCCAGCACGCCCTTGTCCGCCAAGGGCGCGAGCACCGCCGCAATTTGAGGTCGTGAGTAGCGGGTTAGTACGCTCGTCTCGACCAGGTGTGTACTCACCAAGCCTCAGAGCGGTCGAAGGGGTGCTCCGCGAAAATCTGACCAAGATGCTCGAGCGCCTCGCGCTGCCCGCGAGCCCTCTCTTCCGTAGCCTTACGCAGCGCCTCGTCCACGGTCGCCTTGATGGTCTGCGTGCCGAGACAGCCCTTTGCTCGCTCTAGGAGCTCGTCATCAATGTCCACCAAGTGCTTCACGGTGCGGAGTATATCTTCCGCTATGGGGCGGTATATCTAGCTAAGGACGCCTTCATCTGTTAGGGTGGCGATCTCCTCGGCGGAGAGGCCCAGCAGGTCGCCGAAAACGTAGCTGTTGTGCTCGCCGAGCATGGGGGCGGGGCGAGGCGGGGGCTCGGGGGAGGCGCCCAGGTGGATGGGGAGGCGGGGGTACTTCCAGGCGCCGAGGGCGGCGTGGTCGGTGGTCCAGTAGAAGTCCGTCGCGGCCAGCTGGGGGTCGGCGAAGACGTCGCGGGCGGCGATGACGGCCGCGGCCGGGATGCCGGATTCCTGCAGGAGGGACTGGACTTCGCGGTCGCCGTGCTGGACTGTCCAGGCGGCGATGCCCTCGTCGAGGGCGGTCCGGTTGGCCAGGCGGCCGGCGGTGGTGTCGAACTTGGCGTCCATAGCCCAGGAGGGCGAGCCGATGGCGGTCCGCAGGCGGCGCCAGTCATCGTCGGAGGTGACCTCGATCACGCACCAGGAGTCCTCGCCCAGGCAGCGGTAGCAGCCTGCGGGAGCATCGCGCAGCATGCGCCCGTCGCCGTGGGTCTGGACCACGCCGTTCACGAAGTAGTCGAGGTATGGCACGCCGAGCATGGCGCCGCTCGTCTCGAGCTGGGCCAGGTCGATGTGCATGCCGCGGCCCGTCTTGCGCCGGTGGAAGAGGGCGCTCAGCACCGCCAAGACGGCGTGCTGCGCGGCGACGTAGTCGACGAAGAAGCCGTGCGCCGAGCCCCATAGGCTGGCCAGACCCGAGTAGGAGTGGATGATCGAGCCAAAGGAGATGTAGTCGCGGTTCGGCCCGCTCTGGCCGAAGCCCTGCATGTCCAGCATGATGATGTCCGGCTTGACGGCCGTCAGCTTGTCGTAGGTGAAGCCCCACTTCTGGAGCACCTGGTAGCTGAAATTCTCGACGACCACGTCTGTCTTGGCCATGAGCTTGAGCATCAGCTCGCGGCCCCTGTCCTGGCTGAGGTCGATGGCCACGCCGAGCTGGTTGCGGTTGAAGTAGCCGAAGCCGGGAGCAGTCGGCGCGCCGGTCGGTTCCATGACGCTGGCCACGCCGGCCGAGCTGGCATGGCGGGTGTTGTCCCAGCGCCGCCGGGATTCCACCTTGATCACTTCCGCGCCCAGGTCTGCGAGGTATCGGGCGACCGTCGGACCCGCGAACGCGGTGGTGAAGGCGACTGCCCGCAGACCCGCGAGTGGCTGGCTCATGAGGCTTGGCCCAGGCGAACCAGTTCGCGGTCCGCGTAGGACTCGATCTCGGCAGCCGAGTAGCCGAGCTCGGTCAGGATCTCTCGCGAGTCTTCGCCCAGGCGCGGCGCGGAGCGGCGGAGCGCCCAGCCGGCTTCGCTCATCTTGTAGGGCGCGCCCGGCATCTTGAAGTCGCCCAGCCCGGGATTGCTGGCGTCGACGAAGAACCCTCGCGCGGCCGCGTGCGGGTCGGCGGCGAAGCGGTCCACGGTGTTGATGGGGCCGCAGGGCACGTGCAGCGCCTGGCCGCTGCTGACGACCTCCGCTGTCTGGCGGTGGGCCAGCGCCTTGCCGGTCGCTTCCAGCACGAACTTGGCGTTGGCGCCACGCTTATCGCGGCTGTTCCACTCGTCGCCTTCCAGCTCCGGCGGATGGCCCAAGAGCTCCTTCAGGCCGGTCCAGTGGTTCGGCAGGTTGATGAAGAAGGTCACCTGCCCGTCGGCGGTGTGGAACGCGCCGGAGGGCGCGAGCTGCGGGTTGGCCGAGCCGGGATAGCGCTTATCCTCGAACTGCTCGGGCGCGCGCGGGTTGATCTCCGCCGCCAGCACCTCGTGGGCGACGATCGTCACCTCCTGGCCCTGGCCGCTCAGCAAAGCGCAGACGATGCCGTTGGCCACGTCGACGGCCGCCAGGTCCATGGCCACCTGCCCCGGGGCAGCTTCGGGCGGGCCGTCCGGCGGGCCGATGCTCTTCATGATGCCGCTCAGCGCGAACACCGTCTGCGGCGTGGAACGGTAGCCGCTGTAGGGGCCGCCTTCGGCGAAGCCTTTGAGCGCCGCCACGACGAGCTTGGGATTGTCCTTTCGCGCTGCGGCGAGATCCACCGGGGCGGGCGCATGCTGCGGGGTGTGGATGACCGCGTCCGCCGTCCTCAGCAGGCGCCGGAGGAGATCCTGGCCCTCCCCCGAGGTGAGCTTGGCGGCGATGCCGCGCTTGTTGCTGTTGTAGTAGGCCCAGAAGAGGCTGCGGTTCGGGCCTCGCTCGTCGCCCTTGAACGGGCCAACCCGCCGGCCGGGATCGCCCTCCCACGGCTCGACCTTGATCACGTCCGCTCCAAGATCGGCCAGCAGCTTGCCGGCGTACTGCCCGTAAGGGTGAGCGAGGTCGATTACGCGAACGCCGTCGAGGACACCGGGAGGTGGGGTAGCCATCGGGTCCAGATCATACGGCAGGAGGGGCTGTTACGCGGCGCGGGGAGTTTTCTCGAACTCCCGAATCGCTGGCAGGACCTCCTCCGCGAAGAGCTTCTGGCTCTTCATGACGACTTCGTTCGGCATGGTGCCGGCGTGCATCATCATCAGCAGGTTGCCCACACCGGTTTGGTCGTAGAGGGCGCGCAGGCGCTTCACGACCGTGGAGGGCGTGCCTACGATGGCGATGCCCTGCTCCTGGTACTGCTCCCACGACAGCTTGACCGCTCCGCCGGGGCCGGCGTTCGTGTTGGACGGCGCCCAGCCGCGGGCTGTGGCCTCGACCGGCGAATGGCCTGGCGGGAACCAGAAGCCGCGCGCCTGGCGCATGCGCAGGTACCATTCCAGGCCCCGGCCATCGCGCTGGGCCTGCTCTTCGGACTCACCGACGAACAGCAGCACCAGGTACGCCAGCTTCTCCGGGCCGGGCTCGGGTCTGCCGGTCTCCACCGCCTTCTGCCGGTAGCGGTCGAACAGCCTGGCCGTCAGGTCCCACGGCGCCAGGAAGATGGCATAGGTGTAGTCCATGGCCGCCGCCCAGTCCACCGTCTCCATCGTGCCCACGCCGCTCACCCAGATGGGCGGGTGCGGCTGCTGGAAGGGCTGCGGCCAGACGTTGACATAACGATACTGGTAGTGCTTGCCTTCCCAGGCGAACGGCTCGGGCGTGGTCCACGACTTCACGATGAGGTCGTGCGCCTCCTGGAAGCGCTCCCGGTTGTAGACCGGGTTGACGTTGGAGGGGTGGATCTCGCCGGGCACGCCGCGTAAGAAACCGCACAGGATGCGGCCGCCGCTGATGGTGTCCAGCAGGGCGATCTCCTCGGCGACCCGCAGCGGCTGCTCGCGATTTGGGATGGCGTTGCCCAGGATGAGAATCTTGGCCTGCTTGGTGCGCCGCACCAGCGCTCCGGCCGTGACGCTCACCGCCGAGTTCGCGCACGTGACGGTCTGATGGTGCTCGTTGAGGAAGCAGTTGTAGCCGAGCTGGTCGGCGTACTCGTGCTGATCCAGGTAGGCGTTGTACATGTCGTAGCCCTTCTGGCGGTCGTACACGCCGTTGGGCAGCACCACCCGCGCGCCGCCCCAACGCTCGACGTAGTCGTCCGGGATGTAGGGATACGCCATCTCCGTGAAATGGAACGCTTCCAATCCAGAGCCTCCTAGCCCACGAATTCCGCGACGGCGCGGGCAAACGCCTCCGGCTGCTCGAGGTGCGGCAGGTGAGCCGCGCCGCGCACCGTCTCCAGCCGGGCGCCGGGAATGCCGCTGGCGTACGCCTCGCCGATGCTGCGCGGCACCACGGCGTCGTGCTCACCCCACAGCACCAGCGTGGGCGCGGTGATGCGGTGCAGCCAGTGGCCAAGGCGTGTGCTGTAGAAGAACGGCTTCCAGCCGTAAACTGTCGCCGCTTCGCGGTTCTTCAGGATGGCGATGAGCTCGTCGTCGGAGGTGCCCTCCTCGCCAGGCAGCTTCAGGAGAGCGCCAGTCGCGGGATCGTGCCAGGCCAGCGGTCGGAGAACGTTCGGCTCCAGCACCAGCCAGTCGGCGATGGAGCCGCCAGGCTGACGGACAGGGCCGCCAGCCGCTGGCAGGCCCACCGCGTCCGCCAGCACCAGCTTGCCGATGCGATCCGAGGCGTACACCGCCAGCTGGGCCGCGACCCAGCCGCCCAACGAATGGCCAACCACGTGCGGCCGCTCCAGCCGCAGCGCGGACAGCAGGTCCAGATAGAACAGCGCCAGGTCCTCCACCGAGCTCAGCCAGTCAGGCCGCGACGAGCCGCCGAAGCCGGGATGCGATGGCGCGATGACGCGGAAGCGCTCCGCCAGCAGGTCGTGGAAGTCGTACCAGCCGGGCATCTCGAGGAAGCCATGCAGCGCCAGCAGCGCCGGCCCGGAGCCACCCTCGAAAT
>Ga0070738_10003565_pt1 | contig 20104 bp, 16 predicted proteins | sample Coa_R2_2_FD_66446 | JGI IMG/M metagenome (GOLD analysis project Ga0070738, IMG submission 66446) | Surface soil microbial communities from Centralia Pennsylvania, which are recovering from an underground coalmine fire - Coalmine... | ecosystem: Environmental > Terrestrial > Soil > Unclassified ... | reverse complement strand
ATTGAAGGATTTCCACAACCGCTTAAAGCATTGGCAAGGGGTACATCTTGATCATGGCATCCCATCACCAAAAGCTGGGAAGAGCCCAAGATAATTGACATTTGATAGCTAGCCGTGCGCTTTCCCGCAAAGTCAAAGGTTAGCACAACCGAGAGCAAGCAAGGCTCAACCTGGCGCGGAAGCATGAGGACATTGTGAATCGTCGTTCGGATTGGTTCTGGAAACTGGCTCACAAGCTCACGAATCAGTTTGATGTGCTGTGCTTTGAAACATTGAACCTGAAAGGGATGCAACGGCTTTAGGGACGCAAGGTTAGTGATCTAGTACTACAGTTGTAGATTCATCATCGTTGAAGAACACCGCCGCTTATAGTGGTGAAACCTTGCAATTGCTTGATGAATCCGCCGCCAAATGGACCAGTTCAGAATGTAAGTGGCGCTAGGTGCCCAAGTCCGTAACAGTGCCCCTAAGACCCGCCGAACTTCTGGCATACTCAGAGTGAGCTCAAGCTGTGTTTGTATTGGAAATTGCTGATTGGCGGAGGTTCTGGGCTGTGTAAATCCCCCTTTTTTGGCCCTTGCAGATCGCTTTGAGCACGAGCAACGGTTAAAAACGCATGAGCTACCAAAGTCAGGGTTAATGTGACGATACCAACCCTGCCAAGAGCGCACTTCATAGTGGTCTAAGCCAACTTCGCCTTTGGCCGTTTCAAAGCCTGTTTCAATGGTCCATCGAGTGCCTGCGACGCTGACCATTTCCTCCAGAGTCGTTGAGGCGGGTGCAAAGACGACATAATAAGCGTAGTCCATCGGTTCGCTCAAACTTCGTCTGACCAATAACCACCGTTGCCAGTCAGGTGCCGTTGGGCAATTAAACTGAACCCGTGCCCAATCGTAAAGCCTGGGACCTTTGGTGCCATCACCACAACTGAGTCTGACCCAATCGCTAGTGGTTAAATTTGCTGCCACCGTATCTGCACGATACGGCTCATAGCCAATCCATAGCGGCTCTTTGACAGAAACAGCCAGCACATACGCTTCACCCTGTTCCTCCAACCACAGTCGCAAGCGTCGGTCACTGCCATACACTTCATCGCCACTGACCCAAGCATGAGGCACTTGAGCCGCAAACAACCGTTGCAGCATTTGACGAGCCAATTGAGGTTTGGTCGCAAATTGAATGGTGTCTGGCACTCCAGCTTGCTGACACCGTTCAGGGTCATCAGTCCAACTTTTGGGTAGGTACAGTTCTCGATCCAAGAACGTGTAGCCTTGCGGGGTCGCATAACTGAGAAACACACCAATTTGGCAATTCTCAATCCGCCCAGCGGTGCCACTGTATTGCCGTTGGACGCCCACCGATTGGTTGCCCTTCTTGAGAAAGCCAGTTTCATCAATGACGACGACCGCTGCGCTATGCCCCAAGTGCTCGACAACATAACGCTGCAATTCATCCCGCACCAAGTTGGCATCCCACACCGAGCGACCCAATAGATGCTGAATGGCATAGGGATTGGCATCGCCAACTTGCTCGGCAATCTGCCAACCATTTTTGCGTTCCACTGAACTCAGCAAGCCTTGTAAATAATCCTGCACGTGCTGTTTAGTTTCAATGCGTTTGAAGTAAGGAGCCAACCGTTGGTTCAACTGATCAAACTCATCTGCCCATCGCTCGACATCATCAGTTGCAATTGGAGTTGCAGTTGTTGCCAGAATAGATTGATAGGAAAGCGTCACAAAAAATACTTGTATCTCCTGCTATATCTCTATTCTAGTCAATCTACAACTGTAGTACTAGACTAAAGCGACGCTTGCCTACCCCAAACTTGCCTTCCACCTGGTTGCGAATGGCGGCATCGGCTTGGGCTTGCTTTTGGAGGTCTGCTTGCTGACTCAGGTTCGGTCTGCCTAAAGGTTTTCCACTGAGTCGGATTCCCCGTTCCTGGCAATACTTGCGGTTGGCACGGGTGCGATAGATTTGGTCAGCATGAACTGAGGCTGGATAATGACCAAAACGACGTTGGAATTGCTCGATCTGCTCTGGCAAAGCAGTCGATTCATTGAAGTTGTCCCAGTCAAGATGATCTAAAAACACATAGCCATTGATACAACTAATGGCAATCTTGGCACCGAACTCCACAGGTGTTCCGGCTTTACCGCGGACAATCGGTCGCACATGCGGTTGAGCAAGACTGACAATGCGGTCATCAATGCGACGTTGATGCTGCTGATACATCCACTGCTGTTGGCGAAACAACTCGCTGATGACGAGCAATTTACGGTACCGTTGGTTGTCCAGTTGGGTAAGCGTTGCTCCTGCTGCAATCAGGGTGTCAATGTGAGCGAGATTGCGTTTGATATAGCGTAACTGTTGTCCCACTGCCTTGCGCCGTGCTTTGCGGGTCGCCTGACGTTGCTTGGCGATGTGCAAATACTGTTGTCGGGCTTTGCGGCGGTAGGTGCGTGGCTTTTGGATTCCTTGCGCTCGCACTTGCTCGTAGAGTGCATCGATGATCTGCTCGGTATGTTCCCGGGCTTGGTTGAGCAAACTTAAATCGGTGGGATAGCAAATATCGGCGGGTGTACAACTGGCATCGACAATCAGTTGCCCCTGATTTGGGGAAGTGGGCGGTTCTTCATCATCGTTGTCCTCACGCCTTTGCTCTGAGGGTTCTACTTTCTCCTCCTGCTTGGGTGGGTCGCTCTCACAACGGCGCTTGACGATGGCTTCGTTGACCTGCCCAACCAACTCAAGGTTCACTCGCTTGCGGAAATGCACCAGCATTGAGGCTTCAAATGGAGCTTTGTCGCTGTACTCTGATAACCCTAAAAAGTACTGCAAATACGGATTCTCCCGAATCTGCTCCACCGTTTCAATATCCGATGTGCCCAGTCGTTCTTTGATGATCAGTGCTCCTAATGCCAGGCGAAACGATTTCGCAGGTGCTCCTATGCCCTCACTCAACTGCTCGGCATATTGCTCTTCATATGCCTCCCACGGAATTAACTGTGCCAATTTCACCCAACGATTCTCTCCCGATAACTTGCCCCCAAACGGCAAGTAAAAATGCTCGAACGATAGTTAACCTGGAGTAGAACGGCGGTACATCGGCAAGCTCGTGCAAGGTTTTTGAAGAGTTTCAGCCTTTTTTCTTGCACTTTAGCAGACTTGATCTCGCTTGAAAACTTGATACAGTCGGTCTTCGCTACTTTTTTCAGCAAGCCCTAAATAGGTCGAATAGGCGTGTCAAGGACTCTGTACTAACTAGTAGACTAGATAAGAAGTAATGCAACATTGATTTGGGTATGCAGCGGGTCGAAATCCATCTCAACGATGAAGAGCGAGACTACCTGGAAATCCTGAGTTCAACCGGAGTCTGTCAAGTTCGTGTTTTACAACGAGCGCAAGTATTACTGGCACTGGATAAAGGAGTGCTGGATAGAACAGAGAGCGTTTTGGGTCTGTCTCGTCAAGGATATTCGTTTCAGTTACAGGGAAAACAGAAAACCATCTTTTCCCTAGATCCCAATCGACGCCTTAGATTGCATGGCTTCAGTACTTTTGATAGATTTTATCATCTCACTAAAAGAGAAACGTCGTTCGAATGGTACCAATGACAGCATCTTCGTTTGCCGCATTTTGAGCCGGAGCAATTAACCAGATAATGCCGGGGGTGATAAAAATATTGTCGGTTAGACGATACTTGTAAAAAGCTTCGATGTGGAATGGTACATCGTTTGCAGGTGCACGATTATCACCCCGATAAGGCTCTGCCCCAACGACAATACCGCCCAGATTCCCCTTCTGCCCCAGATCGGGGAATGCCAACCCAATGCCGTAGTACCAAATGTCTGCGTTACCGTTACCGGCTAAATCTCTGGAGTTGGTGTAACCGAAGAAACCACTCACCGCAACGCTGGGACTCAGTTGGTAATAGCCTTCTGCACCAAAAGAGTTACTGATAAAAGCATTACCAAAGGGATTGTTTGCCTGTGATGTGCCCACAATGGCAAAGCTGCTGCCAATATCAAACAAGCCGCCACGATTTTGATAGGCGTGGACATAGGTTAACCCAATACCAGAGCGATTGTTGGGAAACCAGGCAACCTGCGCGATCGCGGCATACTGACCATTAAAGAGACCACTTTTTGCTCCAGGATTAGCATGATCGCCTGCTAAATACCCCAAACTGAGCGTAATCTGATCCGTAACTCGGTAATTAAAGCCACCACCTGCCCCACCACCAATCTGATAAATGGGATTGGCAGAGGCAAAGACAGTGAGCGCTTTACCGGCACCTGTTGCACTATCGAGAAAGGGATTCAAAGTTGGAATAAAGTCAAAGGTGACACCATTGACCGCTCCAATGTAAGCATCAATGCGATCGCCTACAGGAAAATAATATGAAAGCCAGCCAATATTTGCTTGATTGCCCCCAAAGGCAACCAGGTTGAATGTTTGGGTTGTCTCCGGCGTGGCACCTCCCAGGTTGAACCGTCCAGCATTACCAGCGTCGATTCGGGTATTTAACTGATCTCGACCTGTAAAGCTGGTGACCAACCGCAGGCGCACCCGATCTTGAAATACCGTATTGCTTCCGTCTTGCGTTCCCTGGAAGGCGTCTGTTACGGCAAAAACTGCCTCACCCAAGAGCTTGGTGGTGGTGGAAAATTGCTGCTTTTCTAATGTGGCTGTCCGTGCCTCCAAGGAATCGACACGACCACGCGAGGTTGCGAGTTCTGCGGCAAATTCCTCTTGCAATCGTTGCAATGTGGCAAGGTCTTCTTTTTTCACCAGATCTGCGGTTCCTGCTGCCAACAACTCATCTACTCGATTCAGTGCGGCATTGAGACCAGCGGCAAACTCGTAACGGGTAAGGGCACGATTGCCGCGGTAGGTTCTGTCAGGATAGCCCGCAATCACCCCATAGCGTTCGATGAGCAATTGCAATGCCTGAAATGCCCAATCAGTCGGCTTTACATCCGAAAGCTGAGACACGGATGTAACCTGTGACATGGCATCAGCATCACTGCGATCGTCATTGATGCGATTGGAAGGGGCGATTGCAGCCTCTGCAACCTTCACCGGCATTGTGTCAGTTAATGCAGGCTGTTTGCGTCCCACGTTTGTTTCTAATTTGTTCAGTCGGGAGGCGCTATGGGATGGATTCGGAGAGTGATCGACAAATGGTGTCGTAGATGTCAGGACAGGTATTTTCTGTGACGTTTGGGCTTGGGGCATTGGCTCACTTAAACTGCTGGCTCGAACGACTACGGGCGCGCTGGCCAGCAAAGCCATACCTACAAGGGTGGAACGCATTACTAACTGATGACTCAAATGAACAAACATACTGTCATATTCCTTATATATACAGCGAAAAAACAGCCAGACTTTAACGGCAACCTGGATGTTACTGATCCAACCGTTGTCGCTAAAAAGCTCAAAGAAGCGCATCAGAAATCTATCGAGTTCATCCTGTTCTGGCTTTTTTGCCCTAGATGCATCACATGGCGATCAAGCCCGATCACCACATTCATAAGGCATATCTCAACTGCTTAGGAGCCGATTTATTTTCAACCAGTACTGCTCTAAAAATCTCTTGTTCTCAAAGAGTAGATTTAAAGACAGCAGTAGATTGACCGATGACCGCAAGTGGTCGCAATAGAAAACAGCATCCAGAAAGATTAATCAGCCTGAAAGATCAGCGGCTTTGAGACGAGATTACCCACTTTATCAATGACCTAAATTTGCCAGTCTATAGACTAGATATCTAAACTCCACTCATATTCAGATAGAGATAAATCTAGCTACTATAATCCGACCGAACTATCGTCTTTGACGAATAGACTGTAAGCTAGCACAGCCGATTTGCACTGTATAGTGCTTAAATGAACATTCAGAATCATTAGCTATTACGATTTGGAATAAGGAGATTTGCTTCTCTATAAAAAGTCGATTTAGCTTAGATATACTCTGTCTCAATAAGGCTTGACTTATCTCTATTTAGTCAGTAGTATTTCTGCTATTCAACATTAACTCCGGTATATCTACCAACTTTTTGTATTTTCAAATTAGTTTACTGTTAGACGTGATAAATCGGTGATGATAGAGAAAAGAAAGATCCTATCTGTCAGTTTTTAGACAGGTTTACGGTCGGTACTGGATGTTCTCTGTGTAAGCCCACGACTGCAAGGCTAATTTGTAGCAGGCTGAGTGCGGGATGCTAGCAGCACGTTTGTCATATCATTCGCTGACGCTTAGAAGTTTATAAGACGCTTAATTGCAAGTTGCTGAAGGGGAGGTATCAGGATGCAAGGCATTGAATTAACGGCAGGAAATCCATTAGGTCCGCTACAAGGGGTCGTTACGCTGATTGGGCTGGGACTGGCGATGCTGGTTTTGGCAAATTTTACGCGGGCAAAGCTAGTTAAAAACACCCATGATTTTGTGATTGCAGGACGCAAGCTGGGCTTTGGTTTTGGTGTTGCTGGGCTGCTGTCTGTCTGGACCTGGGTGGTGGGAATCCTCATGCCTGCGGCAACTACGTTCTCCTTTGGGTTGTCAGGATTGTGGTGGTTTACGGTGCCCAATGGCTTGTCTGTGGTGGCGGTGGTACCCTTTGCTCGCAAGTTGAAAGCCCTGATGCCGCATGGATACACCATTAGTGAGTTCGTGAGTCTGCGCTATGGTGGTTCCAGATTGGCGACGATCGTCGTGGTTGCAGGGATTCTATTTGGCACGCTTCAGGCTGTCATTGTGAACTTGAAGGGTGCCTCGCTAGTAGTGGCAACTATTTTTGGCATGAATGAAGGGGTAGTTGCGGTCATTTCCTCCATTGTGGTGCTGGTTTACATCGTTCTGGGTGGCTTGTGGGCTTCGATGGCGACCTCTACCCTGATGTGTCTGCTGATCATGGTGCCAACGACGATCGTGGTCTTAGCCTCCGTTGGTCATGTGGGTGGTGTGGATGCGGTTTGGCAAGTTGTGGCAGCGAAAGGCGAGGGGTTGTTGACCGTAACCCGACGGGATGCCTTTGACAATTTTGGGATCACCTTTACTCTGGCATTGATTACGGCAACAGTGGCAGGGCAGGAGTTCTGGAATGTTGCCTGGGGTTTGCGGGAAAATGAATTAGGTCGCACCTTCTTTTGGGGTGGCACACTCTATTACCCGATCGCCCTTTGCTTGGGGGTTTTGGGTCTGGTTGGCATTGCGTTAAATGTGGATGTTGTGAAGGATCTGGGCAATGATTCGGCTGCTTTAGCACCGTTTCTCATTTCCCATTTGGGCTTGCCGAATTGGGTGATTTATTTGTTTGTCATCATTGTGCTGTCTGCCTGTTATTCGACGGTGGATGGGGCATTGACGGGTGTAAGTGCGATTACTGCCGTAGATGTATTGCACCGCTTTTTTCCACATATTCGAGACAGCAAGCTCTTTTTCTGGACGCGCCTATCGATGGTAATCACGATTATCATTTCGGTAGCAGTAGTGCTGTCGGGTGTTGATTTTGTCACACTGCTGCTGGTGACTTCTGTGATTCGGGGTGCTGTCCTGGTGCCGCTGATTCTTTCCATTCTGTGGGACAAGATGAATGCGCTGGCGTTTATCAGTGGCACGATCGGGGCCCTGGTTGTTGGCTTGATTGCTCGTGCGTTTTTCCCTGGTGAATTGATCAGCACCTCGGTTGTGATTGGTGTAAGTACAGTACTGCCTCTAATTATTGGTTCGCTCAATCGCGATCGTTTTGATTACAGCATTCTGGCACAGGCAAGAGATATTTAGTAAGCATTGCAGATCACTTAAAGCAGTGAGGCGAATGAATATTATGGATGCAAAAAACGTTGTAGAGCGCCCGTTTGGAAAATGGGCGAAACGTATTGTGTACTTTGGGGCAAGTGCTGGTGTGCCCATTTTCTTATCTCAGGTGGCACAAGCTGCCAGCCTAAATACAACAGCGGGTGCGGTTGCCCAACGGGGCATTTCAGTAGGAACCATTGTGGCAGTGATTGTGGGTGCAATTATTTCGGTGCTGTACTTGCGGGCAATGTATTTGGTGCTGCACTACGCTTCCGAAACCTATGACATTGGGTTTGATATTAACACCGATGTCAATTACGACCGTGAAACGACTGCTAAAGCGCTGATTGTTGGTTCTCTTCTCTTAGTAGTGGTTTCGGCGCTGATTATTTCCTCCTACGGTTGGGGTGCCCTCTTTCTCTATATCGGGCCGGTACTGTGTTTGCTGGGTCCGATTGTGGTGATTGTGTCGATGGAAATTGATTTACGCAAGTATAAACGGGCATTAAGACATCATGTCTTAATGCAGCGATCGCTGTCTGACACACCTGGTACACCATCGAAAGACGATCAGATTTTGACTCCCTAGCGAATCCATCGTTTCGTTAAACATTTCTGAGACAGGAGGTAAAGGCAATGGTTGATCTTCAATTTGGTTACTGGATGCCTCTGGGAAGTGGTGGCTATGTGATTAGCAGCATTCCCCAACGGACGGATTGGAGTCTGGATTACAACGCTAACCTGGCGCAGACAGCAGAGGATCTAGGCTTTGATTATGGGTTAGCTCCTGCCCGCTTCATTGCCAGCCACGGTTGGGAATATCAGCAGGAGGCAATTACCTGTACAGCAGTGCTGTCGGCGCAAACGAAGCGGTTGAAGTTAATCAGTGCGGTACATACAGGTTTATGGCATCCAGCCGTAGTGGCAAAAATGGGTGCTACGATCGACAACTATTCCGGTGGACGCTTTGCCATCAATATCCTTAGTGGTTGGTTTAAAGATGAATATCGCGCTTTTGGTGAACACTGGCTGGATCACGATGAGCGCTATCGGCGATCAGAAGAGTTTATCCAAGTACTCAAGGGAATGTGGACGCAGGATGAGTTCACATTTAAAGGCGATTTCTTCCGCATTAATCAAGGCTGGTTAAAGCCTAGACCGACTTCCAAACCCCATCCAGAAGTGTTTCAAGGTGGAAACTCCAAAGCCGCACGACGGATGGCTGGTAAGTATTCCGATTGGTACTTCATGAACGGTAACTCGGTGGAAGCGGTGAAGGCGCAGATTGATGAGATTTCGGCGATCGCCCAACAGGAAGGTAGAACCGTCAAGTTTGGGCTGAATGGATTCGTGATTCTGCGCGATACCGAGGAAGAGGCTCACGCCCAATTGCAAGACATTATTGCCAATGCCGATCCCAAGATTGTCAATGCCTTTGGGGAGCAGGTAAAACAGGCGGGTGCCTCGACTCGCGACAATATTGGGATGTGGGCAGATTCAGACTTTGCCAATTTGGTGCAGCCGAATGATGGCTTCAAAACCAAGTTGTTTGGTCCACCAGAGGTGATTGCCGATCGCATCCGCCAATATTACGACGTGGGTGTAGACCTGATTCTGTGTGCTTTTCTGCATTACACCGATGAATTACCAGATTTCGGTAGACGGGTGATTCCCCTGGTGCGTCAATTGAGTACCGATCGCCGTCCCGTGTTGAAGCAAGTGGCATAGCCCCAATGGCATTGCCTCAATTTATTGCAACCTGTTACAACAAAGGTGAAAGATGGTTGATATTCACTTTGGTTACTGGATGCCCATTATCAGCGGAGGGTATGTCATCAGTACCCTTCCCCAACGCACCCCGTGGGATATTCAAGCCAACATTCGATTGGCTCAAACAGCAGAGACATTAGGGTTTGATTATAGTCTTGCGCCTGCCCGTTTTATGGCATTAGAAGCGGGTGATGGGCAGCATGATGCCCTTGCCAGTACTGCACTTGTGGTCGGTGCAACCCAGCGTTTGAAGGTGATTAGTGCCGTTCATACGGGTTTATGGCATCCGGCAATGGTGGCAAAAACGGGAGCCACGATCGATATTGCCTCGAACGGACGGTTTGCCATCAATATTCTTAGCGGTTGGTTAAAGGAAGAATATCGTCATTTCAATCGTCCCTGGCTGGATCATGACGAGCGCTATCGTCAGTCGGAGGAATTTATTCAGGTCATGAAAGGGCTATGGACTTCAGACGAACCCTTTTATTTCAATGGTGATTTCTTTCGCATCAATGGTTCCATTTTTAGACCGCAACCCGCCTCTAAACCTCATCCTGAAATCTTTCAGGGTGGCAATTCTAAAGCGGCACGACGTATGGCAGGCAAGTATTCCGACTGGTACTTTATGAATGGCAATTCAGTAGAAAATATCAAGGCGCAAATTGAAGAAATTTCGGCGATCGCCCGTCAGCACAATCGTCAGGTCAAATTTGGACTCAATGGGTTTGTCATCCTGCGGGACACCGAAACAGAGGCACGCGCCCAACTGAAAGACATCATTGCTCACGCCGATCCCAAGCTCGTTGCAGGTTTTGCAGAGCAGGCAAAGAATGCAGGACAATCCACCCGCGAAAAAGTGGGGATGTGGGAAAATTCCACCTTTGAAGATCTGGTGCAGCCGAACGATGGCTTCAAGACGGGCTTGATTGGTCCGGCAGAGCTGATCGCCGATCGCATCCGGCAGTATTACGAAGTCGGTGTGGATTTAATTCTGAGTTCTTTTCTGCACTTCAGCGATGAATTGCCAGAATTTGGTCGCAAAGTCATTCCACTGGTGCGCCAACTGGAAACCCAGCGCCATCCAGTGTTAGAGCGTGTGGCGTGAACAGGGAACAGGGAATAGGGAACAGTAATCGGCAGTACATACTCTCATTTGAAGGAAGGATGTCTATGGCTACGAATCAGAAAAATGGGTCTCCAACAACCGCTGGTATTACCAACGTCATTGATCATCCCACGAAGACAGCAACGGCAGAGCCGATCACGTCCTGGCTTAAAGTGCCGGATGAGGCGACGCTGCCGATCGAAGTGCAGCAGCTTTTCCAATCGCAGCGAGAGCATATTGGGTTTGTTCATCCCTATTTCAAAGGGTTTTCGCTCAGACCCAAGCATCTGCTGTTATGGAACAGCTATTATGCTGAATTGATGTATGGCGAAGGGGAACTGTCACCCAGAGAGCGAGAAATTATTGCGGTGGTGTCATCTGCCGCAAACCACTGCGAGTCTTGCGTGACAACCCACAAAGCAAGTCTGCGCGAAGTCATTAAAGATCCCATCTTTCCCGATATTCTGGCGAACAATCCGTTAGAAGCTGAACTCACCCCACGGGAACGGGCATTGGTAGATTTCGCCATCAAGCTTAATCAAAATGCCAGCGAGTTGAATCAAAGCGACCTGGAACCATTGCGTGAAGTCGGTCTTTCCGATGAGACAATTCTCGATGCGGCAGAGGTTGCCACTCAGTTCAGCCTTTCCAATCGCTTAACCAAAGCCTTTGGTTGGAAGGTTGGTTCAGAATACGACCAGTTGTACCGTTAATAGGAGCGAATTGAGTGGCACTAGCAGTCATGCAAAAGGCTAATCTGGATGCCGTAAAACCAGATATACATGGAAAGATCAAAAAACAATCCGTTCGATTAGATGAGGTTGTAGTGACGCGGGTAACGTTTGATGTTGGGGCAAAATGGTCACGGGATCTGAAGGACTACGCTCAAACGGAAAGCTGCCTTTTGCCCCACGTAGCCCTTGTGTTGTCAGGTGTTTTGCGTATTCAAATGGACGACGGTTCGATCGAAGACTTTGGCAAAAATGACATTATGCTGTTGCCGCCCGGTCATGATGCCTGGACAGTGGGGGATAAACCCTGCGTTTTTGTGGAATTCTCTCAAGGCATTAACTACTACGACAGCCTCCTGTCTTTTGTAGCGAGGCATTAAACGTTCTCTCGGCTAATGCCAGCATAACTTACACATTTGTGATTATCCACTCTAGTTTCAAGGTTAACTCATGCCTTCAACGATTAAGCCCAAAGCTACTGTCGCAGCCTTCCATCTCCATTCCAACGGTAAAGGTGTCGCTCAAACCATCCAACAGGAAGGCTCCGTTCATACTATTCGAGTGGATGCGGCTCCAGTATTTGGTGGTAACGATGAGAACCCCAGCCCGATCGCTTACGCTTTAAGTTCCCTCATTTCCTGCTCTCAAGTGACTTCTCAACTAGTTGCTAAAGATCTGGGACTAACGCTCAATGGTTTTGAATTTGACATCCAGGCAGAACTAGATACCGCCATTTTGGTTGGTGGCGCACTGGAAGGAAACGCTAACTTTGAACGCATTGAGATCAACGCGATCGTAGACACAGACAGTTCAGATGAGCAATTTGAACAACTGCGCCAGGAAACTGAGCGGCGTTGTCCGATTTTTCAACTGTTTCTGCGGAGTGGGATCACGATCACCAACCGCTGGTCAATCCGTTGTGCTGTGACAGCATAAGTTGTCCCCTCAAGGAACTGTCAAATCAGTAACCTGACAACCAGACATAGAGCTTACGCAGAAGCCGGGTTTCTTCACAAAAGATCCTGTGAGCCTCCAGGATACCTCCAGAGGCCCGGCTTCTCTTGCACCGCCGACTTTTCTACACGTAGCCACCGTTTTAGCCATGACTCAAGCTGCTATGAAGCGTGTTGCTTCCATCATTACCAGCGATCGAGAAGCCGTCGCAGTGGCGCAACAGCTAGCCACAGAGTTTGCTCAGGAGGCCGCCGATCGCGATCGCCAGCGCCGCCTTCCCTATGTGGAATTGGACAAATTTTCTGCCAGTGGGTTATGGGGCATTACCGTGCCAACGGCATACGGGGGCGCTTTTGTGTCCAATGTGACGCTGGCAGAAGTCATTGCCACGATCGCCGCTGCTGATGCCAGTTTGGGACAGATTCCCCAAAACCATCTTTACATGGTGGAGGCCATCCGGCTGAACGGTACGGATGAGCAAAAAGATTATTTCTTCAAATTGGTCTTGCAGGGTAAACGGTTTGGCAATGCGTTTACGGAAGTGGGCACCAAAACGCCAGTTGCCTTCAAAACACGAGTCACGCGCACGGCTGATGGCTATGTATTAACCGGCAAAAAGTTTTACTCCACAGGAGCATTATTTGCTGACATCGTGCCTGTGGTGGCGCTGGATGATGATGACAAGGTAGTAGTGGTTTTTGTCGATCGCCACGCCAAAGGACTCACCATTATTGATGATTGGTCAGGGATTGGGCAGCGCACTACCGCGAGCGGCACCACCCTGATTGAAAATGTAAAGGTTCAGGAACGGGATATTCTGCGGCATTATCTGGCATTTGAAACCCAGACCACAATGGGCGCGGTTGCCCAACTGATCCACGCAGCGGTGGATGTGGGCATTGCCCGTGCGGCTGCAACCGATACCATTCACTTTGTCCGCCATCACACCCGTCCGTGGTTTGAAACTGAGTTTGAGCATGGATATGAGGAGCCACTCATTATCTATGGCGTGGGTGAAATTCAAATTAAGCTCCATGCGGCGGAAGGCTTGCTGCGTCGGGCTGGTGAGTTCATCGATCGCGCCATCGCTGAACCAATTGAGAGAAATGGCATTGAGGCATCGATCGCGGTGGCTGAAGCCAAGGCACTAGCCGATGAAGCATCTATTTTTATCGCTAACAAGCTGTTTGAACTCAGCGGCACCAAGTCTGCACTGGAACAATTTAATCACGATCGTCACTGGCGCAATGCCCGTACCCACACGCTCCACGATCCCGTACGTTGGAAATATATCAACATCGGTAATCATTATTTGAACAATGTAAATCCACCCCGGCATGGTGCTTTTTAAGCGCAATGGGTCTTTAGTCTACCGTCTAACTCCTTCTAGCGTGATTCTCTCCATTTGCGCTTGTGGAACCAACCACTTTTATTTCTGACTCCTGACTTCTCATTTTATTTCTAGCTCCTGGCTCCTTATCATCCACCACTCACAACGGAGATCCATCGCTATGGTTGTCGCACTTTCTAGAGAATCAAAAAACTACGTTGCGATCGCCACTGAACTGGCGGCAGAATTTGCTAAGACCGCATTAGAACGGGATGCTCAGGGCGGTATTGCAACCCATGAGATCGATCGGCTGCGAGAAAGTGGCTTATTAAAGCTGCTGATTCCCGAAGAGTTTGGAGGCTTAGGGCAAAACTGGATTACTGGATTTAAAGTGATACGCGAAATTGCTAAAGCAGATGGTTCCTTAGGGCAATTATTGGGTTACCACTACTTCAATTTCATCGTAGCGGAATTGTTTGGCACACCAGAACAAAAAGTCCATCACTACAACGAAACTGCCCGCAATAACTGGTACTGGGCAGATGCCGTCAACCCTCGTGATCCCGATCTGGTACTCACTGTTGATGGTGAAAACTTCCGGCTCAATGGCACCAAAAGCTTTTCCACAGGGACAACAGGCGCGGATATTATTTCCATTACTGCCATCCGGCAAGATTTGGGAAATCTGCTGTTTCTAGCCGTTCCCAACGGTCGTGAGGGGATTGAAAACCATGATGATTGGGATTACATCGGGCAGCGCCAGAGTGATAGCGGCAGCATTACGTTCAGTAATGTTCTGGTCTATCGCCATGAAGTGCTTGGTAATCCCGATTCCACCGATCCACCTAATGCCTTTGCTACGCTCATTACCCCGATCGTCCAGGCAGTATTTGGTAACTTCTATCTGGGCATTGCGCTAGGAGCTTTTGAAGAAGCGCGACAGTACACCTTAACTAACACTCGCCCCTGGATCTTTTCACCCGCTGACAAAGCCAGCCATGATCCCTACATTGTGGAACGCTATGGCGATTTATGGGTCAACTTGGCGGCGGCTGTCAGTCATGCGGAACACGTCTCGACTGTTGTGCAAGCTGCCTGGGATAAAGGCGAAAAGCTCACCGATGCCGAGCGGGGTGAGGTTGCGGTCACGGTTGCGTCGCTCAAGGTTTTAACAACGAAGGTGGTATTGGAAACCACCAACAAGATTTTTGAAGTCACGGGTACGCGATCGGCAGCCAGTAAATATGGGTTCGATCGCTTCTGGCGCAATGCCCGTACCCATACCCTCCACGATCCCGTCTTCTACAAATCCTATGAGGTGGGTAATTGGGTCTTGAATGAACAAATTCCTGTGTTCACACTTTATACATGACGAGTGGGTTGTGCATTCGTTCCACAACACTTACCTCTAACCATGCTCTTCCTGAACCAAACATGAGGTACCACGAAAGATGAAAGAGATCTTGATCAATGCATTCGATATGAACTGCATGGGACACCTTTCCCCAGGTTTATGGGCACATCCCCGCGATCGCTCCCACACATATAAAGATCTCTCCTACTGGTTGAACCTGGCAAAAACGCTTGAACGCGGTAAATTTGACGCACTCTTCATTGCAGATGTACTTGGTGTCTACGATGTCTACGGTGGTGATGTCAACGCAGCTCTGCAACAGGGCGTTCAGGTTCCGGTTAACGATCCGCTTCTGGCTGTACCAGCAATGGCAGCAGTCACGCAGCATTTGTCGTTTGGTTTAACGGGCACACTGTCCTATGAACCACCCTACACATTTGCCCGCCGGATTTCGACGCTCGATCATCTCACAGGTGGACGACTCGCTTGGAACATTGTCACCGGGTATTTGAACAGTGCCGCTAAAGGTTCGGGACTTGAGGGTCAGGGTAGCCATGACGATCGCTATGAAGTGGCGGAAGAATATATGGAAGTCGTCTACAAGCTTTGGGAGGGAAGTTGGGCAGATGATGCTGTTGTCGTTGACAAAGAGAGACGTTTGTTCGCACACCCTGAGAAGGTTCGCAAAGTCGAGCATCACGGACGCTATTACCAGGTCGATGCCATTCACCTTGCGGAGCCATCACCGCAACGCACTCCCATCTTGTATCAGGCGGGTGCCTCTAAGCGTGGTGTTGAATTTGCCGCTAAACACGCTGAATGCGTTTTCATCTTTGGACCGTCCAAGAAAGTTGTGGGGACAACGGTGAAAAACATCCGCCAGCGTGCTGCTGCTAACGGTCGCGACCCGTCGAAAATTCTCATTTTCATGGTACTCACCGCGATTCCTGCACCTACCGATGCCGAAGCTCATGCCAAGCATCAAGATTACCTGAAGTACATCAGCTACGATGGTGCCCTTGCGCTGTTCAGCGGGTGGACAGGAATCGATTTTTCGACTTACAACCCAAACGACCCGATCAGTTATGTGCAAAGTGATGCCATTCAGTCGATGGTCGAGGGCTTCACGATCGCCGACTCTTCTAAAGTCTGGACTGTGCAGGAGGTCGCCAACTTTATTGGTATCGGAGGCATTGGACCCGTATTAATTGGTTCACCGGAGCGGATTGCCGACGAACTCATTGGCTGGGTGGAAGATACTGGCGTGGACGGCTTTAATCTTGCCTACGCTCTTAGCCCTGAGAGTTTCGAGGATTTTGTTGATCTGGTAGTGCCCGAGCTTCAGCGCCGAGGCGTTTACAAAAAAGAGTATCGAGATGGCACGTTGCGAGAAAAGCTCTACGGCAAGGGTGTAACTCGTCTGAATAATGATCATCCTGGTACTCACTTTCGCTACGCCCCACTCGCTAAAGTTGCCCCTTGAATGTATAGCTAGCTTACCGCTTCTAACTACTATGACCAAACAACTCCATCTCGCGGGTTTTCTCATCGCCTCCCAACTGACTCACAGCCATCCCCAGTGGCGGCATCCTCGTAACGATTTGAACTTCTTGCGTCCAGAGTTCTATCAGGATCTGGGACGCGTACTGGAACGGGGTAAGTTTGACTATGTGTTTTTTGCTGATGCGTTGGCAGTCCCCCATCGCTATGGCAACAGTATTGATGAAACCTTACGGCGTGGCACTCAAGGCGCGGTACTCATTGACCCCGCCTATGTTGTGGCAACAATGGCAACTGCTACCCAATACCTCGGACTGGGCATTACGCGATCGACCACTTACTACAACCCCTATGAACTAGCACGCGCCTTTGCCACATTGGATCATCTTTCCAATGGGCGGATTGCGTGGAATGTGGTGACCTCTCACAATATTGGCGAGGCGTACAACTTTGGGCTAGACACGCATCTGGAGCATGAGAACCGCTACGATCGCGCCGATGAATTTGTGGAACTGGCATACAAACTGTGGGGCAGTTGGCAGGAAGATGCCCTGGTCTTGGATAAAGAGAAGGGATTGTTTGCTGACCCAACTAAAGTGAGCCATATCAACCATGAAGGACGTTGGTATAAATCAAAAGGTCCCTTAACGGTGCCGCGATCGCCCCAGGATCGTCCCGTCATCATGCAGGCAGGCTCATCCAATCGTGGGAAGGAATTTGCGGCACGGTGGGCAGAAATTATCTTTGAAATTGATCCCACTGCTGACGGTCGCAAAGCCTATTATGATGACGTAAAATCTCGCGCCGTGAACTATGGGCGCAATCCCGATGATGTGAAAATCTTTCCGGCTGTGATTCCCTTTATTGGTGAAACGGAAGCGATCGCCCGTGAAAAGCAGGCATACCACAATGAACTGGTCGATCCCATCTCCGGCTTAATTACCCTTGCCAGCCATATGGATTATGACTTCTCGCAGCATGAGTTAGATGAGCCAGTGCAAGATGTGGAAGTGGGCGGCATCAAGGGGTTGTTTGAAGTGGCACTGCGCTTGAGCAAGAAGGATGGCTTGACGCTGCGAGATATTGGGAGGCTGTATGCCGAAGGAATTTTGCTACCCCATGTGGTGGGAACGCCCACCCAAATCGCAGATCAACTAGAAGAAAGCTTCAAAAATGGGGAGGCGGATGGCTTTATCATCTCGCCTGCCTATCTTCCCGGTGCATTTGATGAATTTGTAGAATTTGTGGTACCGGAATTGCAACGCCGGGGCTTGTTCCGCAAAGAATACACGGGCAACACGTTGCGCGATCATCTAGGGTTGAGCAAAGCCAATCTGACACCGTTCGATCGCGTACCGGAGCCTGTAGTCAGGTAATCACGATCAACAGTGGTTAACATCTCAATACCTTTGACTTTTAAGACATTCTTTCAGCAACATTAAGCGTACAAATCGTGCATTGATTTTGTCATCCAAAGGAGAGCAATAATGGCAGTGGCACCAGATAGAAATCTAAAGTCAAGTACCAGTCGCAAACCAGTTGATGTCAAAGATGTGAGAGTCGGTGCTCAGGACGTTCATCGCTGGCTGCAAGATCTCGGTTGGGATTTTGAGAAAAGACGTTCCAAGTATCCCTCCAAATACAACTTCAATTCCAACACCCGTGAGCAGTTCAAGCTGATTGTCGGTGAGTATTGTCGGATGGAGGAAGAGAAGGACGATCGTCAGTACGGTTCTCTGTCCGATAGTCTGGCTCGGTTGGATGCTGGTCGCCGGGTGGAGCCACGCTGGGCAGAAATGATGAAGTTCGTGAGTAACTTTTTAGAAATGGGTGAATACGCCTCTATTGCTGGTTCAGCTCTACTTTATGATGCGGTGGAATCACCCGAACAACGCAATGGTTATCTAGCTCAGGTTGAGGATGAAGTCCGTCACACCAACCAATTGGGCTATCTGAAAAAGTATTTTGCCTCGCAGTACCACGATCCTGCCGGATTCACTAACGCCCGTCAGCACCGTCACGGTAATCCGCTTTTTTGGAGCAACCGTCAGCAGGCGTGCGAGTCTTTCATCTCTGGTGATCCAGTCCTGGTTTCCTTGAATTTACAAATGGTAGCTGAGGCATGCTTCACCAATCCACTGGTGGTCGCCATGACTCAACTGGCTGCTGCCAACGGTGATGAAATTACACCGACGGTTTTTCTGTCGATCCAATCTGATGAACTACGCCATATGGCTAACGGCTACCACACGATCGTCTCAGTTGTGGATGATGCCCACAACATGAAATACCTGCAATCCGATCTGGAGAACGCTTTCTGGATTCAACACAAAGGCTTTACACCAATGGTAGGGCGAGCGTTTGAGTATGGGGCGGTCAATCGCGGTGAAGCCTGGGCACAAACCTGGGATCGCTGGGTCTATGAAGACTGGGGCGGCATCTGGATGGGGCGGTTCAGTCAGTTTGGGTTGCAATCACCACGGAATCTAGCCGATGCCAAGATAGAAGCTTATTGGGGACACCATGATGCCTTCGCAGTGATGTATGCCCTCTGGCCCTTTGTCGGTATTCGGGTAGAGCTGCCCAAGCCACGTGATTATGAATGGTTTGAAACCCACTATCCCGGTTGGTATAACTCGATTGGTAAGGTTTTTGAAACTTGGGATGGCATTGGCGTTGATGATCCAGCCAATCAGACCCTGCCAGTAGAATGGTTGACCCAGCATCATAAGCCAATCTATGTTTGCCGGGTCTGCCAGTCCCCTATTTTAAAGCTAACCCCCTCCCGATTAGATGCGGCACCCACTCCGGAGAACCCAACCACCGACGATCTGCGATTGATAGAGTATGGCGGGCATAAACATGCCTTCTGCTCTCCCTGGTGTGAACGTCTATTTTTGACCGAACCGGAACGTTACACAGCGCAGAATTTCTTCGAGATCTTTAACGGTTGGGAACTCTCGGATATTGTCCGGGCAAGCGGAGGCGTGCGGAGTGATGGTGAAACACTGGTGGCTCAACCCCACTTGAGATCGGAGCGATTGTGGACCCTTGACCATCTCAAAGCTTGCCGGATCACGATCCGTGACCCTCTCACAGCAGGAGTAAGTTTTGAGAAGAATTAACCGCGACAGCATTGATTGGCACAGACCCGGAGCCGGGATCATCCAGCCTGGTTACCATTCTCGGTTCGACTTCTTTAACGTGGAGATGGATTATGAGTTTTGATGCAACCTACAGACGGGCACTGCTCAACCCTAGCTACGATGAGAGCCTACCCATACTTGAGGAACAGCGCACTCCGTTATCCTTTGCTAAACCCTATGGAGTACGCATCTCGGAGTACGAGCAGGTGACGCTCTACAATCAACCGAACCCAGATTGGATTCCCGGTGGCATTGGTGTTGGGGGCTGGAGTACGTCGTTTCCCGGTGGGCGAGGCACCTGGGAAAACTACTTCACCGAAGCAAAGACAACCGATTGGTTTGTGTTCCGTGATCCTGAAGGGCGGTGGCAGCGTCCCTATGTCTCTGAGAAGGCAGATGGCTGGCGCGAATTCC
>Ga0070738_10003564_pt1 | contig 20119 bp, 18 predicted proteins | sample Coa_R2_2_FD_66446 | JGI IMG/M metagenome (GOLD analysis project Ga0070738, IMG submission 66446) | Surface soil microbial communities from Centralia Pennsylvania, which are recovering from an underground coalmine fire - Coalmine... | ecosystem: Environmental > Terrestrial > Soil > Unclassified ... | reverse complement strand
GATATGCACACAGCCCACCTGCGCTTCGATATCCCTTTGCTGAGCAAGCGCGTGGTGGGCGCCACGAACTGGCTGACGACCAACGCGAGTACGGCCAGCCTCAAGGTCGGTTACTTCGGGGCCAGCACAGGGGCGGCTGCCGCTCTGGTCGCGGCGGCGGAGCTACCCCTGATCGTTGGCGCGGTCGTCTCACGCGGCGGTCGCCCCGACCTGGCCGGGTCGTGCCTGACCTCAATTCTAACCCCGACCCTGTTGATTGTCGGGGGCAATGACCCTCAGGTCATCGAGTTGAACCGTATGGCGTATTCGCTCCTGCGCGGGCCAAAGGCGCTCGAAATCGTACCAGGGGCAACACACCTGTTTGAAGAACCCGGCGCGCTGGAGAAAGTCGCGCAACTTGCAAGCGACTGGTTCGCACGCTACCTGACAGGTCCAGGGCAAACACAGGCAGGCGAGGTGAAGACAGGACAGTAAGATAGCAAGAGGCCAGGGTTGAGAGGAGGAACATCATGCCCATCTATGAAAATAGACTACAAGCAGGACGCTACCTGGCTACCCTGCTAGAACAGTACGCGAACAACCCCGATGTGATCGTGCTGGCGCTCCCTCGTGGGGGCGTCCCCGTCGGCTTCGAGGTAGCGAAGGCGCTCAACGTTCCGCTGGATGTGTTCATTGTGCGCAAGCTGGGCGTTCCCGGACACGAAGAACTGGCGATGGGAGCCATCGCCACAGGGGGAATTATCGTTCTCAATAACGAGGTCATCAACATGCTGCATATCCCGCGCCGTATCATCGATGCGGTGGCGGCGCGTGAAGAGCAGGAACTGCAACGACGAGACCACCTCTATCGTGATGACCGGCCCCTGCCCGATGTGAAAGGGAAAATCATTATCCTGGTCGATGATGGTCTGGCGACCGGCTCAACCATGCGCGCGGCCATAGAGGCGTTGAAACAGGAGCATCCCGCCAGAATTGTGGTGGCAACGCCGGTCGGCGCGCCGCAAACCTGCGAGGAACTGGGCCAGCTGGTTTCCCAGGTGATCTGCGCGCAGACACCCGAACCGTTCTACGGCGTCGGCTACTGGTACCAGAATTTCGAGCAGACCAGCGACCAGGAAGTCCACGACCTGCTCGCTCAGGCCCGGCATCCACAGCCCGTCGGCGCACAACACCATTAAACGCCGACAACATGTCATGTTTCGCTACCGCTCAGCATCCGCACGTGGAGGCAGGGACGTGTCATGCTGAGCGGCAGCGAAGCATCTGGCTGCCGCTTCGCATGGCACGTCCAGTTCAATTACAGAGGCCGACTGATAATCGGCTTGAGCGCGGGATAGAGAGCGCGATAGACTTCGTAGGCTTGCGCGTAAGCCTGCTTATATTGCTCCTGGGGTTCGGTGCGTTCGACGATGCGCACGGTTTGTTCGCAGGCCTGTTGGACGGAGGCATAGACGCCGCTGGCTACGCCTGCCAGTAAAGCGGCCCCGAAAGCTGGCCCCTCGGTGGCGTTGGTGGTGACGAGTTCCACGCCCAGCACATCGGCGATGATCTGTCGCCAGAGCGGGCTTTTCGCTCCGCCGCCGGTGGCGCGCATCTGTTCCAGCGCCAGCCCCTGCTCCTGCAGGATAGCAAAGCAGTCTTTGAGGCTGAAAGCCACGCCTTCGAGAACGGAGCGCACGAGGTGTCGCCGCGTATGGCTGGCAGTGAGGCCAATCCAGCCGCCGCGCGCATAAGCGTCCAGGTGGGGGGTGCGTTCGCCTTGCAAATAGGGCAGGAAGATCAATCCTTCACTGCCGGGAGGCACCGGCGCCGCCTCTTTCGCCAGCAGTTCGTAAGCATCAATGCCTGTCCAGCGTTCCAGCGCGCTCTCCGGCAGACCGAGGTTGTCGCGCACCCAGCGCAGCGAGAGACCGGCCCCCTGCGTCACCCCCATAAGATACCAGGCCCCTGGCACGGCATGGTTGAAAGTATGCACGCGCGGAACGGGGCCGGAGGTATCGACCTGCGGGGAACCGGCGTAGGCCAGCACGACGCCGCTGGTGCCAATGGAGACAAGCGCAAGGCCGGGCAGCACAACCCCGTTGCCGACGGCCCCACAGGCGTTATCTGCGCCACCGCCCGCAACCGGCGTTCCTGCGAGCAAACCGGTCAGAGCCGCCACCTCTTCGCTAATTGTCCCGGCCACACCGGCAGCCTCGACGACGGGCGGCAACAGCGTCGGATTGAGTTCCAGCGCCTCAAGCACCTCGCGTGACCAGTCGCCATGTTTGACATCCAGCAGGGCCGTACCTGCTGCATCAGAGATTTCCATTGCCATCGTGCCGGTGAGCAAATAACGTATATAGTCTTTGGGCAAGAGCATGGTGCGGGCGCGAGCAAAGATTTCCGGTTCGTTGTCGCGAATCCATTGCAGTTTGGGCGCAGAGAAGCCGGGCAGCGCGGGGTTGCTCACCAGTTCGATCAGGCGCGCAGCCCCTACGCGCCCGGTAATCCAGCGGCACTGCGCCTCGCTGCGTTGGTCGGCCCAGATAATGCAGGGCCGCAGCACTTCATGGTTTGCGTCCAGCAGGACAACGCCGTGCATCTGGCCGGAGAGGCCAACGCCGCGCACGTCAGCCGCCTGCACGCCCTGCTGCGCGCCTCCGGCCAGGCAGGCGCGGATGGCGCTGATCGTGGCCTGCCACCACTCGGCGGGATTCTGCTCTGCCCAGCCCGGATGCGGATGATAGAGCGGGTAATCGACAAACGCGGAAGCCAGCGTGCGGCCATCATCCGCCGCGAAAAGGGCCGCTTTGACGCCGGTTGTCCCCAGATCAATACCCAGTAGTGCTTGCATAGAAATCATCCTTTGCCAGGTGAACCTTACGCCGTTTTGACTCCTCCCCTTTTCCGACGGAACAGGAAAGCTGCCAGAGCGAGGAGAACAGCCAGGCCGAGGAACGCCGCCGAATATTTATGGTGGGTCCACATCGCTGCACCGGGGTGAGTAGCTGGATTGACGATACCATACCCTGCCACAAAGAAGGGATGAGGTATGCCAGGAATAGAGTAATAAAGAGCAAGCAGGACGCAAAGAGCCGCCAGAGTGGCAGCAAGAAAAAAGAAAATCCGTTTCATGTCGTGTTATCTCCTCTTCTCGGCTAGAGGTGTCAGTGAGAGAGACTCTTCCAGCCGCCTCATACCTGTAGACTGGTCGGCATGTATTGTTTACCGCGACGATGGGATAACCGGAGAAACAAACTTTCGCCCGCCCTGAAATCAATCATGCAGATTCTCTATTCCCTCACCCTTTACCAGAACGGGCTAAGCCTGTTTAGCAACGGTATAGCCCGTCTCGTCGAGAACCTCCTCGATCTTCGGCAGCGAAACCTGCTGCGGGTTGTATGTTACCTGCACGGTTTTCGTCGGAATATCCACCTTCACCTTGCTGACCCCTTGTAGTTCGCCGAGCGCGCCTTCAATGGCATGCTGGCAGTGTTCGCAAGAAATGTCCGGTGCGACAAGCGTTGTTGTTTCCATGCTATTGTTTCTCCTGATTGCACTCATTATACCTGATTAAGTCAGTTTGCTTCCAGAAAGCGTACCTTTTTCCCTGTCTGGCAGACAGGGAGAGCCGAAAACCAACGGTAGCTAGCGGTTACCGGCTACCGTATAGAGCTGGATGAGTTCCTGAATGACCTGCTCTTCACGATCACCCTTGATACCTTCCGGCACGCAGGTGCGCAGGTGGCCTTCCAGGATCAGAGCCTCTAATTTCTCCAGAGCCTTGCGTACCGCGTAGGTCTGGCGCAAAATGTCAATACAGTATTTATCCTCTTCAACCATCTTGCGGATACCGGCCACGTGTCCCTCGATGTAGGAGAGCCGTTTGAGGGCATCCGCTTTGCGCTCCTCTTGCATGTGAAGCGTTCTCCTTTCCTTACTTTCTCGCCTACCTCCCGAAGCGGCGCAGGCGCAGCGAATTGCTGACGACCGTGACGGACGAAAGCGCCATCGCTGCCGCCGCGAAGATGGGGGCCTGTTCCCGCAAGAAGGGGATCAGCGGCGAAAGCATCGCCAGCGGGATCAGCACGGTGTTGTAGGCAAAGGCCCAGAAGAGATTCTGTTTGATCGTGCGCATCGTCGCGCGCGACAGCGAAAGGGCCGTCGCCACGCTCTTCAGGCTACCTTTGACCAGCGTAATATCGGCTGCCTCCATCGCGATATCCGTCCCTGTTCCCAGCGCGATGCCCACATCGGCCTGTGCCAGTGCCGGCGCGTCATTGATACCATCGCCAACAAAGGCCACAACCAGCCCCTGTTGCTGCAAGCGTTTCACCGCGTTGACTTTCTCCTCCGGCAGAATCTCTGACAGCACTTGCTGCGCCGGAATGCCCACCTGCGCTCCGATGGCCTGCGCGGTACGATGATTGTCGCCCGTGACCATCCAGACCTGGATGCCCTGCGCCTGTAGCTGTCGCACCGCCCCGGCAGAACCCGGCTTGACCGTATCAGCCACCGCCAGCAGGCCCGCCAGTTTGCCATCGATGACCACCATCATCACCGTCTTGCCCTGATCTTCTAACGATTCAAACGTTTCCTGCTTATCATCCAGCCCACATTCAGCGAGCAAACGCCTGTTACCGATCAGCACGTCATGGCCCTCGACGCGCGCTTGCAGGCCGCGCCCGGCCAGAGCCGCGTACTGTTCTGGAAAATGATCCAGCGTCAGACCACGTGTTTGCGCGCCCTCCACCAGCGCGCTCGCCAGCGGGTGTTCGGAGCCGCGTTCCGCCTCTGCCGCCAGTCGCAGCAGTTCATCGGCAGTGATACCCGTGCCTGGCAGAGCAATCACATCGGTCAGTTCCGGCTTGCCGCGCGTGATGGTTCCCGTCTTATCGAGCAGGACGGCCTGCACAGCCTGAATGCGTTCCAGGCTCTCACCGCCCTTGATGAGAATGCCCTGTTCCGCTCCCCGGCCCGTGCCGACCATAATGGCCGTCGGCGTCGCCAGCCCCAGCGCGCAGGGACAGGCCACCACCAGCACAGCAACGGCGGCCACCAGCGCCACAATCCAGGGCGTGTTTGCTCCGCCCATCGCGCCACCGGCAGCGACACCACTTACCAGAGAACCAGCAATAGTCCAGCCGATAAAGGTCAACGCGGCAATCACCAGCACGGACGGCACGAATATGCCGGCAATGCGATCGGCCAGCCGCTGGATAGGCGCTTTGGAACCCTGCGCCTGCTCCACCAGCCGGATAATATTCGCCAGCATGGTGTCTGAGCCAACGCCGGTCGCGCGCATTGTCAGCAAGCCGGTCTGGTTGACGGTCGCGCCGATGAGCGGGTCGCCCTCGCTTTTCTCTACCGGCAGGCTTTCACCGGTAATCATGGCTTCATTGACGGCAGAGTGGCCGGAGAGAACGACGCCATCCACCGGAATCTTCTCGCCCGGGCGCACGATCAGTTCATCGCCCACGCGCACCTGCTCAACCGGAATTTCGCTCTCCTGGCCGTTGCGCACAACATGGGCGGTACGCGGCTGCAAGCCGATCAGCTTCTTGATGGCCTCGCTGGCCTGCCCTTTCGCTCGCGCCTCCAGATACTTGCCCAGGAAGATCAGGGTGATGATCAAAGCCGCCGTATCATAGAAGGTCGTAGCGCCGACCACATCGGGCAGGAAGGTGGCAACCACGCTCATCAGGTAGGCGGCGGTCGAGCCAACAGAGATCAGCGTATCCATATTGGCGCTGCCATGCCGCAGGTTCTTGAGCGCGCCGCGATGAAATTCCCAGCCAACAATCGCCCAGACGGGCGTCGTAAGGGCCAGCAGCAGCAAGTTTTCACCTGGGAAGCGGTTCATGAAAAACATGCTCAGAATGACTACCGGCACCGTCAGCACAATGCCCAGCGCCAGCAGATTACGCTTGCGCCTGATCTCCGTCTGCCTGCGCTCGCTTACTTCATCTGGCTGATCGGCAACAGGAAGCGCCTGCACGCTCTCAGAACCACTGGAAACAGCAGAAACAGGAGCCGCTGCGCCAGCCTGCGCTTGTACAGTGGGCATGACTAACGGGAATGCATGGTATCCCACAGCCTCTACCTTCTGCACCAGCCTGTCTATATCGGTCTCCTGCGGGTTATAAACCACCGTAGCCCGCTCGGTCGCCAGGTTCACGCTGGCCTCTTCCACCCCCGGCACTTTCTTGAGACCCTTTTCGATGCGCATAGCGCAAGAAGCGCAGGTCATGCCCTCAAGCGCCAGCGTCACCTGCCGCTCCTGACTTCCCTCGGCCTGCGAAGCCGTTTCTATCTCGGTCGATTGTTTCGTTTCCATCGTCATATCCAGAGCCTGTCTCTTATCACTTACTGATACCCATACCCCCCAGGTGGGGGTATTCATAGTATAGGACATGAGGAAGTGATATGTCAAGGGTCGCGGGGATTTGTGATTGAGGTGTGATGCAAAGGCTAGCGCATGGGTTTGTGCTGGTTAGCCACGAAGAAATGCGCCGAGTTGCTTATAATGCTTCACGCCGTGCTTTACCAGCACATTATCTCTACCAAATGTCTTTATAAGCTGATCTACAGAATGTTGTCCTGGACGCGGGGCCTGACCATGCATGCAAATACATACCTTCCAGAAAATGTATTTTTGCTGCTCCCGGTCAATCTCTTCTTTCGCCAGAACAATGACTCGCTGATGCGTACTCAGCACCTGCTTTATCGCGTCTTCTAGCTTCTTACCCTTGAGTTCCAGAAAGCAAGCGACCTCTTTGCCGTCATCGCTCTTTGCATAGAAAACGAGGTAATCACACGCTTTTGCGCCTTCACCGAGTAAACTAAGGCACTGACGCCCTTCGAGAGAGTCGATGTGGAAGAAAAGGATAGTTTCTCCGGGGAACGTTTCCGTACTGACTACAAGACCCGACTCACGTACACTGGTTCCAGCAATTCGACAGTTATCCAGCCTGCCTGTAAGCAGCACAAACAGAGATTCAGAAGCCATACAGCTTCTCCTCACTACAAATTACAACTTAAAGTAAATCTCGCTGATGCGATCAGAAACATCGCCAAAGGTGTTCCACTGGATAACTCCATCCTCATCCAGAGCATTTTTTGCAGAGCCGTCATCAATGAGATAGACAGACACTTTGTCTTTAGTAATGAAAGCATCAGTTCGCTGCAAATAAAATTCGTCGCGAACAGCCTCTTTCTCCTCATCTGTCTTCTCTGCTGCCTTGAGCAGGTTGGCGAGATGATCCACAACATAGGGGCTATGCGTGGTCACGAGAACATTGATACCCGCGTTGACGAGCATGGCCAGAAACTCCGTAATTTTCGCCTGTGCTTCAGGATGCAAGTTCATTTCAGGCTCGTCTATGATGAGGAGTTCATCAGGCAAGACAAGGTAACGCAAATACAACACAAGCGGGGAAAGCTCCTTGACCATAGATGAGGCTATGGCAATTTCAAGCGTATTGCTGTCATCTGGTTGAAACAGGATTTCTTGCGTCACATCTCCATTTACCTGACCTACCGCTTTCGCGGGAGAAATTTTCACATCTCCGCGCAAAATCTGCTTTTCCAGCAGTTGAGCAAGCTGAATGTACTCTCTGATCTTCGAATTTGTTCTCACACTTCTTGCCCTCTGCGCCCTTTCAGCGGATTCATCATCAAATGCGGTGCCGATCATATGCAAAAAATGGCCTACAGGAGCCAGCATAGCCCTCGTCTCCGGTTCCGTTGACTTTTCTTTGAGCGTCGCTGATTCTTCCTGTACCTCTTTCTTTGCAAAAGGGAACGTTATAAACGTTGTTCGTTCGGCAGGCAATATACGAATGTTAGGATAGAGAGACCTGTGGATGATCTCGAACACTGCTCGCAGCAAGAATTCCTTAATGATATCGGGAGAAGGTGGTTCCACAACAGCCTCTTCGGGAGCGTTCTCATCAGTAGCTATAAATTGAGTCGCTATGTAGACAGAAAGATTTCTCTCACCACGTTTTTTGCGAATACTGAGCGAGGGGCCATGCAAGCTACCTGAAATCTCTCTGCGCAAAGAGAAATTCAAAACACATTCTAATAGATGCTTTTTTCTCTCATCCAGAGCGATTGCTACATCCAGCCGATCAAATGAAGCCATCTGGCTGCCCATAAATTCACACATCCAGTTAGAGGTAGAGCGAGCAACGTTGTTGAAATATAATTCTGCGTAGTTTTCGGCAAACTGAACCAGATCGATGGTGGCGCTGCCGGTCTTCAACAGGTTTTCAAGCGCGTTCTCTAACGAAGGATAGTTTCTAACAATATCTTCCTGCTCGTCAGATTGTACATATTCTTCATAACCATAGGGTCCGAAAATACCTGCCAGAACATACGCCAGCCAGGTTTTGCCAGCATTATTCGGGCCAACGAAAATGGTGAGAGGCTTCAGATCAATAGCTGCCTCTTTGAGAACACCGAGATTGCGAACTGTTATCCTCATACGAGAAACTCCCATCTCTAGCCTGATTACGCATCAGCCTTCTCGTACCGTAAGTATATCAGATCAGGTGAAGAGTGAGAATAGGCATATTCCTTGACACTGCCTGCCAACAGGATACATGCTATTGGTATCTATTGCTGACAATGTTGCACACGGACAGAAACGGATCGGAACTATGCAATTTCAAAAGCAACACACACGGAGACAACGGCAGGTTCAGATGCAAGTGCAGGCACAGAAGCCGCTGGGGCTGGCAGCGGGGGCGCAGGAGCTGGAAACTTCGGCGACGCTGGCGATGAATGAGGCGGTGGCGAAGCGGCGCGCAGCGGGTTTGCAGACCATTCATCTCGGCTTTGGCGAGGCTTCGTTTCCATTGCATCCCATCTTGCGATCAGAACTGGCACGCGCGGCGGCCCACACGAGCTACGCGCCGGTGCCAGGCCTGCCTGCGCTGCGCGAGGCTATCGCCGATTATTTACAGCGCACGCGGGGCATTGCCAGTTCTGCGGCCCACGTGGCCGTCGCGCCGGGGAGCAAGCCGCTGCTCTACGCGCTGCTCCAGGTGCTGGAAGGGGATTTGTTGCTGCCGGTGCCTTCCTGGGTGAGTTACGGGCCACAGGCGCGACTGGCCGGGCGGCGCGTGATTGATGTGCCGACAGACGCCAGCGACCACCACCGGCTGACACCTGAAGTGCTGGATAAGACGCTGGCCCGCGCCCGGCGTGAAGGCGCAAACCCGCGTATCTTGCTGGTGAATACGCCAAGCAATCCAACCGGCAGTATGTTTGACGCCGCCGACGCCGAAGCCATCGCTGGCTGGGCGCGAGCAGAGGGCATAACGCTGATCAGCGATGAGATTTACGCGGAACTGGCGCATGGCTGGCGCGCGCACGTCTCACCGGCGCGTTTCTATCCCGAAGGATGCATCGTCACCGGCGGCCTCTCAAAGGCGTTTTCGGCTGGCGGCTGGCGGCTCGGCTACGCTGCACTCCCCACCACTGCCGGGGGCAGCGCGCTAATGTCGGCCCTGCGCGCGCTGGCAAGCGAGGTCTGGTCGTCGGCCACCACGCCTGTACAGGAAGCCGCCATCGCCGCCTTCCGCCCCGACCCGGAACTTGAGACATACGTCCGCCGTTCAGCCCGCGTGCATGGCTATGTCGCTTCACGGCTATATGAAACTTTCGTGAACCTGGGTATCCTCTGCCCGCGACCGGCAGGCGCGTTCTACCTCTATCCAGATTTCGCCCCCTACCGCGACGCGCTGCACGAACGCGGCATCGCGACGAGTGACGAACTCGCGCGCTATTTGCTCGATGAATGGGACATCGCGACGCTGCCCGGCACGGCCTTTGGCGAGCGGCCGGAGACGCTGCGCCTGCGCGTGGCAACCAGCCTGCTCTACGAGCCGGAAGGGAAGCACTCGGAAGAGGAACGCGAAGCCTGGTTCTGGCAATTGCTGGCGCAGGCAGACCAGCTCCCGCTTTCAGGTGAGAGCAAAACGGTGAAACTGCCAGAGCTTGAACGAGCGCGAAAGAGAATGGCAGAGGTGATACAAACGCTGGATACAGCACAGCATACAGGGTAGATTCTCTCAGGGACATACTATGAGAAACCATCCCTGAGGTGTCATGCTGAGTGCCGCGAAGCATCTGATTTTGCTATGCTGAGGCGGCGGTCGTCTTAGATGCTTCGCGGCACTCAGCATGACACCTCAGAAGATATTTTCAAGGAAGCAGTGTTATTCGAAGGCGGAAGGAGAAAAGTTGTGCATTTTGATGAGTGGATGCTTGTTGCTGCGGTGCTGCTCCTTTTGAGTATTCTGGCATGGCTCATCTCAAGTCGGCTGGGCATTCCCGCCTTACTCTTCTTCCTGGCTATTGGTATGCTGGCGGGTTCAGACGGACCCGGCGGCATCTACTTCGATAATGTCTTCGTAGCCCAATCTACAGGGGTCGTGGCGCTGGCTTTTATTCTTTTTGCCGGTGGACTGGATACCGAGTGGAAGGTGGTGCGACCGGCCCTCAGCGGCGCGCTCGCTCTCTCAACCATTGGTGTGCTGCTAACAGCCGTAGTGGTGGCTCTTTTCGCCATCTTGCTCCTGCACATCTCGTTTCTGCAAGGCATGCTGCTGGGGGCTATTATCTCGGCAACCGATGCCGCCGCCGTGTTCAGCGTCCTGGGAGCCAGACAGCTTCACCTGAAGGGGACGCTTATCCCACTCCTTGAACTGGAATCGGGCAGCAATGACCCGATGGCGGTCTTCCTCACCATCGGGCTGATCCAGTTGTTGACCGATCCCCGGCAATCGTTCCTTAACGTGGTCGTTTTGTTTATCCAGCAGATGGGGATTGGAGCCATCGGCGGGTTAGTGCTTGGCTGGGTGAGTCTGCAACTGATCAAACGTCTCCACCTGGCGGTGGTGTCACTGTATCCCGTCCTCACCATTGCCCTGGTTCTCTTCGCCTATGGGCTGACGGCGACGCTGGGCGGCAGCGGCTTTCTGGCCGTTTATTTGATGGGATTGATCCTGGGCAACAGTTCCATTCAGCGCGTGAATCGGCTCGCTCGCTTCCACGACGCTATCGCCTGGTTAATGCAGATTGCCATGTTTTTGATCCTGGGGCTGCTCGTCTTTCCCTCACATCTCCCGGCTGTAGCGGTAAGCGGACTCCTTATCACAGGGGTCGCTATCTTCATTGCTCGTCCCGTCAGTGTCCTTATCTCGCTGCTTCCGGTGAAGATATCGCTGCGGGAAAAGCTCTTTATCTCCTGGGTTGGATTGCGAGGAGCGGCTCCAATCGTACTGGCAACCTTCCCGCTGCTGGCTAACGTGCCGCAGGCAACATTTCTCTTTGATCTGACCTTTTTTGTGGTGCTTGTCTCGGTGCTGCTGCAGGGAACAACGGTGCCTCTTGTAGCAAAATGGCTGGGGGTGGTGACTTCACCGACCTGAACAACCGTTGTGATAGCCCCCACTGTCGTTATACAATAGATGAGGATTTTGCATAGACGCGGTTTTCCGAAGGGCAAAGAGGAACAGAGGTGCGGCTTCTTCAAAAGGCTGAAGCACACACATAGCAGCTACAGATGAAAGGGAGTATAGCCATGAGCAACAACGCTATTCCTATCAAAGAATTCCGGCTTGAGCTGAGCGACCTGGGCTACACGGGGCATGATCTGGCGCGCCCGGAGTCGGTGGTGGCGCAGCCGGATGGGACATTGTGGGTCTCGGATGGGCGAGGCGGCGTGACACGCATCGATGCGAATGGCAACCAGCAGTTTTTTGAGGGCCTCGGTGGCGAACCCAACGGGCTGGCGCTGGCCGACGACGGCACGCTCTACGTGGCAAATATCGGCACCGGCACTATTCAGAAGCTAAACCCGAACACGGGCAAGGTCGAGGAGTTCCTGACCGAGGTTGATGGCGTCAAACTGACGTGCGCGAATTTCGTCTTTCTGGATAGCAAAAATCGGCTCTGGGCCGCGTTCTCCACGCGCGAGCAGATCTGGTGGCCGGCGGCAGCGCACCCGCGCCCGGACGGCTTCATCGTGCTGATCGACGAAAAGGGGCCGCGCATCGTCGCCGATGGTATCTATTTCACCAACGAGGTGCGGCTCGATGCCCGCGAAGAGTATCTCTATGCCGCCGAGACGATGAAGAATCGCATTCTGCGTTTCCGCGTGCAGCCGGATGGCAGCCTGACGGATAAAGAGGTCTACGGGCCTGATGGACTGGGTCTGGGAGCGGCTGTCGATGGCTTCGCCTTCGATGCCGACGGCAATCTCTGGGTCACGCTGGTCATTCGCAACGGCGTCGGCATCATCACGCCCGATGGCGATTACCACGTCGTCTTTGAGGATGCCAACGACGCCCTGCTCTCGACGTTCGAGCAGAAGATTGCCGATGGCAGCGCGCAGCCCACAGATATGATGGCGGCGGCAGGCCAGACCCTGCAATTCGTCACCAGCGTGGCTTTTGGCGGGCCAGACCTGCGCACCGTCTACATCGGCTCGCTTGGCATGAGCCGCCTGCCCACCTTCCGCTCGCCCGTCGCCGGCCTGCCCATGCGACACTGGAAATAGCTGGCATGGGCGCTTTGCGCCCATGTCCCGGTGCTATAACGGGGGATGGCCGAAGTTGCCAACGCGCTCGCCGTGATCGGGACCGACCTTTTGCATGAGAAGGTGGGCCGGGCGCGTCTGCTGGCTGAGGGGCAGGTCAACCGTCAGCACGCCGTTACCATAGGTAACGTTGGCCGCTTCGCCATCCACGCAGTCGGGCAGGGCGATGTCGCGGTGGTAATCGCCCACCGTCCACTCGTCTACCAGCAGGTCCTTCACGCCCTTTAGCAGGCCGCGCACCTGCCCGACGAGGATCAGATGTCCATCGCTGGTAACATCCACGTGGATGTTTTCGGGTTCCAGACCGGGCATGGGCGCTACGATGGTCAACCGCCCATCTGACCGGTACATTTTCACCGGCACGTGCTGCCGGATAGGTCGCTCTTGCTCTCCCATAGTTTTTTCTTTCCCTCTCACGAACAGTAGCAGACGTTATCAATATCCATAGGGGTTGCGGGCCGGTACATTCTCGTTGTCCAGTTCCATATCCTGGCCCCAGGCTGTACCCTCCTCCTGCCCCGGCGATGGAGCCTTGACGCCCGGCTTACCGGTATACTGCGCCGTATTAGTCTGGTGAGACTGCTCTACATTGACCTTCTGGCCCTGTTGTTCCTGCTGCCCCTCCTGTTCTCCCTGTTCCTGCTGCGTCATGCCGCCATAGTAGCCGGTCATGCCAGAGGTATGCTCAAAATTCTTGCCGCCGGTTGGCCCACTTTGCTGGCCCGGCACCTCGCCTGCCTGCTGCTCGCGTTCCCGGTTCTGTGCCTGGGCCATATCGGCCTCTCGCTGCTGCGGGGGCTGCGTCACCGGCTGCATATCCTGATAGGGAGTATGCACGTGGCCGGTCTCGCCAGGCGCTTCGCCATAGACGGCTGCGGCAGGGTGCTGCCTGAACGGGGTGGTTTCCCTGTTGTTCTCACGTTCCTCCTGTTCCTGCTGTGACTGTCCCTGACCTGTCCTGGGCGCGTAGCCCAGCCCATCAGTGGTCTCAGCATACACATTTTCCTGCCCGGCATTCGGGTTTTTCACCTTACTCATCTTCGGGCCATACAGCCCTTCGCTCTGGGCCTGCGGGCCTGTATACAACTCCTGGTTCTGGTTTTGATTCTGCTCCTGATTGCCAGAAGCAGAGCCAGGACTGCTATTTTCGTTTGCCATTTTCACTTCACTCCTTCCCCATACATTCTCTCTATCTACTTCCACTATGCTTCATCATGGCCGTGCCATACACTTTATTCACGATTGTGGGGGAGAGAAAAGGGATAACAACGGGGAAAAGAGAGCAAGAGGCTGCAATCCGGCGGGAGTACCTGATGGATTGCGGCCTCTTGTTCTCTTTTCCTCCGATCATGGGATGGGATAGAGCGCGCGTCTATCTAAGGGCTTGATCGCAGTCGGTGAGAAAAGATCAATACGCGGCGGTGAAGCGGCGGCGGATGAATTGCGGGTTTTCCAGTTCGTCGAGCAGAGCGACGGCATAGTCCTCAGCGGAGATGCGGCTCTCGCCATTTTCATTGGTCACGAGCTGATCGGTTCCCGTGCGATAGTGGCCGGTGCGCTCGCCGGGGGCGATCATACCGGCAGGGCTGAAGTAGGTCCAGTCGAGGTCAGAGGTGCGGTAGATGTCCAGCGCATCGCGCATAGCGAGCGCGCCGGGTCGCCATGCTGGCGGGAAATCAGGCGTGTCAACGAGTTGCAAGCCCGGAGCAACTTCCAGGCTACCCGCGCCGCCAACAACAATCAGGCGTGGTACTCCCGCGCGCGTCAGGCCCTCGATCAACGCACGAGCGGCGTCTGAATAGGTCTGCCCCGCCACGCCGGATGGCTGGCGGGTTGCGTTGACCACCGCGTCATGCCCGGCCACCAGTTGCGCAACTTCGGCAGGATTGAGCATATTGCCCGTTTTGACGGTCAGATTCGGGTGGGTGAAGGGAAATTGCGCCGGATTGCGAACGACGGCGGTGACGTTGTGGCCGCGATTCAGGGCCTCGCGGGTGACACGCTGGCCGATCATGCCGCTGCCGCCAAATACAACGATGTTCATGAAATGCTCCTTCCGCATTACTTATTGTGCTTTTCTGACAGGAAAGATTGCTCGGAGCATCTTTCCCGCAACAATTTGTAACTTATATAGTTACGAATAGAGGCAAAAAAAGAGATACAGCTTCACCTATGGCACGGCAGCGGAGGAATCTTCCCTGACGCGCTCAAGAACCTGGGCGATGGTCTGGTCGGCCAGAACCTGCTCGAATGCCTTCTGCGCCTCATCGAAGCAGGCTGCCAGCGTGCGCTGAATATTCCTTCCAACGAGACAGTTCGGGTTGGGCTGGCTATGGTGCATTGCCAGAAGCTGGCCCTCATCGACAGCCCGGTAGACTTCCAGCAGCGTCACGCTGGCGGGCTGCCGCAGTAGCCGCCAGCCTCCGCCTGCACCCGACTGCGATGCGACAAACCCGGCACGGTTGAGCATGCCCAGCACACGACGAATGAAGACGGGGTTGGTATTGACGCTGCCCGCGATGAACTCCGACGTCACTACTTCATCGTTCCGCTGAGCCAGCAAGGTCAGGATATGAATGGCAATCGCAAACTGGCTGTTCGCCAAAATAGCTGTATCTCTCCTCTCATCTATCTGTAACCAGTATAGTTACAAATAGTCTGGTTGTCAAGAGCTTTTCGCTCTGGCTGCCCGCAGGTTACGCCTGCGCCTGAAACGACGTAATGGTAGCAGTGGAGCCATTTTCTATCTGGATGCGCAGGCCGCAATAGCCGGATGAGAGCGAACTGTCCGTCACGGTAGCCATCCAGCCATTCGGCTCGGATGTGCCGGTTTTCCAGACATTCGCCGTCAGCGTTGTGCCAACGATCTTGAAGTCAATCGTATAGGATGTACCGGCGGTCGCGGCAAAGGAAACGGTCTGTAGAATGGTCGTTGTGCCGTTGACATCTTTCTGAATCACCAGGTTTTTGCCGCTAATGTAGGCTTTATACCAGTTCTTGCTATCCTTCCAGTGCAGCACCGCTCCCATATTGCTGGTTGTGAAGCTGCTCATGGAGCCACTGAAGATCACTTCGGAGTCTGTCACCACTGGCCCAAGCACGGCGTTATAGGGTGATGAGCCGTTAGCAAGTTGCCCGGCATTGTTTTTGATGGAGAAGACGCTGGAAGTGTTGGCGTCGCCTCCCCATGTCTGTCCGTCGCTGGCCTTGCCCCAGTATTTCTGGTTGGCGCGTTGGAAAGTATCCTGAGCCACCGTCGTTCCGGGCGTTGGTGAGACCGTCGGTGATGGCGATGGTGTCGGTGTGATCGTCGGCGATGGGGACGGCGATGGCGTGACGGCGGGCGAAGGTGATGGCGATGGGGACGGGGACGGCGATGGCGTCGGTGTGGGAGCGCCGTTTTGCACAACCTTCGCGAGCTTGTTGGCAAATTCTTCTGTGAACCAGACGCGGTTTTGCCCGTCCACTGCCAGGCCATCGTGCGGATGCGGGTTCTGTGTGGTGGGCGTGGCATAGGTGCTGAACGAGCCGGTACCGCTATCGGGGAAAGAGCCGAAAATGCCCTGCAGCGAATCGTCGAACCAGACCTGCCCGTAGCTATCGACGGCAATGCCTGAAGCGTGCTTGCCGCCACAGTTGGTACAGGTAGTTGGATAGGCATACTCGCTGACACCGTTATTCGTTCCCGGCACCGCCTGCGCCACGTTCAATTCGCCGATCATGCCGACCCAGCCCTCTGTCCACCAGAGATTGCCGTTGGGATCGACCGCAATCAGGTGAGGCGTCAGGCCGCTGGCGGGACTGTTGCGAATCTTATACTCTTCCATCGTGCCACCGGCAGTATATTCACCGATCTGCGCGACCGCCGCGTTATTTTCGGTAAACCAGACATTGTTCGCGGCATCCACCACGATCCCGTAGGGCTGGCTGTCGTCGGCAGGGGTGGTAAACTCCTGCATTGTCTGCGTTGTTGGATGAAACTCGCCAATTTTGTTTGTATAATGCTCCGTAAACCAGATATTGCCGTTGTGGTCGATGGCGATATCCCAGGGGCCGGCGTTGGCGGTCGGGACAGCAAATTGTTGAAATACCTGAGTGCGCGGATTGAGCATACCAAGCGAATTGGACATAGGCATAGGAAACCAGAGATTGCCCTGTGCATCAAAGGCCAGGAAGAGCGCCTGCCCGTAGCCCGAAGGAAGCTGGTAGGTAGCAATCCAGCTGGAGTAGGTAGGGTTGAATTCCTCGATCTTGCCCGGTGGAGTCGAAGTGCTGCACGTCGGCGCAGGGTCGCAGCTCGGAATCGCTACCCAGACATTGCCCGCGCTATCAAACGTCACTCCCCAGGGATCGTAGCCGCCATTCAGCCAGTAATCTGTCGCGGTGACATCAGCGGCCTTTGCCGAACTATGCATGAAATTATTACTGAACACTCCCAGCGCCAGCGCCAGGCTTGTCAGCAGCAGCGCCAGCACGGCGAGGCGGAGAAAGATATTTCTCTTCACCATAACCCTATTCTTCTCATTTTCAACGAACTCTAACAATCAGGATCAGCAGCCGCCATGTCATGCTGCGTGCAGCGAAGCATCCAGTGGCCCACAACGGTCAACATTGCAGCCAGATACTTCGCTGCACGCAGCATGACATGGCGGCTGCCGACAATCTGCCCAACTTTGTTCGCAAATTACATAAAAAAGAACCTTCATGTACGCCAGAATCGTTGTTAGCAGCAGCGTCTTTACCCGACGTGAAAGGTTTTCTGGCACGAATAAAAAAACCACCCCTCTAAAAGCTTAAAGGGGTGGAAGCGTGCTTCTGGTGTGAAACCGGTTAATAAGCGGTTGCAAACAGACCAATATGGTTGAGATAGCGTAACTCAGGTCTGCTGAGCCTTGCTGTAGAGCGCGTACCAGGTGTCGTCATAGTAAGGGGAGAACATATGCCCCGGCTGAATGGTGCTGGTGAAGTCGTTATGGCCGCTGAGGTACCAGTTGTTGCCGCTCTTGATAAACCAGGGGCCGCCACTGGAGCCGCCGGTCATATTGCAGGGAATGGAAACGACCGTGCCGCCGGCGAAATTCCAGAGCTTGCCGGAGGAACTCTGACACATCTGCCGCGTCTGTCCATCGAAAGGATGGGCGGCGGGATAGCCATAAGCGTAGTAGGGTTGATTGACGGACTGGTTATAGGCCCAGCCCGCGCCCCCAACCACGTCGGTCAGCTTCCCCTGCTCATTGGCAGAGACGATCGCCATGCCATAATCGTGGTGCAATTCGTTGGGCTTCCTGCTGATCCAATCGGAAGGAACTTCCAGGTCGCGCGCCGCCCAGCAGCCGTAGGGCGATTTGCCGCTATCATACAGCGGACAGAAGAGGACGTTACGCACCCAGCCGCCATTCCAGTAGAGGCAGTGACCGGCAGTGTCCACCACGCTATCATTGCTACTGACAACGGCGGTGCCAGAGCAGACCATATTTTGCCCGGTGGCGCTGGTCAAAAAGAGCTTGCCAACGGTCGAAAGCGGATACTCAGCGTTGCCGTTGCGCGGCGCCTGTCCCTGCTGTTTAGCTGCCTGGCCCTGACTGCTATCGCTGCTCGCCTGCACGCCGGTATTTGCCTGCAATACATCATCGTTAATGGCGGTACTCATCCTGGCCGTTGTCCAGTAATTCAGAACGTCGGAGGCGCTCTCACTCATGACATGGACACTGACCGAGGGCGAGGAAAAGGGCAACGCCAGTGAGACGACCTGCCCGAAGCCGACCAGGTAAGCGACATACATACCGGCCAGCAAGGCAAGAAAGACCTTGCTAAACACCGAGGAGAGAACGATTTGCTGTAGCCGTCGCATCACTGCCTCTCTCTTTCCTTCATCAAGCCTGCGAATCCTCTGAATTCTGTGATTTCTGCGGTTTTGCAGGCCGTTGGCGCCGCTTTTTCCCTTCCTTCACATCAGAAACGTGTGGCATGGGAACGGGCTTCGCCGCGCGCATCTTCTCCGCCGTCCAGTATTTCTGCACATCCTCAGCCGGAGTCTTCAGCGAGTGCCGGGCCACCCCGGCGGGATCAGGTTTTGACATACGCTTCCTCCCTGTCAGGAACAGGCCCAGCAGCAAAGCCAGCACAATTGCGCCAACCAGAGACAACTGGATCATGCTTCGTTTTTGTAACATCACGCCCCTCTCTTTCCAGAGGACGATACGGGCAGCATGGACATGTTTCATACAGCCAGACGATCACGCACCACAATTTTCTCTGCCGTTCATATTCTATCACGCGGCGCAAGGGTTCAACAGCTTACTAACCGAGGGGCCGTATGCTATAATGCAATGTGAAGACAGGCAGGTAAGACCAGAAAGTAGTGCATAGTCTCGGTCTGCGCCTCCCGGTCGCCGATCTTTATGAGAATACATCCTTGCTGGAAGCATCACAGAATTCCTGAAACACCGGGTCGCGAACCTGCTTGCCCACACTCTGCACCATCCCATTTCAGGAAGAGCCGACGAGTGTCAGGAAGCGGGGATCAGCGCGGAGAGAATCGAAACAGCTATCTACCTGTGCTTCCATACGAGACGGGGGATTCGCGTGAATTGATTTTTGCAGCCAGTCAAGTGATCTATCTGGCTGATTGAGAAGAGCATAATAACAGGCCATGTTATAGAAAGTAGCGGCTCTGGCAGGCGCACGTTGTAACACCTGGTTCAAATCATCTGCCGCACCCTCCACATCGTTCAGTTTTTGCCTCGCCAACCCTCTATTCGCAAGAGCGTCAACATTACGAGAGTGTACTGCCAGAACCTGTTCAAAATCTGCCAGGGCGCCCGTGTAATTCCCAAGCCTGAATTTCACCACTCCCCGATTAATGATCAGGCCAGGATCAGCAGGGTGCAGTTTCACGGCCAGTTCGTAATCCTGCAAAGCCTCTACAAAGTCACCTGACATGTTCCTCACCCAGCCTTTCAGGCCCGGTAAATCGGGATAAGCGGCTTTCAGTTCCCCCGCCTGCTTAAAGGCTTCTAAAGCTTCAGCAAAATTACCTGTTAAGGCGTTGATTTGACCCTGAAAGAGCAACGACTCAAATGCATCCGGTCGATTCGCCAGCATATCAAGGATACGGTTATAGTCAGCCAGGGCGCCGGTATAGTTTCCCAGATTGTGTTTAGCGATGGCTAGGGACAGCAGGGCATAGAGATCTTCAGGTTGCAGACGTACAACCTGCTCAAAATCGGCCAACGCTTTCTCGTCCTCTCCAAGCTGCTGGTACATCTGCCCGCGCTGACCGAGAGTCCAGGCATCCTGAGGGTTCAGAGCGACCGCATGCTCGCAGTCGGCCAGGGCTTGCTCGTCTTCTCCCAGCAACCAGTACACCTGTCCGCGCGAGCAAAGGGCAAAAGCGTAGGCGGGATCGAAGGCGAGGGCCTGATTGAAGTCGGCCAGCGCCTGCTCCAGTTCCCCGCGCAGCCGATGTATCTCTCCACGCAAAGCATAGGCTTCAATATAGCGGGGCGCCAGAGCCACCAGTTGCTC
>Ga0070738_10003562_pt1 | contig 20124 bp, 18 predicted proteins | sample Coa_R2_2_FD_66446 | JGI IMG/M metagenome (GOLD analysis project Ga0070738, IMG submission 66446) | Surface soil microbial communities from Centralia Pennsylvania, which are recovering from an underground coalmine fire - Coalmine... | ecosystem: Environmental > Terrestrial > Soil > Unclassified ... | reverse complement strand
ACTGCTTCAATCGCCCAAATGCGAATCAGGCGGCTGGATTCATCATCATTCGACCGCTTCACCTGAATCGCCAGCCCCAATACCTGGGCAAACAAAATCGCCACCAGAATGGTGACGTTGCGATAGCGATTGATAATGTTTTCCATACAAGACAGTTTCTAGTTTCGTGTTTCAAATTTCGAGTTTCCTTCCCGGCTTAACGGCTGGAAACTCGAAACTAGGAACTTGAAACTGTATTTACTCGATCGAGATCTTCCTTAGCAGTTTGAAATCGCTCAACATCTTGCCTGTGCCCAGCACCACGCTGCACAGCGGATCATCCGCAATCGAAACCGGCAAACCGGTTTCTTCCCGAATGCGCTTGTCTAAATTCTTCAACAGCGCACCGCCTCCGGTAAGCACAATGCCACGATCGCTGATGTCCGCCGACAATTCCGGCGGCGTCCGTTCCAGCGCCACGCGCACGGCGTTCATAATCGTCGAAACACACTCACTCAATGACTCGCGAATTTCGCTGTCATCCACAGTGATCGTCTTGGGGACGCCTTCAATCAAGTTGCGGCCTTTAATCTCCATGGTCAGCGGCTTGTCCAGCGGATATGCCGATCCAATTTCAATCTTGATTTGCTCGCCTGTGCGTTCGCCGATGAGCAAGTTATATTTCCGCTTCAGGTAATTCATGATGGCTTCGTCCATTTGATTGCCTGCCATCCGAACTGACCGCGAATACACAATGCCGCTCAACGAAATCACAGCGATGTCGGTCGTGCCGCCGCCGATGTCCACAACCATGTTGCCGCTTGGCTCGGTAATGGGCAGCCCGGCGCCAATCGCCGCCACCATCGCCTGCTCCACCAGATAGACTTCACTCGCTTTTGCGCGATAAGCCGAGTCCATAACGGCGCGCTTCTCCACTTGCGTAATTTCCGACGGCACACCAATGACAATGCGCGGATGCACCAGCATCTTCCGGTTGTGCGCCTTTTGGATGAAATAATTCAACATTTTCTCGGTGACTTTGAAGTCGGCGATCACGCCGTCTTTCATGGGCTTGATGGCCACGATGTTGCCAGGGGTGCGTCCCAGCATTTCCTTCGCTTCTTTGCCCACGGCTTCCACTTCGCCGGACACCTTATTAATGGCCACGATTGAAGGCTCATTCACCACGATGCCTTTGCCGCGCGCATAGACCAGCGTGTTCGCTGTGCCTAAATCAATGGCCAAATCGCTGGAGAATACACTGAACAGCGACCGCAGATTGTGCATTCTCGATGTATTGCCGTGAAACCCATTCGATGACATACCGATTTTTCCTTATGAAATTTTGTCGAGCCGCGCTTTACTGAATCAAAACTTTCCTCTGCACCGTATTCACGCCGCCCTTGGAGTCCTGCGCCGTGATCGTCACCACGCTCTCCCCCGGCGGCATCGGCGGCGTGAAGTAATGGAATGTTCCATCGCTTCCTACCATCGGCACTTCCCGCCCATTCACCATCACGCGCGCGCCCTGTTCGGTCTTGCCCGTCAACTCCAGCACACGCCCATGTTGAATCAGAGGATCCAAATCCAACCCAATCGTCGGATTGTCATCCGCAGATTTCATAATAATGGTGAACCGGTTCTTCTCACTCTCCACTGATGCGCGACCCTGCGAGTCATATGACTGCACCATCCAGTAATACGCGCCTTCGCTCAATCCCGACACGCTGACGTCTGCCGTCGTCACCTTCCGGTCCACAATCGTGGACGAAAAATATGGGTTTCGCGAAATCTGCAAACGGTAGTTCGTCGCATTTGCCATCGGCGTCCAAGAAAATCCAATGGACTTCGAATCCGGAGTCACAAAGATCGGCATCATGTTCGCCGGAGAAATCGGCGCCGGCGGTCCGATTTCCTTGGCCTGCTCCATCTTCGGAGACGCCGTGGCAAAACTCACTTTCTCCCAATCCGCCAAACGTACTACTTCGCCGTTGCGGCTTACTTCGCCCGAACCCTTTTTCATCAAAATTTCGTGCGAATCGCTCTTCGGATCATTGCTCACGCGGGCCGCGCTCTCAGGAGCAAATGTCGCCGTCGCGCCTCCCACAGTCACCTGCGAAGTGGAACCCTGCGCGAAAGTTGCCGTCGCCAAATCAACGGTTCCCGTGCTCACTGCCACCGATACACTGGTCTGTTGCTGTTCATTCGCCGAGTTTTCTTCAATCACAATGAGCGAGTCCTGTTTCACCGTGTAGTTCGTTCCATCGGTGAAAACAATCTTCGCCATCCCCTCCGAACCAGTCTGCACTACGTCGCCTTTTTCCAGAGGAACGTTATAGTCGGCGTTCACCCAGCTATTGCTCGACGCTTTCTTGATGCGCACCGTTCCATCAAGGGCCGTAATATGCGCTTGTTGCGAATTGCCCGCACTGGCTTTCGGCTGGACGCCCGCTGCGCCCGCCACTTTCTCAAGCAATCCGGAGGTAAAGTGGTCCGCTGCTTTTAGCCCATTGTCGGTGAATTGAGGAAAAGCAAAATGCAACCCCATAAAGAAGATTGCGAGCCCAGCCACCACGATCATCGCTACGCTGCGATAAGTGATCGTCTTCCAGGCAATCTGGATTTCCGGCTTGTGATGGGAAGACACGAACCGCCTTACACGTCACTCAAACTTAATGGAATATGCGGTAAATCAAACATTATCACAAGCCTAACTGTCGAGAGGCTCGTTATCAACTTGGGTCACCACTCTTCTGATTACGGAGGTAATTTCAATGGTGACGCGGATTCAGTCACTACTTTGTGTATAAGTTTGGGATTCGTTCAGACGGGAGGATGGACTTGGATTCGACATCCTCGATAGGGCATTTGAGTGAAGGAGTAAGTAATTTTCTGGAAAATCTACAAACAATTCCCAAAATGGCTCAGGCGCTCTTTTTCTCGACGCTGTCCTTAGTCGCTTCGATGGTAACTTCTACCTCTGCGCCGGGCTTGAGCTTTACCTTCTCGCCGGTTTCATCCTCCAGTTCGTTCTCAATACGAAGCTCTTTGTAGAGGTGGTCGGCCCCCTCCACCACAATCTGTGCTTTTTCGGGTTCATTTGGAACCACAGGCTTGACGATCTTCTCGACGATTCCCGGCAACGTAACAGCATGTTTCTCGTTCTGCTCGTCTGACTGTGAACTCATTGGAAGGTACCTCGTGGTGATTGTTAATTCTTAAATTATTGCACGGGCGATGTATTTTTGCGCCGAAAACCAGCAATCGGAAGAATTGTTAGGCCTGTCATCCCAAGAGATGGGCGGTTCTTTCTGCCCCTCCGTGTCTTTCCCGTTCCAGTTTTCGTGCTAGCGTACTTTTTGTTGGAGGTCTGCCATGCGCTTTCGATTCCTCGCTCTGATCTTCCTTTCGGTTACCGCCGTTTTCACGCTGGCCCAGAATTGCAACTCGATGGGCACCGGCATCGAAGGCAATCTCCACGGCTTCATCCCTTTTCCGGCGGACAATCTTTGGAACCAGGACATCTCTAATGCTTCCGTTGATCCCAACTCTGACGCCATCATCAACTTCATCGGAGCAAATACGCCGCTGCATCCCGACTTCGGCGCTGGACTCTATAACGGTCAAACCATCGGCATTCCTTATGACGTGGTCAGCGGCGCGGCTTTTGTAAATATCAAGTTCACCGCTTATGGCTCCGAAAGCGACCCCGGCCCCATGCCGATTCCACACAATGCTCCCATCGAAGGCGCGCCCAACCCCGGCAACGGAGACCGCCATGTCCTCGTCCTTGATCGCGACAACTGCTGGCTCTATGAACTTTACGGCGCATACCGTCAAAACAACGGTACTTGGAATGCCGCTTCCGCTGCAGTTTGGGATTTGTTGAATGACGAGCAGCGTCCTTACACCTGGACCTCGGCCGACGCCGCCGGTCTGGCCGTTTTTCCCGGACTTGCGCGTTACGACGAAGTCGCCGCCGGAAAAATCCAGCACGCGCTGCGTTTCACTTTGCAGGAAAGCAAAGAAGCTTTCACGCCTCCCGCATCGCATTGGGCGCCTAACTCTACCAACACGCTGGCCGCACCTATGGGCATGCGTTTGCGCCTGAAAGCAAGCTACGACATTTCAGGATTTCCCCCGCAATCGCAAGTCATTCTTGCCGCGCTCAAACAATATGGGATGATCATGGCCGACAACGGCAGTTCGATGTACATCAGCGGAGATCCCGACAATCGCTGGAGCAACGATGATCTCGGGATGTTAAAGACCGTTCCTGCTTCGGCCTTCGAAGTGCTTTTGATCAGTCCTCTTTATACGCCGCAGAATCTGCCCCAAGGCCAGGCTCCCGCTATCACCAGCTTTACGGCAAGTCCTTCCACTATTCAACCCGGACAATCTTCAACTTTGTCCTGGACGGCAAACGGCGCGTCTTATTCCATCGTCTCGCCGCAAATTGGCGCGATTCGAGGGACTTCTGTCGCTGTGACTCCTGCTCAAACCACGACGTACACCCTCTATTCCACGAACGCCTTCGGCCGTTCCACGGCAAAGGTTACAGTCACAGTTCAGTAGGGTCTATGTAATACGCGAATTACCGCCCACTACTGTTGACCGATTTTGCCAGTCGTCCGGGCGCAACAGTTACTTGCGTGGCCGTTGCTTTTCCGAGATTGAACGGATGATCAACTTGCCTATACCTGACTTGGGGAACGGCGGATCGGCTTGTTTCTCGGCGGCAGCAAGTAATTCCTCAACCTCTGGGCTCCGTAGTGTGGCCGCGCTGTCGAGCCTCACAAATCGGTTCTGTTTCCCAGCGCCTTGCAATATCCCGTGCGGATCAGGAAGCGTAGCCCCGTAGTAGAAGCTGAGGCCAATTCCTTTGGAGTTTACCGCCAGCGAAGCGACGCAATCAGAGGGACGCTCCGTCGTGCAATAGCCAATCACGAAGAAGTTGTAATTGTCATATACGAGTTCGTTCGCGGTCGGGAAGCGCTCGCGCATCGCTGCCCGGCATTCCCGAATCTGCTTGCCCAAATTGCGATCGAACTTGGCGATAAAGGCCTTTAGTTGCTGTTCTGGCGTCTGCGGCATCCGTCTGATATTAGCGGGATCATCCGTTCTCCACAAATGTAATCCCATTTCTCGCAGCTCTTGCGTGAAGCGGGGGACACACTTGGTGCCCAGGTTTGCGCGATCGTTTTGGCGCTAACCTGGGTTCACTTGAATTAGTAGCTACTTCTTCCGCGGACGCTCACATGCATCCACAATTTTCTTCGGATCTATGGCGTCTTTATCGACTTGCTTCTCGATAATTCTTCCATCCTTTCCGATCAGAAAATTGACGCGGCGCGCCGCCTTGTACTCGCCCTCATACACGCCATATTTGCGCGTGGCCGTGCCGCCCCAGTCACTTAATAGGGGGAAGGTAACTCCAATTTGTGTGGCGAATGCGTGGTTGGCGAAGGGACTATCCATGCTCACACCCAGGACCTGGGTGTCGGTAGCTTCCAGCTTTTGCAGGTTCTGCTGGAAGTTTTTCATTTGCTGGGTTCAACCACCAGTGAAGGCAAAAATGTAAAACGCCAGCACTACATTCTTCTTTCCGCGGTATTGGCTCAGCGTCATGTCTTTCAGGTCGGCGCCGTCAAAATATTGCATCTTGAAATCGGGGGCCATGTCCCCAACTTTCAACTCCCGCATCGGCGCTTTGTCGGCCGCGTAGAGTTGCGTCACGCTTGCCAGAACTAGACATGCTGCCATCCACCGCAGCAGGTTTTTTCGCATAAGGTCTCCTCGCTAAATTGGCAAAAATTGCCACTGGTCAGCATTCTCGCCGTAAACTCGCTCGAATGCCAGACCTTTTATGGGATGCATCTTGCTTGATCCGAATTACTTAGACGCAGCAACTTTTCGCTGGATGGAACGGAGGCCATCCATTCGCCCCGCTTTCATTCCCGTCTGCCCTATTTGGGCAGCATCTCGCTGAAAATACTGACGGATGCGCCTAATTTCATTGCCTTCCCGTTTCCCCATCTGATAGCCTTTAGATATCCACAAGTGTGTGTGATTCGCAGTTTTCAGAATCCCCCGCCGGACTCGCGTCCAGGCAATTCTTAAGGAGAATTTACTTGTCCCAAAACCGTTATTTATTTACTTCTGAGTCTGTCACCGAAGGCCACCCGGATAAGATCGCTGACCAGATTTCTGACGCGATTCTCGACGCCTGCCTGGCGGAAGACCCCACCAGCCGCGTCGCTTGCGAGACTCTGACCGCGACCGGCCTCGTTGTGATCGCCGGTGAAATCACCACGAAGGCCTATGTGGATTTCCAGTCGCTGGTTCGCGGCACCATCGCAGCCATCGGCTATAACAATGCTCTCTTCGGTTTCGATTCCAACACCTGTGCCGTGATCTCCAGCATCAACAAACAGTCGGGCGACATCGCGATGGGCGTGGACACCGGCGGTGCAGGTGACCAGGGCATGATGTTTGGTTATGCCTGCAACGAAAATGAAGATTTGATGCCGACACCGATTTCGCTCGCGCACAAGCTGACCATGCGGCTGACCGAAGTCCGCAAGAATGGCAAGCTGCCTTATCTGCGCCCCGACGGAAAATCGCAAGTGACGGTGGAGTATGACGCGAATCACAAACCCAAGAGAATTGATGCAGTTGTGATTTCGACGCAACATGCGGAAACCGTTGGCAACGACGAGCTTCGCTCCGACATTCTCAAGCACGTCATTCAAGCAGTTCTGCCAGCTCATCTTCTTGACGAAGACACCAAATACCACATCAACCCGACCGGACGTTTCGTCATTGGCGGGCCCATGGGCGATACCGGACTCACCGGACGCAAGATCATTGTGGACACCTACGGCGGCATGGGCCGTCATGGCGGCGGGGCCTTCAGCGGTAAGGACCCGACCAAAGTAGATCGTTCGGCTGCTTACATGGCACGCCACATCGCGAAGAACATTGTCGCGGCTGGACTAGCTGACCGTTGCGAAGTGCAGCTGGCCTACGCGATTGGCGTGGCTGAGCCGGTCAGCGTACTCGTGGATACTTTTGGTACCGAGAAGGTGGACAAGAACATCATTCCCGACCTCGTTCGCAAAAACTTCAAATTAACCCCAAAGGGAATCATCGAGTCGCTGAATCTGCGTCGCCCGATTTACTGCAAGACCGCGGCTTATGGACACTTCGGCCGCAATGACAAAGATTTCACGTGGGAAGCTACAGACAAGGCTGCAAAACTGGCCGAAGAAGCGGGATTGAAGCAGCCCGTTGGAGCAAGAAAGTAGATTTGGATTCATCCCATGTCTCGCAAAAAGGGCGAGACATGGGCACCCGATAACTTCACTAGATTTATTTGAAATTAAAAATCGCGTTTATAGCGCCACAGGAGAAGTGATGGCAACGACACCGGTAAATTGTGACGTAAAAAATATTGAACTGGCCGACATCGGAAAGAAACGCATTGACTGGGCTAACCAGTCCATGAAGGTTCTTCAAATTATCCGTAAAGAGTTCATCAAGAACCAGCCGCTGAAGGGCATCCGAATTTCGGCATGCCTTCACGTAACCGCGGAAACTGCCAACCTAGCGATTTGTTTGCGCGACGGCGGAGCGGATGTAGTTCTCTGCGCTTCCAACCCCCTTTCCACGCAGGATGACGTTGCCGCCAGCTTGGTGCGCGACCACAACATTCCCGTATTCGCAATCAAGGGCGAGGACAACGACAGCTACTACAGCCACATTCTGGCGGCGATCGATCACAAGCCGCAGATCACAATGGACGACGGCGCGGACCTCGTCACCCTCCTGCACACCAAGCGTACCGATGCACTAACCGGCGTGATTGGTGGAACCGAAGAAACCACCACTGGCGTTATCCGTCTTCGCGCGATGGCAAAAGAAGGCGTGTTGAAGTTCCCGGTCATTGCCGTGAACGACGCGGACACAAAACACCTCTTCGACAATCGTTATGGCACCGGACAATCTACGATTGACGGAATCATTCGCGCCACCAACTTCCTGCTTGCGGGCTCCAAGTTTGTCGTCGCCGGCTACGGCTGGTGCGGACGCGGACTTGCCAGCCGCGCTCGCGGCGCGGGCGCAGAGGTTATTGTTACAGAAGTCGATCCAACAAAGGCCCTCGAAGCCGTGATGGACGGCTTCCGCGTGATGGCGATGGAAGAAGCCGCCAAAATTGGCGATGTCTTCTGCACCGTCACCGGCAACAAGAATGTGCTTGCCAAGCAGCACTTCGACATCATGAAAGATGGCGCGATCATTTCCAACTCCGGCCACTTCAACGTCGAAATTGACATTACGGCCCTCGAAAAAATGTCGTCGTCAAAACGTCAGACCCGCGCTGGCGTTGATGAGTATTCGCTCAAAGACGGCCGCAAAATCAACCTTCTCGGCGAAGGCCGCCTAATCAATTTGGCCACTGCCGAAGGCCATCCAGCTTCGGTTATGGATATGAGCTTTGCCGACCAGGCCCTCTCAGTCGAGTTCATGGTGAAGAACTACAAGACCCTTGAAAAGAAGGTCTATACCGTACCCGTGGATCTCGACAAGCGCGTGGCGAAATTGAAGCTCGAATCCATGGGCATCAAGATTGACAAACTCACACCAGAGCAGGAAGAGTATCTGGCTGGATGGAGTGAGGGAACATAAAAAGGTTTCAAGGTTGCAACGTTTCAAGTTTCAAATAAAGGGCGGCGCAAGCCGCCCTTTTATTTGCCCATGACCTCAACGACGTTTGAGAGCTTCGAGAGCATCCAGCGTGCGCGGCCAATCAGAGCCTAAGAGACGCGAAAGACTGCGGTCGGCGAGGACTTTGCCTCCAGTCTGGCAGTGGGCGCAGTAGTTGGTTTCGTTATCGGCATAGCGGATACGTTGAATTTTTTCTCCGCAGCGCGGACAGGGCTGGTTGTAGCGCCCATGGACGGCCATCTCCGGACGAAACGCGGTAACTTTCTCGGGAAATTTCTTTTCGGCTTCAGACCGGAAGCGATCCATCCATAAAGTAAGAGTCTGACGCGTGGCATCGTAGAGGCGCTGCCATTCTTCGTTTTTCAATTTATGCGTCAATGTAATCGGTGATAGCCGCGCTGCATGGAGGATTTCGTCGGAGTAAGCGTTGCCGATACCGCTGAGCAGGCGTGGGTCGGTGAGCGAGCGCTTGAGCGTGTGGTTTTCCGCAGTCAGAGTTTCACGGAAAGTTTTGAGATCGGTGTTGAAGACGTCAATCCCGCCCGGATCAATGGATTCGAGTGTGGCTTCGTTGTTGAAGAGATGAAGCGATGCACGGCGCTTGGCTCCAGCTTCGGTAAGAACCAGCGATCCGTTGGGGAAATCGAAGGCTGCGAGATTTTGGCGGCCTCCGAGTTTGGCGCCGGGATCACGCCAGTGAAGACGCCCCGCGATCATGAGATGAAGGACGAGCCAGTGATCATTGTCGAAACCGAAAGCGATGCGCTTTCCGATGCGGCGAAGTTTGCGGACAATATGGCCTTCCACGCTAGAAATCGGTGGAGTCACTGTACGGAGCAAAAAAGCATTCGCAATACGGACATGCTCAAGGGGCTGGCCGACGATGCGAGGTTCGAGCGCAGTGAGATAGGCAGCAATGTCGGGAAGTTCGGGCATGAAGCTAATTGAATTTTAGTAGATAAACGCACCGGAATGCCCTCACGCACTGGGCAACATTAGTTTGCTGTTGCGGGCAATGGTGAGGGTGAATGAACACCCGAGCCGTCGAAAATCAAAGTTTTCACTTCTCCTTCTTTTCCCTGAGAGGCGATCGCACGGCCGTTCCAAAAGAAATCGAGGCCACCAACGTTCCCAGCTTTTACAACGATGCGGTTACGCGTGGTGAATGATTTTTCTTCAGGCGGGGAAATTACCTGGTGAAAAATTTCCCCTTGCGGGCCGTTGACCGAAATCCATGAATCCTCGCGGGCCACAATGCGTAGCTGAAACACCTGGCCATTGGTGTTGCTTTCGGTTTGCGCACTCGCGAGCTTGTCGAGCGCAGGGGTAACGGGGCGTTGAAGGTCTTTCACTGGAGTGGAGGTTGCTTCCTTAGCCGTGACTGCTTGCAAGGGAGCCTCTCTCTTGTCGGATGAGTGGCTGGGCTTGGATTCACGCTCGTGAAACCGCCATAGAGCAATTCCTACTATCACCAATAAAAGCAGCGCTACGATTTCCATCCAAGGAAGTTCGGCGGATGATGGAGTTTCTTCCATGCGAGCGTTTTGGGAGATCTCCGGTTGGTTTGGGATATTTGGGTCGTCCTCGCCGGCAGCCGCCAGATAATCAGTGATCGTCTGGTCCTCGTCGAGCCCGAGGTGGCGGGCGTAGGCACGAATGAATCCACGATTAAAAATCCCGCCTGGCAGCTGCTCGAAGCGATCTGTTTCGATCGCGGAAAGAAAGCGATTGCTTATTTTGGTGGCGGCAGACACATCGTCAAGGGATATTTTGCGTTTTTCGCGTTCGCGCTTGAGCTTCGCGCCGAAAGAATCCATTAGATTGTGCCCAAGCACAACAATATATATGTTTCCCAGCGATACATGAAACTCGCTTTACATTTATAGAAACGCGGAGGCGACCATGCATCCGTTTCTTTCCGTTCCGGTGTTGCAGAGGTTTAATGGATTTTTAATAAGAGCGCAACAATCCAAAAGCGGCGTCTGGATAGTCTGAAACCAATCCTTTTCTTTGAAATCCGCGCCAGGACTTCGATGTGTGTGCGGCGAGGATAAGGACGAGACTACGGAGAAAAAACTTCTATGTTCCAAAAGCTACAAGAAGCCGCAGCCCCCAAGAAGCTGCTTGCGCTGTTTACGGCAGCTGTGTTTGGCTTGGGATCGAGCGTAACCCCGGCGTTTGCCGCTTCCGGCAAATCAGCAGCGAATCCTTCGACCTCTACGCCCATCCAACACTTGGTTGTTATTTTCCAGGAAAACGTTTCCTTCGACCACTATTTTGGAACCTACCCGAACGCAACGAATCCCGCGGGTGAGCCGAAGTTTGTGGCCGCACCGGGCACGCCGACCGTGAATGGATTCAGCAACGCGCTGTTGTCAAACAACCCGAACCTTAATCCGCTGAACGGAACGGGTGCGACGAATCCTTTCCGGTTAGACCGCACACAAGCCGTAACTGCAGATCAGGACCACGATTACACAGCAGAGCAACAGGCATTTGACGCCGGTCTGATGGATCTTTTCCCTCTCTATGTCGGCACCGCTGGACCGCCGCCGCAAGGTGGAGGCGTGACCAGCACAACCGGTCTGAACCTCGGATACTTTGACGGAAACACCACTACGGCATTGTGGAACTACGCGCAACACTTCGCCATGAGTGACAATTCCTATGGCACGACGTTTGGACCTTCGACGGTTGGCGTATTCAATCTGCTGGCTGGCCAGACGAACGGGGCCATTGCGACCCTGAACGGAACCGGCGACGAAGTGGATGGCGGCGACGGATCTCTCACGGTTATTGGCGATCCCGATCCAATCGGAGACGTCTGCTCCAACCCGAGCCGCAATCAAGTCACGATGGGCAGCAAAAACATCGGCGATTTACTGAACGCAGCCGGCGTGACCTGGGGCTCTTTTGTCGGCGGCTTCAATCTGAACATCAAGAATCCGAACGGCACGACTGGTTGCGCACGCAGCTCCACAGGATTGGCAGGAACGACCGCAGATTACATTCCTCACCATGCGTTCTTCCAGTACTACACTTCCACTGCGAACCCCACCCATGCGCGGCCGAGAAACATTCAGGAAATCGGCAACGCAGGCCCGGCAAACCATCAGTATGATCTGCAGGACTTCGTCAACGCCGTCAATGCTGGAAACTTCCCTGCCGTCAGCTTCATCAAGGCGCAAGCCTATCAGGATGGCCATGCGGGCTATTCCGACCCGCTGGATGAGCAGACATTTGTCGTGAAGTTAATCAACTTCCTCGAACAGCAAGATTCGTGGAGCAGCACCGCGGTCGTGATTGCCTACGATGACTCCGATGGATGGTACGACCACCAGATGGGGCCAATCGTGAACCAGTCTACCGGTTCCGCTGATGCGCTCACCGGCCCGAATGCTTGCGGTACTGGAGCCAACTCGCTCGCGGGCATCGATCCAGGTAACACGCATGCACTGGGACGTTGCGGTTACGGTCCACGTTTGCCCTTGCTGGTCATCTCGCCTTGGGCACTGCAAAATTCGGTTGATCACACCGTAACGGACCAGTCTTCGGTCATTCGATTTATCGAAGATAACTGGCTTGGCGGAGAACGCATTGGCCAGGGTTCGTTCGATGCAGTCGCCAATTCGCTCACCCAGATGTTCAACTTCAAACAAATCCGCACGAACGGAACTCTGATTTTGAATCCCAATACGGGTGAGCAGATTCCGTAAGTGAGTTTGATTCAAGAAGCGCAGTAAGAAACAGGGCATGCGAGACACACTCTCGCGTGCCCTTTGTTTCGCTTTAAACTATTTGGGTCGAGGAAAACATTGGCCATTACGAGAAGAAGATTTATTCAGCAAAGCAGCTTGGCGGCCGCAGGCATGATGGCGATGCAGACGGCCCCGCATTATCCGGGAGCGAAAGTAAAACCATCGCTGGATCCGAATTCGCTGGCAAAGTTCGTGGATCCATTGCCGATTCCCCGTATTGTTCGTTCTGCCGAACGCAGAGTTGACCCTATGAACGCCGGAAATAAAATCCCTTTTTACCGGCTTGAGATGTCGCAGTTTGAGGCGAGAGTACATCGCGACATGAAGCCAACCCGCCTGTGGGGTATCGGCGGTTCGTCGCCCGGGCCGACGATAGAAACTCGCAGCGGCGAAGGAGTTTTGGTGGAGTGGGCCAATCATTTACCGACGACGCATTTCTTACCAATTGACCATAGCTTGCATGGAGCGGAAAAGGACAAGCCAGATGTCCGCGCAGTGATTCATTTACATGGGGGGAAAACGCCCCCGGAAAGTGATGGCTATCCAGAAGATTGGTATCTGCCGGGGAAATCGGCGACATATCACTATCCGAGCCAGCAGGAGGCAACACTCCTCTGGTATCACGACCATGCGATGGGAATTAACCGCCTGAATGTGTTTGCGGGAATGTTTGGTTTATTTGTGGTGAGAGATGCAGTAGAGGGCGCGCTTAATTTGCCGAGCGGAAAATACGAAATCCCTCTGGTCATTTATGACCGAAAGTTCGATCCGGATGGGCAGCTTTATTATCCGGTCTCGAATTATCCCGATAAGCCATGGCTCCCGGAGTTTTTTGGCGATGCGATTCTGGTGAATGGAAAGCTGTTTCCTTATCTGGAAGTGGAACCCCGTAAGTATCGCTTCCGGGTTCTGAATGCCGCGAACGGAAGATCGTTTCATCTTTCGTTGTCGAACGGTGATAAATTTCATCAGATCGGAAGCGACCAAGGACTTTTTGCTGCGCCCACTGCCTTGCGGCAATTGCAGTTTATCCCGGGAGAGCGCGGTGACGTGGTTGTTGATTTCAGCGAACATGCTGGCGCTCAAATTGAGTTGCGCAACGATATGTTTCAGCCCATCATGCAGTTCCGTGTGGCAAAAAACAAAGTTACCGACACAAGTTCATTGCCGGTGGCGTTGCGTCCAGTCGCCAAGATTGCTGAAAGCGAGGCGGTTAAGACACGATCGCTGACACTTGGCGAAATTGACGATATGGTGCAGAACCCCGTAATCATGCTGCTCAACAACACGCACTGGAATATGCCGGTAACCGAAGATCCAAAGCTAAACTCGGTCGAGATATGGAACCTGATTAATATGACGGACGATGCGCATCCGATTCACTTGCACTTGGTGCGATTCCAGATTCTCGACCGACGGCGATTTGATGCATTTGCCTACCAGAATGAAGGGATTTTGCGTTATCGCGGCGGACCAATTCCACCGGAGGCTTATGAGGCAGGATGGAAAGACACGGTGCGCGCGGATCCCGGCATGGTGACGCGAATCATCATGAAGTTCGAGGGATATGCAGGAAGATACGTGTGGCATTGCCACATTCTGGAGCATGGCGACAATGAAATGATGCGGCCGTATGAGGTGAAGGCCTAGCACGCAATCACAGGAACCTTTCTTTGGCTTATGCTCGACGCCCGTTCCGAGTTACCTTTGAGGGTAGCCTGGCGCGGCTTTTATGTCCGATCCCTTGTCACTCATAGACACGCATCCGCTGGATGAAGTGGGGACGGACTTTCGCGCGCATGTAGGACGCATTTCGCGACAGTCTTCGGTCTTCTTCGCAGGAACTATCTTCACTGTGGCGGCGGGGTATCTCTTCAAAATTTTTGTAGCGCGAATGCTGGGTGCAGAGGCATTGGGCGTCTATGCCTTGGGCATGACCGCAACGGGACTGCTGGGCGTCCTCGCGGGCGGAGGATTACCCCAAAGCGCGACACGCTATGTGGCGGCATATTCTGCAACAGGTCAAGTCGAGAAATTGCGCGGATTCTTATGGCGTGGCGCGGGAATTTTGATATTGCTGCAATTAGCCGCCGGCGTGCTGTTGATGACGGCGAAGAATCTGGTCGCGTATCGCATTTATCATGCACCCGAAATTGCCACATATATGGGCTTTTTTGTAGCCCTCATGTTGTTGGGGGCATTGACGAGCTTTTTCAGTGAAGTGCTCGCGGGATACCGCGATGTGAGCCGGCGCACCGTAATCGTAAATTTCGTGGGCACGCCAGCGCTGATGATTGCAGTGGCGATATTTCTGATTCAGGGATACGGGCTTCGTGGATATTTACTCGGACAGGCAGTGAGCGCGGTAGCAGTAACGGCGCTGTTAATTTTTACGACCTGGAAATTAAACCCAGTTGTGGCGCACGCTTGGCCGCCACGTCATGCACCGCTCGGAACTGACGTCAGACGCTATGCCGGAACTCTGCTGGGGCTGCAAATACTGGACTTCCTGCTCGCGCAGACTGACCGCATTGCACTCGGCATGTTTACAGGCGCTGCAAATGTCGGAATTTATGCATTGGCAATCGGCGTCACAGGATTTGTCCCCATCATCTTGAAATCTGTGAACCAGATTTTTAGTCCAACTATCGCGGAATTGCATGCAAAACAGCAGTCTGAGGTGTTGCGTAGCCTCTATCAGTCATTAACGAAATGGACTCTCGGCCTGACGATACCTCTGGCTTTTTCCGTAATGGTCTTTGCCCGCCCTCTGATGGAAGTCTTTGGCCGCGACTTTGCAGTTGGATGGCCTGTATTGATAATTGCCACCGTAGGCGAATTGATTAACTGCGGCGTAGGATCAGTTGGCATGCTTTTGTTGATGTCAGGGCAAGAATCTGCTGCTCTGCGTTTTCAAATCGTCCTGGCCCCCATCGTGACAATTCTTAATTTTGCAGTAATTCCTTTCTGGGGATTGATTGGAGCAGCAACGGTGGCTGCATTAACAAATGCGGCCATGAATTTCCTATATCTGCGAGCGGTAAGGAATACGTTGGGAATTGTGCCATCCGCTCGGGGATATATGCAGCTTCTACCAGCAAGCTTCCTCACTTTGGGAGTGATACTCGGTCTACGCTTCTTAACACAAAGCATGCACCAACAACTGTGGATTCTTTTGGCAACATTAATTGCTTCATACATAGTTTTTGTGGGCGTGTTTGCAGCACAGGCGAAGAGCGAAGAAGATACGTTCATTTTGCAAACAGCGTTGGCAAAGATACGAGGAACATTGGGAATCTAAGGATCATTTATCGCTAAGGCTTCGTTATGATTGCGAAACGACATGAACCAGCATGAGGAGAGCACAGAACGCGAAGAGCTTTTGAAGATCGCAAGCGCGCGATTGAATCCTGCTTGGACCAATCCAAATTTTTTAGTACTTCGCGCAAGAAAAATCATTTTCGAGAAATGGATCCATGAATTCCCGCAGAAAAAACTGCAGATACTCGATGTCGGTGGACGATATCAGCCGTATAGACCATTATTCGAAGAGCGGATTTCACAATACATCGCAGTTGATATTTTGCAAACTGAACTTGTGGATGTTGTAGGAAGTGGTGATGCACTGCCGTTCGCCGCAAACACTTTTGATGTGGCGATCGTCACGCAAGTCTTGGAGTATTTTGCCAATCCCGGCGATGCTGGAGCTCACATTTATAGCGCGCTCAAACCTGGCGGGAAGCTGCTCGCTAGTGTCGCCTCATTCGCCCCGCGCTTTGTTGATGAAGAATGCTGGCGTTTTACCCCACGCGGAATCCGGGAGAGTCTGTCATTATTCAAAAAAGTTGAAATTGTTCCCGAGACGTTGAGTCTTGGTGGGCTGGTTCGTACTTTGAACCTGGCAATGCATACATATGCACACTTTCAAGCAGTGCGAAAAATCCACGAGTGGACGTTTTGTCCTTTGCTCAATGGCCTTGGCCTTTGGCTGGAACGACTAAAACTTACAAATAATGACCAATTCACCCCAAATTACAGCGTGCTTGCCGAAAAATAGGGCCGGAATACGATGATTTGGTGTAAGTCATTGATTGCCTGCACTTACGAGGGTGCATGTTACCAAGGTGCATTGCTCCCGCTTACGGCCGGAACCTATAATCGGAGTACTTTCGCGCAGCAAAAAGGGTGATGGTTTCATGAGCGAGGCCACAGGTGTGGGGTTGAACCGGCAAAACCTGGAACTCAACATCTTTCATGATGTGGCGAAAACCCTCACGTCTTCCCTGGAGCTCGATTCCATTCTGCAAACAATCATGGAGAAGATGGCGGAATATTTCCGCCCAGACACGTGGTCGTTATTAATGGTGGATGAAGAGCGCGATGAGCTATATTTTGCGATTGCCGTGGGCAGTGCCTCCGAAGCTCTGAAGAATGTGAGGCTTAAGGTGGGAGAAGGCATCGCCGGCTACGTCGCAAAGAACGGCGAAAAAGTGATTGTTCCCGATGTAATGAACGATCCGCGATTTGCGAAAAGAATCGATGAGATGACGAAGTGGGAGACGCAATCCATCATTTGCGTACCCTTAAGGTCGCGGTTGCGGGTGCTGGGCGTGATTCAACTTGTGAATGTGGACATGAATCACTTTGGCGCGCAGGAAGAATTTTTCTTACAGTCGCTGTGTGACTACGCGGCCATCGCAATTGAAAATGCGCGCGCTGTTGAACGCATTCAAGAATTGACCATTACAGATGACTGCACCGGCCTTTACAATGCGCGGCATCTTTATAAGACGCTGGAAACAGAAGTCTACCGGTCGGCACGGTTTGGGTATGAGTTCACCGTCGTGTTCATTGATCTCGATCATTTCAAGCAAGTAAATGACACGCATGGGCATCTCATCGGCAGCAAATTGCTGGCGGAGATTGGGTATCTCATCAAAGCACAACTGCGATTGATTGATTATGCCTTTCGTTACGGCGGGGATGAGTTTGTTGTTCTACTCCCGCAAACCGGCAAAGATCAGGCTTTGGTCGTGGCGAAGCGCCTGCGTGACAGTTTGCGTACCAGCATGTTCTGCAAAGATGAAGGACTAAATATCAACGTACGCGCATCCATGGGCGTCGCGACATATCCGCATGACGCGAAGACACCACATGATGTAATCCGGCAGGCCGATGAAATGATGTATCTCGTCAAGAACACCAGCCGCGATAATATCGGCATTGCGCAACGCGGCGTGATGAAGTAAACACCAAGTACTTTCTCTTCTCATAAAAATGCACGCCGGATGCGACTCGTGCTAGAGTCAGCTTTCTATGGAAGTTCCAGCCGTATCTACTGAAAAACTCACGCGGCGGTTCGGTGAATTGGTGGCCGTGGAAGATGTAAATCTTCATGTGGCCGCGGGGCAATTCTTCGGGTTTCTAGGCCCTAACGGCGCAGGAAAATCTACGACCATCAAAATGCTTACCGGTCTGCTGGCCCCGAGCGCAGGCTCTATCCACGTTCTCGGCCTCGACTTGCTGAAAGATTCACTGGAGATAAAGCGGCAAATTGGGGTGGTTCCAGAAGGCATGGCCCTCTTCGGAAGGTTAACCGGATGGGAGTATCTAAATTTTGTCGGACGCATGTACGGTATGGACCGCGCAACAACGGCAAGCCGGTCACAAGAGCTGCTCGAATTCATGCAACTCGCTGATCAGCATAAAAAGCTGGTGACCGATTATTCCCATGGCATGCAGAAAAAATTGGCGCTGGCAGCAGCGGTCATTCATAGTCCGAAGGTTTTATTCCTGGATGAACCATTCGAAGGCGTGGATGCAATCGCAGCAGGAACGCTCAAAGCGATGCTGCAAAGAATGATTGCGCGCGGCGCAACGATTTTTTTGACCTCTCACGTGCTGGAAATCGTAGAGCGGCTATGCAGCCATGTAGCCATTATTGATAAGGGCCGACTGGTCGCGCAGGGATCGCTGGAAGAGTTACGCGCCGGCGTGGGCGCAAGCAGCGGCGAAAAAATCACATTGGAACAGATTTTTCTGCGGGTGGTGGGCACGGCGGAAGGCTCGACGCGGGAGCTGTCATGGTTGGAATAAACCAGCGGGAAGGCGTGCGAGGACAAATCGTCGCCATCGCATGGTTACGATGGCGATTATTTGTTCATTCATTGCGCACTACCCGTGGGCAAATGGAAGTTTTTTCGCGAATTGTTGTCGGGTTGGTATTAGCTATTGGGGCCATTGGGGGTGCATTCGGACTCGGCGCCGGCGCCTGGTTTCTAGTTTCTCAAGGAAAATCGGAATGGCTGGCAATTCTGCTATGGCCGGTGTTCGGGTTCTGGCAACTGTTCCCTATTTTCGCGGCTGCATTTACTGAGAACACAGAGTCGGGGAATTTACTGCGCTTTCCCTTGAGTTATCCTGCGTATTTTCTGGTGCGAGTGGCGTATGGAGCGCTGGACCCGGCAAGCGCGATGGGAATGTTGTGGCTTGCGGGGATCGCCGTAGGGGCAGGCGTCGCAGCGCCGCGCATTTTACCCGCCGCAATTCCGGCGCTGGCTACATTTGCAGCGCTCAATATTTTGCTTTCGCGGATGCTTTTTGCCTGGTTGGAACGCTGGTTGGCACAGCGAAAGACCCGGGAAATTCTGGGCGTTCTGTTCATTCTGGCAATGCTCAGCCTTCAGCTCGTGGGGCCACTGGTAAAGCACTATGCCGCCAGCCGTATGCAGATGTTGGAAGCTGTTGGAGCAATTGCTCCGGTGCAGCGAGCGTTGCCTCCCGGTTTGGCTGGGGAAGTCATGGCACAAAGTCTGAGTGGGGACTTTGGCGAAATGCTGAAACATTTCCTGGGGTTGTGCGCATACGGCATTGTGATTTTGGGCCTCCTGAGTATGCGTTTGCGGCAAGAGTATCGAGGCGAAGACCTCAGTGAGGCAGGCCCGCGGACTGAAAAGAAACAATTAATTCACAATAGAGGGTGGGGCTTTTCCAGACCTGCGGCAATGGTCATGGAAAAAGAGTTGCGCTACTTGTCGCGCAGCGGACCGATGTTATTCACGTTGATCGTCCCGCTGTTTATGCTGGTAATTTTTCGCAGCAATGGCGCCTTCCCGCATCACAAACCCGATTTGGTTTTCCCCGCCGTTGCCGGATACACACTGATTCTGCTGACCAACTTGATCTACAACAATTTCGGCGGAGACGGAACAGGTATTCAGTTTTATTTTGCTGCGCCGGTGAAGTTTCGTGAAATTGTGGCGGGGAAAAATCTCGCCCATGTCACTGTGTTGATGCTCGAGCTTCTGGTTGCGTGGATCGGCGTGAGTTGGATTTACCGTCCGCCCACACTGAATGCACTGGCCGCAACACTTGCAGGAATTTTATTTGCCGCGCCATTGAATTTGGCGGCTGGAAATTTATTGTCACTTTATTTCCCGAAGAGGATTGACGCAGCTGCCTTTGGGCGCCAGCGCGCTTCGGCGACGACGGTGCTCATCAGTTTTGGAATACAAATTGTCGTCATGGGTACGGCAGCGTTGACCATTTGGCTGACAGGAAGTTCAGGGCGTTATTCGACGGCAACTCTCATATTTCTCGGGCTGGCTGCAATCACGATGACAGGATATATTTTGGCGCTCAATCGAACTGACAAAATCGC
>Ga0070738_10003561_pt1 | contig 20129 bp, 14 predicted proteins | sample Coa_R2_2_FD_66446 | JGI IMG/M metagenome (GOLD analysis project Ga0070738, IMG submission 66446) | Surface soil microbial communities from Centralia Pennsylvania, which are recovering from an underground coalmine fire - Coalmine... | ecosystem: Environmental > Terrestrial > Soil > Unclassified ... | reverse complement strand
CCTTGAGACGTTCCGATTGCCCGACCCGCGGTCGGTCGGTCCAGGTGCCATCACCCGGCTGGGCGAGCTGGAACTTGGCTCCGGAGAGCGCTTGCAGGCCACACGCTTTGATGGAGACCTGGCCTACGTTGTCACATTTTTCCAAATCGATCCTCTGTGGGTTATTGACCTGTCCGACCCCGCCAACCCGGCAATGGTCGGTTCGGTGGAAGTTCCCGGGTGGTCCACTTACATCGCTCCAATGGGCGACCGGTTGGTCACCGTCGGCGTCGAATCCAACCGTGTGGCCGTGTCCTTGTTCGACGTTCACAGCCCGGCGCAACCCTCTTTGCTCGACCGGGTGCTTTTGGGCCCGGGCTATTCGTGGAGCGAGGCCATCAGCGATGAAAAGGCCTTCACGGTGCTTCCTGACCTGGGTTTGGTTCTGGTCCCCTACGACGGCGCCACCACCAATGGTTGGACGTCCCGCGTGCAACTCCTTGATTTGACGCGAACCAACCTTGTCGCGCGCGGCATTATCCAACATCAATGCCAGGCCCGCCGCACGGCCTTCGCCCAAAATCGGGTGCTGTCGATCTCGGGTTGGGAACTCCTGAGCGTCGATATTGCCGATCGGGATAATCCCCTGGTGAAAGGCGACTCGCAACTGGCTTGGCCGGTGGACCGCGTCTTCGCCCAGGGCGATTATTTGATCGAACTGAGCAGTTCCAGTGGATGGTGGGGCTTCCAAGCGCCGCCAGGGATTCGGATTACCCCCGCGCATCAGCCTGACACAATATTGAACACGCTGCCGCTGACGAACCTGCCGGTGGTAGGCGCAGCCTTGAAGAACGATAAGCTTTATATCGCCCAGAGCCCCAACGGCTATTATATGGTCCAGCCCGCAGGCGGGCCCGGCGGTGGCGCTTTGACCAATGGGCCTGATTTTTACCTGACGGTTATCGATGCCGCTCATTTGCCCGATCTCACAGTATTGGGCCAGGCATCCACGTTCGCTGGAGTTGGCGGCTGGGGCGCTCAGTGGAGCCCGGCCTGGACCTCAGACAACATCCTGGTGTGGATCGGCGGCGGGTTCAACTGGTGGATACGGGCCTACCCGCTCGGACCCGGAGGCGTCGCGATCGGCGTCATTTGGCCGTGGTGGGGAACCTCAGGCGGTCAATTGCTGGCCTTCGACGTCGGCAATCCTGCCCAGCCGATGTTTGACTCGAACGTGGATCTCAGAACCAATGGCTGGACGGGTTTCAGCGCCCCGGCCGTGAGCGGGCCCCGGGTTTATTTGAGCCACTCAGAATATTTTCTTGCGACCAATTCCATCTACACCAACGGGGTCTGGTCCGAGACGCATTACCTGGATGTGGTTGATTACACTGACCCGCTCAACCCAACGCTCCGGCCCCCGGTGAACATCCCCGGCGACCTTCAAGGCATCTCAAACCAGGGTGAACTGCTGTACACCACCGGCTATCATTGGGATCCCAACACCGCGATCGATTGGACCCAGTGGCTGGATGCCAGCGCGTACGACGGCGTGAGCGCGCACCTTGTCGATTCGCTGGCGCTTTCAAATTATTGGGCGCTGCCGGTCATCGCCGATACCAACGTTTTCATAAGCAACGGCGATTATTATTGGCTCGCGACAAACCCGGCCCCGGCGAGCATCGAAGCCTGGAGCCTGTCCGGCACCGGCAGATTCACGCTCAACGGCAGCGTCATGCTCAATCAGCTCGCGACCAAGCTTTTCGAATACCACGGACTGCTCGCAAGCAGAGAAATAGACGGTTCACTCGAAGTGTTCAAGGACACCGACCCCAATGCGCTTGTCCGAGTCGGGTACGACTCTCCCTCCTCCTGCGTGTGGTACGACCTTTCCCTGGGAGATTCAAGGCCCGGCGACGCCCTTTGGCTGCCCCTGGGCGCCTTTGGAGTCAAACAGGTAAACCTCGGACCATAGATCCGTAGAGCAGTCTCCGCCGTTTTCACCTCGGGCATTCGGTACCAACTCTCTAGTCCGAATCGGCGAGAAATTATGGCGCCACGTGCGAAACACCGATGCGTTCAGCGAAGCACACGGCGAACTCGCCGCCCAGACGATTCGTTAAGGTACCGGCGCCCTGTCCGGCGCCGCGACAGGGGCTCACCTCTGTTCGAAAAATCGGTCAGAGCCGCATACCGCGTCCAATCCCTCCTGGAGGTGAAATAACATTTCATCCCTTTGGATTCAGATTGAAGTTGCCCAGCCAATTCAACAATGTTGTGTATTGCGCCTTTGGCGGGCCCATAGCTCAGCGGTTAGAGCAGGCGACTCATAATCGCTTGGTCGGGGGTTCAAATCCCTCTGGGCCCACCATACTTGCGTAAATTGCGAAAAACGTCTGTGCAGTTTCTGTGCAGTTTTTCGGGCTCTGGACCGCTGCGCTCCCATTCGCTGCTTTGTGGCGAGTTCCCGGCTGAAGGAGGAAAAAGGAACCGGTTGTCCTGGCGCTCCTCGCCCCATCGGCGTGGTTCGCTTGCACTGTCGCATTTGTGAATTTGGGGTCATATACGCGAACGATGGTTTCAGTCGGTTTTTACTATCAACGTTCCAGCCAGACCCGAGAAGGCGAATCCGGCCATCCGGATCCCAGAGTGGGCCGTGGAGGCCAGGCTTAAAGCTTCAACGCATTGGCAAACCTGGCAGTTCATCGTGATCGCCCGTCCGAGCTCGGTTCCTGTGAATCGCTTTGAATGCTTACGCGTAAGCGACCGCCTTCCCGTTCCTCCCAATCGACCGAGATCAAGCTGGCATTCACTCCACCACAGTCGCGCAACGGCGGAATAGCGTCGCCGAAATGATCAGCGATCAGCACGTTGCGATGTTTGGCCATTTCCACGGCTTTTGCTCGAGCATCGGGACCGGCATTCCAGATGCCGTTGAACAGGACAAGCTGGGCCTCGGAATCGGCAATTGTTGGCCAAACATCACGCAGAATTGCGCCAAGTTCGGCTGGGTCGCAGGATGTACGCAGATACAGCACCTCGTTCACGGGGACGAACCTGTCGGGTTTATGGGCATCAAGGCCGCAGGCCCGGAGGTTGAGTCCCGCCGAATTGCCCATCGCGGTAATCAAGAAGGTGCGAGCGGAATCTGACTGGCTGGAGATAAACGTTAGTCCGCTGCGTTGCTTAGCCGGAGCGTTTTGGCTAACCGTGGGCCTGATCCGCACTCCCGAGCCGGCCGTCATTCCTGAGCAGCACCCCGATATGCGCCGCGAGATTGTCTCGGGTTTGAAGGATGTCTGGCAAATGCCGCTGCTGCGCGCGAGTGCCATGGCCACCCTGGTCTTTGGTCTGGCGCAGGGCATTCTCGGAGCGCTGGTGGTGCTCTATACAAGCCGTGGGCTGGGTTTCAATCCGGGTCTCCTGGGGGTAATCTGGGCTATAGGCGGGGTTTGCTCATTCATCGGAGCGACCCTCGCCCCGCGGATTACTCACCGCCTGGGTTCCGGACCGGCGATGATCCTGGGACTGGGAATGTTTGGTCTTTCGCTATTCCTCATCCCATTGGCACACGGAGCGTCATTGATGTCAGCCCTGCTGCTGGTCGCGCAGCAATTCGGGGATGGGTTTTGCGTTGTCCATGAGATCAACCAGGTTAGCTTCCGGCAGGCAGTCACGTCAGGACGCGTGCTCGGTCGTGTGAACGCCACGTTTCAATTTCTAAACCTCGGAACCATTCTAATCGGCTCCTTGTTGGCAGGTCTGTTGGGTGAGGTATTGGGTGTGCGGACCATGTTGGTTTTTGGATGCTGCTGTAGTCTGTTGGCCGTCCTGCTGCTGGCGGCCTCCCCGTTGAGGAGGTTTCGAATGGGGGCGAAGAGTAGTATGGCTTCGGCCTGAATAGGTTAGGTGTAAAGCCGACAAATTTTCATTCAAGCTTCTTCAAGCCGGTCCAAGTTGTCATTTAATTAGGAACGCGCGGGAGGCGTGCTATATTGGCCCGTGCCCAATGCGAATCCAGGAGTCGTCCCGCTTTCTGCTTGTCCCCCAGCCGTTTTTGCCACGACCCACTGGAGCGTAGTGCTGGCTGCTGGCCAACGCGAACTGCCGCAAGCCGCCGTGGCGTTGGAGCAGCTCTGCCGCACGTACTGGTATCCGCTGTACGTTTTCGTGCGGCGGCAGGGCAATAGCCCGGAAGATGCCCAGGATCTGACCCAAGACTTCTTTTCGCGGTTGTTGGACAAGAACTATCTCACCAAGGCCGACCGCGAGCGCGGTAAGTTCCGCACGTTCCTGCTGCAGTCGCTGAAGAACTTCCTGGTCAACCAGTGGAAACGGGCAGGCCGTCTCAAACGCGGTGGTGGCCTTGAGTGTATTTCCATCGACGCGAACGTCGCCGAGGACTGTTATGCTGCGGAACTGGCTAGCGAATCCAATCCGGACGCGGCCTATGATCAGAGCTGGGCCGTCACTCTGATTGAGCGAGTGTTGGCCGACTTGCGTCAGGAATACACCGCACCTGACAAGGCGCGTCTTTTCGAGGAGATCAAGGGGTTCATTTGGGGCGACAAAAGCGCCGCCTCCTACGCGCAGATTGCCGAATCTCTTAAGCTGACCGAAGGCAGCGTGAAAGTGGCGGTGCACCGACTCCGCAAGCGTTTTCGAGAACTCCTTCGAGCGGAAGTCGGAAACACAGTCGTGCGGCCTGAAGACATAGACGGCGAACTGCGCCACCTGATCAGTGTCGCGGTTTGAAGCCGGACATTGTGCGGGATCCCCTTCCACCGCGTAACCTTCTTTCCGAAACATTGTAGGAAAGAGTGAAACTTGGTGTTGATTGAATAGTGCCTACATTGAACTCATGCGCGCGGTGTGGGGCCGAATTGCGTCCGAAGCAAGCCGTAGGCCTTTGCACTCGGTGCTTGCTACAGAGCGGCCTCGAAGAGTCGATTGAGGAGCCGAAACCGCTCGCCGTGGCCAGCCGCCAGGAGCTTTTGTCGGCCGCCCCACGCCAAACGCATGACATCGAAGATCGCTCTTCTCGCTATTTCGGCGATTATGAACTTCTCCAAGAAATTGCCCGTGGCGGGATGGGCGTAGTCTATCGCGCGCGGCATCTTAAGCTCGAACGAATCGTCGCGCTGAAGATGATTCTGGCCGGGCAGTTTGCTACCAAGCAAAACATTCAACGATTCCGGGGCGAGGTTACGGCGGCCGCTCTTCTTCAGCATCCAAACATCGTCGCCATTCACGACGTGGGCATCCATGACGGCCAGCATTACTTCTCGATGGATTACGTCGAGGGGCAGAACCTTTCCCAGCTCGTGGGCGCCCGTCCGCTGCCGCCGGCGAAGGCCGCGCGTTACGTCAAGCTCATTGCTGAAGCCATCCACTACGCGCATCAGCAAGGCATTCTGCACCGCGATCTCAAGCCATCGAATGTGCTGGTGGACACGAGCGATCAACCACGCGTCACGGATTTTGGCCTGGCCAAGAGGCTCGAAGGTGACTCCAGCGTTACCATGACCGGCCAGATGCTCGGTTCGCCGAACTTCATGCCGCCCGAGCAGGCCAGCGCTCAGCGCGGCAAGGTGGGCCGGCACAGCGACGTGTATGGTCTGGGCGCGATTCTCTACCATTTGCTGACCGCCCGTCCGCCCTTCCAGGCCGAGTCGTTCGAAAGCGTGATCAACCAGGTGCTCAACACCGAGCCGGTATCGCCCCGTCTACTTAATTCGAGCGTGCCATCGGATCTTGAAACGATTTGCGTCAAATGCCTGCAAAAGGAACCCACCAGCCGCTACCAGAGCGCACAGGAGTTGGCGGACGAACTGGGCCGTTTCCTTCGCCACGAACCGATCCAGGCGCGACCCATCACGCGCGCCGAACGCTCGTGGCGTTGGTGTCGGCGCAATCCGGTCATCGCTGGTCTCGGCGTGGCGACGTTTCTGCTCCTGATCGCCGTCGCCATTGGTTCACCGATCGCGGCCTTTCTATTCAATCGCGAACGTCAACGCGCGGAGGAGAATCTTTATTTCGCCGACATGCACGGCGCAGAGACGGCTTTGGAAGATGGCGATCTTGGCCGTGCCAGGGAACTGATCGAGGCACACCGGCCGCGGGCAGGTCAAATTGACTTAAGGGATTTTCAATGGCGCCTGCTCTTGCAGCGTTGCCGAGGCGACGATCTTTACGCTCTGAGCGGATATTCGAACACTCTCAGTGCGCTCGGGTTCTCGCCGGATGGCGACAGGCTTGCCACGCGCAGCCGGGACAATCAATTGAAAGTTTGGGACATGAGCACCCGGACCGAACGGTTCACGATCACCAACGTCACCTCACTTGGCGGGTTTACTCCGGATGGGCAAAGCTTCGCCTACGGCACCGGGGATGGCTCAGTCAAACTCTGTGACGCCAGCACCGGGCGGACACTTCACTCGATAGAAAACGCGGGGGACCTTGTCGCGTTGCTGGCGGATGGGAAAAGGGTTGCGACGACAGCCGAAAGATTCCTCGTGAAGATTTGGGACATTGCCTCCGGACGGGAAACCTTTGTTCAGAAAGGACAGGGTGGGATCAATCTTTGGGGACCGGAATTCGGGACCGGAGTCGTCATCACGCCCGACGGCGAGAAGTTGGCGATCAGCAATGGAGCGGGAAACGGCATCACGCTTTGGAATCTCAAGACTCACGCAATCTTGAACGGTTCGCTCGATAAACGCGAAGTCCCTCTTACATTCCTGCAATTATCTTCAGATGGCAAACTTCTCGCGACGGGAGGTTTTGATGGCCTGGTGCGGCTTTGGGACATGGCCACAGGCGATGAACTTCTTCTTCCTATAAAAGAACCCGAGTCGGTCGTTTCTGCAGCCTTTTCTGCGGATGGGCGGGTGTTGGCCATCGCAAGCCTGGACCAAACCATAAGGCTTTGGGACTTAGCCACGCGGCGCGAACTCGACACCCTCAAGGGACACGAAAGTGGAGTCTGGACCGTGACATTCTCTGCCGATGGCCGGCGGTTGGCCAGTGGCGGAGATGACAAAACAGTGAGGTTGTGGAACACCGGGCCAAAGCCCGTGAAGCCGAGCCTCTCCGGCCTGGGGCAGTGGGAGCCATTGATTTGGTCGCCGGACAGCAACCTTCTAGTGGGTCATTGCGAGGATCAAACGGTCAAGATTTGGGATGTAGCTACCTTGGGAACGCGGACTGTCCTCGCGGGCATTTCTCACCTTCTGACATTCAGTGACCACGGAAAAACCCTCCTTGCGAGGCTCGATAACGGGACCGTGAAGTGCTTCGATGTCGCGACTGGAGCGGTGGTGCGGGGGCTTCCAACGCCTCCTTCAGGCGATTGGAATCAAGTGACCGTTTCCCTGAACGGACGTTGCGCAGCGATCACAGACGGTACGGCAACCATCCAACTTTGGGACATTGTTTCTGGAGAGACTAATCTATTAACGGGCCTCACCGAAAAAGCGGGGGCGCTCGCGTTTTCTCCTGACGGCCACACGTTGATCAACTCAGTAGGACTGGAGGGCGTCATCGATATCTGGGATGTGGCTCGAAGGCAACGCGTGGCGTCAATACCAGCGCACTCGGGGCGTGTCGTGAGCGTAGCCATTTCCCCTGATGGTACGTTGGCGGCCTCCGGCAGCATCGACGGCACCATCAAGCTTTGGAACCTGAAAACAAGCCGATGGCTGGCGACTCTCAAAGGGCACAGGCGGCCGGTTTGGTCGGTGGCGTTTTCTCCCGACGGCAAGACCCTGGTCAGCGGCAGCGGCGACCGCACCGTCAGACTTTGGAACGTGTCGCTTGGTCGCGAGGCGGCGATTCTCAGGCTGTTCGGCAACAACGATTCGCGCCTTGCCGAGGAGATCCGGACGCTGACTTTCTCCCCGGACGGAAACAACATCGCCGGGGTTACTCAAGATCGCCGGTTGATAGTGCTTCGTGCCGCTACGCTCGATGAGGTGGCGCTACGCACCGATTCCGTGCCGTCGCTGCCAAACGCAGCTCAATAAGTCCAGGGATGAAGCTTCGCGCTCGTGATTCGCTTTTGATTGAGGAATGCCGCACCGCTTTTGTCCGGGTTCAGTTCGTTCCCCTTCCCACCGCTCCTCAGGCCGCCTCCTGATATTTTCACATACTTTGTAACCCCTTCACGGCTCGCTTGTAGGAACTGGCGAACAGATAACAATCCATGCGCGAATGGCCCGAAAAACCAAAACAGCCAGGAATAAATCGGATGACCACTACTGCAAAGAAATCGACCAAGCGGATGCGCCGGGCGAGGACAAAAGCCGGAATGTATTCAGTATACCATTCTAGCAACAGCCGAACTCGTGAGGTTCTGAAGATGAACTCAGGGCGTGATTGGGGCTTCACGCTGATCGAACTTTTGGTTGTCATCGCTATCATTGCGATTCTCGCCTCAATGCTGCTGCCTGCGCTAGCCAGGGCCAAACAAGCCGCGCGGATGACGAAATGCCTGAATAACCTGCATCAGATCGGCATTGGCCTGCAGTTGTATCTTAATGACAACAGAGAAACCTTCCCGCCCTTCGACACGGCCCAATTCAATGAGCCGGGGCAGACGAACTTCTCTGCCGCTCTCGGCGGCCAGAATCCCTCGCCCGCGTGGGCCACGGAGTTTCCGGCAGCCGCCAATCGGCACCTGGCCAAGTACGTTCCCACGCCCGAATCTTTTCATTGTCCCGAGGACAAGGGGCTGGACCTTACGAGCCTAGGGTTTGCTTCGGCTTTTCGGCCTACCTGTTATGGGACGATCGGTTGCAGCTATGAGCTCAACGGCCTTATCCATTCCGAATCCGAATTTATGGCTGCCGAGGATCCCGTGCACAATCTGTGTGGCAAGAAGGAGAGCTGGGTGCCGTCGCCGGCTCGTTTTATCATGATGCATGAGGGGGCCGGTTATCCATGGAATGATCTCTTCTTTCATTGGCATGGCGGAAACGGAAACCTGATCCACGCGGTGGATCTGAAAAACGATCCGACTCCTTTCATCGCTCCGACCTTATTCGTCGACGGCCACGTGCAGGCGTGTAATTTCACGAGCGCTTTCAAAGACAGCACCGGCAAGACGATGGCGGCGACGAAGGACTGGATCTGGTACAAATCACAGTAAAGTAGCATTGAGCCTCGATGACGAGATCAGGCCTATGAGTCCCTCCCCGGACGAGAACTCCCTCTCCGCTCACGGAGCTTGCCGGTGTCATCCTGTTTCGTGCCGCGACCTTGGATGAAGCGACACGCGCTGGTGCGTCGCTTGTGGTGCAGCCGGCAACTCAATAGTCCTGCCACGACCTCTTGGATCCTTCCCCACCTTTCATTTCGCGATCTCAGACCGGGTCACTTTCCTTACCGCAGTCCAGCCCATCGCTCAGCCCTCGATTCAAGACCGTTCCATTATTCTGTAACCGCTTTACGACTGCGTTGTAGGAACCGGTGAACAGTTAACCGTTCAGGCACGAATGGCCTGACCAAAACGAAAACAGACAACGATCGGAAAATTATGAAAACAAAACGAAATTCGACGGCTGCCGGGCTCGCTCTTACAGTTCTAACGCTTTTGGCGTTGCCACGTCCCGTCCTGGCCGGGGATCATCAACTCCGTATCAAAGGCGAGGAGACGGGAGCGGTTTTCCCGGGAGCTTTTCAGTTCCCATTTCATTTCGAAAGCCTTGCCGCCACGGGGAAGGCAAGCCATCTCGGGCGTTACACGCTCACTGGGAATTTTGCGGTGGATGTCCGTGTGGGGATGTCGACCGGAATGTTTACGCTCAGCACGCGCGACGGAGATGAGCTTTTCCTGACCGAGGCAGGGCATGGCGTGGCCATTGGCGATTTCATTCACAAGATATCCGTTTACACGATCACCAGCGGCACGGGCCGTTTCGAGGGCGCGACCGGCAGCATCACCACCAGTCTGACATTTGGCTTCCCCTTGAACCAGGACATTTCCCCAAATCCCTATGTCGCGGAGCTCACCGGGTTTATCGTCTTGGCCGAAGAGGACTGCGATCGGGACAATTGATTTGGACACTAAGATCACACCGGAATTGACGGCGGTTACATCGAGCAGCTTGGAAAGATGACATGAATATCCGACTAATGACTTATATGAAGAGAGGATTCTCCAAACACGTTCGATTCTTTCCCATCTTGTGCTGGGCCGCCTTGGCGAGTGACGGAGCTTCGGCCCAAACGGCGCCCGGACTAAGCATCCAACAGTATGCTGGACTGAGCATCACCGGCGCGGTAGGCACCGTCTACTCAGTCGAGTATGTCACAGACTTGGCCCAAACAAACTCCTGGCGCTGCCTGGAGTTTCTGCAACCGCCGGTGAGCCCGTATTTTTGGACCGACAAGTCCGCTCCGGCAACAGGCCGACGGTTTTACCGAGCCGCGATGTTTGCCCCGCCAACAAACCTGACGTTCATTCCGCCAGGCACATTCCGGATGGGGAGCCCGACAAACGAACCGGACCGAAGTCTTGACGAGAGCCCGCAAACGGCGGTGACGATCAGCCGGGGGTTCTGGATGGGGAAATATGAAGTAACCCAAGGGGAATACTTAGCGGTGATGGGCAGCAATCCGAGTAGTTTCCAGGGTGACACGAATCTTCCAGTTGAAACGGTAAGTTGGTACAACGCCACGAACTACTGTTCCAAGCTCACGCAGCGGGAGCGAGCTGCGGGGAGGATTGCGACCAACAGTGTGTATCGGTTGCCGACGGAGGCGGAATGGGAGTATGCGTCTCGGGCATGGACCTCGACGCCGTTCAGCTATGGGGACGACCCGAACTACAGCAATCTGGGGCAGTACGCCTGGTATGCAGACAACAGCGGTGGAACGACGCAACAGGTAGGCCAGAAGTTGCCCAATCCTTGGGGTTTGTATGACACTTCTGGCAATGTGTGGGAGTGGTGCCTGGACTGGTATGCTCCTTATTCCGGGGGGACCGCACTCGACCCGCAAGGGCCGGCAACGGGATTGAATCGCGTTTTCCGCGGCGGGAGTTGGGTCGGCCCCGCTCAGGGCGACCGGTCGGCACAGAGATTCTCCAACCTCCCGACGATCACGCTTCACAACATTGGTTTCCGGGTTGTCTTGGCCCCAGGCCAGCCTTAAGCCGACTGGACTGGAGTAGGGCAGCCTGCGCGAAAGGCGAGAACAACGTGGCTGTGCAGGGCCAGTTTCGCCGAGGATCTATGAACCATGAAAACTTATACCCGGCGCCGGTGTTTTATAACCGAGATTGGTAACAGAACAAACAAAAAGAAAAGGACAACAAAAAGGAAAGGAAACTGAACCGTGAGAACTACAATTGCCCTATTCATCGTCGGACTGCTGAGTGCCTGCCTTCTCGGCTGTGCTTCGACGGGGCGGCCTTACGACGATGGCAAGGTCGCGATGATTAAGAAGGATCTCACTACCGAGGCAGAGCTTCTGGACTGGTTTGGTCCCGCCAGGAAGCGGATGATGGGGCCCGACGGCACCAAGAAGTTGAGTTGGAGTTTTTCGGCGGGGAAGTGCCGTGTCGCAAATTCATACGCCACTCTGCAAGTAAACTTGAGCACCGACGGTAAAGTCACAGCCTATTCGGCCTCCGCTGGCTCAATGTAAGGAGCCGCGCCCAACACTGCGAATGAAACGCACGGCCGATGAGAACAATGCACATTGAAACAAAGAGCCTCAAGTTGGTTCAATTAACCCTTAAGGAAGTCCGCGCGTGCGTCGATGCGATGGGCCCCGCCGAGAAGGCGGAGCTGTCAGCCGCCTGGCTGGAGCTCCTTCGCGCTTCGACTGCGCCAGACCCATGGGTTCATGGATTCTCGTTGGTGCATCGCGACAGCGACATCGTCGTCGGAAAAGCTGGCTTTACGGGGCCTCCCGCAGTGGATGGCGCCGTCGAGATTGCGTATGGTGTTTTCCCCATTTATCAGGGCAAAGGATACGCTACCGAAGCGGCACAGGCCCTGATTGCTTTCGCTTTCAGCAGCGAACGGGTTCATGTCGTGCGAGCGCACACGCTCCTCGACTCGAACGCCTCGAAGCGAGTTTTAACCAAGTGCGGTTTCCAACTGATCGGCGAGGTGGTTGACCCGGAAGACGGACTGGTTTTGCGATGGGAGAAACGCAATGAAGCGGCCTAAGCAGCGGAATTCAACAGGGCTGGGATTGTGCCTGAGTGCTCTCTCAATGCTCAATGGTGCGAACTCTGTTGGCTGACACGTCGCACCGCATGAAGAAGGGTGTCTCTAAACTTTTGGCTTGGGAGATTGATCACGTCGTGATTTTCACGTCGCCCGCTGCCCCCGAATCCGCTCGCCTGTTAGGCTTGGGGCTCACGGAAGCGACGCCCAACACACACCCCGGCCAAGGCACTTCGTGTCGCCGCTTCACCTTTGGAAACGCATATCTGGAACTGCTGTGGGTCCACAACGCCGAGGAGGCCAGGTCTCAGTTGACCCGCCCGACTCGACTTTGGGATCGTTGGTCGGGCCGCGGCGGTAATGGCTGCTCGATTGGATTTTGCTTCCGGCCCGCCCAGCCGCAAATTGCGGATGTCCCATTCACGGCTTGGGAGTATCGCCCTTCTTATTTGCCGAACCCGCACTGCATCCACATCGCGTCGAATGTTGACGTTTTGACCGAGCCGATGCTGTGTTATCTCGCCTTCGCACAACAACGCCGCTTATCCGCCAATCAAGGGTCAAGCCTTGAGCATGCGGCTGGGCCGTGCAGGCTCACGCGAGTGGAATTCGTCAGCCCACAGGCGGATAACATTTCACCAGCGCTTCGAGGCTTAGTAGAGGCTGGCCTTATTTGGCTACGCCATGGAACGCGATGCCTGGTTGAACTTGGCTTTAACGGAGAGTCTCAGGGCAAAAAGGAAGATTGCCGCCCGGAATTGCCGTTGGTCTTATGTTGGTGAGAAGCTGCGCCGCCTGACAGGCATAGCTATTCGCGCACTGCAATCGCCGACCGTGGGAGTGTCAAAGTTCTCCTCCGCGGAGCAGCAGAACGCGATGCTCGGCCAACGAACCGCCGCAGGAGGGTTCGATAAATCGAAATCCGGCACACCGGATCGCGGCGCAGGTCCCTTGCTCAATGAGCTTGTCCGCAGCTTCGCTTGGGGCTATTTGCCTGCGTGGCTACGCGCTAGCATTGTGCGTGCTGTGGCGCGTGGTAAGCTGCGGCAAGAACAAACATTCATTCAACCTTCAGCCTGGACGACGATTGAATCCCGCGAGTGAACAAGTTCGCCAAACTCTGGAAATCCTTTATCGCGCAGAGTCGGGGCGCATCCTGGCGACGCTCATCCGGCTGCTGGGCGATTTTGATTTGGCCGAGGATGCGGTGCATGATGCGTTCGCTACAGCACTCGAACGCTGGCCGCTGGATGGTGTTCCGGCCAATCCCCGCGCATGGCTGATTTCAACTGGGCGGTTCAAAGCGATTGATGTGTTGCGTCGGCGTGCGCGGTTTGATGCGTCGCAGGAAAAAATTACCGCTCAACTTGAAAACACAACGGACGATTCAGCGCAGGGAATAGATGATGGATTGGCTGACGACCAACTCCGCCTGATTTTAACCTGCTGTCATCCCGCGCTGGCGCCGGAAGCGCGCGTGGCGTTGACCTTGCGCGAAGTCTGCGGGTTGACGACGGAAGAAATAGCCCGCGCCTTTCTCACCACCGCGCCCACAATCGCCCAGCGCATCGTGCGCGCAAAGGCGAAGATTCGCGACGCGCGCATCCCTTACCAGGTGCCGTCAGCGGAGGAACTGCCTGAGCGCTTGGAAACGGCGTTGCAGGTGGTCTATTTGGTTTTCAACGAGGGCTACTCCGCATCATCGGGCGCGTCGCTGACGCGGGTGGAACTTTCTGCGGAAGCCACCCGGCTCGGACGGTTGCTGCTCGAATTGCTGCCTGAGCCGGAGGTGATGGGCTTGCTTGCGTTGATGCTTCTGCAGGAATCGCGTCGCGCGGCGAGAACTTCGCCGTCGGGCGAACTCGTTCTTTTGGAAAACCAAGACCGTTCGTTGTGGAATCGCGAGCAAATCGCGGAAGGCATCAAGTTGGTGGAGCGGGCGTTGTTGTCGCGGCGATTCGGCCCTTACACGCTTCAGGCGGCGATTGCCGCCGTGCATTCGGAGGCGTCCGATGCTGCCTCGACGGACTGGCCGCAAATCGTCGCGCTTTACAACCTGCTCGCGGAGGCTGAGCCGTCACCGGTCGTGGAGCTGAATCGCGCCGTGGCCGTGGCGATGCGCGACGGGCCGAAAGCGGGCTTGGAGCTGATTGAAGCCATCCTCGCGCGCGGCGAGTTGACTGATTATCACCTGGCACATTCAGCTCGGGCGGATTTGTGCCGCCGTTTGGGCAGGAAGGATGAAGCTCGTTCAGCTTATCAACGTGCCTTGTCACTCACGCAGCAGGAACAGGAGCGACGTTTCCTCGAAAACCGGCTTCGGGAGCTGGACGAAAAAAAGTAACGGGCGTTGTCGAATTGCGCAGACCCCAATCGACTAGCTTGTGTAACAATCAATTTAACCAATCAACCGGAGAATCAAAAAATGAGATTCATAGTAATGGTCAAAGCCACGAAAAACTCGGAAGCTGGCATGCTGCCGACGCCGGAGCTGCTCGCCGAGATGGGCAAATATAACGAGGAACTGACCAAGGCCGGCATCATGCAGGGGGGTGAAGGATTGAAGCCAAGCTCGAACGGAGTGCGGGTCACTTTTTCTGGTAAGAAAAGAACCGTGACCGACGGGCCTTTCACCGAAACGAAGGAACTGGTCGCCGGCTTCTGGCTTTGGAAATGCCAGTCGCTTGAGGAGGCGATTGAGTGGGTCAAGCGTTGCCCCAATCCGATGCCCGGCGAAGATTCGGACATCGAGATTCGCCCGCTCTACGAGATGGAGGATTTCAAATAACGCAGCCGAAGTTCTCAACATTCCAATAATATGAAATACATCTGCCTTGGCTACATCGAGCCGAACAAATTTGAATCCATGTCCGAAAGCGAACGCAACGCGATGGTGGACGAGTGCTGGGCCTACGACGACGAGTTGCGAGCGAAGGGACATTTCGCCGGCGGTGAAGGTCTGCAGCCGCCGCAAACGGCGATGACCCTGCGCTGGAAAAATGGCAAGGTCTCCGTCACCGACGGCCCTTACGCCGAAACGAAGGAACAGCTCGGCGGCATCCTCATCCTCGAAGCGCGCGATTTGAACCACGCCATTCAGTTGATGTCGAAACATCCCGGCGTGAAGGCCGGGCCCTTCGAGATACGTCCTGCGCTCGATATGTCTGAAATGATGCGCGAAAGCGTAAAGCGGCGCGCCGGCAACCGGGAAACAACCAGGTAACCACAAGCCAGCCGTGTCAAAAATTCGCGTTCACTGTTTCGGCATCTCCCTCGACGGGTTCAGTGCCGGTCCCAATCAGGACATTGACCATCCCCTTGGCGTCAATGGGATGGCGCTGATGCAGTGGTTCTTTCCCACCCGTGTGTTTCAGACAATGCACGGGGGAGGTAAGGATGGGACCACGGGCATTGACAATGACTTTGCCGAACGCTCGTTCCAAGGCATCGGCGCATGGATAATGGGCCGCAACATGTTCGGACCTGTGCGCGGCCCGTGGCCCGACGACTCATGGAAAGGCTGGTGGGGCGACAATCCGCCGTATCATACCCAGGTCTTCGTGCTCACGCACCATCCGCGTCCGCCGCTTGAGATGGCAGGCGGCACCACGTTTCATTTTGTCACCGACGGTATTCACGCGGCCTTGCAGCGAGCCAAAGAAGCGGCCGGTGAGCTGGACGTTCGCATCGGCGGCGGCCCCGCTACAGTGAGGCAATACCTGCAAGCAGGATTGATTGATGAAATCCATCTGGCCGCGTCACCCACGGTGCTTGGGAGCGGCGAACGTCTGCTGGAGGGCATTGACCTTTTGAAGCTCGGCTACCGCTGCAAAGAGCATGTGATGAGCACCGCCGCCATGCACGTGGTACTGGCAAAGTGACTCACCAACAGTCCTGACGAATTGGCAGGCTTTAGTGGCAATTCGGTTGCCACTAACCGTCGAGTGGCTCGTTTAAGATTTGTCTGCCATTCAACATGTTTCAGTGATTTTCACACTATAATTCCATTATTCAGGCATAAAAACACCGTTTGATTTAGCATAAAAATACAGTTGTTATTGACATCAAAACACAGTTGTATTATACATAATAACACAGTTAATGCCTGAAAAGTCCCATACCAAATTGGCCGATTCATTGGAGCGCGTATCAAAAGCTGCTCGCAAGGGAGTGGTGAAGTCGGCCTGGATCGAACGCGCAGACCGGGAGTTGCTCACACGGCGCGGCTACTTGCAGGAGATTTTTAAGGGATGGTATCTGCTCAGCCGGCCGTCCGAAAAGCCAGGCGACAGCACGGCTTGGTATTCCGCGTTCTGGGACTTTCTTTCAGTCTATCTGGAAGACCGCTTTGGCTCGGACTATTGCTTGCAGGCAGGCTCCTCGATCGACTTGCATACTGGGGCGAATCTGATTCCGCGACAGGTTATTGCGTTGACGGCGCGCGGAGGCAAGATGCATTTGGAACTGCCGCACAGCACGTCGGTATTGGTTTATCAGGATACGAAGAATCTTCCCCGGGAAGCCGAGTTGGTTCGTGGCGTGCGAGCAATGCCTTTGACTATGGCCCTTTGTCGGATTCCTCCATCTTTTTTTGAGAACCAACCTCTCAGCGCCGAAATCGCGCTTCGCGCCGTCAGGTCAGTGGACGATTTAACCCGAGCGATTCTCGAAATCGAGTCCCCCACCTTGGCGAGCAGGTTCACCGGCGCTTACCAGTTCTTGGGCGATACCGAGAGGGCCGAACAGATTAGCAAGACTCTGAAGTCCGCCGGCATCGTTTTTGAACCGGCGAACCCCTTTGTGAGACCGGAACCGGTTTTCGCGCGAGGAACGCGTCTGCTGTCGGGTTATGCAGGACGGATCGAGGGGCTGTTTAATACCCTCCGGGAACCTGTCCTCGAGGTTTTCCGGGACTGGCCTCCTAAACCCCTGGAAGATTCTGAGGCCTACGTGGACCACGTTGAAGCTGTATACACACACGACGCTTATAACTCACTGTCCATCGAGGGTTATCGCGTCACGCCGGACTTGATTGAAAGAATCCGGTCAGGTTCGTGGAATCCGGATGGAGAGCCGAAGGACCAGCAGGAGGTAGCGGCCATGGCGGCCAAGGGGTACCTGGAAGCTTTTCGAACGGTGAAGAAGAGCGTGGCTCGTGTGCTGCACGGGGAAAGAGCCGGCCAAGTGTTCCGCCAGGATTATTCAGACTGGTATCGCGCCATGTTCAGCGAGTCCGTCCGCGCCGGGTTATTGCAATCCTACCACCTTGCGGGCCACCGCAGCGCGCCGGTGTATATACGGGCCTCTCGGCATGTTCCGCCGCCCCCCGAGGCGGTGAACGATGCGATGACCGCTCTTCTCGATTTGCTGGAAAACGAACAGGAACCAATCGTTCGAGCTGTCCTGGGCCACTGGCTTTTTGGATTTATTCATCCCTACATGGACGGAAACGGCCGTATGGCCCGATTCCTGATGAACCTTATGATGGCTTCGGGTGGCTATCCCTGGACCATCGTGCGCACAACGCGACGCAAAGAATATCTCGCGGCCCTTGAAGCCGCTTCGGCAGACCAGACCATCTCCCCGTTCGCCAAATTCATCCGCGAGGAGATGGGTGTGGACTGGACCAAGGAATCCTCCTAAATCCGATGCGCTGCCCGTATCCTGCACTCCGTGGGGAGCGAGATGAAATCCCAAATGACCTCCCAGCAGCCGGTTCATGCTGGAGAAATCACGCAGGCTCTGAAAATAATCGGACGTGGCGAATTTACCGCACGGCATCTACGATGCGCTTCTGGATGAAGACCTGAATTCAATCCTTACGCAGCACCCGGAACTGCGTTCAGTCTTTGGGAAACTTGACCCGGAAGAACAACCAACGCGGTACGCTGCCTTTCTCGCTCGCGTAGTCGAAAAGGCTCTTCGGCTGGAAAATGATCCTGTCACCCGGTTGCGGATTTGTAATGAGATCGTTGAAAGACTGGCAGGCAGCCAGTCAGCGACCTTCCTTAAGGGCAATCGTCTCGTAGTTGCTGAGAAGCCAGTGCTGGTCGAAATCACGCCGCCGCAATTGGCCGAAGGCGCATTGCCGCGGCCGGAGACACCGTTGACGGAAAGCAGTCTATTCACAGGCTCGCCATCGGACCCCCAACTTGTTCACGAGTTGGGGAGGGAAATGCGCTCCGCGGATTGCGTGGATTTACTCGTGTCCTTCATCAAATGGTCCGGTCTTCGCTTGTTGATACCGGCGTTTGAGGAGATCACCTCTCGCGGTGGCGCAGTTCGCATCATTACGACCTCCTACATGGGGGCCTCGGATGCGGAGGCGGTGGAATGGCTGGCGCGGTTGCCGAATGTGTCGATCCGAGTCTCTTACGACACGGAAAGAACTCGCCTCCACGCCAAGGCATATCATTTCAAGCGTCATAGCGGCTTTTCCACCGCCTATATCGGTTCTGCAAATATGTCTCAGGCGGCAATTACAAGTGGCCTGGAATGGAATCTGAAGGTCACCGCCCAGGACATGCCCCACATTTTGGAGAAGTTTGTTGCGGAATTTGAGACTTATTGGAATAGCCGCGAATTTATCCCCTTTAACCCGGATGCACCGATGGTGTTGCGGGAGGCCATTCAGCAAGCACGAAGGAAAACGCCATTCGCTACGGTGCTGGTCGACATGACTCCGCACCCTTTCCAGGAACGCATTCTGGATGCACTGGCCGCTGAACGGCAGGTGCATAACCGATGGCGAAACCTGGTCGTAGCTGCAACAGGAACCGGAAAAACGGTAGTGGCTGCCTTCGATTTTAAGAGGTTTTATCAAAGCAAGAATCGCCAGGCGCGCTTGTTGTTTGTCGCTCACCGGCGAGAGATTCTTGAGCAAGCCGCAGGGATTTTTCGTCTGGTGCTTAGAATCCCGGACTTTGGGGAACTACTTGTGGGGCCTCATGCAGCAACGCGTTTTGACCATCTGTTCTGTTCCGTAGACATGCTCGGTACCAGACGCCTTTGGGAAAAGGTGGGGGCTGATTTTTACGATTTTATTGTCGTAGACGAAGTGCACCACGGTCCTGCTGCGAGCTACAGGGCCATTTTTGAGCAGTTCAATCCTCGGGTCCTTCTTGGTCTGACAGCAACACCGGAACGGATGGACGGCGCGAGCGTTGCCGTCGACTTCGGGAACCGTTTTGCTGCTGAGATCCGCCTTCCCGAGGCGCTGGACGAGAAATTACTTTGCCCATTTCATTATTTTGGGGCCGCCGACCCTGTGTCCCTGGCCAGTGACCAGTTCTGGCGTAGCGGGAAGTACGACATTACCGCTCTGGAGAACGTTTACACCGGGGCTCACGCCCTGGCCACCCAACGTCTGGACGTAATCATCAGCTCCTTACTCCGATACGAGCCGGACCTGGTCCGGGTACGCGGCATCGGATTCTGCGTTTCCGTTAATCACGCGGAGTTCATGGCTGAGAAATTTAACGAGCGCGGAATCACTTCTGCAGTTCTCGTGGGCGAAACGGTCACAGAGGAACGGACTGCATTGATGAACGATTTTCGCACGGGAAAGATCAGCTTCTTATTCACCCGGGATGTGCTGAACGAGGGATTGGACGTGCCGGATGTAAACACGGTCCTGTTTCTTCGCCCAACAGAAAGTTTAACAGTGTTTCTTCAGCAACTTGGGCGCGGTTTGCGCCACGCACCGGAAAAGGATTGCCTCACGGTTCTTGACTTCGTTGGGCAAGCACACCGTCGCTATCGGATTGATCGAAAGCTGAAGGCCTTACTGGCAAAGCGTCGATTTAATATCCAACGCGAGGTTGAAATGGATTTCCCTCATCTTCCAGCAGGATGCAGTGGGATTGCTTCGATAAAACGGACAGAGAAAGCGGGTCATTTAGTTAGTTGTTTTGGAGTTCGAAGTCAACGGGCGAAAGGTAGTTCAGAGCGCTATGGGAGCGTTGGCGATTG
>Ga0070738_10003559_pt1 | contig 20133 bp, 17 predicted proteins | sample Coa_R2_2_FD_66446 | JGI IMG/M metagenome (GOLD analysis project Ga0070738, IMG submission 66446) | Surface soil microbial communities from Centralia Pennsylvania, which are recovering from an underground coalmine fire - Coalmine... | ecosystem: Environmental > Terrestrial > Soil > Unclassified ... | reverse complement strand
GTACCGTGAGCAGTGCGGCCAGGGCGAAACCGCTGCTCTCACGGTCGGCGAAGACCGTGTCGTAGCGCGCCGCCCAGAGCCAGGCCAGCAAAGCCTGCACGGCAGATGCGCCCACGACGCGGCATAGTAGGCGCGTCCAGAGTCGTCCCTGCAAGAAGTTAAGGTCGATCACATCGGCGCCCAGTGCGCGTTGCAGCTCGAAATAGTCCTTGCGCGGGAAGCGCCCGACAGCGATTTCTGGCTCCCTTGACCGATCGAGTGTGGCGTTAATGAGTAGCAGCGCACGCACCAGTTCAGCCTCCTTGTTATCAGGCAGGCCCACGGAGGACCGATAGCTACGGCCAGATGAGTGCACTCGCCCGCGTCTCATGATCGAGATGTCAGATCACTATCAGCTCGCAGGTCAGGCCCATCTCTGCTATCTGGCCTCTGATCTCTTCTTCAAAAGCCGGATTGGTCACGATCACCGCATCCGGGCGATACTCGACCGCGAAATCGGGAGACACCACGCGCTGAGTAGTACCGGGAAGATAATGCCCTTGCCTGTTTGGATTAATGTCTATGACGTATGGGATCTGCTCGCGGACATTGAGTAGATTGAGGAAGGTGATCGCCCTGCCGCCAGCGCCCCAGGCAATGAGGCGGCGTCCGTCCCGCGCAAAGGCTTCGAGGCGAGTTCGCCAGTCGGCGATGCGTGCCTCATATCGGCGGCCGAAGGAGACGACCGCGTCGGCCACATCGTCCGCCGTGCCGAACGGCTCATCCCGCGGCGGCTGCCCATCGGCGCGCGGCACGGCCTCGATAGCCACGTACTGGTTCGCGAAACAGGGTGCTGAGCTGAGCACGGTAAATCCGCACGATGTAAAGAGGTGAGCCAGCGACTGAGGGCTGAAATACGAGACATGCTCGTACATCAGGCTCCAAACAGACACATCGGTGAGGATGCGCAAGGCATTGGGAATCTCGAAGTACACGGCCGCATCCAGCCGCTGTCCCAAAGTGCGCCGCACCATGCTGACTAGGCCGCGCGGCTCCGCGAGGCATGACAGCACGTGCCGGCAACACACAAAGTCACCTCGATATCCGGCATATTGCTCCGAGTAATAGTCCCGGACTATGCGGATGTCCGCGCGGCTTTCGATGCGGTCGGCCCGGAAACTGGGGTCGAAGCCGATGCCGCGATTGCCCCCCCCTTCGCAGAGCGCACGCAAGAAATCGCCGTTGCCGCTGGCGATCTCAAGAATGAGCTTGTTATGGAGGCCGTGGCGGGCGATGAGCTGTGCGGCAACCTGCGACGTAAACTCTTGATACACGGGAGAAAAGTGCAACGATGCGTCGTAGCCCGGCCCGTACACGACGCGTTCCGGCTCAAACGCGTAGTTCCAGACATGCGCACAAGTCCGGCAGAAGGCTAGTCTAATGTCGCCCACAGGAGCCGCGCACGCCTGCTCTGGCGTGGGCCACAGATATCCAACGTCTACGGGGATCTGGCCTATCGAAAGAAAGGGCTCCACGTCCCGCGACCCGCAGCTAATGCAATGGCCGATATTGTCCTCGCCGCCGGCGAGGATCACCGATTGAAGGGGCGCATCTAAAACGGTCATCTCAGAACCTGCTCCTTACACGTCTGGCATCACATCGCAGTGCGCCAGTCACGCGCCTATCTATCCTAAACAGAATCGTCTCATGACCGGTTGTACCGGCCGGCCGATCAGATACTCCTCCACGCCTTCTTCGAGCGCCCGGCGATAGACCTGGAGCGCGCCGCCGACGCTGTCTATGGTGCGATCGATGTCCTCATCGGTATGCGAGTAACTGACGACAAAGGACGGGGCCAGCACGCCGCGCCGAATCATCTCTTGCAGGAAGAGGGTGCGAAAGGCCTGTGACGGACGACCGGCGCTGTCGCGGGTCGCGTACACCAGATTGGCCGGGTGGCCCAGAACGTCGACGTAACCGCCCACGCCATGCATCTGAATTGCCTGGCACACTCCCCTTGCCAGGCGTACACCCTGCCTGTATAGATGGCCAATGACATCCTCGGTACTGTATATGCGCATTGTCTCGCAGGCAGCCGCCAGGGCGTGATTCTCAGCCCCGTGGGTCGTGGACAGCAGGAAGACGCGCTCCTTGTCGTGATTGATGCCGCCAAGATTCATGATCTCAGCCTTACCGAGCAGGGCCGAGAGAGCGAACCCGTTCGCCATGCCTTTACCGAACGCCGAAAGGTCCGGCGTGATGTTGTAATACGCCTGTGCGCCGCCCAGGTGCCAGCGAAAGCCGGTGATCATCTCGTCGAGGATGAAGAGGGCCCCGTTGTCATGGCACAACTGCTGAACCGCCTGCAAGAAGCCCGGAGCGGGCTCGTCGGTCCGGGCCGCTTCGAGGATGATGCAGGCGATCTTGTTAGGGTGTGCGTCGAATAGGGCCCGCACGCTGTCGGCGTCGTTGTAGCGGAAGGTAACGGAGAGATCGCGGATCGCCTGTGGGATACCCGCGGACATGACTGTTGTCCCGATGAACCAGTCGTTATAGGAAAAGAAGGGATGATCGGCGCAGAGCGCCACCAGATCGCGACCGGTGTAAGCCCGGGCCAACTTGATGGCCGCGGTCGTTACCGTGGAGCCATCCTTGGCAAATTTGACCATCTCAGCGCCACGAATCAAGCCAAGAATCCGTTCCGCGCACTCGACTTCTACCGGCGCCGGACGGGTGAAATTGCTGCCCAGCAACATCTCGCGATAGGCGGCCTCGACGACGGGGCGGTAGGCGTGGCCAAGGGAAACGGATCGTAGCCCCATCCCGTACTCGATGAACTCGTTGCCATCGACGTCCCAGACATGGCAACCCTCCCCGCGGGCGATGAAGCCGGGCGCCAGCACAGGGAACTGATCGTCGCCTTTCGCATAGGTGTGGCTGCCTCCGGGAATAAGAGCATGGGCCCGTCGTTGGAGCGCAACCGAGGCGTCAAACTTCATCATCACCATCCCTTCTCGTGCTAGTGCGCCAGAACAGGTTTTCATCGACCTGCTGGGTTCGGATCAGGTGCTCGAGCTGCTCCAGGCGCGTGTAGGCGCGGAACTGGAATGTCTCGCTCGACATATCGACCGCCAAAAACAGGTCGCGGAGCTGGCGCGCACCCAGCGCCGCGTCCCGCCGGCGGGTGAAACCGGGCAAGGCGCAATGGATCTTGTCGAAAGAGACGCGATAACTGCGGCTGTCGCCGTCGCTCTTGCCAAACGTCAATTCACAGCCGGGGAACGCCTCCGCGACGATCTCAGCGATCTCGCGCACGCGGTAGTTCTGCTCACCGTAGCCGACGTTGAAGATCTCTCCGTGCACAACATCGCGCGGCGCCGCGAGCACGGCGGCTATGGCATCGCAGATGTCCAGTACGTGGACAAGGGGCCGCCAGGGCGTGCCATCACTGGTCATGCGAATCTCGCGTGTTGTCCAGGCCAGGCCGGCGAGATTGTTCAAGACGATGTCGAAGCGCATCCTCGGAGACGGCCCAAAAGCGGTTGCATTGCGCAAGCAGACGGGCGAGAAATTGTCGTCGGCCATCGCCCGCAGGTCCCGCTCGACGAGGACCTTACACCGGGCATAAGCGGTCTGGGGATTGGGCACGGAGTCTTCGGTCACAACCCCATCGCCAGCCGCACCATAGACGCTACACGACGAGGTGTAGACGAAGCGAGTGATGCCGGCGCGCTTGCACTTAACGGCTAGATCGACGCTGGCGCGATGATTGATGGCAAAGGTCAACGCCACATCTCGCTGGCCCAGGGGGTCATTGGAGAGCTCGGCGAGATGCACAACGGCGTCGAACCCGCGCACATCGTCTTCGGTAACGTGGCGTATATCCTTCCGGATATGCGTCGTGCATGCGGGAGCGTCGGCGGATAGCCAACCATCGCGATAGTACCCGGTATCGAGACCCGTGACTCTGTGCCCTCGCTCAATGAGGGACTGCGCGAGGAGAACGCCGATATAGCCGTCTGTCCCGGTCACAAGGACCTTCATGTCAAAACTCCATCAACCGTACCGCACCGCGCAATTAGCAGAGGACATAGAGAAGGATAGTGATAATGTGGGAGGGTGTAGCATACAAGGCAACACCACTTACCATTCCACCCCATGGTAACAAGTGACAGTTAACGGGCCGTTAAGCCGCACGTTAACAAGTGGTTAATTTCGAATTGTCTCAACGCGGTGCCTGCAAAGCTCGCCAATCGAAGCTCTGCCTTGGACGACGCGGTGAGGCTCCAACACAGACAACACGTCGGCGATTGAGGTCGCGTTGCGGCGTGGCATGTGGCGTCTACTATACTGGGGTTGACAGGCGACCTCCCGGCAATCGAGAGGACACGTTCACCGGTGGCACAGCCCTGCCGATAATGGGAGAGAGAGGAAAGCATTATCATGAGCCGTGGTATCTGTCGATTCTGTGGCGCATCCCTGCACCATACCTTCGTGGATCTGGGCATGTCGCCGCTGTGCGAGAGCTACGTGGCCGAAGACCAACTGGATCAGATGGAGCCTTTCTATCCACTGCACGTCTACGTGTGCGACCGGTGCTTCCTGGTACAACTGGGCGAGTACGTCAGCCCCGGCGACATCTTCAGCGAATACGCCTACTTCTCCTCGTATTCCGCCTCCTGGCTGGAGCATGTGCGGAACTACACGGAAGCGGCGATCGAGCGCTTCGGTCTGGGCACGCACAGCCAGGTGGTGGAGCTTGCCAGCAACGACGGCTATCTGCTGCAATTTTTCGTGGCCCGGGGCGTACCCGTGCTGGGCATCGAGCCCGCGGCCAATGTGGCGGAGGCAGCGCGGGCCAAAGGCATCCCCACGTTGGTGCGGTTCTTCGGAGAGCAGACGGCGCGCGATCTGGCGGACGAAGGCAAGCGGGCCGATCTGCTGATCGGCAACAACGTGCTGGCCCATGTGCCCGACATCAACGATTTCGTCGCGGGGATGAAAGTACTGCTTAACGCACAGGGCGTCATCACCATGGAGTTCCCCCACCTGATGCGCCTGATGGAGGGTAACCAGTTTGACACCATCTATCATGAACACTTCTCGTACTTATCGCTGCTCGTGGTCGAGCAACTTTTCAAGGCGCATGGTCTGCGCCTCTTCGACGTGGAGGAACTGCCGACCCACGGCGGCTCCCTCAGGATCTATGCCTGCCACGCCGCGGATGCAGCGCATCAGGTGGGCGACCGGGTGACCGAGCTTCTGGAAAGGGAACGCGCGGCCGGCTTCACCCGCATCGAGCACTACCTGTCGTTCGGCGAGCAGGTCAAGGAAACCAAGCGCAAGATCCTCGAGTTCCTGATCGATGCCAGGCGCGAGGGCAAGTCCGTCGTCGGTTACGGCGCCCCGGGCAAGGGGAACACCCTGCTCAACTATTGTGGAATCCGCACGGACTTCCTGGATTACACGGTCGACCGCAATCCGTACAAGCAGTCAAAGTACCTGCCGGGCACGCATATTCCGATCTTCCGCCCCTCCAGGATCGACGAGACACGGCCGGACTACCTGTTTATCTTGCCCTGGAATGTGAAGGACGAGATCATGGAGCAGATGGCCCACGTGCGGACCTGGGGCGGCAAGTTCGTGGTGCCGATACCTGAAGTGCGAGTCTATTCATGAAATTCGTGCCTACCGAGATCCCCGGAGCTTTCGTCATCGAGCCGGAACGCCACGAAGACGAGCGTGGCTTCTTCGCCCGCACCTGGTGCGCGAACGAGTTCGCCGCCCAGGGGCTCGAGACCCGGTTGGCGCAGTGCAGCATCTCGTTCAGCGCCAAGAAGGGGACCCTGCGCGGCATGCACTACCAGGCCGCTCCGTATGGCGAGGTCAAAATCGTGCGCTGCACGATGGGCGCGATCTTCGACGTGATCATCGATTTGCGCCGCGACTCTCCCGCCTTCACAAGACACGTCTCCGTGGTGCTCTCGGCGGATAACCGCAAGATGCTATACGTGCCGCGGGGGTGCGCGCACGGCCTGCAGACGCTCGAAGATAATACAGAAGTCTTCTACCAGATGTCCGAGTTTTACGCCCCCGAGCACAGCCGAGGCGTCCGCTGGAACGACCCGGCGTTCGGCATCGCCTGGCCGGACGACGAGCGGACGATTCTGGAGCGAGACCAGAGCTATCCGAATTTTGTCCCTTGAATGTCTCCGAAGACCATTGTGCCTCATCGTCCGTCGGCCGCGACAGGAGGACTGCGCCCGTGACTATCGCCGATCTTCGGGAAGGTCTCCGGGATGACAACGCCGGCCCGGAGATGCACCGCTTCATCGCCGAGTTGTATCCCATCTGCCGCAGCATCACCGGCGACGGCTTCAGGGAGACGCTGCGGCACATCCAGGAACGCATCCCACTGTCGGTGCACGAGGTGGTGAGCGGCACTCCGGTCTTTGACTGGGTAGTGCCGCGAGAGTGGAATATCCGCGATGCCTACGTCAAGAACGCGCAGGGCGAACGCGTCGTCGATTTCAGGCAGTCCAACCTGCACGTGGTCAATTACAGCGTGCCGGTCCATACCACCCTCACCCTCGATGAGCTCAAGGAGCATCTGCACACCCTACCTGAGCACCCCGACTGGATACCTTACCGCACCTCCTACTACAAGGAAGCCTGGGGATTCTGCCTGAGCCATGCGCAGTTCTTGACCATGGAGGATGGCGAGTACGAGGTATGCATCGAATCCACGTTGCGCGACGGGCACCTGACCTACGGCGAATGCTATCTCAAGGGCCGGAGTGAGGATGAAGTGCTGATCTCCTGCCATGCCTGCCACCCGTCGCTGTGCAACGATAACCTCTCCGGTGTCGCCGTGGCTACCTTCCTGGCCGGCTATCTCAGCCAAGTGACGTTGCGCTACTCGTACCGCTTTCTATTCATTCCGGGGACCATCGGCTCCATCACCTGGCTCAGCCTGCACGAGCAGGATGTGGATCGCATCAAGCATGGCCTAGTCGTGACCTGTGTGGGCGACGCCGGCCACCCGACATATAAGCGGAGCCGGCGCGGGGACGCCGAGATCGACCGGGCGGTGGCCCACGTGCTGGCCCATCGAGACGGCCCCCATGCCATCGAAGACTTTGTGCCGTATGGCTACGACGAGCGTCAGTACTGCTCGCCGGGCTTCAACCTGCCCCTGGGCTGCCTCATGCGCACGCCGAACGGGCGCTTTCCCGAATACCACACCTCGGCCGACAACCTTGAGCTGGTGCGGCCGGAATCCCTGGAGGACTCGCTCTCGCTCTCGCTCTCGATCCTGGCGGTGCTCGAACACAACAGGACGTACTTGAACCAGAACCCAAAGTGTGAGCCGCAACTGGGCCGCCGCGGGCTGTACAGCCTGATGGGAGGACACCGGCAGGGAGCGGTAGATCAGATGGCGCTGCTGTGGGTGCTGAACCTTTCGGACGGCCGGCACAGCCTGCTCGACATCGCCGAGCGCTCCGGCATGTCGTTCGACGCTATCGACGCGGCGGCCAGGGTATTGGTAGTGCACGGCCTGCTGAGCGAGATGCAGCCATAGCGGGGATGTCCGAGATGTATGGACAAACAGCGTCGCTTTCTGTATGATTTTGGCGCAGGCTCAGTCTCCATGCCACAGCCCGGCATGACGTGCGCGCCACGACTGTCGTGGGCGTAAGGTAGAATATGGCGGCCCGGCAGGCTGCCGGATAGCGAAAGGCGAAGTGGATGAAAGTCGTCCTCTTTTGTGGTGGGCTTGGCATGAGACTGAGGGAGCACTCAGAAAACATTCCCAAGGCGTTGGTGAATATTGGACCCAGGCCCATTCTCTGGCACCTGATGAAATACTATGCCCACTACGGGCACAAAGACTTCATCCTCTGCCTCGGCCACAAAGCCAACGTGATCAAAGACTACTTTCTGAACTATGACGAGTGCCTTTCAAACGACTTCACCCTATCCGAAGGTGGGAAGAATATCCAGCTTCTGAGCAGCGATATCCACGACTGGAGAATCACCTTTGCAGACACCGGATTGAATGCCAACATCGGCCAGCGCTTGCAAGCCGTTCGCAAGTACCTGGAATCCGAAGATGTCTTCCTGGCCAATTATGCGGATGGCTTGACGGATCTGCCACTTCCCGCCATGCTCGACCTCTTCCATCGGCAGAACAAGGTCGCATGTTTCCTGGGCGTTAAGCCGATCCAGACCTTCCACGTCATCTCGACGGATAGCACCGGCATCGTCAAGTCGATTGGAGATGTCGGCCACTCGGATTTGTGGGTCAACGGCGGCTTCTTCGTGTTCAAGAAAGAGATTTTCAACTATATCCACGATGGAGAAGAGTTGGTGCAGGAGCCATTTCAACGCCTCATCGAAGAGCGGCAGCTCGTGGCCTACAAGTATGACGGATTCTGGGCCTGCATGGACACCTTCAAGGAGAAGCAGTGGTTCGACGACTTGTACACCCGCGGCGAGGTTCCATGGGAAGTATGGAACAAGATCAAGATAGCGTCATGATTATCTCCACCGGATAGATGGCTGCATGCTAACGATCGACCGGGCGCGCGATGAGCCTTTGACCCTTCTTTGTCTCGGAGCACACAGCGACGACATCGAGATTGGCTGCGGCGGCACTATCCTCAGGCTGACGGGAGACTTCAGCAACGTGCGTGTCGTCTGGGTGGTATTTGCTGCTGCCAATCAAAGGGCAGAAGAGGCCCGCCACAGCGCAGATGCGTTCCTCCAAAGCGCTCAAGGCAAGACGGTTATTGTCAAAGACTTCAGAGACGGCTTCTTCCCTTACATCGGAGGAGAGATCAAGGAGTACTTCGAGCAACTGAAGCGGGAATGCTCACCCGACATTATCTTTACACACTACCGTCACGACAGGCATCAAGATCATCGTGTCATCTCCGACTTGTCCTGGAACATCTTCAGGAGCCATCTGATACTTGAGTACGAGATCCCCAAGTACGATGGCGACCTGGGAAGCCCCAATGTCTTCGTCCGTCTGGATGAGAACACGTGCCGAACCAAGATACAATACCTGCTCGACGGCTTTCGAACCCAGGCGGGCAGGCAGTGGTTTACCGAGGATACGTTCCTGGCGCTGCTCAGACTGCGCGGGATTGAGTCGCCGATTCCGACCACCTATGCCGAAGCCTTCTATTGCCGCAAGCTGGCCCTATAATCTCCGGAATCTATGGCGCGGCCAAACGAGCCCAGTATATGGGCGCGACCCATGAAGGCCCGTCGAATTGCCCGGCGGGCCGGTCGCTCGAGGAAGCGCAACGACAGGACGGCCGCACCAATCACGGCGCATAGGTAGACGGCGAAGAAGCCGAGCTCCGGCAGAGATGACAGCAAACCGCCGCGCAGTAGATGCACCATCCAGTCCCACAGCGAATAGTGCAGAATGTAAATGGCGTAGCTCGCCTCTCCGAGAAATATCATCAGCGGCGTCGATAGGAGGGCGGCGAGCGGCCCCTGGCCGAAGGCCAGGCTGTATATCAAGAGCGCAAACAGGGGATCGAAGAGACCGTTATTCACCAAAGCCCCCGGCACGCTATTCGCAATGGAGAGCGCACCGACGATCCCAATCAGCGCAAAGACTGAGATGAGCGCGGGGCCACTAACCGCAGCCCTGTCCTTCATCCGCCTGCCCGACGGTGTCAGGATAAAGAGCCGGCCGAGTGCCATGCCCATGCCGAATTCCGGTAATCGAACCAGTGGATTGTATGACAGGGCACGTCCCCACACCCCACCCCAGACGATTGCCCCGTGAACGGTGGCCAGCCGGCCAAGGATGAGGGCGAATCCCAGCGAAATGAACCAGGACGCCCCGAGCGCAACAAACGCCTGGCGACGAGTGAATCGCGCGATATACAGCACCGTGAAGGGGAAGGCCAGGTAGAAGAACGCTTCCGCAGAGAGCGACCAACCCGGGCCATTCCAGGCGGTCCCCGCTGGCGTCGGGATCCACGCTTGCGTGAGCGCAATGTCCGCCAAAGCGGTGACAATCGACGCCCCCGCGGAATGATGCTGAAACAGGTAGGGGCCGGCCGCCACGACAAAGCCTAGTAGATAAACCGGATAGATGCGAGCGAGCCGCGCCACCCAGAAATCGTATGGTGTGAGGCGCATGCGGCCAACCGGATCAACATAGGTATAGACAAGGATAAAACCCGACAGGAGAAAGAAGAAGTTGACGCCGAGGTAGCCCTGACTGAACAGGCTGCCGGAGGCGATGCCGGCGCGTAGAACAAAGTGAAAGGCCACCACAAGCATAGCAGCGACAAAACGTAGGCCGGTCAATGGCTTGAGATGAGATACAGCCGTATGAGGCTGCTTCGATAGGTCGGCCGTTGCACCTGCCATTTATCAACACCCCCCCATAACACGGAGTGCACGACACGCCGGTGGAAGGGAATGGCGGCCAGGTGGAAACGTGCCCTCACGTCCACGTTGACGCCATCCGTGGTCTTGGGCGGTCCGGATGGAAGGAGCATACCACATCGGTGTTAAGATCCGGTTAAGGAACACCCTCATCCGGGTTGACATCTGGTTAATCCAAGCCCGGGTTTGGCTACGATTTGGTTAAGAGCGCTTCTGTTAGAAGAATCAAGTGACGAAGGACGCGCAAGTCTTCGATTTCTTTTATGCTTTTGTTGTATACTGTGCCTAACACCGGGAGCCAGGCGCTATGCTAGACGCGTGTGGTGCGGCATGACCGGATGTAGGAACTCCATGTGTGCGAAGAAGGCCGGCAACATTGCCTAGCAAGGGGACGCTAGCCACAACGTCCTTCAAGCGGGGCTGACGCGAGAGAATCTCGCGGCAATGCCTGCACCCACGTCGGGCCTGGACGCGATCAGCGAGCGGGAAAGTGTATCCTTTGTACTATTGTAGATGTTGGACGCTCCGATCTCAATCACCGAGCGGCTCCTCGAGTGGATACTGCATGACAACGACGTCGGCCCGACCATCGCCCGAAGCTCAGCACGTTACCGTCGTCATCCCGACCTGTGACAGACCCGCCGACTTGAAACGCTGCCTCGACAGCCTGTCGGCCATTGACTATCCATCATGGGAGATCCTCATCCTGGACCAGAGTTGCGAGGAGGCGTCGCGCCGACTGGTCGGCGAGTTCGGACAGGTGTTGCCCAAAGTTACCTACCGCCACATGTCGAGCCGAGGATCCGCCCGCTTGCGTAACGCCGCCCTCTCGACGATCAAGACAGGAATAGTCGCGTTTCTCGACGACGACTGCACAGTCCAGCCAAGCTGGCTGCACGATGTCGCAGCGGTTTTCGATCGGCATCCGGAGGCGGCAGTTGTCTTCGGCGCCGTCCGAAGCGCGCCCCATGACCCTAGCCGGGACTTTATCCCGGCCCTAGATGTGACCGATGAACGGAGCCTGATAGGTCGCCTCAGCTTTCTAAGGAGCAGTGGAAGGCAGAGTGCCTGTATGGGAGCGTCTATGCACCTGAATCTGGACCGCTTCCACCACACCGTTCCGCACCGCCTTCATATAGATGAGAATACTGGCGCGGGCGCACGTTTTGCAGGAGAGGACCTTGACTTCTTCTATCGCGTACTGGCCTCAGGCTACACGGTGGTCGTAACTCCAAGCGTCAGCGTACTGCACTATGGTGCCCGTTCGTTCGTTACGGGCGAGGCCCAACGTCTGCTCTGGCGGTACGTATTCTCTACCGGCGCAATGCATATGAAGTACTTGCGCTGCGGCGACGCCAACGCCTTGGTCCTGATGGCGGCCACATTCTGGAAATACCTGCGGATGGTCGACCTGCGCGGCATCACGCACGGCCGACGCCCCACGCATCTCCGATTCGTCGTCGCGTATGTGTGCGGCCTATTCGGTAGTTTCCAACTCGGTGTAGATGGCCGGCGTTACCTCTACGCTCCGAGGAACTACCCACAAGTCCTGCGGAAAGTCCGTCTAAGTGGAGAACCCAGGGGACGAAAACGGCCGCGATAGCCTGGGTTCACACCGGTACAGCATTAGGCAGCCACTCGCGGATACACTCGCAGGCGATACAAGAGTAGACCGATCCCAATCGTAGCTGCTATCCCTATTGGGATCGAGGCAATGTAGGGGATCGGCAGCAGTACCACCAGTGCGAGCGAGCCGACGACTGCGCAGGTGTCGTTGACGGTTCCGCTATCCCAAAAACGTTGGGCTCTAGCGGACAACCGCCGACCTCTTAGCTCTGCCAGCAAGAAGACGGCGATGGTGATGCCGTAGCCAGCGGCCCATGCCTCGGTCCCCGTTTCTCCCAGGGCGAATTCCACCGGAGCCCAGAACATGGGTAGACCAGCAATAATGGCGCAACACACCACGGCAGCGGTAGGGGCGTTGTTCTTATTGCGCGTCGACAACAAGCCCGCTCCCAGGACTCCACTCTGCCGCGCGATCGTGGATAGAGCGCGTGCTGCGCTTGCTTGCAACATCAAGCTTGTAGTGAACAGGGCGATCATGGCGACCACTTCAAACGCCAGAGCCAGCGCTGGGCTCGCGCGGACCTGAATGATGTACACCAGGGGCGATGCCGCATGCATCGCCTTGCCCAGGTCGGCCACTGCGAGTAGGGGCACGGCGATTAGAACAAGCCCAAGTATGTAGGCAGCGAGGTTCGCCGCGACAACACCGCGTCCAACCGTGGTACGCGGTAATCTGACCTCGTCGGCCAGGTTGCCAACAGAGTCAAACGTCGATATGATCCCGGCGGGTTGCAACAGAGCCAACAGGAACGCGGGGACATGCTCATGGACTGCGGTTCCTGACGAATTGAACAGGAATAAGGGTTCCTGTCGCATTCCGGCTAGCAGCAGCGCTCCCACGGCCGCTGCGATTGCAGCAATCATGATCGCGGCCGTGGCACGAGAGATCAGCGCGGCGAAGGAAATAGCCTGCACATTGATGAGGCTCTGGACCGCAAGGAGGGCCACGGCAACCACAAGAGATTCAGCGCCAGTTGGGTGCGTCACGCCCACGATCTGGAGGAGGTACGGCGCCAGCGCGTGGTTGAAATACATCGCTGCTGCCAAATAGCCGACGATCAGCAAGTAGCCGACCATCCATGCCAAGGCGCCTCCGCCACGTTGCCGGACTGCTTGATAGCAGGGCGCGCTTACCGGATAGGCAGATGTGATCCTCGCGATCGAGATGCCGATGCACAACTGAAGCGCGCCGCCGAGTACCCAGGCCCAGAAGAACGAGGGGCCGGCCGACTGTAGCCCGTCAAACACACCGAGTATCGAGCTCGCCAAGGCGATAAGGGAAAATTGCACCGCGAACGCATCGGCGAACGTTAACACACGCGGAACTGGCGAGTGGTCGCGCTCCTCGGCGAAGGTCGTCCCAGGACCGCGTATCTTGTTCTCAGGCGAAGACTCTGCTGAGCCTGACATACTCTCCTCACTCCCAGGTCTCAACCGACGGCCAGGATGTACCCGTGCAGTCCCCTGGGCTAATCCGATGAAGCCGGCGTCGTGCTCCTCCGCCGAGATAGGCCGATCAACTGCAGCGTGGCCAGCGCTGCATCCTTCCCCATGCTCCGCCAATGCCGGCGCCACGCCGGCCAACACATCACGTAGAGCAGGCACCACGCCCTTTCGCGGGGCGGCAAGGGCGCTCCCACGACGCTACGCATCAATTCCATGAACAGGGTCCACTCCGGTAGGACGATACGTCCGCGTTTGCCGGGGTCCATCCACGCGGAACGAGCAAACCGGTCAAGCGCCATGGCGTGCCCCGGATGCCGCCGATGATAGAAGAGGTACTCTGGAATCTCGTAGATGCGCCCGCGGAGGCCCAATCGAGCGAGAAGCGGCACATCCGATGAGGAGTAGTTGCCGAGGCTCGGCACCCGGGCAAGAGTGCTGGACCGCATCAGTCCGTAGATAGGCGTGCACATCTGCATCGTATGAATCAATTCGTAAAAGCGCCTATGCGGAGATGCAGCGTCGGTCTGCAACACAATGCCGTATGGCTCGGTGACTTTGCCATGCTCGTCGATGATGCAAATGCGAGAATGGGCTATGACGACATCCGGCCGCTTATCCAATACGTCAACGCAGCAGGCCAGAAACCGTGGATCATAGATGTCGTCGTGGCTAAGCCAGCCAAAGTACTCTCCAGCTGACAGCTCGCGCGCGCGGTTATAATTGGCAGAAGCGCCGATGTTTTGTCTGTTTCGGAAGTAACGCACCCGGCGGTCCCGCCGCGCGTACGCCCTACAGATGTCCTCGGTACCGTCTATCGATGCATTGTCGACGATCACCAGCTCGAAATCGCCGAATGTCTGGGCCAGCACCGAGTCCAATGCATGAACAAGGAACTGTTCGCCGTTGTATACAGGCATTCCAATACTGACGCGAGGCCGGGGCTCGTTCATTTCGGCTGCTTTCCCGGATCGCTTCCAGTCTTCTGCGGCTCATCCACGCCGTCATGTAGCCCGATGCGGTAAACTCGGCATCTGCGGTCTACCTGATACCGGAAGCTGACTAAGCAGCCCGTTAGGAAGCCGGCGAATCGACCTAGGCCATTTCGGGGCTGCAGAGTGAGTAACCGAGTCCAGGAGATGCAGCTGACCAACTCATAGACGAACGTGGGCAGCACCGCAACGTCCCCCATGCGCAGGTGCTTCATATAGACGGCGCCCACTGCCAGTCCGGTACGTCGCATGTGAGACCGTCCCTCCTCCCACGTTCTAAATCCATGGTGGACAACGTATGCATCAGGGACATCTAGCACCGCGTAGCCTGCCTTGAGCATACGGTACGTCATGTCGAAGTCTTCACCCGTGTATAGCGGCCCACCGGGACCTAACACCGTGTCGTATGGGCCGACGGCTTGGAGGGCATCCAGGCGGAAAGCGACGTTCGCCCCGATGCCGCGTTCCCGCCATCGTGCCCATGGGCTGGTGATACGCGTCGTCGCGCGTATTGGCGCATCGGGGATGTAGCCATTACGTGCGTCGTGGGGCCCGGCCAGCACGGCGCCGCAGATTTCGCCCGCCTGCGGATCGCGGGTAAAGTGGCTGACCAAAGAATGTAGCCAGCCGGGCGATACGTCACAGTCGTCGTCCGTAAAGGCCACCACCGGCCCGCGCGCATTCTTGATAACTGTGTTTAGCGCCAGAGATTTGCCAACCGATGCGGTGCGAATACACGTGACGCGGGAATCGCAACCCGCAGCTTGGCGAACCGCGTCTGCTGCCTCATCCGTCACACTTTGATCCGCTACGATCACATCGAAGTCCTGGTAGTCCGAAGCCAAGATGCTCGCCACCGTGCGGCCGATTCTTTCGCCACGATTGCGGGTGCATATGCCAACAGTCACGTGCATAAGAACTCGCCATTTCGGCAGGGCCACAGATGAGGTAGTAATTGTAAGGCGACCGCGGCGCCGATAGGGCCCTCCTGCTTTCATTCTTCGTCTGGTCTGCACTGTGAGTTTATACGTCAGGAGCCGAATCAGGCAATAGTGTTTACCTCAGTTAACCCGATGTTAACGCCTCGCTTAACGCGGCATTAACCGTCACTAGTTATGATGGACGTGGACGGAGCATAGCGGCATCTATAGTACAGGCGCCGCCGAAGGACTTTGACAATGACTGACCGCTCCCAACACGGGCGCGTAGATCACCGCTACCCCCACATTTCCATCGTCATTCCTACCTACAATGCGCCGCACGACATGCAGCGCGAATTGGAGAGCCTTGCCAGGGTTGAGTATCCTTGCTGGGATGTGCTTGTCGTCGACCAGAGCGACGACAACCAGACCTGCGAGATTGTCGAAAAGTTCATGCCGTCGATGCCTCACCTGCGCTATAAACATCTGCGCGCCAAAGGAACGTCGCGGGCGCGCAATGTGGGTTTCACCGAGACCGAGGGAGAGATCATCGGCTTTCTGGACCACGATTGCACCGTCGAACCCGACTGGCTCATGCAGGTAGCCGCCGTGGTGAAGCGCTATCCACAAGCCGCCAATATCTTTGGCGATGTGAAGCCGCCGCGCGGCCTGCCACAGTGGTCGGAACTCGGATGGACCCCATGCATTGAAACGCCGGAGGAGTTTGAAGCATCCCTTAGGGACAGCGTAGTCAATCGTCTTACCTTGCCGCGCCTGACGAGCATGGGCGCCTGTATGTTCGTTCGTCGCAGCGCGTCACAGCAGATCGGCTACTTTGACGTCCACTTCGGACCGGGAGCGCGCTTCCCTTCCTGCGAGGACGGCGACTACACGTACCGCACCCTGATGGCCGGCTTCAGCGTCGTACGCACGCCAGCGATATGCGTCGAGCACCACGGAATCAGGGATTACCCGAGTGGTGCTGCATCCAGGCATATGCACACCTATCGATACGCTACCGGAGCCTGGCACATGAAAGTCCTGCGGCTGGGCGATCCTTTTGCTCTGGCCTGGGTAGTGAAAGAGGTCATCCTATACCTTTCGTTCATTCGACCCCTGAACCTGATAACCAGACGTGGAGCCAACAACCTGTCGCATATTCTGCTGTACACCATCGGCATGCTGGACAGCTTCAGGCTCCGTGTCGACAGGCGAAACAAGCTATATGCTGCTCGGTCGATGATATGGCATGCCGACTAGAAGACCCTATGTCGATGACGGACAGGACTGCGTGCCCGAGGCAATTAGGCGGTACGGCGCCGCGCCCCGCGCTTCGCGTATCAAGTCGAGATGGCCGCATCGTCTGGCTGCGTTGAGATTCAGGAGTTCCCCTATTGCTGTTGAAGGCGTCTGGGTTAGAGTCGCGCGCTGCTATCGGCTACTCGCATACGTCGCAAATATGGAATACTCCCAGCCCCCTACCCTTCCTTGGGGCATCGTCTGTGGCCAACTGCCGAATGCGTACGAGCTGTAGAAGCCTTGATTCGTCCTCACAGTGTCGTATTGCATATCATTGAATCTCGTGCTGCTCGCATTCGTGTTGTAGATGAACCAGTACGCTGTGTTCGGAAGTAGCGTTGCGGTGATTGGCAGGCTATTCCAGCTATTCGCGGCAAGGGTTCCGTTTTGCGTCTGTGCAATCAGGTTCCCGGGAACCCCACCGGCATCCGTATATAGGGCGACTTGAAATAGGTTACGCGGAGGCGTATCGACAGCTCCTACATGTACGCTGATTGATGCCAAGCGCCCGCCATTGCCGCTCATGAACCGTGAGCCAGATGGTGTATTGGCGAGTCCGCTGTCGGTGATGCTGCCAATCGTCGCATAGCCAACCGTTGTCCCATTCCCCGGTGTATTTGTGGGAGTAGGGGCAAATGTCGGCGTACCAGGGGGCTGATGGGCTGGCGATGGCGTTTGGGTTGGTGATGGCACCGGGGTTGGCGTGGAGGTTTGAGTCAGAGTAACGGTACCGCCGTCTGCATAGGTGATGTACATCGAATACTCCCAGCCACCGACGATGCCTCGCGGCAACGTCGGTGGCCAACTGCCAAAGGCGTACGAGCTGTAGAACCCTTGATTCGTCCCCACATTGTCGTACTGCATGTCGTTGAGGTTCGCGCTGCTCGCATTCGTGTTGTAGATGAACCAGTACGCTGTATTTGGCAGCAGGCCTACAGAGAGTGGGATAGTGTTCCACTGATTCGCAGCCAGCGTTCCAGTCTGCGACTGCCCTACCAGGGTGCCCGGACTGCCGTTGTTGTCCGTATAAACGGCAACTTGGTACTTGTTCGCCGGCGCTTGATCGACCGCTCCGACGTGAACACTCATGGAGACAATCTGTCCCCCACTTCCGCTCAGGAAACGAGACCCGGTGGGCGTGTTCGCCAATCCGCTGTCGGTGATGCTCCCGATCTTTGTATAACCGACCGTTCCTCCACCTCCTTGCGGTGGCGTGGGGGGTGGCGATGGCGGCGGGGTGGCGGTGGAGGAGCCGCTCGCGGCGGTCAGGAGGAGGACCCAGTCGGGGTCGCCCGAGGCGTTGGGCCCCGGCGGCGTGAACTGCCGGCTGCCGCTGTTGGCGAAGGGCGAGCCGCCGATGGTGCTATAGTTCCCGGTCGTGGGGTCGAACCACTGCGCCGTCACCGGTCCCGCCAGCTGCCCCAGGTCCATCGTCACCGTCCGCACCGTCGGCAGGTAGGAGAGCACCAGCGTCCCGTCCGCGCTGCGCACCGTCGGCGCGTAGTCGTTCTGCGTGATCGACTGGCCGCCCGTCGCGCTGTACGTCCCGTAGCCTGCCGTCATCACGCTATGCCCCTGGTCGGGCACGAAGGTCCACCACGGCAGCCCCCCGATTAGCCTGCTCATGGTCATGAACTGGCTCGCCCCTACCGTGGCGATGTTGTTTTGCCAGCCCGCGAAGAAGCCCCAGGTGTAGTGGTTGCCGAACATCTGACCGCTAGCCCCGCCCAGCGCGCTCCAGTACTCCTGCTTGCGCAGCGCCAAAGGGGTTGAGGGATCGCGCCCCGTGTTGTTCTCCCCCTCGTAGTCCCCCTCCCCCAGGTAGTAGGGCAGATGATGCGGCGGCGTGCCCACCGTGCGGTTGTACTCCCGGTACATGTAGTCGTACTGCGGCCACTGGTCGTAAACCCAGGACAGGCCCACCAGCGGGATCTGGCTGGGATCGTCGGTCGTGGAGCTGTGGTCGTAGTTCAGCTCCACCGTCTGCAACTGGCCGGGCGCCGCCGCGGCGATGCCCCGCTCCACGGCCTCCACCAACTGGTCGTCGGTTGCCCCCCCGTAGGTCGTCGCGCTGTTCCAGGTCTGGAAATCCACTCCCGAGCCCCACATCACGTTGGCATACCCCCGATAGCGCGTGCCCAGGAACACCCCGTAGTTGTAGCACTTGGCCAGGCCGTTGCTGCGCAAGAGCGGCAGCGAGCCTGAATTGCCGGCTCCCGCGTCAACCGGGATGAGGACGACGGCCATGTGGTGAGCGGTGGCGAGTTGCACGTCGGTGTCCAGGCGGGCGAAGTAGGCCGGGTTGGGGGTCGAGAGGTCTCCCGCGGTGGTGAATGGCACGATGCCGTCGAAGGTGGAGTAATCGGAACGGCCGTTGCCGTAGGTGTTGTCGAAGTCGGTCAGGTAGACGGTGTTGAAGCCCTGGGCCTGGCGCTGGGCCAGGTAGCTGTCGGCGTCAGCGGTGGAGATATTGTAGGGGATGGCCCAGGCCGAGTCGCCCTTGATCAGGTAGGGCACGTTGTTCTGGTCCACCAGGTACCGCCCATCCGCGCTCACCTTGAGTGGGAATGCAGGGGGCTGCGCCTGTGCCTGGAGCACATCAGCATTCGGCCGGGTACGGGAACCAGATACCAGCACCGGCCCATTAGAACTGTCACCAGCCTTGAGGGTTGCGGTAGACAGAACGGGCAGAGGATCCTGGGCTTGGTCCGCTGATCCTCCGACGTCCGCGGGTCTCTGGAAAATGGTCGGACTTAGGGGGATACTCTTCTGATGGCTAAGGAATAGCGGAACGGCGATGCAGATGACCAAGAATATTCGAACTGCGAGGCTGATAGAGAAAGAGAATCGCCGGGCATATGCGGAACTACTTCGACCTACAGTGCTCTGTGCCATACCTACGCGCTCCAAAATACCTTAACATACATGTGCAACGATCGTACCCTTGGGACGCAAGTAGGGATATCGTGCAGGTCTCGTGCCGCCTGTTATGCTCTTGCTCCTCTCGGCTAGAGCGTCTTCACTTCCGGTTCCTCACAGATCATACCAATAGAGAGCCTGTATGCAAGTATTATGCCTACAGACACATCATGTCTGGTCCAGAGTCTTGACCAAGACCCTAATACTACGCGAGCAGGTGCTCGACGCTGTACCTGCTGCCACAACACTTACGTCTATCCCTTGAGGCCCACTCCTACGCCGTACGCTCAGGGACGACGAGCGGCAATTGGCCAGCGTTCAGTACAATAGATCGGAACATGCTCTGTTCACAACAGCCGTCTTGAACGATGCGCATGCGCATTCCGGCGTTGATCTCGCAGATGCCGAGCGAAAGATTGCAGCGAAAGGTCGCCATGAAGCGGATGCTCCTCCTCATCCAGGCGCCACTGGCCGTGATGGTGGCCTATCTGGACATCCTGAGCATCGCCTCCCTGCTGTGGCGCCGCTCGCCAACG
>Ga0070738_10003558_pt1 | contig 20134 bp, 17 predicted proteins | sample Coa_R2_2_FD_66446 | JGI IMG/M metagenome (GOLD analysis project Ga0070738, IMG submission 66446) | Surface soil microbial communities from Centralia Pennsylvania, which are recovering from an underground coalmine fire - Coalmine... | ecosystem: Environmental > Terrestrial > Soil > Unclassified ... | reverse complement strand
CTCGTCGCGGTCGCCGGCGTGAACTCGGTCGTCGCGGTCTACTACTACCTCAAGGTCGCCAAGACCATGTTCTTCGACGGCATGAACGACCCCGACTCGCGCGAGCCGCTCCCCGTCTAGTGGGCGCTCACGCTCGTGGCCGGGCTCCTCGTCCTGCCGGTCCTCGGGCTCGGACTCGCGTTCAACCGGATCCTCGACGTGACGCTCAACCTCGTCCTCCTCCGGAGCTGACCGCCCCACGACACGCGGGGCTCCATTTTCGGGATCCTGGAGGGACGGCGCCCATGCGGCGCCGTCTCATTTCCTGGCGCCAGCGCCCCTTACGACCATCCGGGCCTCCGGATCGACCGTTGCGCAGTGCGGCGTCGATCGGAGAGCCCTGTGAAGAACGAGAAGACCAAGAAGCGCCCCTTCGCCATCGAGTTCCTCGAGCCCCTTCCCGATGGCAAGCAGCTCGAGGTGAACGGCGGCCGCCACAAGAAGCACCATGGCGGCCTCGGCCCCCTCACCGGCATCCTCACCCACCCGACCTCGGCGTCGGGCAGCAACGACTTCGCGCAGTAGGGACTAGACCGCGCCGCGGATCAGCATGTCGCAGAACGGCTCGAGGAGCGGCTGTCCGGCCAGCTCCTCGAGCCAGAGGAACTGACCCTGCTGGTTGTTCTCGAGGAACACGTACTCGCCCGCCGGCGTGAGGATCATGTCCACCGCGCCGAAGACGAGCCCGAGCGCCTCGTCGAGCGCGACGACCCTGCGCGCCACGGCTTCGGGCAGCTCGTGGACGCGGTGGAGCGTTCCCCTCGGGTCGGCCGTGCGGCGGAAGTCGACCCTCGAGCGCTCCTCCTCCTGGGAGTGGATCTCGCAGGCGAAGGCCTTCTTCCCGATCACGGTCACCCTCAGCTCGAACTGCTTCTCGACGAGCTCCTGGAAGATGCAGGGAGCGTGTCGGACCTGATCGAGCTTCTCGATCGCGCGCTCGTCGAGCCTGTTCGTGAAGACGGCCGAGACCGTCTCGCCCTCGCGGCGGAGAGGCGTGCGGAAGGGCTTGTAGATCGCGCCGCCCGGACACGACCGGACGAACTCGCGCGCGGCGTCGGGGTCGTTCGTGGCGAGCGTCCTCGGGATCGCGAGGCCGACGCGCCGGGCGAGCTCGAGCTGGGCGAGCTTCCCGCGCCCGGCGTCCGTCGCGAGAGCCGCGAGCGGCGGGTTCACCCAGAAGCGGTCGTCGAGCGCGCGCGCGAGGCCGAGGAGGAGCGATAGCGACTCGTCGCGGGCGAACTCCTGGTCCTCGGGGTCGAGATCGGCATCGCCTCGCGGGAGCTGGGGGCGCCGGAACCAGATCGAGCGGACCTTCTCGAGGTCGATCGCGCCGACGCGTGCCCGGAGCGGCGACCTCCGATCGACCCAGGCCGAGGCCGTCGCGACGGCCGGGAGGTCGCCCAGATCGAGCACCGCGACCTCGACCCCCTTCTCGCGGAGGCGGCGCTCGACGATCTCGGTGTGGACGTCTCCGGGCCCGGAGATGATGAGGATCATGCGGAGGGCATCCTAGCGCCGCCCCCTCCGCCCTGGACGGGCTCACCGCGTAATATGAAGGGAGGGAGCAGACACATGATGGGTTCGCGCTGCATCGCGGGGTTCGCGCTTCTCCTGTCGCTCGTGGGCGCCGCGGGTTGCAATCACAGCCACGACGGCGGCTTCGGAAACGAGACCCTCTCCTCGACGACGGCCGCGAACAACGCGAGCAACCCGACGCGCGTCACGGACGGGAGCGACTTCCAGATCGCGGTCTTCGTCGACGACAACGGGATCTCCGTCTCGGGTGCGTCGGTCACGTTCAGCGCCACGTCGGGTGTCGTCCTCACGGAGGTCGGGAACCCGCTCAACTTCGGGACCACGATCACGGTCTTCTCGAACGCCGTCGGACAGGCGACGGTCCAGGTCGCTTCCCCCAACAACGCGGCCCAGCCCTTCAGCGTGACGGCGACATCGCCCGCCGCGAACAACAGCCTCGACTTCAGCTTCGAGACGGACTGAGGCATTCCCGCTCGGGATACCACCCGCGCGAAGCGCCGCTAGAATCCGCGGCGGCTTGCGATCCAGCGCGCTCTTCCTGGTCCTCGCGCTCGCGGCGTGCACCGCCCGACGGCCACCGTCCCTCGACTACGCGCCCGCCGGCGAGTCGCGCGAGACCTGGCGCTTCAGCTTCGATCACGAGGCGCGCTATGACGGCCATGACCTCCTCCGCCGGGCGGACGGGAGTATCGAGTGGGTCCAGACGGCGGGCGACTTCCAGACGCGCGCCCGCACGTTCTCTCCGCCGGGCGGCGAGGGCCCTCGCGTCGACCTGGTGACCGTCTGGACCCTCGGCACGCGCTCCTACTACGACGCCCTCGCCCGCGAGCTCGAGGGCGCCGACCTCGTCGTCGCCGCCACGCGCGTGAAGAAGGACGCGTCCCAGATCCCTCTCGGAGAGGGATACGTGACCGGGCTCCACCGCCTCGCGGACCTGTTCCCACCGCTCGTCTCGTTCCTCGACGCCGACGGGATCGCGTGGCGGGGGAGCTTCGCCTCCGTCCCCCTCACGACCGAGGACCTCGCGGTCCTCGAGGGCGAGCGCTCCCTCATGGCCAAGGGAGTCGAGGAGACCCGCGCCAGGGTCGAGCGGATCAAGGACGGCCACGACGCGGACCTGGCGCTCCACGAGCTGATCCTGAACGGCTTCGTCGCCGGCGACGGTCAGTTCTCCGAGAAGGACGTCCGCCTCCGTCCCGGCGAGAGCGTCCCCGACCCTCGCTTCGACGTGACCGAGACGCTCGCGTCGAGGACGGCCGAGGCCGCCCGGGCGACCACCCCCGAGAGCCGACAGGCGGCGATCTTCGACGCGTTCCTGGCCCACCGCCTCCCGGAGCTCTGCCTGGCCATGATCGCGAACGCCCCTCACGCCCGGAAGATCGTCGTCCTGGCGCCCGGACGCACGAGCGAGGGCCTGGGCGCCCGGCTCCGGGCCCGCGGCTGGCGCGTGGTGCGCGAGAGCTGGTGGACCGCGATCCCGCTCCTCTCGGGCCACGCGGGTCATTAGGCTCTGTTTAAGAACAAACAGAGCCTAGCACCGGGATGATGTTCGGGGGGCTGCGCCCCCCGAAATGCCCCCCTTTTGCGGCACTGTCTGGAAACTCGACCTCCGCGAACCGCCTCCGGTCGAGTCTCCAAACAGTGCCTAAGCACCGCTTATCGAAGCGCGCTCTCCTCTTTTCGTGCCGCAGGGCGCGTCCCGCGTAAGGATGGGTGAAAGGAGCTCGCGATGTCCCGTCGCGCCCGTCGCCTCCTCACCCTCGGAACGAGCGGCGCCCTCGCCGCCCTCCTCCTCTCGCTCACCTCGTCGTGCGTGAGCGTCGTGGGCGGCGCCTCGTCGCGCTCCCCGGAGTCGGCCGAGAAGGAGCTCTCGCCCGCGGCCCGCGCCGCGATCGCCGCCGCCTGGAGCGGGATCGACCCCGAGCGACTCCTCGACTACCACTGCCACATGACGGGCCTCGGCACCGAAGGGACGGGCTGCTGGGTGAACCCGACCATGAAGAGCTGGCTCCACCCGTTCCGGCACGGCGAGCTCCTCGTCCTCATGAGCTCGGCCGGCGTCGAGCACGAGGACATGGCCGACCAGGAGTACGTCGAGCGCCTCGTCTCGCTCGTCCGCGCGATCCCGGACCACGGGCGCTGCGCGCTCCTCGCGTTCGACGCCTTCCACGACCCGGACGGGACGCGCCACGTCGAGAAGTCCACGTTCTACGTCCCGAACGAGTGCGTGATCGACCTCGCCCGCCGCTACCCCGACGTCTTCGTACCCGTCTGCTCGATCCACCCCTACCGGAAGGACGCGATCGAGGAGCTCGACCGCTGCGCCGACGCCGGGTGCCGCATGGTCAAGTGGCTCCCGAACGCCATGGGCATGGACGCGCTCGACCCTCGCTGCGGCCCGTTCTTCGACGAGATGCGTCGCCGGAACATGGTCCTCCTCTGCCACGTGGGCGAGGAGAAGGCCGTCGTCGCCGACCTCCAGGAGCTCGGGAACCCGCTCCGCCTCCGCGGCCCGCTCGATCACGGCGTGCGCGTGATCGCCGCGCACTGCGCGGGCCTGGGCGAGGACGAGGACCTCGACGCCCCCGATCACAGGACGGTCCCGAGCTTCCAGCTCTTCTTGCGCCTCATGGACGACCCGCGCTACGTGGGCCTCCTCTACGGCGAGATCTCGGCGACGACCCTCGCGAACCGGGTCGGCACGGGCGTCCTCGAGACGCTCCTCGCCCGCAAGGACCTCCACGAGCGCCTCGTGAACGGCACGGACTACCCGCTGCCCGCCGCGAACGTCCTCCTCAGGACCGGCAAGCTCGTGGACCGGGGGCTCATCACGAAGGAAGACCAGGCGGTCTTGAAGGAGATCTACGACTTCAACCCGCTCCTCTTCGACCTCCTGGTGAAGCGCCTGATCCGGAAGGACGGGGTCTCCTTCCCGGCGTCGGTCTTCATGGACCGGCTCGGGATCGGCACCTGATCACCGCCCGAGCGGGACCTGGCGCGTCCCGAGGACGTGGATCTTCCCGTCGCCGAAGATGTGGTCGAGGAGTCCGCCCGACTCGCAGTCGTAGATCGTCGCCCGCCTCGCCGTCGTGACCCTCGCCTGGGTCACGTTGGGAACGGGGTCGAGCTTGAGCTCGACGGTCCGCGTGTCGGTCGCCCCGACCTTGCCCGAGACGAGGACGTAGAAGCCGGCGGGCGACCCCACGTCGAGCCCGCCCGAGCCGACGCCGGTCACGGTGAGCGAGACGGACCCGTCCTTCCCGGGTCCCGCGTAGACGAACTTCGTCTGGCCGCGAACGCCCGAGTCGACGTCGATGAGCGTCTGCGTGATCCAGTCGTCGAGGGGCATGAAGGCGCTCCGGGCGGCACACCCACCGAGCGCGATGAACACGGCGGCGAGAAGGACCGGAGCCCTCAAGGAGTCTGCTCCCACGATCGCGGACAAGGAGCAGAATGACACCATGGCGAGAGGAACCCAGGACGGGCGAGAAATGGCCGCCGGCTCAGGGGTTCGGGCGGGGATCTCCGGCGAGGAGACCCTTCGCGTAGGGCGCGAGCGCCTTCCTCTCCTGGAGCACCGCGTCACGCGCGCTCTCGAGGGCGCCCCGGAGCTCCTCGGTGCCGCCGTGGAGGACGACGAAGGGAGCCGCGCCGTCCGACGACTTCACGATCATCGCGACGAGAGCATGGCGGCGGACGAGAGAGTGCCCGATCTCGTCGAGCGAGAAGTCGGCCGGCGTGGGCGCGACGGGCGTCCCCTCGGGCTTCCCGATCTTCTCGCGGAGGGCGCTCGCGAGCTTCTCGCTCTGGTACGCCCCGAAGCGGATGCGCCGGCCGTCGTGGAGGATCAAGACGACGAGCGGGGAGCCGTAGCGCCACCAGGCTCCGAGGCCTCCCGAAGGCTCGGTCTCGATCGCCGCGATCGCGCTCGCCGAGAGCTCGAGGACCATCTCGGACCTCGGATCGGTGATCGGGATCGCCGCCCCCTGGTGCCAGAGGAAACGGACCACGCCCCGCGTGAGGTGGACACTCCCGTCGTGACGCCGCCCGGCGTCCAGGAGCCAGGCCGTCCAGCAGACCCGCGCCTGGCTCACCGTCGAGGTGCTCGCGAGGTTGCCGAGGAGCACGTCTCTCCGCCGCCGGAGGTTCGCCTGGCCCACGGGGACGAGGAAGCAGACGAGGAGCGTGATGCCCGCGAGGACGCTGCCGAGGAAGACGAACGGGCCTCCCTCCGAGTGGTTCGAGTAGAGGAGCCCCGCGAGCGCTCCGAGCACGCCGAGGATCGGGGTCACGATGACGAAGGGACGGACGAGCGCCCCGAGGGCGTGACTCCAGTAGCTCGGGCCGTCGCTGATCTGGACGAAGTCGTCCGCGGGCGTGGTCACTTCTCGCGCGCCTCGATCTTCTTCACCTCGGCGCGCGCGAGGAACCAGAGCGTCGCCCCGAGCGCGAAGAGCCCGATGCACGAGGAGTAGATCGCCGGGCTCCGCGCGAAGGGCGCCATGCTCGCGCCGGTGCTCGCGTTCTCCGTCACGGCCCCGAGGACGATCGCCGTCACGAAGTGGACGATCACGGCCGACCCGGCGATGAGGAGGAAGTGCGAGATGACGTGCTCGACCGAGAGCCGCCTCTCGTGCTCGTACTTGTTGTGGCGCCGCTCGAGGAAGACCCCGAGGGCGACGAGCCCCGCCGCGACGGCGAGGGCGGGCCAGAGGACGGAGAAGCAGTCCTGGGCGGCGTCCCGGCCCTCCTCCCAGAGCGACCTGACGGTCCGCTCGCCGAGGACGGTCGCGCGGATCCCCTTCATGGCGCGCCACTCGAGGATGATCGTCGCGAGCGCCGTCAGGAGGCCTGGAGCGGCGATCCCCCATCCGATCTCGCGGACCGCGTGGGCCCTCGAGGGTGCGCGGAAGAGGAGGAACAGGACCGCGCCCACGAGGATCAACCCGGCGGCGCGGAGCGACCAGGCCTTGAGGGGCTCGTGCCACTCCTCGGGGAACGGCGTGAGGAGCGACTTCTTGAAGTCGTCGGTCGCCTTCCAGAACTCGTGGTAACCCTCGGCGAGCGACTTGCTTCCAGCCTGCTTGAGCGAGACGACCGTCGCCTTCTCGATGACCTCGTCGTCCTGGGCGTAGCCGATCCCCAGGGAGAAGAAGAAGATGACGAGCGCCGTCGCGATGGCCTGCCCGGCGAGCCAGTCCTGGAACCAGCTCGCTCCGTGCCTCACGACCTTGTGAACGGCCGACGTCTTCTCGTCCTGGCGACCCATTAGAATGACTGTGGCAGAAGCCTTGCTCACGATCCACGGGGGAACGGTCGTCACCATGAACGCCCGGCGCGAGGTCCTCGCGCCCGCGAGCGTCCTCGTCGGCGATGACGGCGCGATCTCCGAGATCGGCGCCAAGGTAGCCACGAAGGGGCGCGTGATCGACGCCCGGGGAAAGATCGTCCTTCCCGGGTTCGTCCAGACGCACGTCCACCTCTGCCAGACTCTCTACCGGAACCGCGCCGACGACCTCGCGCTCCTCGACTGGTTGAAGACGCGGATCTGGCCCTACGAGGCGGCCCTCGACGAGAAGGCGCTCCGGGCGAGCGCGCGGCTCGGGATCGCCGAGCTCCTCCGCAACGGGACGACGACGCTCCTCGACATGGGGACGGTCCGCCACTACGACCAGGTGTTCGAGGCGGCGAAGGAGGCCGGGATCCGCCTCGTCGGCGGCAAGTGCCTCATGGACGCGGGAGAAGGCGTCCCCCGCGGCCTCCTCGAGGGGACGCGCGAGGGGCTCGACGAGAGCCTCGCCCTCGCCAGGCGCTGGGACAGGAAGACGAGCCTTCTTCGCTACGCCCTCACGCCGCGCTTCGTCCTCACCTCGAGCGAGGAGTCGCTCCGCGAGGTCGCCCACCTCTCGGCCCGGGACGGCTTCACGATCCACACCCACGCCTCGGAGCAGGAGCCCGAGTGCGCCCTCGTGAGAGCGCAGCGCGGCGACGACAACATCGCCTACTTCGACCGGGTGGGAATCTCGGGACCGCGCGCCGTCCTCGCCCACTGCGTGCACGCGACGCCCCGCGAGCTCGCCTTGCTCGCCGAGAAGAAGACCTGCGTCGCCCACTGCCCGAGCTCGAACTTGAAGCTCGGTTCGGGGATCGCTCCGATCCCCGACATGCTCGCCAGGGGGGTCCACGTGTCGCTCGGCGCCGACGGCGCGCCCTGCAACAACCTCCTCGACCCCTGGGAGGAGATGCGGCTCGCCGCGCTCATCCAGAAGCCGCGCCACGGTCCGCGCTCCATGCCCGCCGAGAGCGTCCTCGCCCTCGCGACGATCGAGGGGGCGCGCGCTCTCGGCCTCGACGCCCTCGTCGGCTCGATCGAGGTCGGCAAGAGAGCCGACCTCGTCGTCATGGACCCGGCGCGCCTCCACGCGACCCCGGCGGGGGACCTCTACGGCATGCTCGTCTACTCGACCCGCGCCGATCAGGTCCAGACGGTGCTCGTGGACGGCGAGGTCCTCGTCGAGCGCGGCAAGCTCGTCCGCTGGGATCCCGACCAGGTCCGTGAGGAGGCCGAGGAGGCCCTGGCCCGCATCCTCCGAGTCCTCTGAGGCACGGATCGGGAAATTCTCCCCAGGTCCGTTCGTTGCTCACTCGTGTTGGGGGTCTTCATGTTCGAGTCCGCCGAGATCGGTCACAGCGTCGCCGACGAGGTCTACAAAGAGAATGTTCCGACACTTCGCGAGGCGCTCCTCGCGGCGCAGTTCGACTTCACGACCGCGAAGAAGTTCCCGGTGATCGTGATCGTCGGCGGCGTGGACGGCGCGGGAAAGGGCGAGACCGTCAACCTCCTGAGCGAGTGGATGGACGCCCGTCACATCCAGACGCGCGCCCTGGGCGAGCCCACGACCGAGGAGCTCGACCGCCCGACCATGTGGCGGTTCTGGCGCCAGCTCCCGCCCAAAGGAAAGATCGGCGTCTTCTTCGGCGCCTGGCACACCCAGCCGATCCTCCGCCGCGCCTACGGCGAGATCGGCAACGCCGAGCTCGACCATGCCTGCGACGAGATCGTCCGCTTCGAGCGCATGCTCGCCGCCGAGGGCGCCCTCATCCTCAAGTTCTGGTTCCACCTCTCGAAGAAGCGGCAGAAGAAGCGCCTGAAGTCGCTCGCCAAGGACAAGAAGACGCGCTGGCGCGTGACGAAGACCGACTGGAAGCACTTCGAGCTCTACGACACGTTCCGCGAGGTCTCCGAGCGCGCCCTCCGTCGGACGAGCACGGCCGAGGCGCCCTGGGTCGTCGTCGAGGGGACCGACCCCAACTACCGCTACCTGACGGTCGGGCAGGCGATCCTCGACGCCCTCAAGAGGCGGCTCGCCACTCTCGACGCTCCCAAGGTCACGCCGCCCGTGATCGCCGCCGAGCCGGTCGCCGCGCCCGCCGTGGATGGAAACCACCTCCTCCGGAGCCTCGACCTCAACAAGAGCCTCTCGCCCGAGGAGTACGACGAGCGCCTCACCGCGGCCGAGCGCAAGCTGAGCCTGCTCTCACGGCACAAGCGCTTCCGAAAGCACTCGGTGATCGCGGCCTTCGAGGGCTCGGACGCCGCCGGCAAGGGCGGGGCGATCCGCCGCCTCGCCGCGACTCTCGACGCGCGCCAGTACTCGATCGTCCCGATCGCGGCCCCGACCGAGGAGGAGCGCGCCCAGCCCTACCTCTGGCGGTTCTGGAGGCACATACCCGGCAAGGGCCGCTTCACGATCTACGACCGCTCCTGGTACGGCCGCGTCCTCGTCGAGCGCGTCGAGGGGTTCTGCGGCGAGGCCGACTGGCGCCGCGCCTACGAGGAGATCAACGACTTCGAGGAGCAGCTCGTCAGGAACGGCGCCGTCGTCTCCAAGTTCTGGCTCCAGATCGACAAGGAGACCCAGCTCGCGCGGTTCCAGGAGCGCGAGCAGACGGGCTTCAAGCACTACAAGATCACGGCCGAGGACTGGCGCAACCGCGACAAGTGGGACGCCTACGAGGTCGCGGTCGGCGAGATGGTCGATCGCACGAGCACCGAGATCGCGCCCTGGACGCTCGTCGAGGCGAACGACAAGCACTACGCGCGCGTCAAGGTCCTCGAGACCCTCGCCGATCGCCTCGAAGCCGCGCTCGACCGCTGAGTACTTGGCTCCGCGGCCGGGCATAGAGTACAACCACGGGCCCCGGAGGAGCCCGTGATCCGCCGCTCGCTCGCCTCGCTCGTCCTCGCGCTCTCGGCCCTGGCCGCGGTCGGCGCCCGCGCCGACGACCAGGAGAAGCGCCTCACGATCCTCTACACGACGGACATCCACGCCCACTACCTCCCGCACAACAAGGCGGGCGGCATGGCGGCCCTCGAGGCCAAGGTCAAGCAGATCCGCGCCGAGGCGAAGGACCCGGTCTTCCTCTTCGACTCGGGCGACATGCTCTCGGGCCACCCCGCGAGCGAGCTCGACTACCAGGGGATCAAGGGCGGGGCGCTCTTCGCCATGATGAACGTCGTGGGCTACGACGCCTGGTGCATAGGCAACCACGACTTCGACAACGGCCGCGCCAACCTCTCCAAGGTCGTCTCGTTCCTCAAGTTCCCCTCGGTCTCGGCGAACCTCCACGCCGACGGCGACCCGCCGCTCGGGCAGAAGCGCTGGACGATCATCGAGAAGGGCGGGATCAAGGTCGGCGTCTTCGGCCTCATCCTCGAGAGCCTCGACAAGGTCGTGAAGCCCGACAAGATGGTCGGGGTCCACGTCTCGAGCACGACCGAGGCGGCCAAGGAGGCGGTCGCCGAGCTCACCTCGAAGTGCGACCTGATCGTCTGCCTCTCCCACTGCGGCTCGGACGAGGACGTGAAGCTCGCCGACCGCGTGAAGGGGATCAACGTGATCCTCTCCGGCCACAACCACCGCCCGCTCCTGCCCGCGTTCCACGCCAACAAGACGCTCGTGACGGAGGGCCACATCTGGTCGGAGCAGCTCGGCCGCCTCGACTTGAAGCTCAAGAACGGGCACACCCACTTCGACAGCGAGATGCTCAAGCTCCCGGACGTGGCGCCGGAGGGCGAGATGAAGAAGATCGTGGAGGACGTCGATGCCGCCGTCGGCCCCCGCGTGAAGGAGGTCCTCGGCACGCTCGACACCCCGTGGAAGCGCGAGAACAAGGCCGAGAGCAACATCGGGAACTTCTTCAGCGACGGCCTCCGCGAGTTCGCCAAGGCCGACTGCGCCTTCCTGAACTCGGGCGGGATCCGCTCGAACCACGAGGCGGGCTCTCTCACGTATCTCGACGTCTACGAGATCTTCCCGTTCCCGAACACGGTCGTCACCTTCGAGCTCTCGGGGGAGGATCTCAAGACCCTCTGCCACAAGAACGCGAACGCCCAGCTCGGCGACCAGTACGGGATCCTCCAGGTCTCGGGTGTCCGCTACGAGTTCAAGGGCCACGGGAAGAACGCCGAGATCACCAAGGTGACCGTGAACGGCGAGCCCCTCGACCCCAAGAAGACCTACAAGTGCGCCTCGAACGACTTCGTCGTCGACCAGCACGACAAGTACTTCGGCCAGGTCACGCTCCTGAACACGACGGCGACCGAGTCCCTCCTCTGCGACGTGGCCGAGGAGTACGTGCGCGCCCAGGCCAAGAAGGGCCCGATCAAGTCGGTCCTCGAGGACCGCATGAAGCGGACCGACTGACCCCTCAGGGAGACGGGACGGCGCCGAGCATCCCCGGAGTCGACGACGCGGGGGGCACCGTGAGCACTCCGTTCGAGACGTCGCTCGCGGGAACGAGCCCCGTCGTGTAGGGCTCGGCGATGATCGACCCGAGCGCGAAGTCGTGGATCGTCATGGGCCCTGCGAGGCCGTAGGAAGCCGGCACCGAGGCCGTGATCATGCCGCTCGTGACGCCGCCGATCGTGTCGGCGGGGATCTGCGTGCCGGCGGCCGCGGCGGCGCCTATGTCGCGGGACACCTGGTTCACCGTCGGCCCTACGAAGTGCGTCCGCACGTAGGGGCTGAACACGGCGAACAGAGAGCCCCAGCCGAGGGCCGACGACAGAACCGTGTGCTTCCAGTTCGGGAACGGGTTGAAGGCGCCGCCCGAGATCTTGGAAATGACCCAGAAGCCGCCGTAAGCCACGAAGCCCAGGCCAGCTCCGAGGGCCATACCGATGCCGCCCAGGACGTCGACAAAGCCATGGAAGAGGTTACGGAAGAATGACATGGGATCTCTCGCACTCGCTTCGAGAGACCCTGAGCAAAGCCATGCCCTTTGGCGATCGTTGGAAGTGGCCGCGCGACCTGGCCACTCCATGTCCATGCGCGGGCTAAGTGCCCCTCGGCCATGAAACGATCGCCAGCTTCTGAAGGAACAGCCCGACGGACAACGCGGCCTCCGCGACTCCTCTGCCCTTTGCGTTGTCCGTCGTCGTCTTCCTAGATGTCGAGGTTCGTCACTTCGAGGGCATGGCGCTCGATGAAGTCGCGCCTCGGCTCGACGTTCGTCCCCATGAGGATCGCGAAGATCCGCTGCGCCTCGCCCTGGTCGTCGAGCTGGACCTTGAGGAGCGTGCGCGTCTTGGGATCCATGGTCGTCTTCGCGAGCTCGTCCGCGTTCATTTCGCCCAGACCCTTGAACCGCTGGATCTTGAGCCCGTTCTGGCCGAGCTTGCGGAGGCGCTCGGGAAGCTCGCCGAGCGACTCGAGGAAGATCTGGGTCTGACCCTGCTCGAGGCGGAAAGGCGTGAGCCGCGCGTCGGTCTCGCCATCGGACTGGCCGAGCTTGGGCTTGAAGAGGTCGGCGATCGCGAAGCCGAGCGCGTCGAGCTCCTTGGAGGCGTCCTCGATCGCCTGCTTGTTCTTGAAGCGGGTGATCCAGAGGTCGGCCTGCTCGCGGTCCTGGAGCTTGTCCTCGTCGGTCCAGACCTTGAGGTCGGGCTTCTTCTTCATGACGTCGTCGAGGAACGCCTTCTCCTCGTCGGCCGTGTAGCAAGCTCGCGTCGTCTTGCTGCGCGGATCGACGACCTTCGCCCAGGGGAACTCGCCCTTGGCGTTCCTCTGGGCAACGAAGCCCTCGAACGACTTGACGCCCTTCTTCACGAGCTCGCGCCCGTGCTTCTCGAGGTCCTGGATGATCTCGACGAGCCGCTTCAAGCGGGCGCCCTCGATCGTCTGCTTGCCGCTCGTCCGCGAGACGCGCGCGTCCTTGAGACCGAGCTCGAGCGTCTCCTTCTTGAAGACGTCGTCGTTGAGAATGTACCGCTCCTGCTTGCCCTTGGTGATCTTGTAGAGGGGCGGCTGGGCAATGTAGACGCGGCCATCGAGGATCAGCTGCGCCATCTGACGGAAGAAGAAGGTCAGGATGAGCGTGCGGATGTGGGAGCCGTCCACGTCAGCGTCGCACATGATGATGATGCGACCGTAGCGGCACTTGGACGCGTCGAACTCGTCCAGGATGCCCGTGCCCATCGCCTGGATGATGACCTTGATTTCATTGTGGGTCAGCATCTTGTCGTGGGTGGTCTTCCAGACGTTCAGGATCTTGCCGCGGAGCGGGAGGATCGCCTGGTAGTAGGGATCCCGCCCCTGGACCGCGGTCCCGCCTGCCGAGTCACCCTCGACCAGGAAGAGCTCGGACTCGGGGTCGCCCGCCTTCGCTTCGCAGTCCTTGAGCTTCTTCAGGAGCTCGCCGCCGCGGCGGATCATGTCCTTGCCGGCCGCGACCGCGTCCTTGGCAGCCTTGGCCGCGTCCTCCATCTTCTTCGCGAGGACGGCCTTCTTGACGATCGCGGTCGTGTCGGCCGGGTTCTCCTCGACGTAGACCTTGAGCGCCTGGCCGGCGATGGACTGGACGATGCCGGCTATGTCGGAGTTGCCGAGCTTCGTCTTGGTCTGACCCTCGAACTGAGGCTCCGGAACCTTGACCGAGATGACGGCGATCAGACCCTGGCGATAGTGATCGCCCGAGGGCTTGCCGCCCTTCTCGTTCTTGATGAGGTTCTCGTGCTCTTCGATGTACTTGTTGAAGACCTGGGTGATCGCGGTCCTGAGGCCGGTGAGGTGGGTGCCACCCTCGGTCGTGTTGATGTTGTTCGCGTAGGAGAGGATCGTCTCGGAGTAGGTATCGACCCAGGTGAGCGCGATATCGACCTGGACCTCGCCCTTGGACTCTTCGCTCTTCTCGGTCCCCGTGATGAAGACCGGCTTCTTCAAGAGGGAGTCCTCGGTCGACTGGAGCTCCTTCACGTAGTCGACGAGACCGCCGTCGAACTTGAAGTCCTCCTGCTTGCCGTCGCCTCGCTCATCCTTGATCGAGATGAGGAGACCCTTGTTCAGGTAGGCGAGGTCCTTCAAGCGCTTGGCGACCGTCTCGAACTTGAACTCGGTCGTCTGCTTGAAGATCTCGGGGTCCGGCTTGAACGTGACCTTGGTGCCACGACGCTTGGTCGTGCCCGTGACCTCGAGGGGCTTGACCGGGACGCCCTTCTCGTAGCGCTGGTGATGAATCTTCTCTCCGCGATAGACCTCGACGTCGAGGAACGAGGAGAGCGCGTTCACGCAGGCGGCACCAACACCGTGCAAGCCACCCGAGACCTTGTAGGTGCCCTTGTCGAACTTGCCGCCCGCGCCGAGCTTGGTGAGGCAGAGCTCGACTCCCGAGAGACCGTGCTCGCGGTGGATCTCGACCGGGATACCGCGGCCGTTGTCGAGGATCGAGATCGATCCGTCGGTGTTGATCGTGACGTGGATCTCGGTGCAGTGGCCGGCGAGGGCCTCGTCGACCGAGTTGTCCACGATCTCGTTCACGAGGTGGTGGAAGCCGCGTTCATGAGTGTCGCCGATGTACATGGCGGGGCGGAGGCGGACATGTTCCATGTCCTTCGCCCACTTGATCTTGTCGACCGTGTAGCTCCCGCTGCTCGTAGACGCGGTCATCACTGCTCCCTGCTGCACCAACGGCTAGAACCTCCCCCGCCCGCGGACGAGCGCGATCGGAGGAGCTTAAACTCGGCTACCGACAACCAGGACCATCGCCTTCACGATGGTTTTCCTTCCCGGCGCTTCGCCCCGGGACGGAACTTCACGTCGGAAATGCTGGGCTCGACCTGACGTAACGCCTGGAGGAGCTCGCTCTTCCTGTAAACGGAGAGCTCCTGGAGGAGCGCGGCCGAGCTGACCTCGACCTGGAGGACGCCCTTCTTGAAGCTCGTGACCCGGGTCTGGTCGCAGAACTCCTGGCCCGCCGCCTCGCGCCACGCGGCGACGGCTCTCCTCGTGGACGGATCGCCTCCGATGCCGTGTTGCTTGAGCATCTTGGAGACGAGATCCCGGATCGAGCTCGTCGGCGCGGGACGCTCGGGCGACTCACCCGTGAAGCGACCGTCTACGTCCCGAATCACAGGCGCATTTTACCACGCGAGCACACTTTCCACGGCAGATTTCCGTGGCCGCGCGCTCGCGTAAGTCCTGTTCTCAACCGAGGTTGATCGGCATGATGACGTAGAGGAAGCCGGGCACTTCGGCCACCCCGGCGTCGGTCGTCGCGAGCTCCTTCACGAGCGCCGCGCTCTGGGCATCACGCAGCTCGAACCGCACCGTTTTGCCCTCGATCACCTTGAGAGCATCCTGGAGGAACTGGGGGTTGAACCCGACCTCGAGCTTCTCGAAGGGGTATTCGATCGCGAAGTGAACGCGTGACTCGCCCACCTCGGGCACGCGCGCGGTGAGCTCGAGCCCCTCGCGCGAGAAGACGAACCGGACCGCCTGGCTCTCACGCGTCGTGAGGATCGAGGCGCGCCGAAGGGCGGACTGGAACGCTTCGCGATCGACGTCGAGCTTCTTCTCGAGGGCCTTGGGGAGGACATCCTCGTAAGGCGGGAAGTGCCCCTCGACGAGACGCGCCGAGAGGACGGCTCGAGTTGTCTTGAGGTAGATCTGGGACTCCTCGATCTTGAGAGAGACGCTCTCCTCACCCGCGGACAACATGTTCTTGAGGAGCGTGAGACCCTTGGTCGGAACCACCGCGAACACGGGCTTCTCGACCGCCTGGTCGAGCGCACGCTCGGCGAGCGCGAGGCGCTTACCGTCGGTGGCGACGAGGCGAAGGCGCTTGTCCTTGAGATCGAGAAGGATACCGTTCATGGCGTAACGGGTCTTCTCGACGGCCGCGGAGAAGTGCGTCCGCGAGACCATCTGCACGAGCTCTTGAGCCTTGAGGGTGAGCGATCCGACGACCTCGGTCCGAGGAACCTCGGGATAGTCATGAGGATCGTCTCCGAGGACGTGATAACGAGCGTCCGGAGTCTTGAGCACGCAACCGGAACGCTCGTCCGCTTCGAGCTCGACTCTTTCACCTTGAAACTCGCGAAGGATCGAAAGCGCTCGCACGGCGTTCACGAGAACGGTTCCCTCGCGCTGGATCTCGACGCGTTCGACCCGAAGCTTGAGCGAGATCTCGAGATCGGTACCGAAGACCTCGAGCGCTCCTTCGTTGGTGCGAAGAAGGAGGTTCGAGAGAAAGGGCTTGGGACCTTTGGCAGGTACGATCGATGCGCACGTGGAGACGGCGTCCAGGAGCTCGCGAACGTCGCAGACGATCTTGAACGCGTTGGTGGTGGTCACTGCTTCGACCATGATGAGGTCCTCGCTCTCAGTGCGCGAATGATAATGATCGACTCCGACAACGATCGTCGTGAGTCGTTCTCTTGAAGAAGAGATTTTCTCGTCTTCTTCTTCTTAGGGAACCATCGTTCTGTTGAGAACTCGTCCCTCATTGCCTGGACCTCGCGAACCGTCTCGTTTTCGTGGCGAACGCGTCCGGATCGCGGGCGTGGAGACCATCGGAAAACGACACGGACAAGTCTCCTCGTTCTTCCCCAAACTCGACGCGCGCGCAGGGGTTCCCCACAGAAGGCCGGAGTTCTCCCCGCCTCGTGAAACGATGGCGATGGGCTGTCCCCCGGAAATGAAAACTCGTCTCAGGCGAAGTGGACTTTCTCTCCACGTGGTACACACGTGGAAGTGAAGTGAGATGGTGTTCGGTGCCCGCGAGGGGGCCGGACCCGGGATGGTCGGGGAGTCGTTCAGCGTCGTCGGATCCGCCCATGGCGGACCCTGTCAACGAGGGCCGCGCCGACCGCGCGCTTCGCGCTGGATCTCTTCGATGAGCGCGCGCGTCTCGGGGTTCCGCTCGGCTTCGCCACCGATCTTCTCGATCGCGTAGAGGACCGTCGTGTGGTCCTTGCCGCCGAAGTGGGAGCCGATCTCGGCCAGGGTGTGCTCGGTCACGTTGCGGGCGACGAACATGGCTATGTGCCGCGCGAAGGCGACCTTCTTCGTTCGCCGCTTGGACTGGATGTCCGTGAGCTTGACCCGGAGCTTGCCGCAGACCACGTCCGCGATCTCGTGGAGGGGAACGGCCCCGCCGTCGTCGCCCAGGAGGTCGCGGAGCACCTGCGAGGCGAACTCGCGGTCGATCCGGGTGTTGGTGAGCGAGGCGGTCCCGATGAGGCGATTGAGGGCGCCCTCGATCTCACGGATGTTGGAGTCGATCCTCTGCGCGAGAAGCTGGACCACATCGTCCGAGAGGTCGCAGCCGCGCGAGAGGGCCTTCTTCTTGATGATCGCGGCGCGCGTCTCGAACGGAGGCGGCTCGATCTTGGCCACCAGACCCGAGTTGAAGCGCGAGACGAGCCGCTCCTCGAGCGTGGGGATCTCGGACGGGTGGCTGTCGCTCGAGAGGATGATCTGCTTCTGCGCGTTGTAGAGCGCGTTGAAGGTGTGGAAGAACTCTTCCTGGATCTGGCGCTTGTCCGCGAGGAAGTGGATGTCGTCGATGACGAGCACATCCATCGAGCGGTGCTTGCTGCGGAAGGTCTCGAGGGCGTGGTTCGAGAGCGCCGTCACGAAGCGGTTCACGAACTCTTCGCACGAGAGGTAGAGGATACGAGGGTGCGGTTCGCGCGCGACGAGCTCGTGGCAGATCGCCTGGAGGAGGTGGGTCTTGCCGAGTCCGACGTTCGAGTGGATGAACAGCGGGTTGTAGTCGCGCCCGGGGTTCTTGACGACGGCGAGCGCCGCGGCGTGCGCGAAACGGTTCGAGGGACCGACGACGTAGTTCTCGAACGCGTATTCGTCCTTGAGCTGGACGATCGAGTCGGGCTCGAGCCGACCGCGAGGACGTGGCGTGGTGGTCCCCGTGGGAGTGCGGGACCCATCGGAAGCAAGGCTCGTCGTCGTCGTCACGGTGCCGGCCGCTGAGGGGGCGCTCGCCACGGAAGCCGTGCCGGAATCAGGGCTTGCCTGGGGGCGTGGCTTGACCACGAGCGCAGCCTTGAGGGGCCGTCCGAACGCTTCGGACGCAGCTTTCTCGAGGAGCGGGAGCAGCTCGCCTTCCTCGATCCACTGCTTCACGAACTGGTTCAAAGTACCGATGCGGATGGCAGTTTCATCGAGCGAGATGAGCTCGAGCTTCTGGAACCACGTCTCGAAAACCGGACCCTTGGTCCGTTGCTTGATGAGCTCGAGACAGTGAGTGAACCTGGTGTGATCGGGCGACGCCGGCGCGACCTGCTCTTGTGATTCCATGCCCGATGCCCTCGGAAAAACACCGGCTTGAACCAGGTCGTTCTCTGGCGCGAAAGAGGCAATACGTGTCGAAAAACGTGAGCGGTCGCTAGAAAGGCACGGAGTTAATATGCGGCGATATCCGTCCGACCGCGATGTGCATCGGTAGTTCGCGTAAGTTAACGAGCCGTGAGTCACGGGTCAAGACAAAATCAGCCGCCGCGCAAGTGGAAGAGTGCGCGGAGGTAGTGACGGCTCCTCCACCAGCGCGCGATGGTCGCGCGGCGCGATTTGATCGAGACCATCGCCGCGTTGACACGCCCCGTGCCCACGGATACCATCGCACGAGATCGAGCGCTCCCCGAAGCGCTTGCCGCTGTGGAGATTAGGAGGCGGCAATGGTGCGCGTCGAGCTGGCCCGGATCCTCGTGAACGAGAAGGTGCTCGACGAGCAGCAGGTCACGCTGCGCGAGGCGGACGGGACGCGCGAGCTCTCTATCCGCGTCGGCTCTTACGAGATCGCCGTGATCGACTGGATCGTGAAGGAGCGCCCGAGCGAGCGGCCCTACACGCACGACCTCCTCCTCGCGATCGTCGAAAGTCTCGAAGGAAAGGTCGTGCGGGCCGTGATCGACGACCTCCGCGACGACGTCTACTACGCCAAGGTGATCGTCAAGCGGGGCAAGGAGGAGGTCGCCGTCGACGCGCGTCCCTCCGATGCGATCGTGCTCGCCCTCAAGGCCGACGCGCCGATGTACGTCGCGGACAAAGTGATGAAAGCCGTCTCGCAGGGCTGATCAGTTGGCGGAAGCGCGAGCGGTGGCGAGGATGTTGGCGAAGCGCTCGTGCCAGGTCTTTCCGAGGATCTCGCGGTAGAGGGCGCGGGCGCGGGTCTCCTCTCCATTGAGCGAGCGCTCTCGGGCTTCCTCGAGGAGAGGCGTCGGGTCCTGCGGCTCGAGGAGAGCGGCCTCGTGGTGGAACGAGGCGGCGAGTCCGTGCTCGCCGATCCCGGCGTAAACGCTCGCCGCGAGGGTCCAGCGAGCGCCATCGCCCGGGGCGAGCGCGATCGGCGTCGTCGCGGAGTCGAGGGCAAGCGCCTTCTCGTGGCAGGCAACGAGAGCCCGGGCGCACGGAGCGTAGTAACCATCGAAGACAGGATCGACGCGACGCGCCCGCTCGAGCGTGTCGAGGATCCGCGCGACGAGCGAAGGGTCGCTCGGACCGAGCGATGCGTTCGCGATCTGCGAGTAGAGCGAGAACATCATCTGGACGCGCGCGCGGCGGAACGAGAGGTCCACGGCGCGCGACTCGCAACCAAGCGCGTGCTCGAAGTCCTGGAGCGCGACGGCGGTACGTCCCTGTTCGAGGGCGAATCCCCCCGCCGCATCGTGGAGCGCTCCGATCCCCGCGAGCGAGGGGTGGGAGAGGAGTGTCCGCGTCATCGTCTCCGTGGCGAGCCGAGGGACGAGCGCGGTCTCGATCGCCTCGCGGAGGCGTGGCCCGATCGGCTCCTGGAGGAGGGCGACGGCCTTCTCCGCCTGCGGCGAGCGCGGCGCCGAGCAAGCGATCGCGACCAGCAGGAACGGCTTGTTCGCTGCCCAGCGGACGGCCTTCTCGAGGAGCTGCTCGTCGAGCGAAGAGATCCCTTCGGGCGGGAGCGGGAAGAAACCGTTCTTCATCGCGAGCTCGTAGGCCACTTCCTCTTGGCGAGAAGCGTCCGGATAACGGATGAGCTGGCGGAACAACGCCGCAAGCTCGAAGTGCGCCTCGGCGGCGAGGGGGCTCGTGGCCGGGACCGCCTCGTAGAGGCGGAGGAGCGTGAGCTTGTCCTCCGTGCTGTAGAAGGGAAGCGCCGCGCCGTGACGGGCGAGAGCGAGGACGAGGAGAGCACACGGGTTCTCCCTCGCGAACCCGAGCGCGCGCTCGGCGGCGAAGTGCCGGTCGCTCGGAGTCTTGGAGACGGCTTCCTGGATAGCGGTGAC
>Ga0070738_10003554_pt1 | contig 20155 bp, 18 predicted proteins | sample Coa_R2_2_FD_66446 | JGI IMG/M metagenome (GOLD analysis project Ga0070738, IMG submission 66446) | Surface soil microbial communities from Centralia Pennsylvania, which are recovering from an underground coalmine fire - Coalmine... | ecosystem: Environmental > Terrestrial > Soil > Unclassified ... | reverse complement strand
TGGAGCGTGATCAGGATCTCTTGCAGCTTCCGCTTCCAGCCGCGCTCCTGGCCGAGAAATAGCGTTCGCGCGAGCTGATTGGTCAGCGTCGAGGCTCCCTGCGATTCGCGCCGCTCTCTTAAATCGACCAGCATCGCGCGCAGAATGCCCATGGGATCGAACCCGGAGTGCTGGAAAAAATGTTTATCCTCGGCGGCGAGCACCGCGTTCACCATCACCGGCGGAATATCGTTGAAATGCACAATGCGGCGTTTTTCGCGTTTTTTATCGAATAAATTCGTGATCAGTTCCGGTTCAAGCTGATATTCAGCGCGCTCGGTCTGGTCGCGCAGCGAGATGATTTGCGCGATTTTGCCGTGGTCGATTTTAATTACCGCGCCTTCCGAATCGTAGGCTTCCGGTCCGGGATTGATTTCGATCGCATCAGGGCGAACGTGAAACCAGCCGAGGCGATTATTGCTCGATTCGGTGTAGCCGGCGCGCCGCAGATAATCGGCGATATCGGAGATTTGCGCTTCCTCGCCCACCGCGACCGGCCGCGGAGCGGCGTAAAGCAGCGATGTATTGCCAAACACCCCGGCTTTCAGCTTTTCTTCCGTGATGTGGGCGTATTTTTGGTAGTAATACGTGAAAACGCCAAGGCCAACCCCGGCGGTCACGATAAAGGCGGCCAGGAAAGCGCGCCCCCAGGGGCTCATCAGAAAGCGGACGATCAGTGCTTTGCGAGGATTTTGGAGCTTAACGGGCACTGGACCTCACACCGGCGCTTCGGAGCACGCCTACCTTCATCAAGAGCAATTTTTTCACTCTTTCGTTTCGCTTAACGCTTCCAATTCTTTCCAAATATCGTCGTGCGGCTGCCAGTCCGGCTGGTCATGGCCGTGGATTTGCAGATCGGGAACCTGCAAGGTGCCGTGGCCGTAGGGACAGATATAATCGGTTCGCGGAGCGCCCAGCAGGATGTGGTTCCAGGACCCCATCTGAATGGGCATGCGCAAACGGCGGAGACAGGTCCGGCAGCGGTAACGCTGGTCCCAGAGAATCAGCCACGCCAGCCCGACCGCGAAAAGCCCGAACAGCAGCATCACAAACTCGTAGTTGAGATACGTCGTCACCTCACTCGGGCGCGAGAGATTGAGCGGCTGCGGGAAGGCGCGGGCGATCATCCGCTCGATGGCGCCCAAGATCGCCAGCCAGACGATCACTTTAGCCGCAAGATAGCCCCAATACTTCATACCTTTTAGACACCGTTACGCGCCCGCCGGATGCATCTTCGATGCATCTTCAGTGTGACACAAATGAACTTGCCTGTTTCAACAACGACGCGGACTCGCGATCGAGAAACACGCGCGCGTCCGGATGGCGGCGGACCAGCGTGGCGGGACATTTTTCGGAAATCTCCAGCGTGAGCGCGTTGCGAACCGCCTCGGCTTTGCGGCGCTCCGGCACGGAGCAGATCCAGTGCGCGGCGCGGAACAGGCCGGGACAGGTGATGGTTAACGCCTTTTCGGGAACCGAGCTGAGATCGGGAAAATGGCCTTCGCCCACCTGCTGCCTGCGCGACGCCGCGTCCAGCACCACTTCTTTCACCGTCGCGGGATCGTTGAAATCGGCAAACGGCGGATCGTTAAAGGCAATATGGCCGTTCTCGCCAAAGCCGAGGAAGGCCGCGTCGATCGGCGCGGCGAGCAGAAGCTTCGAGTAACGCTCGACTTCGGCTTTCAGATCGGCTGCGTCGGCAGCCAGATAAAAAACGTTGCGCGGATGAACCTTTTCCGCGACGCGCTCGCGAATCCAGCGGCGAAAGCTGGCCGGATGATCGGGGCTGAGCCCGATGTACTCGTCCATATGGAATACATCGACGCGGCTCCAATCGACGGCGCTTTCGACCAGCGCATGGATCGACGGGATTTGCGAATTTCCCGTGGCGACGATGATGCGGGCCTGGCCCTTACGGCGGATCGCGCCGGAAATGACCTCGACCGCCCGTTGCGCGGCGGCGCGCCCGAGCTCCTCCCTGGATGCGCAGATCCGCACCCGCGCCCGATCGACCTGGAACTCGTTGAAGGACGGAGCCGAGGACATGAATCAAATTATACTTTCCCCGTAAAGTATGCTGGTTAGGATTCGCGGGCGACCGCCAGGAGGAGACTGCATGCGAGCGGCTTTAATCGCGTTGCCGGTGATGATTGCGTTGTACGGGGATCCGCTGCGCTGCGATCTTGAAGACTACAAGGCAAGCGCCGGCCTGACGGCGGCCGCCTCCGCCAATGATCTGACCATCGCCTGGGAAGGAACTCGCAATCAGCCGCTGCGCATGCGGCTTGCGATTGAAAACGGCGTGCCGGTGATTCAGGAGCTTGCGCTCAAAGGCAGCCGCGGATGGGTGGCGCTGCTCGCCCACGCCTCGCCGGAGTTTCGCGTGGTGTCGGGATTGCGGCGAATCACCAATCAGCAGCTCGATCCGCTGGCCGGGCTGGGGATCAAGATCACCCCGGAGATTCTCGAAAAATATAAATGGGAGGCTTTCTGGGACGCTCCGCTGAACGTGCCGGGAACCGATCCGGCGCATAACGACTGCACTCCGCCGCAGCGCGGAGTTTTAGATCAGCCGGGGCTGCCGCGCCGCCCGGAAGAAATCAAGCGCGCAACCGCCGCCTATCACGCGCGGAGCTGTTCGGTGAAAACCAATGGAGCGCGTCTGGAGATTTCGTTTCCTGGAGTGCAACTGGGCGTCTTCGAGGGGCGATTGCAGTTCACCGTTTACCGCGGATCGAACCTGGTGCGAATGGAGGTGATCGCGGTTACGCGCGAGCCTTCGGTCGCCTATAAGTATGACGCCGGCGTGGATGGCGTCGCGATCGATGCGAAATCGCGCGTGGTCTGGCGCGATCCGGGCGGAGAGTGGCAGGATTATCGCTTCGGGGGCCCGGCGGGCGATGCAATCACCGTCACTTCCGCGAATCGCATCGTAACCGCCGAGCTGGCGAGCGGCGCGATCGCCGCGTTTCCGCCGCCGCACAATTTTTTCTGGGCGCGGGAGATCAGCGCGAATCTCGGCTACGGCTGGTATCGCCAGGATCAGGAGAAATCGTTCTCCTTCGGCGTGCGCCAGGCGGATAAAGAAGCGAACATTCCGGGCGCGGAGGATCGCCGGCAGAATTTCGCGCTACGCAGCGCGCGTCCGGGAACCGAGCAGCGCATGCCGGTCTACTTTTATCCGTCGCTAGGCAATGCGCGGGAGGCCGCCGAACAGGCGGCGGCGTTTACGCGGAACGATCATTTTGCGCGCCTCGCCGGTTATCAGGTGATGGCCACGCATTTCCACATGGGGATGGCCGGGAAAGCGATGGCGGCGGGCGGGCCGGGCGCGAAAATTCCGGATCTGGAGGTGTTGCGCGGCGCCGGGATCAACATCGTCGCGCCGATCGACGGAGGAGCGGGAATGGCTCCGCGCGAGGAAGCGCCGGATGCCCCGCACACCGCCGGCAACGTCGACGATCCGAGGTGGATGCAGTGGACTCGCGCGCTCGGCGCGCCCGAGGATTTGATCCTCGATGAGTCGCTCAAATATACCGGCCTGTCTCGCGCCGATCTGAAATTTCCGCCCGCGGCGAAGCCGGTCAAACGCGCTCGCGAGTCTTCGAACGATCCGTTTCGCGGCCAGGCGCTTTATTACGAGACGGCGAAACGGCAATCCGATACGCAATTCGTGGTGATGCCGGATACGGAGCTGCTGCGCGGCGCGATCGCGCGAAATCTCGGCGGGCATTCGGATCTGTTGATCTCGCATCCGGTGTTTTTCGCGCAAGGCCGCGCGGCCGGCCAGCCGCTGGTCGAAGAAAATCCCACCTACGGGCGCGTCTATCATCTGGGCACGGTGGCCGACATGATGGAGATGACGCATCGCGAAAATCTGCTGCTGTACATGCCCCATCCGGAATCGAAGGGATCGACCGGATTTCCCGAGGCGATCAAGAATACGGATCATTTTCGCGACGAGAATTATCGCGGCATTGGTTTTCGCTGGGGCATGGGCCTGGATGGATCCGAGCAGCGGCTGTGCGAATATCGCTGCCTGCCGCTATGGGACGACATGAATAACTGGATCGCCGATAAAAATACGCCGCCCAAATATATTCAGGCCATCTCCGAGATTTACGGCGAAAATTACGGCGATGACGTGTACGCGAACAATCCGGTGAATTACGTCAAATTGGATCGTCTGCCCCCGCCCGGCGAATGGGGGCCGATCGTGGATGCGATGAAAAAGGGCGATTACTTCGTCACCTCCGGCGAGGTTCTGATCCCGCGATTTGTGATCGAAGGATCGGCCGTGGTCGCCGACGTCGAATGGACGTTTCCGTTGGAGTTCGTCGAAATCGTGTGGGGCGATGGAGTAAAAACCGGCCGGCAGGTGATTGGCGCGACGGATCTGGCGCCGTTCGGCTCGCACCGCTTCCGCATCCCGTTCGACGCGCCGGGAAAGAAGTGGATCCGGTTCGCCGCGTGGGATTCGGCGGGCGAAGGCGCGATGGCGCAGCCGGTCAGATTGAATGCCGCGAAATAAGTAGGTCTTGACAAATGCTTCACGACACGAAATATTCATTGTTGCCGTTATGACGATTTCCCGGCGTGAATTTGTCTCGTTGGCGGCTTCGGCCGCCGTCCTGAAGGGACAAAAGCGCATTCCAATCGGATTGCAGCAGACCGCGGTCGGCAAAAATATTCACGACGACCTGGAAGAGACCATTCGCGCCGTCGGAAAAATGGGCTACGACATCATCGAGTTTTCGGCCAGCACGTTCATGTCCTGGACGCCGGCGCGCGCCAGGGAAGTTCGCGCGATGCTCGACGGCGCAGGGCTCCGCTGCCGCTCGACGCACAACGAGATCGCTTCCTTCACCGGCGATGGCACGGAAAAGGCGATCGAGCTGAATTCGATTTTAGGATCGAACACGCTGGTCTCGGTTCGCGGGCCGGGACCGGTGGGCGGGCGCGGCGGGCCTCCCGCCGGGCTGGACGCGTGGAAGGCGTTCAGCGATCAGCTTAGCGCGGCGATGCCCAAGATTCGCGCGGCGAAGATGACGCTGGGCTTCCACAATCATGAAATCGAGTTTCAGCCGCTGGAGGGAACGCGGCCCATCGATGTGTTGACCGCCAATCGCGATATCACTTCGTTTCATTTGAACGTCGGCTTGTGCCTGAAGGGCGGCGGCGATCCGGTCGGGTTTATGAAACGGTGCCCGCATCGCGTGCAGTCGCTGCTGATTCAGGATTACCAGCATCGCGCGAACTGGAAGGAAATTTTCGCCGCGGCGGAAGCTCGCGCGGGTTTGCAGTTTTACCTGATCCAGAGGACCGACGGGCTGTCTTTCGTGGAACGGCAAGGCGGCGATCTGTTGCAGTTCGCCCAGCAGGATTTGGCCGATTTCCGAAAGCTGCACGGGTGACGAAAAGGAGACGTATGAATCTGACTCGACGCGATTTTTCAAGGCTCGCGCTGGCGGCTGCGCCCGCGGCGCGACTGCTGGCGAAACCGAACTCGGTTTGGGACGGCGTGCAGGTCGGCATCAACGCGCCGTACAGCTATCACGGCGCGGCCAACACTTATGACGAAGTCCTGGCCGCGACGGTGGAGCTCGGATTAAGCGCCGTCGAGCTGCGGTCCCAGCCGGTGGAGCAGTACATGGGTGTTTCGAATGACCTGATCCCGGTGGTGCCGGCCGGTCCCGGCGGAGGACGCGCCGCGCAGCAGAAGAAAGCGCCGCCCCGCACGCTGACGGACGCGCAAAGACAGGAGCTTCGAAAATGGCGGCTGTCCGCCTCGACCGAGAAGATCGGGGCGTTTCGCAAAATGTATGAAGACGGCGGAGTGAAGATCCAGATCATGAAGGTGGACCAGATCCACACGCTATCCGATGAGGAGATCGATTACTTTTTCGAGATGGCCCGCAGGCTCGGCGCGCAGGCGCTGTCGTGCGAGATTCCGCTCAGCCAGACCAGGCGCCTGGGGTCGTTCGGCGAAAAGCACAAGCTGATGATCGGCTATCACGGCCACGTCGATATCACCAGCCCGGAAGCGTTCGGAGCGCCGCGAAGTTGGGAAACGGCGATGTCGTACAACAAATGGAACGGCATCAATCTCGATATCGGGCATTTCGTCGCCGCGAACAACACCTCCCCGATACCGTTCATGATGAAATATCACGACCGGATCACGCACATTCACGTGAAGGATCGCGGCAAAAATCTCGGTCCCGCGGTTGCCTGGGGCACCGGCGACACGCCGATCCGGGAAGTGCTGCAAACGATGTCGAAGGAGAAATACAAATTTCAGGCGACCATCGAGATGGAGCACAAGATTCCGGAAGGCTCCGATACCATGGCGGAGCTTCGCAAGTGCGTCGATTACTGCAAAAGCGCGCTGTCGTAGCTTTATTGCGAGCCTACCGGGGCGAGCGCGCTGGTATAACGGATCTGCCGGCCGCGGACGGTCAGATCCAGCACGACGCGTCCATCCGGCTGCGCAACGCCTGATCCGGTAAGCGTCTCCGCGCCCTGCACCACTTCCAGGTCCGAAATTTTCCAGCGCAGGCCACCGAGCAGTTCCAGACATCCGGACGCTTTGCGAAACTCCGCTTCCGGCGAGAATGCGATGCCGGCTCCCTTGAAATGAGCTTCGCCTTGCGCCGAATGGAGCAGATCCGCGCCGGCGCCGGCCGCCTCCAGGCTGCCTTCCAGGTTGAGCTCGCCGCCCTTATACGCCACGCCGTCGAGCTTTCCAACGAAGCGATAATGCGGTGCGCGGCCGGAAAGGTCGATTGCCAGTTCGCCGTTCACCCGCGCCTCGCCGATCTGGCCAGCCAGCCGCGCCAGCCGGGCTTGCGCGCCGTCCCAGAGCAGCCGCGCGCCGCTGATCGAGGCATGAGTTTCGCCGAAGGCGAGATCCTCCACGGAAATCGTGCCGTCGGCCCGCCGCGATTCGAGCCATTCCGGCGCCGGCGCGGGGCCGAGCCGCAGCGTTCGCGCCAAAAATCCGCGCTCGCGGATCAGCGCCGGCGCGAGCAGCCGCTCGATTTCCGCCGCCGTCGCCGAAGGGATGTCGAGCTTGAATTTATGCGGGCGAATCGCCGCCGGGTCCCAATGATATTCGCCGGTGAAGGCGATCGATCCGGCTCGCGCGCGCATGCGGCTGATGGCCAGCCGCGGGCCGCTCGAGACCACCGCAGCGGTCTGAATCCGCAGCGGATCGGCCAGCCCGTCCACCGCGATCCGGGCGTTTTGCAATTCGTATTCGCCAGACCATTCGCCCGCCGATCCCGGCGTCCAGCGGTAGCGCGCGAAGCCTCGCCAGGAGCCTTGCGGCGTCTGTTCGAGCAGCGGAATCGAAGATAATCCGAACGAGCGCAGATCCGCAACGCTCAGCCCGCGCGTCGCGATTCGCAGATCAAGGCCCGTGGATGGTGCGAAATCTCCTTCGATCTCAGCGCTTTCATTGTCGCCAATCTGCACCGGCGTGGATGCGAGCGAAACCGCGCCGTTGGAGATCGCAAGCGATGCGCTCTCGGCGAGCAGCCGGCCGGCGCCGGGAACATCGGTAAGCGCCAGCGCGGCGTTCTGAATATCGATACGGCCGGAGACGCCGTACGCTTCCGCGTAGCGAACCTCGCCGGACGCCGATCCTTCGGCCTTGAGTTTTTCGGGAAGCGCCGCGCCCATCTGCCTGGCGATTGAAAGGAGCGACGCCAGCGGAAATTTTTCGAGCGATGCCTCGGCGTCCCATTGCGGGCGCGAAAGAAAGTCCCACGACCGGAACTTCAACGCGACGGGCGAGTCCTCCGCGCCGATGGTGGATAATTCCAGCCGATCGCCGCGCAGATCGAGCGTTCCCTTGAAAGGCACGCCGAACGCCACGCCGCGTCCGGAAAGCAGATCGGCGCGGCGAACTTCGCTGAGATCGATCCGCCCCTCCACGCCGAGATGCGATGGAGGTCCGGCCAGCCGCGCGTCGAAGGCAACGACGCCGTGCACGTTAAAAGCACGCTGATCGAGCAGCCGCGCGACCTCCTCCACCGGGCTCCGCTCTAGCTCGACCCGCATGTCGAGGGCTTGTGGATTGCCCTTGGGATTCCATTGGCCGCGAACGAAGAAGTGTCCGAAGTTCTGCGCGGCGCGATCGGTGCGGCTGGGGGCGCCGGAAAAACGCAGATCCACGTTGCCGCTCTCCCACGGGGTCACGTCAAAATCGGCGTCGCTGAAGTAGAAAACGGATTTGGTGTCGCCGAACTTGAAATTCACGCGCCCGCCGCGCATGCGAATCGCCGGCATGGCGCCCGCCGTGGCCGGGGCGCTGGAAAGAAGAAACTGGAAATTCCAGGGGCCTTCGCCGGTTTTCACCAGGTTGATGCTGGCGTCACCCAGGCGAAGGCTTGAAAACTCCAGGCGATGCGAGAGCAGCCCGGTCAGGCGGACGCGGGCTTCCAGCAGGCCGACGTAGGCGAACGGTTCGATTCCGGCGCGCGGGTCCTCGTAGATGGTGACGTCTTCCACCGCGAATCCGGGGCCCGTAAAAAGGTTGAAATAAACCTTGCCCACCTCGACTTTGCGTCCCAGCCCCCGCTCGAGCGCGCGTTCGATCCGCGGCCGCATGAAATCGGCGTCGAGATAAGGCGCGCCGAAACCGGCGATGAGAATCAAGGCTAGCAGGATGAGAATCGCGCGCTTCATGTCGCGATTCGCCGGTAGGCTTCGGCGTCATCGATATCGGCGAGCACGCCGGGGTCGTCGACGTCGAGATACGTGATGAGAGCGGGCCGCGCGTCGATCGCCGCCCGCGTTTCCGCGGTGGGTTGGAGCGCGAGAAAATCCGCGCGCAGGGATCGGGAAACGCAAACCGGATGGCCGCGCCGCCCGTGGTAGCGGGGAATCACCACGCCGCAGCCAACCGCCGAGATTAACTTCTCAATCGTCTCCTCGCGAACCGTAGGAGAATCCACGGGAATAAAAAGAAAATCGGAATCGATCCGCTCCAGCGCGGTTTGCAGAGAACTGAGCTGGCCGCGGTCCGGATCAGGATTTACGACGACGCCGGCGCGAACGTGATCGCGAATCGCGGCGGCGTGATGACCGAGCACGACGATCACCGGATCGCAGAATTTTTGCAAAACGCGGACCAGCCGGCCGACGAAAGTCTCGCCGCGATATTCGAGCAGCGCCTTGGGCCGTCCCATCCGGCGCGAAGCTCCGGCGGCGAGGATGATGCCGGCGGTCACTTCAACAGCGCGCGCAGATTTTCGTGCGCGAAAACGGATTTCGAAAGCGACCGCCAATCCGCTTCCGGCGCGCGGCGCACGGCGATCATTTCGGCGACGACGCTGATCGCGATCTCCTCCGGCGACTGCGCCCCGATTTCCAGTCCCATGGGCGCGAAAATTTTTTCGAAGGCCGCGCGCGGGATGCCCTCCCTTTCAAGCTCGCGAACCACGGAGATCGTCTTGCGCTTGCTGCCGATCATGGCGATGTATTTGGCGGGCGTCGAAACGGCCCACCGCAGCACGCGCATATCGTCGCGATGGCCGCGCGTCACGATGACGATATAACTCGAGGATGTGATCGGCAGCTTGGGAAAAACCGACTCGTATTCCTCCGCGTACGTTTCCTCGGCTTCCGGGAATCGCTCGCGGTTGGCGAAGGCTTCGCGATCGTCCACGATAATGGTGGCGAATCCGGCGAGATGAGCGGCTTTTGAGATGCTTTTTGAAACATGCCCGCCGCCGAAAATGAACGCCCGAGGCTGCGGAATCACCGGTTCGACGAAAATGTTCAATTGTCCTCCGCAGATGAGTCCGTTATCGTAGGCGGCGTCCTGACCGAGGCTGAAATTCAGGTGGCGCGGCTTTTCGCTTTCGATCACTTCCCGCGCCGCGTTCCAAACTTCGGCTTCGACGCATCCCCCGCCGATGGTGCCCATCATCGATCCGTCCTCGCGCACCAGCATCTTGGCGGATTCGTAGCTGGGAATCGAGCCGTTCACCTGAACGATGGTCGCCAGCGCGCACTTCTGCCCAAGCTTGCGGAGCCGGACGATTTCCTCGTAAACGTCCATTCGGTTTGATTATAAAACCAGTTCCCGAAAACTCGAAAGCCCGCGGATTCCACTTCCGCGGGCTTTCACTTACACCAAGGGAGAAATCGAGCTACTGCTGGCCGCCCCCATCCGGACGGCGCTTCAGCGTAGGCCGGTCATCGCTGTTGCCGCTGTTGGTTCCACCGCCGTCGGTAGTGGTGCCGGAGCCCGGCGCCCGCCGCAGTTGCGGCTTATTGGGATCCTGCTGATCCACCTTGCGGCGGTTGTGCAGCATCGCCAGGCGGTCCTTCACGTCGTTGAACTCCGAGGTGGTGACCACGTATTCCGGCCGTTCCTTGAGCATGGTCTGAATGTTCTTCTGCGACGCGACGATGCGATCGTCGGTGGGCGGATGCGTAGAAAAAACCTTGGCCATCGTCCCCGGCTTCTTCTTTTCGAGCGATTCGATCTTTTCGAAAAAGTCGACAAAAGCCTCCGGATCGTAGCCGGTTTTGTACATGTATTGCAAGCCCAGCATGTCCGCTTCCGACTCGAAGGCCTTTGAGAACTGCAAAAACCCGACCGGAATCATCACACTGGCCGCCTGGCGAATGCCGTATCCCGCCCAGCCGCCCATGAAGATCAGCGGGATCGTCGCCAGATTGGCGACCTCGGCTCGCGTCGCCTGCCGCGTGCCATGCCGCGCCGCGACGTGCGCGATCTCATGCGCCATCACGCCCGCCAGCTCGGCTTCCGTGTCGGCTTTGAGGATCAATCCCGAATTGACGAAAAAGAATCCGCCCGGCAGCGCGAACGCGTTCACTTCCTCGGTATCGATCACCTTGATGGTGAAGGGGACCTTGGCGTCCGAGTTCCGCACCAGGTTCTGCCCGACGCGATTGACGTACTCCGCGATCACCGGATCGTCGATGATCTTCGCCTGCCGCTCGACTTCCTGCGCCATCTGCTTGCCGAGCGCGATCTCTTTCTCCAGCGAGTACCAGTTCAGGCCCTTACCGACATCGCGATTGCCGATATCGTCCGGATTTTTTTCCTTATTGTCGCCGGCAAGCGCCGGCAGCGCGAGCAGCGAACAGATGGTAACGAGTCCTAGATGGCGCTTCAGCCCCCTGGATACAGACATGGCCGGGACTCCTTTCTTCCCACAGTATACTCTCATCACGACGGACGCGAACCGGCCGCGCTCAATTTCGCCAGTTTCGGATCGGCGCGCCTGAGCGTCGGCGGATACAGGCTCGGAGCGTCTCGTTTGCGCGGGGCGAGGATGGTCCGCAGCCGCGCCTGAACCTCGTTGAACTCCGACGTGGTCACGACGTACTGAGGCCGCGATTGGAGCAGCTCCTGAATATCCTTCTGAGCCGCTACAATCCGCTCGCCCGTCGCCGGATGTGTCTGAAATATCTGCGATACACGGCCCGGCTGCGACGCGTTTAACGCATAGATTTTTTCCAGAATATCCACCATCCCGTTCGGATCGTAGCCGCTCTTATACAAATATTGGAGCCCGAGCATGTCCGCTTCGGTTTCAAACGGCCGGTCGAATTGCAACAGCGCCAGCGGGGTCAGCACTCCCCCGCCCTGCCGCGTCCCGTAACCCGCCCAGCCGCCCATGAAAATCAACGGAACGGTTGCCATTTGCGCGATCTGTTGACGCGTTGCTTTCCGCGTCGTGTGCCGCGCGGCGATGTGCGCGATCTCGTGCGCCATGCCCCCCGCCAGCTCCGCTTCCGTGGCGGCCTCCAGGATCAATCCGGTATTGACGAAGAAAAATCCGCCGGGGAGCGACATGGCATTAATGCTCTCGTCTTCGATCACGTGAATCGTCAGCGGAAATTTCGAATCGGAGTTGCGCGCCAGATTCTGCCCGATACGATTTACGTACTCGGAAACGACCGGATCGGTGACCATCCGCGCCGATCGCATCACCTGATCGGCCATGGCCTTGCCCAGCGCCTCTTCCTTTTCAATTGAGTACCAGTTCAGCCCTTTGGCGACATCCCGGGACCCGATCTGATCCGGATCTCTTTTGGGGTCCTGCGCGAACGCGCTTATCGAGATCGCGGCCGCGAAAACCAGCGCCGGACGGACCAATCGCATGCCCATATTACGTATGCTCTAGAAAATGGGTTTCAAAAACTTAATGGATTATCGCGATCTTTTTCCCGTTACCAAAAGCCTCATTTATCTGAATCATGCCGCTGTGGCGCCGCTTTCCCTCCGCGCCGCCTCCGCCATGGAATCGCTCGCCCGCGACGTGCTTGAAAACGGTTCGTTCCATTACGAGCAGTGGAATGAAGCGTATGCCGGCGCGCGCCAGGCCGCCGCCCGCCTGATCAACGCAAGCTGCGAGGAAATTGCGTTGATGAAAAATACGTCGGAGGGCATTTCAACCATCGCCCTCGGCCTGGACTGGCGCGCCGGGGACTCGATCGTCGCGTTCCACGAGGAGTTTCCGTCAAATCAGTACCCCTGGCAGCGGCTGGAAGCAAAAGGCGTAAAGATTCGCTGGCGCTCGGTCACCGATCCGCTCGACCGGATCGACGAAGCGGCCCGGGGCGCGCGCCTCCTGGCCATCAGTTTTGTGCAATTCCTCACCGGATATCGCGCCAATCTTAACGCGATCGGACAGATCTGCCGCGATCGCGGGGTGTTTTTTTTCGTCGATGCGATTCAAGGCCTCGGCGCCTTCCCGCTGGACGTTCGCGCGGCGAATATCGGCGCGCTCGCCGCCGACGGCCACAAATGGCTGCTGGGCCCGGAAGGCTGCGCGATCTTATATGTTTCCCGCGAGTTGCAGGATCAGATCGACCCCGTCGAATTCGGCTGGACCAATGTTGCCGGTTTCGAGGATTACGGCAAACGCGACATGAGCCTCCGCGCCGACGCGGGCCGCTACGAGTGCGGCACGCTGAACACCATCGGCTGCTACGGCCTGCGCGCCGCGCTCGAACTCGTGCTTGAGATTGGCGTCGAACGGATCGCGCCCAGAGTTCAATCCCTCGCCGATAGAATCGATTGCGGCGCGCGCCAGAAAGGATACCAGACCGCCTCCCGGCGAACCGCGGACAGCGGCGCGGGAATCGTGAGCGTCCGCAAATCCGGAGTCGAGGCGGACGCGATCGCCGCGCAATTGCGGCAAAATCGCGTAAGCGCGGCTTCCCGCGCCGGATGGGTGCGCATGTCCCCACACTTCTATGTGACGGAAGAGGAGATCGATCGCGCGCTCGCGGCGCTTTGTTGATCGATCAGGAAATCCTGCACAGGGCGTAAGAATTACCACCGGTTTCGGAGTAGTTCGTCTCAATACAAAGCCTTTAGCCGGCTGGAAGTCGAGTTGCTGAAGCGGCCTTGATGTTCAACGTACTTGGGATGGCGTTCCGTTCCGGCGGCGCGGCCGCTTTGCTGAGCTTCACGCTGGCCGCCTACGGCGCCGAGCTATCGCCGGCAACGCTAAAAGCGTGGGATGAATACATCTCCGCGGCCGAGACCTGCGCCAGTCACCGGCTCGCCGCCGGCAACACGTTTTTATGGATCGATGAATCGCCGGAGCGCGCCGCGCGCGTGCGCAAAGGAGACATCGTCGTCAGCCCGGCCTCGGCGCATACCCCGCAACGCGTCCCTTCGGGAATGATTCATGACTGGATCGCGGGGGCTTTTATTCCCGATACCGGCATCGATCGGCTTATCGCGTCGCTGCGGCAATACGACGATTATTCGGAGATCTACCACCCAGCTGTCGTAAAATCCGCTCAGCTTTCCGAAAGTGATCGTGAGGATCGCTTCTCTCTGCTGCTGATCAGCAAAGGCATCGGGAAAACGGCGGTGGACGGCGAATTCAGCTCCAGCTTCACGCGCAGCGGCAGCCGAGCCTGGCGAGTCGCCCGCGCCACGCGCCTGCGCGAGATCGATAATTACGGCCAGCGCGGCGAGCGCATGCTCCCGGAAGATCAGGGTGCGGGTTACGTCTGGCGCTTCTATTCCGTGTCCCGGATGGAGGAACGCGACGGCGGCGTTTATCTGGAAACCGAGTTGATCGCGTTGAGCCGCGACATCCCCGCATCCATCGAGTGGCTGGTCGCGCCGATGATCCGCCGCGTGGCCCGCAACGCGCTTTCGGCCATGCTCGAGGATACGCGTAACGCCGTGCTCAATCCGCCCGTGCGCGCGGCCGAAGCGGCGCCGCACGGCAGCTTCAAGCCAGACGTGAAATAATCTGACCAGGAGGGTAAATCCAATGGCAGATTACGCGCATCCAGAAGTGTTGGTGTCGACCGACTGGGTCGCACAGCACGCAAACGACGCCAATGTCCGCGTTGTCGAAGTCGACGTCGATACGAACGCTTATAAAGAGGGCCACGTTCCCGGCGCTATCGCCTGGAGCTGGACCACGCAGCTTTCCGACACCGTTCGCCGCGATATTTTGAATAAGCATCAGTTCGAAAAACTGATGGGCGACTCCGGAATCTCCAACGACACCACCGTCGTCCTCTACGGCGATAACAATAATTGGTTCGCCGCCTGGGCTTTTTGGGAGATGAAGATGTACGGCCACAAAGACGTTCGCATCATGAACGGCGGCCGCAAAAAATGGCTGGCGGAAGGCCGCGAGGTTTCAACCAGCGAGCCGTCCCTCGCGCCGGCCATCTATCGCGCCGTTGGACCGGATAATTCGCTGCGGGCGTTTCTCGATCAGGTGCAGGCCGCGCTGGCCGCGCGATCGCATCACATGGTCGATGTGCGCAGCCCGCAGGAGTTCACCGGCGAAATTCTGGCGCCTCCCGGGCTTCCGGAAACCTGCCAGCGCGGCGGCCACATCCCGCACGCGCGCAACATCCCCTGGAGCAAGGCCGTGAACGAGGACGGCACCTTCAAGTCCGCCGAAGAGTTAAAAGCCCTTTACGGCGCCGAAGGCATCGACGGATCCAAACCGGTGATCGCCTATTGCCGCATCGGCGAGCGTTCAAGCCATACCTGGTTCGTTTTGAAATATCTGTTGGGCTTCGATCGCGTCCAGAACTACGATGGCTCCTGGACCGAATGGGGCAACCTGGTGGGGGCGCCGGTCGAGCGCGGCGCGTCGGCGGCAAAAACGGCATGAAAGTCGAGAATTTCTCCGAACGGCGGCTTGAAATCGACGGCTGGCCGGTGAACCTGACCACCTATCAAATCGGCGGCGTGTTTCATTGCAAAGCCGATAACGTGTCGCCGGGCGCGGGCCTGGCTCGCACTACCGGAGCCACGCGCGAGGAAGCCGAAGAAAAAGCCCTTGCCCGAGCCCGGGAGCGGCTGAGCCGCACCAGACGTCACCCAGTCTGAAGCGTTCGGTCAGCGCGGGTCATCGGCTTCGTACTTGGTTAGAATTTCGGGCCAGCGGCCGTGTGCCTGCAAAAGCATTTCGCAGATTTCGCGGACGGCGCCGCGCCCGCCGCCGGCCGCGGTGACGTAGTGCGCACAGCGCTTCACCTCCTCCCGCGCGTTCGCGGTGGCGATGGCGAAGCCGACGCGGCGCATGCACACCACATCCGTCAGATCGTCGCCGGCGTATGCGATCTGCTCCGCCGCGATGCCGCTTTTTTGCTGAATTTCCTCAAGAATCGGGATTTTTTCGATGTGCCCCTGATAGACGTACGTCATCTTCACCTGGCGGGCGCGTTCCTCCGTGGCCGGCGAAACGCGCCCGCTGATCACCCCGGTTTGGATGCCGTGCCAGTGGAGCCATTGCAGCGCGATGCCGTCCTGCGAATCGAAACATTTTGTCTCAAAAATGTTTCCATCCGGACCGGGAACGTGGATGAGCCGTCCATCGGTAAGAACGCCATCGACGTCCATCAACAGGAGCCGGACATTTCGCGCGCGGCGAAGCAGGTCAGGTGGCATCGAATCTTCTATTTGAGCACTACCGGCGCCGCATGGAAAACCGGATTGGACGGCGGGGATTCAGTTCCGCAACTCGAACCGCGGGTCCGCCGCCCGCGCCGGCGTTAGTGCGAGCAGTTCTCCATCGCATCGCCGCGATGGAAGAGTTTGTGCTTAATGTCGGGCCAAAATTCCTTGAGAATCTGCGACACCGCGTCAGTTCCGACATATTCGAACAGCTTCACGGCGTTCGCCGAGGCGTTGCGATCGTCCGGCTCCCATAAATTCGACAGCGCCGCGGCCGATGCATTGCCGATCCACTCGGAATAGTTGAACTGCTTGTGGCCGCTATCGGAATCGGTCACGATCACGCGAGTGGCGGCGTAAAATACGCGGCGCCATCGGGAATACGCCGGACCGCGGCGGAAATAGCGCGGGTCCTGATGAAACAGCACCGGCAGAAATCCTTCGGTCAGCATGTTCCCGATGGCCTGGTCGGCATAGTTGGTGGCCAGCCGGTGCGCGTAGCCCTTCACCCCCTGCCCGAAAGAAGGATCGTCGTCGGTGAGCTGATTCAATCCGGCGTAGGCCGCCGACAGAAGCACCAGCGGATAATCGAAGGAGTCCTTGAGGGCGATGTTCAGCTTGCGGCGGGCGTTGATCGGCGTCCCTTCTTCGCAGGAACTCGCGGTCCGGTAATTGGGCAGAACGCCGAAGACGCGCTTGCCGCCCGGCGGCTCCTCTTCCGGCAGCTTGCCCGGAGGCATTGCGGGAACGGACTCCTGGGCAGGGGGCGGCTGTGCCGCCGGATTTGGCTGCTGGCCGCCGCAGCCGGTGAAAAAATTCGGATTCAGGTAATCCGGCGCCGCCACGTTGTGTTCCCCCGGCGATTCCTGCGCCAGGCACGCGGCGGCCGCGAAAATGGCGGCAAAGAGCATTCGCGCGCCGCGGCGCGCCGGAAACTTCATAGCGGCTTTAAATCCCGAAATTCCAGTGATACGGCGAGCCCTCATCCGGTTACCCGCCGGAGCGATCTTTTCATTCATCCCTCTCTACTGCTGCAAATAGCGCTTCAGATCTTCCGGGCGGAAACAGTGCGCCAGCGCGGTGTCCGCCGTAATCGTACCCTTTCGAACCATTTCGACCAGAGATTGTTCCATGGTCATCATGCCCGCGGAGCGGCCGGTGGCGATCGCGCTATAAAGCTGATGATCGTCTCCTTTGCGAATCAGACTGCGGACTCCGCTGGTCGCCGCCATGACTTCCACCGCGGGATATCGCTTGCCGCCCTCGCCCGGCACCAGTTGTTGCGCGATCACCGCCAGCAGCGACAGCGAAAGCTGCTGCCGGATCTGCGGCTGGTTGCCCGCCGGAAAAGAATCAAGAATGCGCGAGACGGCCTGGGAAGTGTCGTTGGTGTGCAGCGCCGACAAAACCAGGTGGCCGGTTTCGGCGATGGTCAGCACCGTGCCCATGGTTTCCTGATCGCGCATTTCCCCCACCAGAATCACGTCGGGCGTCTGCCGAAGAATGCTGCGCACGGAGCTGGCGAAATCCGGCGTATCGTGGCCGACCTCGATCTGCTCGATGATCGAGGCGCGGTTGGCGTGAACGTACTCGACTGGATCTTCGATCGTCACGATGTGATCGTGCCGGGTGGTGTTGATCAGGTCGAGCAGCGCGGCGAGCGTCGAGCTTTTTCCGCATCCGGTGGGTCCGGTGACCAGAATCAGGCCCTGGCGCGCTTCGGCGAAGCGGCGCAGCGTGGCGGGCAGATGCAGCGATTCGAGCGTCGGAATTCTTTCGGGCAGCAGGCGAATGCTGGCGGCGAGCGTTCCGCGCTGGTAATGAATGTTGGCGCGAAAACGTCCCACGCCCGGCCGCGTGAAACACAGATCCACGGATTTGTTTTTATTCAGCTCCTGGCCGTGCGCCGGCGCGAGCAGCGAAAGCAGCAGGGCTCGCGTATCGTCGCCGCTCAGGGGAGCGCCGGACGACGGAGAAAGAGCGCCATTGACCCGCAGAACCGGCGGCGCTCCGGCGATCAGAATAATGTCGGACGCATTGCGCCGCGCGGCCTGCGCCAGCAGTTCGTCAAGCGATCCGGTGGTGTTCGGCGCGGCTTCCCGGGAAGCCTGCGCGGCGCGGTTCAGGTCCGCGACGATCTGCGCCAGCTCGTGCTCATAGCCCGCCATTTTCCTAGTATGACGTGAACTTTGCCCGGGCGTTGTACAGATAGACTAAGTTCATGGCGCAAAAGAAGATCGGAGAGAAGTTCCGGGTTGAGCCGGGCACCAGAGTGCGGCTGGACGACCATGATCCGGCCTGGACCGGAGGCAGAAACGCAAAACAGCAGGACGAAAAATTGTTGGCGCGCAACCTCGACCGGCTCAGCGCCGCGCAAGAGCTGCTGTGGTCCACCAGAAAGTACGCGCTGCTCATCGTGCTGCAAGGAATGGACACCGCGGGCAAGGACGGCCTGATCAGCCACGTGATGCGCGGCTTGAATCCGCAAGCCTGCCACGCCTTTCCGTTTAAGCAACCGAGCAGCGAGGAACTCGATCACGATTTTTTGTGGCGCTACCAGCGCTACCTTCCGGCGCGCGGCTCCATCGGGATTTTCAACCGGTCCTACTACGAAGAAGTTCTGGTGGTGCGCGTGCATCCGGAGTGGCTGGAGCGCCAGCGCCTGGCCCGTCCAGTGCGCGGCAAGGACCTGTGGGAGGAACGCTATCAGGACATCAATCATTTCGAAAAGCACCTGACGCGAAACAACACGATTATCGTCAAATTTTTCCTCAATATTTCCAAAAAAGAGCAAAAACGGCGGCTTCTTGCGCGCCTGGACGATCCGGGCAAGCAGTGGAAATTTTCCGAGGCCGACCTCAAAGAGCGCGGCTACTGGAAAGATTACGCTCGCGCGTATGAAGAGGCGCTCACCGCCACCAGCACGGATTCGGCGCCGTGGCATATTCTGCCGTCGGATCATAAATGGGTGGCGCGATGGCTCGCCTCGGAAATTTTGGCCGAGGCGATCGAATCGCTGGATTTGAAGATGCCGAAACCATCCAAGGAACAATTGGCGATGATCGCTCAGGCGAAGCGGCAGATCGGGGCGAAATTGTCTTAGCCAATCCAAAACGGAGTCCGGACGCGCCGGACTCCAAATTTTGCAAGCGGCAAGCGAAGTTACTTGTAAAGCGTGTTGACGCTGACCGATACCGAGCCGAAGGCGTAGCCGTAATCGAGCCCGCTCGCCGTGAAGCTGGTAAACGGCGTCGAGTTTTCGATCATGGAGTTTCCGTTTCCGGCGGGCAGTCCCGCGAGGATATAGGCCGGCACGGCGCCCTGTCCGGCGGACTGCGGGAAGATACACGTGTAACTGCCGCTGGCGGTTCCCGAGGACGAGTAGCCACTGACGATCACGAACGTTCCGGGAGCGCCTCCGGTCCACTGATAGGTGAGCCCGGCGCTGCGCGTGACGGTGGCGGCGGCGCTCTGGTTCGTCCAGCTCAGGATCGGGTTGGGGAAATTTACCGTGGCGGTGAACGATCCCACGTCGACCCCGCCGGATCCGGTGAACGTGAACGCGCCGCCGGAGGCCGGGATCGCGCCGGAGGAGAGCTGGGCTTCGTAGCCGCCGGCGAGCTGCGGGATGCTTTGCAGCGTCACCGGGCCGCCGGAGGGTCCGGTCACGGTGATGGCGCCGGCGTTGAGGCCGGTGCTGGTCGAAGTGGAGCCGCTGGAGGTTACGCTCTGGCTCAACGAACAGGAGCCGAGCGAAACGGAGGCGATGTCCTGGATCGATGAGGTCCCGCTGACTTTGTAAAAGAAGGCGGAGGCGAAATTCTGCGTGCTGGGGCCGCCGCTGCCGGGACCGGTGTCCTGGCCTACGAAGACATCGCCGGATCGCACGGTGCTCTGGCCGGTAAGATTATTGATCTGATTGCCGTTCAGGCCACTGTAGGCGTCATTGCAGACGCCGCCGCTGTCCATGAAGGGGATGGTCGGGAGATTGCTGACCGTGCCGCCGCCGGTGACCACCGCCACCGGTACAAAGCAGCCGTTGGGAACGCCGGAAGGCAGCGTGAACTGAATGATATGCACGCCGGGATAAACCGACGCTCCGACGTAAGCTACGTTGGTGGCCTGCACGCCGCCGACATAAACCTGCGTTTGCGTGTTGATCGAGTGCGGCGAGGATGTATA
>Ga0070738_10003553_pt1 | contig 20156 bp, 21 predicted proteins | sample Coa_R2_2_FD_66446 | JGI IMG/M metagenome (GOLD analysis project Ga0070738, IMG submission 66446) | Surface soil microbial communities from Centralia Pennsylvania, which are recovering from an underground coalmine fire - Coalmine... | ecosystem: Environmental > Terrestrial > Soil > Unclassified ... | reverse complement strand
CAAGCCGTGTGACCGAACCCCACCAAGCTTGAGGGCCACGGCCCGATCGCCATCGACCTACCGAGTCAAACGGCACCCTCGCAACTCATAGGGTCACAAGCTCTCAGGGTGACGGTGATGGTTCGGAGCCTGCTTCGCGCCGGCTAAATCATCTGCCTGGTCTTCAGCCCCGCGCCGAAAGCACGATGCCGATGCGCGCCGTAGGCGGACAGCGCATCCGCTGCCCGGTCGCGCGGCCAGCGCCTGCGGTCTGCGAGCCGCTCGGCATCGGCGATCAGCTGGGTAACGAAGGTCGGGTCGGGCGAGGGGAAGGGTTCTGCCGGCGGCGTCCATTGCGTGGCGGCCACGACCGCGACCACGGCGGTCGAAGCGGGCGCGGTGCGCGCATCGGGCCGCTGACAGGTTAATTGCAGTGGTCGGGCAGTGGGCATCGCAACTGACATCCCTGTCACGTTCCGGGACATTGCCGTCCCCGCGATTGACTGACCCGCAAACATTATGCCGTGGCGCGCGGGCGCGGTCCCGACCCACTTCACAACATGGTTTGCAGATTATTTATCAAGTTTATTTACGGTCGCAGCCGAATGGGCGCTATCCTTGGGCGTTAACGACCGACGTCCTGTCCCGAAACGAGGCGAATGTGACACCTGCGCCGCTGCCAACCTCGTCCATCCTGGCTTCCCTCGGGCAGGCGGCCTTCGTTTGGGACATCGCGACCGACGCCATCACCTGGAGCGAGCCCATAGGTGCGGTGTTTCCCGACATCGCGCCGGCCTCGCTCGCGACCGGTGCGGAATTCGCAAAGCTGATCGAGCCGCAGCGTTCGATCCGCAGCGACGCCCTCAATTTCTCGCCCCCGGCCCATGGTGCCGACGGGGCGCCGTACCGGATCGAATATGCCGTGCGCAGCACGTCCTCGATGGCCCCCGTGTGGATCGAGGAGACCGGCTGCTGGTTCGCCGGCCCCGACGGCAGGCCGGCGCGGGCGCATGGCATCGTGCGCGTCAACAATGAACGCCACGCCCGCGAGGAGCAGCTGATCAAGCTGTCGCGCAACGATGCGCTGACCGGCGAGCTCAACCGCACCCATTTGGTTGCGGCGCTGGCGGAGGCGATCGAGGAAAGCATCCGCTTCCGCACCTCCTGCGCCTTCATGCTGATCGGCATCGACCATCTGGCGCGCATCAACGATGCCTTCGGCTTCGATGTCGCCGACGCCGTGATCGCCGAGGTCGCCGCGCGCATCCGCGCGCGCTTGCGCGGCGGCGACGTGCTGGGACGCTTCTCCGGCAACAAGCTCGGCCTGATCCTGAAGAACTGCACCACCGAGGACATGAACGCCGCGGCCGAGCGCTTCCTCGCCGGCGTGCGCAACGAGGTGGTGCCGACGCGGCTCGGGCCCGTTTCGGTCACCGCCTCGATCGGCGCGGTGAGCGTGCCGCGCTATGCACGAACCGCGGACGAGGCGCTCAACCGCGCGCACGAGACGCTCGATGGCGCCAAGCGCCGCCGCGCCGGCTCGTTTGCCGCCTGGCGGCCCAACGCCGAGCGAGACGCGCAGCGCCGCGTCAACATCCGCGTCACCGACGAGATCGTCACTGCGCTGAACGAGCGGCGGATCGCGCTTGCCTTCGAGCCAGTGGTGGATGCGCACAGCCGCAAGCCGGCCTTCCACGAATGCCTGGTCCGCATGGAGCAGGACGGCGGCCGCGTGCTGCTCGCGCCCGATATCGTGCCGGTGGCCGAGCGGCTCGGCCTGATCCGGCTGGTCGACCATCGCGTGCTGGAGCTCGTGGTGGCAGAGCTCGCCGCCGCGCCGGACGTGTCGCTCAGCCTCAACATCTCGCCCGACACCACCATGGATCCGGACTGGTGGTCATCGATCGAATCCCTGATGCGTGCGCACCCTGATGTCGCCGAGCGGCTGATCGTCGAGATCACCGAGACGGTGGCGATCCGGGATATCGACGATCTCAGGAGCTTCGTGCACCGCCTGAAACGTCTCGGCAGCCGCATCGCCATCGACGATTTCGGCGCCGGCTACACCTCGTTCCGCAATTTGCGCAAGCTCGACGTCGATATCGTCAAGATCGACGGCGCCTTTGTGCAGAACATCGTGGCTTCAGCGGATGATCGCGCCTTCGTGCAGACGCTGATCGACCTCGCGCGCCGGCTCAAGATCAAGACCGTCGCCGAATGGGTGCAGGACGAACAGGCCGCGACGCTGCTGCGCGACTGGGGCTGCGACTACATCCAGGGCCACCTGATCGGGCTTGCCTCCGGCGAGCGGCCGTGGCGGAAGGATGCGGAGACGGTGCTGCCGGCTGCGGGTTAGTCGAGCCTCGAAGTCACCCCGAGGAGCGGCAGAGATCCTGGATAGGCAGGACCAGCGCATCTGGCAGCTCATGCATGTGGCGGTCTTGAGCGCCGGTGGCGCCATTTTTCTGTCGACTCCCGGACGAAAAGGGAGTCCAATCACTCTTATCATCGCTCCGACCTCGGCATCCATCGGTGACTGAGAGTGTCGTGCTCCCGCCTGGACAGGGGAGCATCATGCCCCAAATTGAGCGCAGCCAAGTTCAGCCTATCCGGTTTGGATGCCGTTTCGAAACGGCGGCGGCAGATTCGCCTCCAAGCCATGAGTTCTGCGTATTTGATTTCCCTGGTTGCGAGGCATGTCCGAAGGCGCAGCCGCACAGGGTGAGACGTTCGGAAGACCCCATGAAGTCGGGGGTGTGGCATGCATGGATTGCGTGCGTCACCCGCCCCAAGCCCTTCGCGCCAATCTGGGAGGTCAGCTATGGACAAGTTCATTCACCGGGAGAACTTGGCGCTGTTCAAGAGGCGTCTCGCGGAAGCGCAAAGTAACGCAGAGCGAGACGTGCTGTTGAAGTTGCTGGCGGATGAGGAGGCGAAAGAACCTCAGCCGAAAAATAGCACTCTCAGGTCGCAGTGACCTGCACCAAAGCGCCCTCATTCGGGATTGAGTATGCTGATCCTCGGCACACTCCTAACTCAGTAACGCCAGTACGGGGCGGGCGATCATGATGCCGATGGCTCACAATTGCCTGATAACGGTTGCCTGATAACGGTGCCGTCGCTGTTCTTGCATCAAGTAGTTGATGCAAGGCCAATCGCCATCGATCAGAGCGCTTCGCTCAAAAAGAACCGGTCAGTCATAATCTACAACAGAACCGGTCCCGTTAGGGGACCGGTCCTGCGGCCGCTTCTAGTAGCACGCTGGATAGGGATAGTATCCGCAGTGTGCGTAAGCGCCAGCGGCCGCTGCAGCTCCGACGCCAACCGCCACTCCGCGGCGGACGGGTGCAACGCGAACGTGATGAACGCCCACGCCAGCACGACCCACGCCTGCATGACCAACGCCAGCGCGGCCCGCGCCGCCGCGAAATGCGAAGGCGTCAGTTGAAGTCATCGCAATGCACGCGATGCCCATGATAATGGATGCTGCAATCGACATGACAATTCGACGTGACATGATTGATCTCCTTTCATGGATGATCAATTTTTCAATGTACTCCAATATTGCAGGCCTGAATTGATCTGGAGCAAGGCCGCCAACAGCCGCTGGCCGTGCGCATCACGCGCTCTTGGGGCACCTTCGCCAGAAATTTGATATTCCGCCGCGCTGGAGGGCGACGAAGGAGCGAAAAATTCGAGTGATTGCCATGATGCGAGATTTTTTTGCGCTCGCTGTAATGGCGGGGCCGCTCGAAACCTTTGGAGAGACAAGACCTCCGCATTTCCTTCAAAGGAGACCACATGTCAGTCCAGTTACTTGTCATCTATCCGCCGCCCAAGGACGCCGACGCATTCGAGCGCGCATACAACGAGCAGCACCTTCCTTATGCCGGGCCGCGGCTGATGGCCGAAGGGGCCTCCGGCGTCACGACCAAGCGCGTTCTGGGCTCGCCGGGCGGTGCGCCGGCGTTCCATTGGATATCGTTCATCGATTTTCCGTCCGCCGACATTGCCAAGAAGTGCGCCAAATCCACGGGCGGCCAGGAAGCCCTGCAGCATGCCGCCTCGATCTCGTCCGGCGGTAAGCCGGAATATGTCCTGATCGCCGACTCCAAATAGGGACGATGCGCCCGGGCGGGCGGGTGCGGACTTGCACTTGCCCGCCTGCTGGACCGTGAAGCCGACGGAAGAGAGGGCCTAGCCCGGTCGTCCCTCCTCGTAGTCAGCCATGCAGCGGCGCAAGCGTTGCCTGGCCCGAAACAGCAAGACACCGACATGTTCGGGTGTCGTTCCGAGCTGCACGGCCACGTCTTCGCCGGCGACGTCATCGACCAGGCGGAGATTGACGACAGCTTGCTGCACCTCGTTCAACGTGAGCAGGCAGCCGAGCGCAAGGGCGTGCTGCTCCGCCTGAATCACCAAATCGTCCGCGGAAGGCTCCCCTGACGCAACGTTTTTCAGCGCTTCATCATCGACCAAATGCGGCCTTGCGTAATCATGACGGCGACGCCGATTGCGCGCGATATTGCGCGCCAGCGTGCTCAGGAGCCGCGCCGATTCGACGGGCGAGCCGACCAGAAGCCGCGCCTGCGGCAGCTGGAGAAAGCTGACAAACGCCTCCTGCACACAATCCAGTGCGTCCTCGGCGCGGACGCCTTCACGCACCACCAGCCGGCAGATACGGGCGCGATGCTCATGCACGAGCTGCGTCACCCAGCCAAAGAAGCCGTCCTGTTGCTCGGATTGCACTTTCCGGATTGTATCTTGTCGCGCCATGAGACACTCCACCTGCAATTGCTCATGCCGGGGCGTCCAGCCCGGCGGACATCGCTCAATTCAACCCTCTACTGCGCGGTCAGGCTTGCGGTCTGGCGCGCCAATCGAAACACGAGCTCCTTCGAAATCCGTTGGGCCAGCTTGTCATTTGCAGCGCGCCAGCGCGGAATGGCGTTTTCCAGACGCCGCGCACCCGCTTCGGTCAGCCAAACCGCGCGGCGCCTTAGATCGCTTTCGACGATGGCGATCTCGACCAACCCCTGGCTTTCAAGAGCCCGCAGATTGCGTGACAGTGTCGACTGATCGAGGCCCGTGCGGTTGACAAGCGAGCCGACGGTATCGTCGGCGGCCACCGCGATCTGCGCCATCAAGCCGAGCTGCGCCAGGCTCAGTCCGGTGCCGGCGATATCCTGTTCAAGCGTCTGGGTGATGCGCCGTGCGAGCAGCCGGCAGCCGAGCCCGATACAGCCGTCGAGCATCGCAACAGCGTCAGTCCGCAGTCTCTTCGGAGGTTGCTTCGGCTTCGACATAGGTAGTTGTATATACATTATTTGTAGATACATGCAATCTCAGCGGCCGGAGCGTGACGGGCCTGACGGCGATGGCGGGAGCATGATCCGGACAAGCCGAAGCCGGTTTTCCGAAACGGCGGGCGCCGTTGAGCGGCCCCGATGCGGCCGAGCCGGAACGCGTGTAGGGCCCTTGTCGGCCGTGTTGCCGGGGTTCCAGAGTCTTGGCTGCACCTTCCCGGTGAACTGGTCGCCTGATCAGACCGTTTATGACTGGCAGACAACCAACGGCGAGGAGGCAGATGCGCTACGTGGCACAGGCGGTAGATCAGTATGGCGTCTCCCTGGCGACCTACGAATTCGAGTGTCGTTCCGACGAGGAAGCCCGGGAGAAGGCGGGCAGATACCTTGCGGTCCATCACACCATCGACCTCTGGGCGGATGGGCGGCGTGTCTCGCGACTGACGTGGGGCGAAACTGAGCGAAGCACCGCCTGCGCTCCGAAGGGATGATCCCGGCCGGCTGCCGGTGCGTTCAAGCTCGAAGCCTTGGCCCGTGCTTGGGCTTCGCGCAGCTCGCCAAATGCCGCCCGTGACAGAGAGGGCTCTCCCACGATTACCGATTGTTCACTACACTTTCGCCGAGAATGCACTCAACATGATCCGACGCAAACGATGGTGGATGCGCAACAGATCGAGTCATCGCCATGCGCCACGGCTCCCTCTTGCGCGCTGTTACCACAGCCGGTCTGTTCCTGGGATCCAGTCTCATCTCAGATACATCCGCCGCTGCCGCCGACCACGCCTTGGCGGTCTCCGTCGACGATTTCATTTATGTTGACACGTCGAACGAGCCTGCCGATCAGACGGCCGCGCATGAAAAGCGACTGCGCGCCTTCATGACCGCGCTGCGGGACGACCTCACGGCAGACGGCCGCTTTGAGCTCGTGCCGTCCTCGTGCGCATCAAGCTGTCCGACCGATGGACCGGCGTTGCGCGATCGGCTGCGCGCGGTGTCACAGGCCGGCACGCAGATCCTGATCATCGGCACCGTTCACAAGGTGAGCACGCTGGTACAGGTAGCGGGGACTGCTGCCATCGATGCAACGTCCCAGCGCGTCGTGTTCCGGAAGTACTTCCAATTTCGCGGCGACACTGACGAGGCATGGCAGCGGGCGGAGCGTTTTGTATCGGAGGAGGTCCGTGACCGCTTGCTTGAAAGCAGATCGCAGCAATAGGCGGCGTGCGGCGCATGTGCATGGCCGCTGAGTGAAGCGGGCGATTGAGGGATGTCACCAAAATATCCGCTCTCTGGGGACGAAGCGGACTCGATATGATCAACCTGAGTTCTTCCGGGGGTGACCCGAAGCGGCCATTCGGCGCGCGAGAATACCCAGCACGCGGCGCAAATTTCCTGCAACTATGCTACGCTGGCCTCGCAAATCGGGGGGAGGCATGAGGCGGCGCGAGTTCATACAGTTGATCGCAGGGGCGGCTGCAGGCTGGCCTGTCGCCATTCAGGCGCAACAGCTTCCCAAATGGCGCATAGGATTTCTCAGTCCGGGCAGCCTGAACCCACATACTGCGCAACGAATCGCGGCGTTCAGCGATGGATTAAGTCAAGGTTTGCGGGGAATTGCAGAGATCGAGATGGTGGCTCGATACGCCGACAACCAGCTCGACAGGCTACCCGGATTGGCGCAGGAACTGGTGGAGCAAGGCGTTCGGGCGATCACCGCAGCCGCGCCGGCGGCCGTCGGCGCCGCGCGAAAAGCAACATCCGCTATTCCGATCGTCGCGATGGACCTGGAATCCGATCCGGTCGCCGACGGTTGGGCCATGAGCCTCGCCCATCCCGGCAGCAACATCACCGGCGTTTTTCTCGATCTACCCGGCTTCAGCGCCAAAACATTGCAGCTGTTGCGGGAGGCGGTGCCGGACCTTTCGAGCGTCGCCGTGTTCTGGCTCCCGGCAAGCGGGACTCGGCAACTCGACGCGGTACGCAGCGCGGCCGCCGGGCCGGGATTGAAGCTTGAAGTGCTTGAGGTCGCACGGCCGTCCGAGTTCGAGGGGGCCTTTCAAGCAGCGGCGAAATCAAAGGCGTCAGGCGTATTGATGCTTTCGTCCCCACTCATTGCCGCCAACCCACAGGTTCTGGCTGATCTGGCGCTGGCGAAGCGTCTTCCTGCGATCAGCATCTTCCCCGATTTTGCCCAAAAAGGCGGGCTGGTGGCCTACGGGCCTGATCTGCTTGAGCTGTATCCGCAGGCTGCCGTCATAACTCGCAAACTGTTGCAAGGTGCCTCAGCGGCTGATTTGCCAATCGAACGTCCGACGCGATTCAAGCTCATAGCGAACGTCAAAACGGCGAACGCTTTGGGCCTGACACTGCCGACATCCATTCTGATCAGCGCGGACGAGGTGATCGAATAGCAAACGCTGTTTGCTGCGATGCATGAGTCCGAAAGTGGCCCTTGGCGACGAAATCCGCCTGTCGCCTGCAAGTCGGCTCTGAGGCGTAGAAGCGGACCTGATAGAGATCGGGCAAAAACGTCGCGAATGACGCGAGCGGAACCCCTGAAATAGAAGGGTTGGCAACTAGATGCCTGTTTGCCGGATCAGTTCAGCCAATTCGCGAAACACGGGCGGCCACCACAGTCCCTTGGGAAACGACTTCGCTTGACGAACTATGACGCAGTCAGTATCCGGCGAGACATACACGTGGGCACCCATAGCTCCCATGGCGAAGAGATCATGGATGTTGGCGTTCGGACGATAGTGCCACCAGAAGTCCTTGTATTGATAATGCCCCGTCAGGAGAGGCCGGCCCCAGGGTCGATTAGCATAGTACCGGAACGCATCCGCCGTTTGCCAGCTGCTCTCGGGCGAGAACAATCGTGTCATCCATCGCGCCGGTATCAGTCGCTTATCCTGCCAAACGCCTTTGCCGAGAATTAGCTGACCAAACAGGGCTAGTCCCTCGGCTGTAGTATTGAACCCGCTTTCCATGTGAGCCAGCCCATCGAACCCTCGCTGGTCGGTCGTCATCGTCGCGGCTCCCGCGCCAATCTGCTCCCAAAGATCTCTGAATAACTCCGCTGTTCTACGGCCAGTTATTCGTTCGAGCGCGATCGCCAGGAGTAAGGGATGCCAGTCATTATAGTGGAAGAAGGCATCAACTGGATCGGATACATGCACTCGGAGCGCTGCTCTACGAAGGTTCACCCCGTGATAAACGCGAGCATCGTCTGTCCATGGAAATGGGCCTTCCTTGTAGCGGATGCCCGAACTCATTCGCATGAGCTGCGCAATCGTCAGCTCTCTCACCGCAGGGTCGGCAATTTGCGGCAGCAACGAGCCTATCCGACAATCTGGACTGATGTCGCGCTCGTCCAAGGCGCGTCCAATCACCGCCCATCCGATCGACTTGGTGACGGACAGATTGCGGCCGAGTTCACCGACGTTCGACCCCGCCCTTCGCCAGTCGAAAACAGCCGAGCCTTCGCGCAGTGCGATCAGCGCGACGGTGTCGGTCGCGCTGAGCAGGCTCGCCAGTGTCATCTTGGGAAAGCGCCCGTGTGATCGGACACTGACCCGTTCGGGATCAATGATCTGTCGCGAAACTTTTGGCGGGCCGACTCCGGGATCGGCTCCGGCTGGCTCAGACGGAAACCGGTTGAAGTCGCCCCAACGAGGGGCGCGCCACAGCAAACTGCGACCGAGCAAAGTATCAGTCAGCATCCGAAAACCCACCTACATTCGATGTTGATCAGCGGGTTATCTGGGGAGCGAATTGAGTGCAAGCCTTGTTCCAGCTCCTATGGGTTCCTTGCGGGCTGGCGTATTCACCCATTGCGGACTTCGCAACGCCTTTAACGGCAGTGTCGAACGAACTCTGCCCCGCCTCCTTGGATGTTCGTGGCCCGTGCGACCCAGATTGATCTGCGTCAAACTTTGCCGGTTCCAATGAGAGCAGGGTGGCCTTTCAAAGCAGCTCTCAACCGGAGTTCACGCGATGAAGCCAATGCGGACCGTGTTGGTTGGGAGCTGCGTACTCGCCCTCACATATGGCTCAGCGCGGGCACAACAGATCACCGGTGTTTCCGGTTCTCCCGGCGCAACCACCACAATCGATGGAAAGCAGATTCCGCCGGATCCCAAATTCGGCGGCGTCATCATGGAGAAGGCCTCCGAGTCGAAGCCTTGGTGGGCTCCGCGCGTCGTGCCGCCGAAGGGCGCGCCCAACGTGTTGCTCACTATGACAGATGACCAGGGCTTCGGCGCGCCGAGCACCTTCGGCGGCGTCATACCAACGCCAACCATGGATCGCATCGCAAGGGCGGGATTGCGCTACACGAATTTCCACTCCACGTCGCTCTGTTCGCCGACGCGGGCGGCGATCATCACGGGACGCAATCACCATTCGGTGGGCTATGGGGTGGTTGGAGAAATATCAACGGGCTTCCCGGGTTACGATTCGATCATCCCGATCGAGAAGGGCACCATCGGTACGATCCTGAAAGCGAACGGCTACGCAACCTCATGGTTCGGGAAGGACCACAACAAGCCGTCATTCCAGTCGAGCCAAGCCGGGCCGTTTGAGCAATGGCCCAACGGCATGGTGCTCGACCACGGCTTTAGAAGCTGACCATAGGGAGGAATAGAAATGGCACTCTACATGTATCAATTCGCATACACTCCGGAATCCTGGGCTGCCCAGATGAAGAACCCTCAGAACCGGGTCGAGCATGTCGGTCGAGCCGCGACAGAAGCGGCTGGTGGCAAGTTCATCGGCGGCTGGTTGTGCATGGGAGAATACGACGCTGTTCTGATCGCCGACGTGCCTGATATCGAAAGCATGGCCGCCATCGCCCTTGCCGTGGCTGCTGGCGGTGCGCTCAAGGCAGGAAAAACGACGCCGCTCATGACGGGCGAGCAAGGAGTGACCGCACTCAAGAAGGCGACCATCGTTGCGAAAACCTATCGCCCGGCGAGCTGATTCGACGTCTGCTCGCAGTCCCGGCAGCCGAGGCGATTGGCTGCCGAGGGCCGACTGAAAAGCGGATGTCGGGCTTTCGATGTCGCGCAGTTTTGCGTGCACGCAGTCGATCCGACGCGACGGACCGATTCGCCCGACGGGCGGCGGCGAAGGGCTGTCAAGCCCTGCTCACAAAAATATTTCGATTTACAGAAATTCGGATTCGGCGCATATTGCCGCCATCCCGCTTCGCTTTGCGGAGGGGCGTTTCGCGGACGTCACGAGACGTGAGGCGGGGATGCGGTGGACGCGGATGTGCCGAGGACGAACGGCATGGAGGCGGACGGCGAAATCGTGTGGTCCTGGCGCCCCAAAGCTCCGGCGTCAAGTCCAAGCGAAGCTGAAAGCTTCGCGGGGACGACGGTGGCAAACGAGAAGGTTCACCGAGGAGAGCGCGTATAAGCCGTAAAACCATCGCGCAGGGAAGGCCGGTGTGATCACCGCCGTACCCTAGGTTCTTGCGCTTGCGCAGTTTTTTTCTGCGCGAGAGCCCGGGTGCAGCGGCCACCCGGTCTTCCCTGCGCCCTCTTCATCCGAGGAGGGCGACGGACGATGCAAAGCTCGGACGATTTCAGTCGCGAGGATGCTGATGCGTGTCTTCTGTTCTTGTCGCGGCCATCCTTCGCGACGCCGCTGGCGCGGCTCCTCAGGATGAGGGCGGAAAGCGCGGCGCGCTCTCAGACCCTCATGGTGAGGAGGCGCGCCAGCGCCGTCTCGAACCACGAGGCCCCGAACTCACTCGCCTTCCTTCTTCGGCTCCTTCGACATGCGATCGAGCCGGTCCTGCATTTCCTTCATCTGGCGGCGCAGCTCGTCGATGTTGTTGCTGTCCTCGGCTGCGGGCGCCGGCTCCGGGGCCTTCTCGGCATCGGATGTCCCGAGCGCGGGCGCGAACGGCTTGAACATCGAGAAGGTCTGCTGGAACAGCTCCATGTTGCGGCGGACCTGCTCTTCCAGCGGGGCGAACGGCGTGCCGCTCAGGGTGCTCGCGAGCTGTTTGCGGAATTTCTCCTGCTCGCGCGTCAGCGTGTCGATCGACTGCTCCAGATATTTCGGCACCACCATCTGCATGCTGTCGCCATAGAAGCGGATCAGCTGGCGCAGGAAGGTGGTCGGCAGCAAGTTCTGCCCGGCCTTGTTCTCCTGCTCGAAGATGATCTGTGCGAGCACCGAGCGGGTGATGTCGTCGCCGGTCTTGGCGTCATAGACGAGGAAATCCTCGCCGTTCTTCACCATCGCTGCGAGATCCTCCAGCGTCACATAGGTGCTGGTGCCGGTATTATACAACCGGCGGTTTGCATATTTCTTGATGGTTGTCGGTTGGTCGGTTTTCGCCATTGCCATGGGCTCACACTTCACAGCGAGGAGGGAGGGAACCCGACGGCGCGTCGCCGCAGGGCCTACGAGCTACGCAATGCAACAAACTAAACACTTTCAACGACTTTGCGCTACCGTTTTGTGCAGCACGGTTAATCGGCAGGCATTCATGCTGCGCAACATGGGGTGCGCAGGACGCCTTCTGCAGTGCAGCAAAATCCCGGACGCGCGCATTTCGGTATTTCCGACGATGCAGGCGGCACCAGCCGGCAGACGCCGCGGAGCTGATTTGAATGCAGTGCGGCTTGATTTCGGGCCTCCGCACATTGACATGCCTCAACGACGTTAACAGGATGGGGAGTGAGAGATAGGTCGCGCCCCTCTAAGCGCTCGCCCCAATTTCCAAAAAAGACCCTCAAGATCAGGAGATGTCCATGTCAGACGATGTCGTCATCGTCAGCGCCGCCCGCACCCCGGTCGGCAGCTTCAACGGTGCCTTTGCCACCCTTCCGGCCCACGATCTCGGGGCCGTCGCCATCAAGGCCGCGCTGGAGCGCGCAGGCGTTGAGCCGGGCCGTGTTTCGGAAGTCATCATGGGCCAGATCCTGACCGCGGCGCAGGGCCAGAATCCCGCCCGCCAGGCATCGATCTCGGCTGGTATTCCTGTGGAGAGCCCGGCCTGGGGCGTCAACCAGCTCTGCGGATCCGGCCTGCGCTCGGTCGCGCTCGGCTACCAGGCGCTGAAGAACGGCGATTCCGATATCGTGGTCGCCGGCGGGCAGGAATCCATGAGCATGGCCCCGCATGCCCAGTATCTGCGCGGCGGCGTCAAAATGGGCGCGCTCGAGTTCGTCGACACCATGATCAAGGACGGGCTGTGGGATGCCTTCAACGGCTACCACATGGGCAACACCGCCGAGAACGTGGCGAAGCAGTACCAGATCACCCGTGCCCAGCAGGATGAGTTCGCGGTCGCCTCGCAGCAGAAGGCCGAAGCGGCGCAGAAGGCCGGCAGGTTCAAGGAGGAGATCGTCCCCGTCACCATCAAGACCCGCAAGGGCGATGTCGTGGTCGACACCGACGAATATCCGCGCCATGGCGCCACGCTCGATGCGATGGCCAAGCTTCGCCCCGCCTTCGAGAAGGACGGAACGGTGACTGCAGGCTCCGCATCCGGCATCAATGACGGCGCCGCCGCCGTGGTGCTGATGACTGCCAAGGAAGCGGCCAGGCAAGGCAAGAAGCCGCTCGCCCGCATCGTCTCCTGGGCGCAGGCCGGCGTCGATCCGAAGATCATGGGCACCGGGCCGATCCCCGCGTCGCGCGCGGCCCTGAAGAAGGCCGGCTGGAGCATCGCCGACCTCGACCTCATCGAGGCCAACGAGGCCTTCGCCGCGCAGGCCTGCGCGGTCAACAAGGACCTCGGCTGGGATACATCGAAGGTGAACGTGAACGGCGGCGCGATCGCGATCGGCCACCCGATCGGCGCCTCCGGCGCGCGCGTGCTGGTGACGCTGTTGCACGAGATGCAGAAGCGCGACGCGAAGAAAGGTCTTGCCACGCTGTGCATCGGCGGTGGCATGGGCATTGCCATGTGTGTCGCGCGGGACTGACTGAGAAGCGTGTGCGTCGCATGCGACTAAAAAAGAATCAGTCGCTGCCGATTATATTTCCTTCGCACTCGCACAGTGCTGAAATAAAGAGAAACGCCCGGCATCGCCGGGCGTTTTGTTCTTGATGTTGGTCAAACAGCCCGCATAATTCGGTTCTAATCAAGAAGCGCTGAAAGCGTGAGAGGAAACGGAGAGAGGGAAATCGACATGGCACGTGTAGCGTTGGTCACCGGAGGCACCAGAGGAATCGGTGCGGCGATCTCGAAGGCGTTGAAGGCTGCGGGCTACACGGTCGCCGCCAGCTACGCCGGCAATGATGCGGCCGCGGAGAAGTTCAAGGCCGAGACGGGCATTGCCGTCTACAAATGGGACGTCTCCTCCTTCGACGCCTGCGCGGCAGGCGTGAAGAAGGTCGAGGCCGAGATCGGCCCGGTCGATGTGCTGGTCAACAATGCCGGCATCACCCGGGACGGCGCGTTCCACAAGATGACGCTCGAGCAGTGGAACGCGGTCATCAACACCAATCTCGGCTCGCTGTTCAACATGACGCGCCAAGTGATCGAGGGCATGCGTGCGCGCAAGTTCGGCCGCGTCATCAACATCTCCTCCATCAACGGCCAGAAGGGCCAGTTCGGCCAGTGCAACTATTCCGCGGCGAAGGCCGGCGAGGTCGGCTTCACCAAGGCCCTGGCGCTGGAGAACGCCAAGGCCGGCATCACCGTGAACGCGATCTGCCCCGGCTATATCAACACCGAGATGGTGCAGGCGGTGCCAAAGGACGTGCTGGAGAAATCGATCCTGCCGCTGATTCCGACCGGCCGGCTCGGCGAGCCCGAGGAGATCGCGCGCGCGGTCGTCTTCCTCGCCGCCGACGAGGCCGGCGCCATCACCGGCTCGACGCTGAGCATCAATGGCGGGCAATACATGGTGTGAGGCCGGAAGGCATTGCGTAGCTGCACCGAATGCGGCAAGTAGTCGTCATGCCCGGGCTTGTCCCGGGCATCCACGTCTTGAAGCATGCTCAACTGCGCGGATGTGGATGGCCGGGACAAGCCCGGCCATGACGGAGAATGCCTTGCCATGTCCCCCCGCAGCGCGACGCTGGTCGGCCTGACGGCGATCCTGATGTGGTCGCTGCTATCCGTGATGACTGTCGCCACGGGCAAGATCCCCGCGTTCCAACTCGCAGCCATGACGTTCGCGATCGGTGGCGTCGTCGGCCTATCGACCTGGATCGGCCGCCCCGACGCGATCCGCGCATTGAAACAGCCGCCGGTCGCCTGGATCGTCGGTGTCGGCGGCCTGTTCGGCTATCACGCGCTGTACTTCCTGGCGCTGCGTTATGCGCCACCGGCCGAAGCGGGACTCCTGAACTATCTCTGGCCGCTGTTGATCGTGCTATTCTCCTCACTATTGCCCGGCGAACACCTCGCGCGGCATCATGTCATCGGCGCGCTGCTTGGCCTCATCGGCACCGTGCTGCTGTTCGCCGGCAATACCGGCAGCTTCACGCCGGGCCAGGTGCCGGGGCTGATCGCAGCCTTCGTCGCGGCCTTCGTCTGGGCCTCCTATTCGGTAATGTCGCGCCGGCTGAAAGCGGTGCCGACCGATGCGGTCGCGGGCTTCTGCCTGGCGACCGCGCTGCTCGCTGCACTTGTCCATGTGCTGATCGAATCCACCGTCTGGCCGGAGACGCCGCTGCAATGGTGTGCCGTGATCGGCCTCGGCATCGCGCCGGTCGGGGCCGCGTTCTATGCATGGGATATCGGCATGAAGCGCGGCGACATCCGCGTGCTCGGGGCTGCGTCCTACGCAACGCCGCTACTGTCGACGATGTTCCTGATCCTCGCAGGCTATGCCAAACCGAGCGCCAACATCGCGTTGGCGGCGATCCTCATCGCCGGCGGCGGACTGATCGCGGCGAAGGACATGGTGATGAGGAAGGGATGACCGCGGCTTCTCAAAGGCAGGGCGATTCCGGCGGCTCCCAGCCGGCTGCCGCGAGCTCAAAGCTCGCAAACTCGAACCCCGGCGCCACGGTGCAGCCGACCAGCGTCCAGTCGCCGGTGGTCTCCGCCGTCTGCCACGCCGAGGCTGGCACAATCGCCTGCGGGCGCTGGCCGCTTGTGACATCCGGCCCGAGCCTGACCGTGTGCGACGTGCAGCCCTCATGGGCGATGCGTAGCACAAGCGGGCTGCCGGCGTAATAATGCCAGATCTCGACCGCATCGATGCGGTGCCATTGCGATCGCTCGCCTCGCGCGAGCAGAAAGTAGATTGCGGTCGAGGCTGCGCGCCCGAGCGCATCGGTGCGGGTGTCGCGAAACGTCTCGCGGTAGTAGCCGCCTTCGGGATGCGGGCGCAATTCGAGGCGCGCGATGATGTCGGCTGCGGTGAGGTGCTGCATCAGGATTTGTTCTTGCGCTCGCGCAGTTCGCCGAACACCTCGGCAGCGCTCGCGCCCTTCATATGGAGCCTCGCCGCCACTTGCGGATCGTCGGCACGCAGGAATACGTTGGCCTTCTTCTCGTCGCCGAGCAGGACCGGGATGGTCGGCTTGTTGTCGGCTCGCAGCCGCGCCACCTCCTCGGCGCGCGCCTTCAGCGCAGCATTGTCGGGGTCGACCGACAACGCGAACTTGACGTTGGAGGCGGTATATTCATGGCCGCAATAGAGACGGAAATCGTCGGGCAGCGCACGCAGCTTCAACAGCGAGTCCCACATCATGGGCGCGTTGCCCTCGAACACCCGTCCGCAGCCGATCGAGAACAGCGTGTCGGCGGCGAACACGGCCTTGTCATTGTCGAACACGTAGGAGATGTGGTCGAGCGTGTGACCCGGTGTCTCCACGACCCGCGCCAGCAGGTTGCCGATCTTCACCACATCGGCATTGCCGACGCGCAGGTCGACATTGGCGATCTTCGCGGTCCTGTCATGTGGTGCGACGACGCGGCAGCCATACCGCTGCTTAAGCTCGGCAACGCCGCCGACGTGGTCGCCATGGTGATGCGTGATCAGGATGTCCGTGAGTTTCCATCCCTCGGCTTCCAGCGCCCTGATGATGGGGCCGGCCTCCGGTGCATCGATGGAGGCGGTCGCGCCGGTTTCGCCATCGTGGATCAGATAGCCGAAATTGTCGCTCAAGCAGGTAAAGACGCGGATATCGGCGGCCATGGACTTCCCTCTTCGAACGGCACAAGCTGCAGAGATATTGCGTTAACGCTGGCGCGGCAATGCCGTATTCTCTGCATGCGGCGGGGCGGCAATTCCTGCAACTACATGTTAAATTGATCTCATGAGCATCGACGTCATCGATCTGCGCGATTTCTATTCGCAGCGACTGGGTATCGTGGCGCGGCAATTGATCAATCGCGGCATCCGCGCACGCTGGCCGAGCGCCGAGGGCCAGCGGGTGCTCGGCATCGGCTATCCCACGCCCTATCTGGGACTTTTTCGTGAAGATTGCGAACGCTGCATCGCCTTCATGCCGGCCGCTCAGGGCGTCCTGAAATGGCCGACCGCGCGGCCGACGCTGGCCGCATTGGTCGACGAGTTCTCGCTGCCGTTGCCGGATGCCGCCGTCGATCGCATCCTTCTGGTCCATGCGCTGGAAATGGCCGATGATCCCGCAACGCTGCTCCGCGAAGTGTGGCGGGTGCTGGCGCCCTCGGGGCGGGTGATTGCCATCATCCCGAACCGGCGCGGCGTGTGGACCCGCACCGACAACACGCCGTTCGGTCATGGCCGGCCCTATTCGCGTTCACAGATCACGGAGTTGTTGCGGCAGACCTGGTTTACGCCCACCGCATGGGGCGAGGCGCTGTTCATGCCGCCGGTTACGGGTGGCTGGTTCCTGCGCTCCGCCCTGATGTGGGAACGCGCCGGGGCCGCGCTGTCGCTGCCGTTTGCGGGCGTCCACATCGTCGAAGCGACCAAACAGGTCTATCGCGTCATCCCCGCGGGACGCGAACGGACGCGGCTAATTCCCGCGTTAAAGCCGGTACTGGTGCCGTCATCGACGGCGACGAGGGATATGGAAGACGAGGAATATGGAAACTACCGTCGTCCCGGCGAAGGCTTGGTGAAGGCCGGGACCCGTACGGCGTGATTTTGCCGTAGCAGTGTAGGAGTCGTCCTTCTCAACGACGCAGGCCTGGGGCTATCGGTCCCGGCCTTCGCCGGGACCCGGTCGAGAGATCCGAACCTGACTTACTCCCCCTGATTCACATCCTCGCTGGGCGCGGCCTGCTGCGGCTGGCCCATCCCTTCGGGACGCGGGCCATGCGGGCGGCGCCGACGACGCGGATAGCGCTCGCCACCACCTTCGAAGCCGCCGCCATTGCCATTCATTTGCGGCTGCGGGCCGGTGATAAAGGAGGGCAGGCGGTCGACGCCGCCATCATCTGATATCACGGGCTGCGGTTGCGGCGGCTGCGGCTGATATTGCGGCTGCTGCCGATGTTCGCGGTCGCCCCGATGCTCGCGGTCGCCACGATTATCGCGGTCGCCACGATTATCGCGGTCGCCACGATGCTCGCGGTCGCCGCGATGCTCGCGCGGCGGCTGCTGGTCGCGCTGATAGGGGGGCTGGTTGTCGCGCTGCTCGCGTGGGCCGCTGTCGCGGTCGCGCATGTAAGGCTGCGGCTGCTGCAACGGCACGAAGCCCGGCTCCTGGCCGAAGCTCGAGAAGCTCTCGCCCTCGTCCTCGTCCTCGCTCATGATGTCGTCCTGGCGCGGTTGCTGCTGCGGCTGGTTCTGACGGAATTGCTCCTGGGCAGCGGCGATCAGGCGGAAATAGTGTTCGGCATGCTGGTAGTAGTTCTCGGCGGCGACAGGGTCGCCCGAGGAGCGCGCGTCGCGCGCCAGCTGCAGATATTTCTCGGCGATATGAGAGGCGGTGCCGCGGATCTTGATGTCGGGCCCGTTGGACTCATAGACCCGGGTCATCGGGTTCTGGCCGCGCCGGTTATTGTTGTTGTTATTATTGTTGCGGTTGCGCATCCGCTTGTTGTTCTGACCGTTTCTCATGTCCTGCCTTTAATCCAGCCCTGAGTTAGAAGCGTTTCACGTGTGAGTTGCCGGTACGTCCAGGTTCAGATTCGTCCTCCCGCGACGCGCACGATTCCGACGCACCGAATCGGGATCGTTGTCCCATCCGTGCCGATGCCATCCACCATCGCGTGCAACAAGGACGCGTTCCCCACCCGCCAGCCTTAAGCGGCCAGCGACCACCTAAAGTTAAGCCTGCCAAAACAAGCCGAGTTCTGTTGCGTGTGTCGTCAAGCGCAAATCAGGCTTTCGTTCGCTTTGCGGTCGCAAGCTGCGCTGCGTTTAAATCGCTCTCGCGCTCAATTCGACCTGCGTTCTGGAACCTTTTACGGCGCGGCTCTCGCCCTGAACCCTGGCTTCCTGCCCGTGTATCTACGGGGCCTGCGCCGATCTCTGACCGGAACGTAGTCGCTCCGGGCGAATATTCCAAGAGGTTTTTGCGCCTCATTCCGGCTTTATCTTGGCATTTTTCGACCCCCAATCGCCCGCGGAATACCCGCCAGATCGGCTTTCGGGGGGCTTGGAACGGTTAGACCGGCCGCCGTCATCAATCCTTCAATGTCGCGGGCCTGGTCGTAGCCGGCCTCCACCACCAGCACCCCGCCATCGCTCAATAATTGTGCGGCTTGGGGGATCAGCGCGCGGTAGGCGTCAAGCCCGTCGGCCCCGCCGTCCAGCGCGGCACGGGGATCGTGCCCCCGCACCTCCTCCGCGAGCCCCGCGATATCGGCGGAGGGAATATAGGGCGGATTGGAGACCACGAGATCCAAGGGGCCCTTCAGGGCGGAGGCGTAGCTGCAGTTAACGAAGGTCGCGCGCGATGCAAAGCCGAGCGCCACGGCATTTTGCCTCGCGGTCGCAAGCGCGCCTTCGCTGATGTCTGTGCCAACCCCAAAGGCCCCGGGCTGTTCTGATAGCAGTGCCAGCAGAATGGCGCCCGTGCCGGTGCCGATATCGAGCATGCGGCTGGGGCGATCGGGCAGGGGCGCCTCGCGCAACAGCTCCAGGGCGAGTTCGACCACCGTCTCGGTGTCCGGTCGCGGAACCAGCGTTTCGGCCGAGAGCCTGAGCGGCAGCCCCCAAAACTCCTTCTCGCCGAGAATGCGCGCCACCGGTTCGCCGTTCAATCGCCGCGCTACGAAGGCCTCGATCAGCTGCGCTTCGCCCGCCGTGAGCTGCCGCGCGCCTGATGTGATCAGGCCGGTCAGATCAAGCTTGAGCGCGGCGCAAAGCAGCAGCCGCGCATCGAGCTCGGCAGCCTCGAGCCCAGCGGCAGAAAAGCGCACGGCAAGCGCGCGGCGCGCGGCATCGACGGTTTGGCCCTGCTTGCTCTCGGGCCGGCTCACGCCGCGGCGCCTTGCGCGGCGAGTTGCGCGGCCTGGTGCTCGGTCGTCAGCGCGTCGATCAATTCGCCGAGCGCTTCGCCTGATATGACCTGGGGCAGCTTGTAAAGCGTCAGATTGATGCGGTGATCGGTGACGCGTCCCTGCGGGAAATTGTAGGTGCGGATACGCTCACTGCGGTCGCCGGAGCCGACCTTCTCCTTGCGGTCCGCCGAGCGCGCCGCCTCCACGCGCTGGCGCTCGGCATCATAGATGCGCGAGCGCAGGATGTTCATGGCGGAGGCCCGGTTCTTGTGCTGCGAGCGGCTGTCCTGCATGGATACGACGATGCCGGTCGGGATGTGGGTGATGCGGATGGCCGATTCGGTCTTGTTGACGTGCTGGCCGCCGGCCCCTTGCGCGCGCATGGTCTCGATCCGCAGGTCATCGCTCTTGATGTCGACGTCGACCTCCTCGACCTCCGGCAGCACCGCGACGGTAGCGGCGGAAGTGTGGATGCGCCCCTGCGTCTCGGTGTCGGGCACGCGCTGCAC
>Ga0070738_10003551_pt1 | contig 20161 bp, 17 predicted proteins | sample Coa_R2_2_FD_66446 | JGI IMG/M metagenome (GOLD analysis project Ga0070738, IMG submission 66446) | Surface soil microbial communities from Centralia Pennsylvania, which are recovering from an underground coalmine fire - Coalmine... | ecosystem: Environmental > Terrestrial > Soil > Unclassified ... | reverse complement strand
CCCGGAGTTTCGGCGCAGACCATGTGCTCAACAGCCGGCGTGATGACTCGGCCGCAGAGATCCAGCGAATCCTCGGCCCTGGTGGGGCGGACGTCGTTGTGGAAACCACGGGCAACACGGCAGTCATCGAGCAGGCATACGCGCTTGCGGGGCCGCAGGGCCGGGTGGTGCTAGTGGGCGTGCCCAAAAAGGACCACAACATCTCTATCCACTCACTCCCGTTGCATTTCGGCAAAGTGCTGACCGGCTCCTACGGCGGCCAGGTCGATCCCACGCGCGATATCCCGCGCCTCCTGCGGCTGTACGACGCTGGCGTGCTGCAGTTGCAGGACATGATTTCCTGCCGCATCAAGCTCACGGACATCAACGAGGGCATCACCCGCCTGCGACTGGGCGCGATCGCCGGCCGGTGTCTCATCGACCTGGAGGCGGTGGATGACTGATCTGCGTCAAGTTGGGCCAGAAGTCTTCTTCGTACAAGGTGATATCGCCAACATCACACAAGCAGACGTGGAGTTCCTCAAAGAACGTGCCCTCGAGAGCCCCCGGCGCCGGGCTCGCCTCTGTATACACCGTGCATTAGAGGAACCGCTCCACGATATGGTGATTGTGTTAGCTCGGGGAGCATATGTGCGCCCTCACAAGCATCTCGCCAAGACTGAGTCCTTCCAGATCGTGCAAGGGGAGATGGCTGTCTTCCTCCTCGACGAGGAGGGCAGGCCCGAGGCTCGCATCGATATGGCCGAGAGGTCGACCGGCAAGCCCTTCCTGCACCGCCTGTCCCTGAACAAATTCCACTGCATGGTGCCGCTGGCGGACTTTGTGGCATTCCATGAGGCGACAACCGGACCCTTCCGCGATGACGAGTCCATCTGGGCGGACTGGGCCCCGGCTGAGACCGCCGATCCCCGGCTGCGTCAAGCATATGTCTCGTGCCTGCTGGCCGCGCCCATCAAGCTGCCGCTGGGCACGCCTCGGGCCATTCCGGCGCTGCAACTCTGGCGGGCATGCCTCGCCCCACTGCTTCGGGCGGGAGACCGCCGATGACTCTGGCAGCGGATCAGCTGTTCGAACCGCGGCACACCTGCCGCGTCTGTGAATCCAGGGAGCTGGAGCGGGCACTGTCGCTTGCGGCTACGCCGCTGGGCGATCGCTATGTCCCGCGTGAACGGCTTGCAGACGTTTCGAGCCTGATTCCGCTCGACTTGGACCTCTGCTCCCGTTGTGGGCAGGTCCAAATCGCTGTCGTACCGAATCCCGAGCCGATCTACAGTCATTACCTTTCACGACCCGCGGCAGTGAACCCCGCACTGCAGAATTCGTTTCGGCACTACGCGAGCAACCTGCTAGAGAGGTTGCAGCCTGCAGAAGGAAAGTTTGCCGTCGAGCTTGGCAGCAACGATGGTATCTTCGCCAGCCTGCTCCAAGCAGGCGGCGTGCGGGTGCTCGGGATCGATCCCGCCGCCAACCTCGCACCGCAGGCCGCCGAGCTCGGAGTGGAGACGCTGACCACTTACTTCACGGCGTCGCTTGCGGCGGATATTCGTGCCTCGCGTGGACGGGCGGAGCTGATCGTGGCGAATCACGTCTTCGCCAACATTGATGACCTCGGTGATGTCATGGAAGGTGTTCGCATGCTGCTGGCTCCCGAGGGCATCTTTGTGGTGCAGACCGGCTACCTCAAGAGCCTTGTACAACGCAATCTGCTGGAGACGATCAACCACGATCATCTGTCGTATTTCAGCCTGCGCACGATGGTACAGCTGTGCGCGCGACATGGCTTGGAAGTATTCGATGCCTTGGAAACGGGCGAGAAGGGTGGGTCTCTTCGCGTGTTCATGCAGCATCCGGGCGCAGCGCGAGCCGTTGGCGACGCTGTGTCGGCGCTTTCGGCTGCCGAGGCGCAACTGGGCCTTGATCGAGTAAGCTCTTACCTACCTTTGGCAGAGTTCATCCGGCAGAACCGCTCGAGATTGCACCGGCTGCTTGATCCCGTCCGGTGCCACGGTGACGGCGTGGCTGCCTACGGCACCTCAATCGGCGCGACCACCTTGACCTACCAATACGATCTCGGGCACGCAATCGACTTCTTCGTCGAGGACGATCCGTACCGGCAGGACTTGTTCAGTCCCGGGTTCGGCATTCCCGTCGTGGCTCCCGAGGCGCTGCAGACGCGATCGCCTCACTATGTGATGGTCACCGCTCCTCAGTATGCGGCCGAGATCATGGACAAGAACCAGGCATTTCTGAGCGCCGGCGGCACATTCGTCCTGACGTGGCCCGAATTCTCGATCGAGAGGGGTGCTGAAGCTCGGTTAGCGCGCGTCGAGAAATAGGGCACCCCCCGCGTTTTGAGCTGGGGTGGCCTGTTATGCCGTCGCGGGCACGACCTCAGCGACTCTGTCGAGGTCGGCCCAGATGTCGCTCGGAGAGCACAAGGACAGGAAGCGCGTTTCCGTCTGACGCAGTGTCTGCACGCGAGACTTCACGAGCTGCTCGTTTTCCTGGTTGACGGCAAGCAAGCACACGACTTTACCTGAAGCGTCACCGATTTTTGTGGGGGGCTCGACACGCAGTTTGCTTCCGGGCATGTATTTGCCTTGCCGTTCTACCTGGTCATCCACCGCGAAGTCGATGTGCTCCGCAAGGCCGAGTCCGTTCACGGCTGTGCAGGCTCGGCATCCGACTCCGTAGAGAACGATGGTCGCTCCATGCGAGATTTCCTCGCGCAGCCTTGTCTGTAACCGCTCCCTGTACTGGTGTACCTTCGTGGGGAACTGCACAAGCTCTGATATCCGGGAGTCTGGTCTAAACGTTATTTCGGGGTGCCCTGTCTTTTGAGCCAGTAGGTAAGAGCCACCCCCACTGAAGTTGATTGCCCGCGTGGTTATGGGTGCATAGCCGAAGCGTCGCACCATCTCCTCGGCGAGCTCTGCCGTGAAGTAGTTGACATGCTCTTCCCAAATAACAGAGCAATCTCCCATGCCCAACGCAGCGCTTATGTCGGGCAGTTCGAGAAAAAGAAAACCGTCTTCCTCGAGGAGGATGTCGACGCAGCGGAAATACTGCTGAATATCGGATATGTGCTCCAGCACCTGTCGCGCACCCACGATCCTGAACCGCCCGCTGGAGCTTATCGACTCGCAGAGGTCCTCGTTCAGGAAGCCGCCATGGACCGTCAGTCCCCTCTGGAGCGCTATGGCCCGGGCATGGGGGTTCGGCTCGACTCCTGCCACATAGTCGAAACCGGCATCACGTAACAGGGCGAGGAAGGTGCCGTCGTTCGCTCCGACTTCGAAGAAGGATCCCCCAATGCCACGAAGCAACTCAACCTCGTCGGCCATGTGAGGTTGCGGCTTCCAGGAGCTGAAGCAGTAATTGTAGTCGAGATAGAGTTCCTTCGGATCGATCGGCTCTGAAATCTGGATGAAACCGCAAACTGAGCAGTAATGAAGGCGTAGTGGATGTTTGTACTCGCTCTCATCCTTGGAAAGTGGCATGCGATGTGCAATTGGCTGAAGTCCCAGGTCAACCAGCACGTTCAAGTCAGTGCCTAGGCAAAGGCGGCAGCTAGTGGTCAAGATACTCTCCTTGGGTAGGTAGGTGGCGATTCTGGTTCACGAGGCCGGACTGGTCAGACACCACTGAGCTGGCGCATCAGAGGCTCCTGAAGAAGAAGGGACAGACCGCCGTCGATGATGATGTCTTGGCCCGTAACGAATTTGGCTGCGGGACTGCAAAGGAAGCCGATCACGTTTGCGACGTCTTCTGCAGTACCCATCCGGCCAAGCGGGATGATCTCGCGGTAAAGCGCCTGGAGGCGCTTGTTTTTGAGATAGTAGTCTCGGGAAGTCGCCTTCAGGACGGTGTAGGGCGAAACGGAGTTTACGCGTATGCGCTGCCGTCCCAGTGTGACCGCGTAATAACGGACCATCTGGCGGAGGCCGGCCTTTGCCACGTGGTACCCCAGGGGTTGGTCGGCCACAAACTCAGCGGCTATTGAGCTCACGACGACGATTGAGTGGTCGCCACGTGCAGGGAACAACCCAGCACATGCTTCGATAACTTGTCTGGTCCCCGAGAGACTCGTCTGCAGCTCGCCTTGCCAAGGATCCGCATCCCCTCGGTAGCGCTGAAGGAAGACCAAGTGGCTAGGCGGTCCGAGCTCATCCACGGAACTTCGGAGCGCTGCATCCACCCCATCAGGATCAGTAATCTCGGCGATACGGTGCCGGACCCTGGATGAAGCGTGGCATCCCGGAACAGCATGCCGGCCGATAACGGACACACAGGCACGTCGGGCAAACAGTTCGACGACGGCGCGACCGATACCTCCGCTTCCGCCCACAACGATGCTGTGCTTCATCTTGCTGGTCCTGGATGAGGATTGACTGGCGCCGACGACCGTTCTCATCAAACCTCTGCCAGCAGGCGTTCCCACGCCTCCGCTATTGAAACTGCGTTGAAATGCTCCTCGCAGCTTCGGCGGGCGGCAGCGGCCCTTCGTTCCGCCGCCTGCCTGTTGCTCGCTGCCTCACGCAGCGCTCGCCGCAAGCAGGGGATAGACGGCTCGGCCCATTGAAGCCCAGCAGTGACCGTCAGGTTCCCGTCCGCGGCCGCCGGAACAAGCTCCCAGTCCACGGGGAAGCCGTTATCGTTGTTGACGAGTTCACCGCCGATGCCCCAGCTTGTACAAATGACCGGAACCTGGCTTGCCATTCCAGCCAAGGTGCGTCGCCCCCAGGCATCGCCTCGGCTGGGCTGTACCAAGGCCTGCGCCGCACGCATCAGACCGGGGAGCTGCAGCGGTGCGATACGACCGAACACCAGGTGGATTGGAGCAATAGATCGACCGGGAAACTCCGTGGCGAGCAGGGTTTGAATCTCGGCATGGACATCGTTCTGCTGCTTGTCCGGAGAGTTGGCACACAGAACGAGCGCAACGTCTTCAGCCGCTTCGAACTCAGCTGCCCACGCTCGGACCAGCGCGTCCCAGCCATCCTGCAAGCCCCATTCGATGATGCTCAGGAAGCTGAACGAGCGCCCGCTGTTCATGGCCAGCGGCGGCACGTCAGTCCCGTACTGCGCGACCTGGATGCAAGGGGGCACCACTCGCAGTTTGTCTCTGGCCACGCCGGCCCTGGCAAAAGCGTCCCTATGGAAGGCTGACGGAACGACGACCAAATCGCAATGGCTGTTGAAGCTTTCGACCCATGGATCGCGCAGACCATCCGTGGCGGAGGAGGCCCTGCACACTAGTGCCTGGGCCTCTGGATCACGCCTCAAGTAGGGCGCCGGTAGGTGAGCGATAGTGGCCTTGGCCTTGCCTGCCGGTAGTGACTGCCATTGCAGGGCCGGCACTGGCGAGCCGGAAATATGCGTATAGGGCAGGCGGTCTGGTCGCCACTCCAACTCTTCGACGCGTACAGTGGCTACGCGTTTGAGACCGTCGATGATAGAGCGCATCTCCGCACCCCAGTCTCCCGGATCCCAAATTGGGCCGCTGACGATCACGGCTGGCCTGGCAGCCTCAGATGGCACCGGCCACGACAGGCGCCGACTGGCCGCCGCGAAACCGCGGGTTACGGTCACAAAGTAATCAGCCTTGAGCCGCTGAAACTGCTCTTCTCCTGCGTCCAGCAGATCCTTGTCCTCGCCATAGCAGGACTGGAGCATCATGCGGTACATGTCGTACATGCTTGCCCAGGTGCGCTCGTCCAGTACCGGCGGCTGTGGATTACGGACCAGCCACTTTTCCCAGACTGGAATCATGTTAATGGCCATATCTTTGCCCGCGATGCTCGACGCGCCGGCGGAGTGCATTCTGAAGCCCACCAATGGTTCATTGATGTAGGCCGTCGCTGAGTCAGCAGAATAGCGGAGCCACAGATCCCAGTCGCTCAGGGTGCCAGGCATGTCAGGATCGAAGCCGCCCAATCGTCGATGCAGTTCTCGCCGCCAGACCATGCTCGGTCCAGGGATGTAGTTACCCGGCAACAGGCTCAAAAATTCGTTGCGTCCGCCGATGTAGGAATGGTTCAGATGCTCGATTCGACGGCAGATCACAGGCGCTGGGGTGTTCTCGCCGAGGACGTATGACAGCGAGTAAACAAACCCGACCTCAGGGTTCTGCTCCAGAATCGCAAGCTTCTTCTCGTAATTCCCCGGCTCTACCCAATCGTCATCGGCAATCACCGCTAGGTACTTGCCTCGCGCCAGCTGCAGCCCCGTTTCGACGTTCCGCTGCACCCCCACATTGGCAGGTTGCCGGTGATATCTCACGCGTGGGTCGGCTTCGGCAGCCTTTTGGATGAAGTCGGCCGTGTCGTCGGTCGACGCGTCGTCGATGACCAGGATCTCGCAGTCGACGGTGGTCCGCTGAACACTGGCCAAGCATTCCGCCAGCATGTCCCGCCTGTTGTAGGTCGGAATCGTGACGCTCAGCACTGGTGTGCTCTTCATTAGATGGTCAGCCACCAGGGTGCACCGTCCTCAATCAACCGAAAGAACGAGCCGCTCGGCGAGTAGCCCACGAAATCGCGCATGGAGAAGTTGAAGGGATCAACCGGCCATAGGTTCATCCCAGGCCAGATGACGCAGCGCTCGAGGCGCTTGTGCCGCGCCAGCAGAACCATATCGACGATCTCCGATCCAGCCAACCAGCGGTAGCGCAAGCGATTGCCGTCGAACACCACCACTTGACCCGCCTGAAGTGGCAGCTTCGTTGCCGCGCCTTCCACTGGGGCGTATTCGAGCGCGGTTCCATTCTTCAGGACGAGTGCGCAATGCAGCACTCCCTGCGGGCAGCCATCCGACTCGAGCGTGGCACCGATGGCCCCGCGGTAAGACAGTGGTCGCGCGCTGATGATGGCGTAATCCGCCTGGAGGCATCCGTGGATGAGGTGGCTGACCGGCCCAGAATACATAAGGTCATACAAGCGGCCGAGCCACGCTGTGGTGGGTTCCGCTGTGAATACACCTTCATCCGATCCAGTGGGCCCACTTCCGCTCCAGTCCAGCCGCACGTGCCTGTTGCCGGTGTCCAGCGTGAAGTCGAGTTGAGCGCGCATAATGGCGGTGGTCTCCGCCCCTACGTCGATTTCCGTCAACCCAGCCTGAGTGAACCGAGGGTCGTAGGGGTGGTCTTTGCCACCCTCGGCGAACCAGGACCTGGCTTCCTCGTCCGCAAACTGGTAGCGCGGCGCGACGGCCGGCCGAGGATCGCAAATCGCGCTGGTGATTAGCTTCTGAAGGGTGATGTAGGCCGCTCGCACGTTAAGGTGGGTGCCGTCGATGTGGAACTCGGGATTGAGCGCGTTGTGGATCGTGACCTCGTCCCAGATATCCAGGAAGCGAATGTTTGTCTGGGAGGCCAGGTCGCGGAAAATGCGATTGAACAACAGGGCGGCCTTATAGCGGAGGCGAACGGGTGAGAAAAAGCCGTTGATTTTCTCGAATTCCTCATCGCTAAGCGTCGGTGGGGGGATGCTGTGCACGTAAAGGCTGGTGAAGCCCACGTTGTAAAGCGTCATGAGCCCGTTTAACAGCGGGCTGAGTATTTGGTTGGCTAGCTGCAGCACCAGGTTGAACTGCACGTGAGCGTATCCCTCAGGCATCGGCAGCGCATCCAGGCCCTCCACCGGAAAGGGCAAATCGAAATCGTTCTGGCCCAGCTGCTTGAGAAACAATGAGCGTAGGGCAATTTCGCCCGCGAAAACGACGATGATGGGCACGCCACGCGGCTTCTTGTTGTGCACGCTGGGAATGAGCAACGGGCTCCTGCTGACGTGGAAGGGAACCCATGTCGCGGCCCGTCCACGAGGGTCGCCCACGATGAGGTGCTCTGCCGCCAGGACGCTCCATACCCGCTGGAGGTTGTTGTCCGAAAAGTCGTGAGAGCTGATGCCCGGCAGGTAGAGGGCCCGGGTGATGAACGTCTCGTCCAGGTAGCGCGTCTCGCGAAAGATGCGATCGGTGAACACCACGCAGTGGCTTTCGCCAAGCATGTAGATGGGGATCGGCTGAGGGATGTGCTCTAACTCAGCCGAGGCGGACTGGGGCTCCGCCTTCAAAGCGATAGTACTCATAGGTTGGCGTTTATCAGCGCCAAGAGCTGCTCTTCTTCGCAGACCTTGACCGTCAGAGGCCCGCTCGTGTCCTGCGATCGGTCGATCTTGGTCATCTGGTCGGGATCCTCGTCTGTAAAGTTCCGGAAGAACGACCACATCACGTGGTCCACCGCGGCCGGTGTGACATTGCGCTTATCGGCTTGAAAGTAGGTTTCGGCGTTGTACGTGGCGGTGACGATTTCATACGACGCGAAGTACTCCACGTTGTCGTGGCGCCGTCGCATTTCCTGGGCTAATACACGCAGCACCGCTTTGGAATAGGTGGTCGATTGGAGGACGTGCTGGTTCTCGGCCGTGGCCGCCAGGGGTACGGGCGAGACTGTGAGGAGCACCTTGGCGCGCGGGTTGAGCTCGTGCAGCATTGCCAGGAAGCGCTCGAAGTACTCCACGTTTTCGTCAAGCGTGAGGTTGCGGAAGGCGTAACGCTCCGGTGAGTAGTCACCGAATTGCTTGCCGGGGCACGCCGGAAAGGCCGCTCCGTCCAGTGCGGACACCCAAGTCTCGGTCAGCCCCAGGGTGAAGACGAACACGTCCATCTCGCCCAGCAGCTGGGTCACGCTGGCGAGGTGCTGGCGCCGGTCGGTCAGCAGCTCATTGAGATTCGCGAACCCACCAGGTTGGATGCTCGGCCGAAACGGGTCTACGAAGCTCCCATCTTTGCCCATCCAGTATTCGTCCACCGGCGTAAGTTCACCAGCGGCCCGCTGCAGCAGCTGGAGCAGGTGCAAGGTCGTGTAGATATTCCCGTAACGCGCTGAGTAGACTCCGTAGCTGTAGTCCAGGCGCTGCTGAACCGCAAGCCACGGCGGACCAGGTTCCACAACGAGGTAGCGGAACCCATAGTCCTGCAGGCTCTCGGCGATCCGTTGCGCGAAGCAGCTGCCCGCCGAGACGAACTTGGTTTGCCGATCGAAGCGGAAGCGGGTTTCGCCGTGCGGGTCGATCCTGTTGTTGTCGACCAGGCTGACGGCTTTCTTCCAGTTCTGAAACGGCTGAATGTGATTGTATGGAAAACGGGATTCCATTTAGTTGATCTTCGACCTTTCCTGATCTTGGCTGAAGGAACTCGCGAATATCCCCATGAAGCTCACGTCGCGGTAACGCCCATCCTTGTAGACCTGCTCCCGCAGGCAGCCCTCGTGTTCGAAGCCGAGGCTGCGGTAAAGCCGGACGGCCCGCTCGTTGTCCGAGAACACGCGCAGGTAAATCTTGTGAAGGTTCAGCTCGTGGAAGCCGAAGCGAAGCAGGATCGACGAAGCGTGCTGGATCATCCCGGCTCCCCGAAACCGCGGGCTCAGGTAGATGCGCCCGTACTCCGCATTGCGGCTGCGGCGGTCGATGCTGGTGAGACTGATCGTGCCCGCCGGCTCATCGCCGCAGGAAGCCGGATAAATGATGAAGTTCGCCTGGCTGGCGTCCTTCGTCACCCGCGCGATCCACTCTGCTTCCTGCTCCCGGCTGGCCAGGTGAAAGTCGAAGAAGTACTCATAGTTCTGCCAGTCGCTGCGGATGGCAGTGATGAAGTCGACATGCGTCGAGTCCATTGGCACCAGCCGCGCGACGTCGTCGTGGAGGAGCATGGCCGAATCCCTTGCTCAGGCCGCTACGTGCGCCCGAGCCTTGTGCGCGACGAAGGCTTTGATGCCGCTCACGACGCGCTCCGCCTTCTCGATGGGCATATGGCTGTGAAGAGGGAGCGTCAGCTGCTGCTGCACAACCTGGTTGGTCACTTCCATGTCTCCGTGGCGGCATTCCTTGTAGAAGGTGTAGTTGTGGGCGGCCATGAAGTGGATGCCCGTGGCCACGCCGCGCTCGCGCAGGAAATCGATGAGCTCCAGCCGCCAGGAGGGCCGGACCAGGACGAAGTAGATGAATGGGCTCACGTCCGAGAAGTCGGTGTGCGGAGTCTCGATGCCGTCCAACCCGGCCAGCTGCTCGTTGAAGTAGCGGCAGGTTGCCCGGCGGCTCTCGATGAAGCCCTCCACGCGCGCCAGCTGCGACAGCCCGATGCTGGCGTTGATGTTGGTCATGTGGTAACGGAAGCCTGCGTCCACAACGTCGTATTCCCAGGCGCGCTTGTTCTTGTAGCGCTCCACCGTGTCGCGATCGATGCCGAGCAGGCGGTAGTGCTGAAGCTTGGTCAGCTCGTCGTCGTTGCGGCACACCACCGCGCCGCCGTCGATAGCGGTGACCACCTTCACCGCGTCGAAGCTGAAGCAGGTGATGTCCCCGAACGAGCCGATCTTCTGGCCCCGATGCGTGGAGCCGAAGGCGTGAGTCGCATCCTCGATCACCCGCAGTGAGTGGCGCTCGGCCAGCCGGTACACGCCGTCGAGATCGCACGGAATGCCGGCGTAGTGCAGCGGCAGGATGGCCTTTGTGCGCGGCGAGACCAGCGCCTGGGCCTTCTCGACGTCCAGGCCGAGGTTGTCCCGCCGGATGTCGCAGAACACCGGCTCGGCCCCGGTGGCGCTGATGACCTGGTGGTCCGCGACGAAGTTGAAGGACGGGACGATCACCTCGTCGCCCGGCCCGACGCCCGCCACCAGGAGGGCCAGGTGCAGCGCCGACGTGCCGGTGTTCGTCGCCAGCACGGGCCGCGCGCCGGCGGCCACGAATTGTCCGATCTTCTCTTCGAACTCTTTGGTGAAAGCGCCCATGCCCAGCCAGCCGATGTCCAGCGCGTCGGTGACGGCCTTCACGGTGTGGATGCCGGTGAATGGCTCGAAAACGGGAAGCTCATCCATGACTTGAACCCTGCCTTTCAACGCCTAGGGGCGGTCCTTGATGTAGCGGGCGGGAACGCCGCCCCAAATCGTGTATGCCGGCACCCTGCCTCGAACGACACTGCCGGCGGCGATGATCGCGCCTCGTTCGATGTGCGTGCCGTCGAGCAGCACGCAGCGCCCGCCAATCCAGGCCTCGTCCTCCACCACCACCCCGCCGCGGGAGGGCATGAAGCCTTGCTGCACGATGGGCACGTCGCGCCGCTCGTAGGCGTGGTTCACGGGCGCGATGGTGCAGCCGGCGGCGACCAGGATGTGCTTGCCGAGGTGGATGCCGTGGCCGGACAGCAGCGTCCCGAACGAGCCTATGCGGGTGTCCTCTTCGATGACGATGTCGCCGATCCCGCCGACGAAGCGGATCACGACGAAGGACTCGAGCAGGCACTTTGGCCCGACTTCGAGCCGGCTGCCGCGAACTGACGGAAAGATCTTCACGTCCGGCTCCACGCGAGCCGAGCCGTGGATTTGTACGGCCTCGTCCGGCGCCACTTCGCCGGGATTAGTGATGATGGACGGCCCAGTCATAGGGAATGTGGTTATTGAATGGATCGAGCCGGGTGCTCAGCGAGGGGTCGTGCGGATGCGTGCAGCAATTCGCGACGATGGCATAGGGGTCGCTCATGCCTTTGAAGCCGGTCCAGATGCCGGGTGGAATCACCACCAGCGAGTAGTCGTCGGGACCGAGAAACACTTCCTGGCACTCGCCGGCCGTGCCGGAATCTGTCCGTTCGTCGAACAGCGCCAGCTTGATGCGCCCCTGGATGCAGGCATAGTTCAGCGTCATCTCACGGTGCTTGTGCCAGCCCTTCACCACGTCCTTGTAGACGGTGGTGAAGTAAATCTCCCCGAACTCGCGGAAGTGCGCGTCGGTGCGCTTCAGCATGTGCAGGATCGTTCCCCGCTCGTCGGGGATGCGCCGCAACGGCACGACCTGGACCCCGGCGATCACGTCAGATGACCTTCGGCTCCGGCACCGGCACGATGAAGCGCCCGCCCAGGCCGCGGTAATCAGACTGCTGGGCGAGGATTTCGTTGGCGAAGTTCCACGTCAGCAGCAGGGTGTAGTCCGGCTTGTCCTCCACGAGCTTTTCGGGCGCAAAGATGGGCAGGCCGTCCACCGGAAATCCGAGCCCCTGCTTATGCCGGCTGCGGTCGACCACATAGTCCAGGTACTGGCTGCCAATCCCGCAGTAGCTCGTAAGCGTCACGCCCTTGGCGGCGGCGCCGTAGGCGGCCACACGCCGGCCACCGGCTTTTATCGAGTCCAGGGTCTCCAGCAGCTGAGACTTGAGACGTTGCACTGAGCCGCTGAGCTGCTCGTAGGGCCCGCTCGTCTCGACACCCCAGCCGCGCTCGGCCGCGAGCATCTCCGTCACCGCGGTGCTTGTCGGCCGGCTCGCCTTCGGCGATACCCAAATCCGCAGTGATCCGCCGTGAATGTCCTCATGGCCCACGTCGCTGACCTCGAGCCCATGCTGATTGAAGACGGTCTGCACCGCGGTGAGCGAGAAGTAGCACTGGTGCTCGTGGTAGATCGTGTCGAACTCCACGTTGTCGAGCAGGTCTTTGAGATATGGGAACTCGAAGACCGCGACCCCCGCCGGCTTCAAGAGCGTCGCCACGCCGGCGGCGAAACCGCTCAAATCGGGCACGTGGGCCAGCACGTTGTTGCCCAGAATGACGTCGGCCAGGCGGCCTTCGGCCGCCAGCTCAGCCGCCAGCTCATGTCCGAAGAAGCGGGTCAGCGTCGGGATGCCGCGCTGTTCCTGGGCCACGCGGGCGATGTTCTGCGCCGGCTCGATGCCCAGCACCGGCACTCCCGCCTGCTTGAAGAACTGCAGCAGGTAGCCATCGTTGCTGGCAATCTCGACCACCAGCGCGGCGCCGCCCAGTTTCTCTCGCGCCATCACCGCTCCCGCCAGCGATTCGGCGTGGCTCACGATGGCCGGCGAGACCGACGAGAAGTACAGGTAATGCGAGAACAGGTCCTCGGGCGGGACGATCTCCTTCAACTGCACCAGGCTGCAGTCTTCACAGCGCATGACCGTAAGCGGATAGCGGGGCGAGGACTCGGCGCTCTGCCCTGCCGGCAGCAGCGAGTTGGCCAGCGGCGTTAAACCCAGAGGCAGGAAGACGTCGAGCCGCCCCGAACCGCAGGACCGGCACGCACGAACTTCCTGGACGTGTGTGGCGCCCGACACCCGCTCTAGGCTCCCACCGCCGCCGTTCGGCGCAGGTTCACATCCAGCTCCCCTTGCTGCAGCAGCTCCTGAATGTGCTTGAGCCGCGTGTAGCGTGGCCCCTGAAAGTCCTCGAGCGTGACGTTTGCCGCCCGAAACGCGTCTCGAAGCTCCGCGATTCCCTGAGGCAGCGAGCAGCTCGGTTCGAACTCCGGCAGCACGCGGCTGAGTTTGGAGAAGTCGACCTGGTAAGACCGCGAGTCCGCGGGAGGGTCGTCGCTGAAGGTCACCTGGCATTCCGGGAAGGCCTCGTTCACCAGCGTCGCGATCTGCCGCACGGTGTAGTTGTCCCGGCCGGCGCCGACGTTCACGCTCCGATTCCACACGCGTTCCGGGGGCGCCTCGAGGGCGGCGATGAAGGCCGCGGACACATCCCGAACGTGGATGAGGGGACGCCAGGGGCTCCCGTCGCTGAGAATTCGGATTGTGCCCATGGTGTGCGCCCATCCCGCCAGGTTGTTGACCACGAGGTCGAATCGCAGCCGCGGCGACAGGCCGTAGACCGTCGCGTTCCGCAGGAACACCGGGCAGAAGTCGCGGCTGGCCATAGGCGCAATGGCCTGTTCCGAGAGCACTTTGCTGGAGGCGTAGGCCGTCAGCGGGTCGAGCTCGCCGGTCTCGTCCACCGGCGCGTCGCTGCGCGCCCCGTAGACGCTGCATGAGGATGAGAAGACAAACCGCGGCACGCCGGCCTCTCGCGCGGCTGCCGCCAAGCGCACGGTCGCGCGGAAATTGATGTCGCTGGTCAGCTCGGGATTGAGCTCTCCGAGGGGGTCGTTCGAGAGCCCTGCCAGATGAATGATTCCGTCGAATCCGGCGACGTCCGTCGGAACCACATCGCGGATGTCCTTCTCGATGGTGGGCGGACCGGCGACCGGCTGCCCCAGATCGCAGCCTTCAAAGTAGCCCGCATCGAGCCCGACCACGTCCCAACCGCGCGCCGCCAGCATGGGCGTGAGCACACTCCCGATGTAGCCGCCGCTGCCTGTGACCAAAACCTTACTCATCCCAAACCTTCCATGGCACCTCGCCCTTCTCCCAGGCGGAATTTAGGAAGCGAACGTCGCGCAGAGTATCCATGCTCTGCCAGAAACCTTCATGTCGATACGCGCACAGCTGGCCATCGGCGGCTAATCGTTCCAGCGGGTCGGCTTCCCAGGCTGTGGCGTCGCCCGCGATGTACTCGAAAACGCCGGATTCCAGCACGAAGAAGCCGCCGTTGATCCAGCCCTCGCCGGCCTGCGGCTTTTCGGTAAACACCGGCACCCGGTCGCCGTCGAACGTAAGGCCGCCGTAGCGGGCGGGGGGGCGCACGGCCGTGACCGTCGCCAGCCGACCGTGCGAACGGTGGAAATCGAGCAGGCGTGAGAGGTCGATGTTGGCCACGCCATCGCCGTACGTGAGCATGAACGTCTCGTCGCCGATCCACCGTGCAAGACGCTTCACGCGGCCGCCGGTCATCGTCTGCACGCCCGTCTCCACGAGGTGCACCGTCCAGTCCTCGGCACAGCCGCGGTGCGCGCGCACACCGTGAGTAGCGAGAGAAACCGTGAGATCGGATGTCAAATACGAGTAGTCAAGGAAGTAGCGCTTGATAACATCGCCGCGATATCCTAGGGCGATGATAAATTCACGAAGCCCGAAATGGCTGTAGAGCTTCATGATATGCCACAGGATTGGACGGCCGCCAACCTCAACCATGGGTTTTGGTTTGTGATCGGTTTCTTCGGCAAGCCTGGTGCCAAGGCCACCGGCTAGGATAACCACTTTCATTTACATGAAATTCAATGTAACGATCATCGATCCTGCGAATTACAAGTATGCGTATCTAGCCACGGATCTGTGCCGGCTCGTGACCTTTGGGCTACGTTCACTTGGACACGACTGCGACATGTCGGTCAACAACTTCGACGCATCCGCAATCAACATCGTCGCCATGACGCACCTGTTGTCAGAGCAGGACATCAACGCCATCATGTCCGCGGGCCTGAAGTACATCTGCATTCAGACGGAGACTCTCTTCCCTGGACAGGGAGACGTCCGCGTCATGAGCGCCTTTCAGGGTGATCAGTTCGAGCGCAAGTGCCGCCGCTTCTACGAAGGCGCGGTGGCCATTTGGGAGCCGTACGACTCCAATATGGAGCTGCTCCGGCTGTTCGACATCCCGCCGGAGCGCCTCAAGAAGCTGTCCCTCGGATTTCACGAGAAGCTTATCGATGTCGAACATCGCCCTCGTGACAAGAAAGACATTGACGTTCTCTTCTTCGGCAGTGTCTCTGATAGACGTCGAGCAGTCTTCAATGGATTAGTCGAACGCGGTGTTCGAACTGTGGCCCTGCTCGATGCGCCCGCGGCCTTCCGCAACGATCTCATTGCTCGCGCAAGACTCAACATCAACATTCACAACTCTGATACCTTCCGGCATCTGTCCTTGACCCGCGCAACGTATTTGCTCAACAACCGCGCCAGTCTGGTATCGGAGACTTCGGATACTCACCCCGAGCTCAGATCGCTGATATTTGAAGCCGATTATCATCAGTTGCCTGAGCGCTGCGCCGAGCTGTTGTCTTCCTCGAACTTAGACGAGCTCACCGAGAAGTCCTTCCAACAGTTCATGGAGACGCCTATGTCCGGCTACCTCCGTGAGATCGTCTGATACGTTCCCTTGGAGTGTCGTGCGGCCGGGGGGCGGACACATCAGGGCTGATGCCTATGTGTCCGCAAAAACCCTTTACCGGGCCATGCTCCGTTCGACGACCGCGAGCGCGTTCGCCGCGTCTTCCAGGCGGCCCTGCTTCGTCAGCAGGGCCGCGAGCCTGGCATACAGCAGTGGCGGCGCCGGGTAGTCCAGTCCGCCACCCAGCACGTTTGTTGCCTCCGCGGCATGGCCCTGCTCCTCCAGAAAGCCCGCCAGCGCCAGCCGGAGTTCGGCATTCTCCGGGTACTCGCGGCAGGCGGCGTCGAGGGTTTCGTACTGCTGCTGCACATCGCCCAGGCTGGCGTGCGTCTGCGCAACCGTGAGCGCGCCCTGCGCCGGATCGATGCCTTCGATCTCTCCCGAGGCCAGTGCCTCGACCATCAGCCCTGGCTGGCTGGTTCCCTGGCCGATGTTGTACATCAGCCGCCGCGCCTGCTTGCGGTAGCCCTCATTGATGTCGTCGAGGGCGATGATCTTGCGTGCCCAGGCGATGCTCTCGTCGTATTTATGCAGGCTGGCGCTGGACACCGCCATGGCGTAAAGCAGGTTAGGCAGCTCGGCGCCGTACGGGAGCGCCTGCTTGGCGAACTCGTAGGCCTTCTCTGGCTCGCCGCTGTCGAGGTGCATTTGGGCCAGCGCGGCGAGCGGCCGCCAGGTGCAGCTCGCCGGATCGCCCTCGATGTTCAGCCGAATCGAGGTGTCCTGCCAGGCGCGCATCAGCCGCGCGTAAGCTTCTTCGCGCTTGCCGAGCCGCATCCACGCGACGCCGGCCTGGAAGAGGATGTCGGGCGACACCACAGACTCGGGCACTTGCGCCTCGATGTCCACCGAAAGCTGGTTGTTGCCAAGCTCGAGCGCGGCGTTGATGGCCAGCGCGAACATGTTGCCGACGTAGGCCTGCGGCACGCGGCCGCGTGCCTGCCACAGCTCAATGGCCTTCTGCAGCGCCTGCAAGCCCGGCTCGAACTCACGGTGCGCCGCGAACTGCTTGCCGATGTTGTAGTGGGTGAAGGGATCGTTCGGGTCGTCCTCCAGCGCCAACTGCAGCAGGCTTGCATTCCGCATGCGCTTGCGCGGCGTTCGCTCCGGATCCGGGATGTAGCCCCAGTGCCGGATCCAGACCGCGTCCTGGAACAGCAGGTTGACCTCGGTGCTGCCATCGGCGTGCACCAGGTGCTCGTGGATCCGTCCGTGAAAGCGCAAACCGAGATGGTTCTGAAACAGCCGCCACTGCCGGATCTGGCTGTTGATCTGGCCTTCGGTGTCAGTCAGGTTGCGGCAGGTGACGAGGAACCCTTCGGGCTTGTCTGGCCAGTCCACCAGCTGGCGAATCGCCCCGGGCGGATCCTCGAACAGCTCCTCATCCGCGTCGATCCATAAAACCCAGTCGCCCTGCGCCTGCTCAATCGAGGCGTTGCGCGCCGCGGCGAAGTCGTCACACCAGGTGAAAGTCGAAGTCCGGGCGCCGTGGCGCTGCGCGATCTCGATGCTGCCGTCGGTCGAGCCGGTGTCGACCACGATGATCTCGTCCACCTTGCCCTGCAGGCTGTTGAGGCAGCGATCGAGGTTGTCGGCCTCGTTCTTCACGATCAGGCAGGCCGAGATCGTAGGCCGTGTCCGAGCGCGTGGCGCCGGCTTGGCCCGCGGAGGCTGGCGCCGTTTGGCCTTGCTCACGCCCCCACGCTCGCGGCGGCCTCGATGCCGGCCAGGAGGCGCGTGGCCTCCGCTTGGATTGCGTCGGGCGCCGCGCTGGCGATAAGCCGCTGGCAAATTCGGACAGCGTCGGCCTCGCTGTGCATGGTGCGCGCGAGCCTGGCTGCGCTGAGGAGGACTTCCGGATGCTCATCGGGCATCAGATCGACGGCTTCCATCACCCAGCGGAAAGCGCCCTCGCGATTGCCCTGGGCGGCGGCGATTTCGCCGAGCAGCAGCCTGGGACGCCAGGTGGCCGTGGCCGCATCCGTCTCCGTGGCTCCGCGCACTGCCGGATCCGTGGCGGCCCGCAGCAGGCGCGCCTTGGCGTCTTCGAGACGGCCAAGGCGCTGGCAGGCGATGGCCGCGTAGTACAGCAGATCGGACGAAACGGCCTCCACGGGGCACTCGTCCTCCAACTGAAGAGCCCGCTCGTTGTGGCCGACATTAATGGCGGCGCACGCGGCCACCGAGAACAACGGGCCAAGGAACGCGAAATTGGGATGCCCCGCGGAGCGCCAGAGCTCGAGCGCCTTTTCCAGCTCCTCCAGCGCCGCCGGATTGTTCTTCTCCCACACCAGCTGCTTGCCAAGGCTGTAATGGTGCAGCGGCTCGGCTGGCTGTTCGGCCATGCTGAGCTCGAGCAGGCGGCGGTTTCGAGCCAGTTTCTCCTGCATTGAGGACTCGGTGGCGTAGCCCCAATGGCGCACGTGCACACCTGACACCTCGGCAAGGTTTATGGCCCGTGCGTCCGGCGCCGCAAGCTGCTCGTGGATGCGCCCGCGGAAGGCGAAGCCGCGACCCTTCCGGAAGAGGCGCCACTGCCGCAGGCTGGCGCCCATAGCCCCATCGGGATTGGTGGTGCTGTGCACGTCGATCCAGGCGCCATCGACGGTCGCGGGCAGCGACCGGCAAACTTGGCGGAGCGCGTCCGGCGTGTCCAGCAGCAGCTCGTCGTCCGCATCCAGCCACACGATCCACTGGCCGCGCGCTTGCGCAAGCGAGGCGTTCCTCGCTGCCGCGAAATCGTCGCACCAGGCGAATGTGGACACCCTGGCGCCAAGCTCGGCAGCCAGCTCCGCGGTTCGATCCTCGGAACCGGTGTCGACCACGATCAGCTCATCGACGGCCGCCCGAACGCTCGGCAGCCAGCGGCGCAGGTTCTGCTCCTCGTCGCGGACGATCATGCAGGCTGAGACAAGCACGTCGCCACCCTCGAGGCGGCTGAGGAAAGCCTCGAGCTCAGGCCGCCCGGGCGAAAGCGAGAGGCCCTTGTGGGCCATCTCTCGCGCGTCGTCCGTCCGGCCCAGCGATTCGTGGATCTCGGCCAGCGCCAGCAGCGGCCGCCATGTGCTCGCCGATGGATCGCTGCCGCTTGCTCGCGCCAGCTCCGTATCCTGCCAGGCGCGGTTCAGCCGCGCGATGGCTTCGTCCGTCTGGCCGAGACGCGCGTAGGCCACGCCCGCGGCATACAGCAATTCGGCCGATAGGTGCTCCGCCGGTGTATTCCGTTCGATCTCCACGGCCGCTTCCGGCTTGGAGCCGCGGAGCGCGGCCAGGGCCGCGGTGGAGAAGAGGGACGGCACGTAGCCGCCGCCGTGAGGGCTGAGCTTCCACAGCTCGATGCCCTTCAAAAGAGGAGCGAGCGCTTCCTCGAAGCGACCCTCCCAGACGTACTGCCGGCCCAGGAAGAAGTGATACGCGGGTTCGTTGGGATGCTCCGCCAGGCTCAGCTCCAGCAGGCGCCGGTTGCGCTCGCCCTTGCGAGCCAGCAGCTGGCCGTCATCCACGTACCCGTGGTGCAGCAGCCGCACGCCATGGCTGTGCGCCGGCCTCAGGTTTGGCTCGCCGTCGGGCCAGCGCAGCTGCTCGTGGATGCGGCCCTCGAAGTGGATGCCTGCGCCATTGCGGAAAAGGCGCCACTGCTGGCCCACCACGGAGTTCTGGCCAGCTTGGTCCACGGGATTGTCGATCTCGATCAGCGCGCCGAGCTCGTGCTTGGCCAGGCTTGCGATGAGCTGGCGCAGCGCTTCGGAGTGGGGCTCCACCAGCTCCTCGTCCGCGTCGATGTAGAGAATCCATTCGCCGGTGGCGTGGCGCAGGCTCTCATTTCGCGCCGCCGCGAAGTCATCGGCCCAGGCGAAAAGGACCACGCGGGCGCCTGCCTCGCCGGCAATGGCGGCGGTCCGGTCACTGGAACCGGTATCGACGACGATGACCTCGTCGGCCACTCCGGAAATCGATTGAAGCGCCCGGCCGATGTTCGCCTCTTCGTCGCGGACGATCATGCAGACCGACAGCAGCGGCTTCGCAGCCGGGTTCCTGTGGGCTGTGCTTGCCTGACGGGCCCGCGGGCGCTTGCTCATAGGACGGCGTGCTCCGAAGCCGATCTGCCGGCGAGCTCGAGTGCATTCGCGGCGTCCTCGAGCCGGCCTTGCCGCGCGAGCAGGATGGACAGCCGCTGGTAGGCCAGCGACGGCACGGGCGGATGGTCGAGCGCGCTGGCCAGGACCTCCAACGCCTGGGGCAGGAATCCCTGCGCTTCCAGGACCTGGCTCAGGCGCAGCCGAATCTCGTGGTGGCCGGGATGCATCTGGCAGGCTTGCACCAGGAGCT
>Ga0070738_10003550_pt1 | contig 20163 bp, 16 predicted proteins | sample Coa_R2_2_FD_66446 | JGI IMG/M metagenome (GOLD analysis project Ga0070738, IMG submission 66446) | Surface soil microbial communities from Centralia Pennsylvania, which are recovering from an underground coalmine fire - Coalmine... | ecosystem: Environmental > Terrestrial > Soil > Unclassified ... | reverse complement strand
GCTTCTTCCGGCGCGCGCAGCTTGTCGGAGTACGCTCGCGCGCGGCTGCTCGCTCCGGCCGCGCCGTCGAAAATCGATCAGCAGCTTGACGAAATTAAGACCACTGTGGCCCGTCTTGCGGACCTGTTGGAGAAGCCCTGATGCGAATTTTTCTTTTTTTCGGGGCGGCGCTGTGCTTCGCCCAGTATCGCCCCAACCTGATGGAAGACGCCGGCAAGGCGAACCTGCCATCGCAGCGCCTTGGCGTCGACGATCTGATCGCCGTCTCGGTCTACGATGCGCCGGAGCTGACGCGCACGGTTCGCGTGGAGACCGACGGCACGATTCACCTGCCGCTGCTCAAGAATGGAATCACGGCGACGGGAATTTACCCTGGCCAGCTAGAGTCCGCCATCGCCGATGCGCTCAAAGAGGAACAGATCCTGGTCGATCCGGTGGTGAAAGTCACGGTAGCGGAGTATCACAGCCGGCCCATCGCGGTGATGGGAGCGGTAAAGCAGCCGCTGACCTTCCAAGCCGTCGGAGTGGTGACGGTTCTCGACGCGCTTGCCAAGGCTGAAGGACTTACCAGCGACGCCGGAACGGAAATTCTTCTTACGCGATCCGATCAGGTGGAGCGTATTTCCGTCAAGCGCCTGCTGAAAGACGCCGATCCGTCCATTAACTATCAGCTTCATGGCGGTGAAGAGATTCGCGTCCCCGAAGCGGGGAAGGTTTTCGTCGTCGGCAATGTTCGCAAGCCGGGAGCTTTCCCGGTTCGCGATTCCGCCGACGAATCCGTATTGAAAATGATCGCGCTTTCCGAAGGACTCACTCCTTACGCCTCAAAAACCGCCTACATTTATCGCCGCGATGCTGCCGGCCAACGAAAAGAAATTCCGGTGGAGCTGGCGAAGATGATGGAGCGCAAAGCTCCCGATTTTCAGCTTCAGGCCGGCGATCTTCTCTATATCCCGGATAACAAGAACCGGCGCGCGGCGATGACTACGCTCGACCGGCTGGCTAATTTCGGGGGCTACACGATGGCGAACATCGTCATCTGGCATTAATCGATGAGCAAATTTGAGGCTTTACCATCCTTGCCGGAGGCGATTCGCGTCCCTGCGGCTCCGGTCTTCGACGCCGATTCTGAACCGCGGCCCGCGCATATTCCGCTGGCGCACTATCTGTGGATCCTGCGGCGGCAAGGCTGGAAAATCGGCGGATTCGTGCTGGCGAGCGTTCTGGCCACGTTGATCGTTTCCCTGCGGCTCACCCCGGTGTACGAATCGACAGTCACGATCGATATCGATCGCCAGATGCCCACCGGCGTACTCGGCCAGGAGGCCGCCCAGAACACCACCAACGACGCCGATCAGTTTTTGGCGACGCAAGTCAAGATTATTCAGTCCGATTCGGTGCTGCGCCCGGTGGTCGAAAAATTTCATCTGCGCGAGGTTGAAAAGGACGCGCTGGAGGAAGCCGTCGATAAGTCGCCAGCCAGCATGGAAGCTCCGGTGATTTTGAAAAACCTCAAGGTAACTCGCCCGCCGAATACGTATCTTTTGCTGGTCAGTTACCGGTCGCAGAATCGTCAGCTCGCGGCGGATGTGGCCAATGAGATCGCGCTTTCTTACTTACAGCACACTTATAAGATCCGGTATAAGGCTACCGAAGGCTTGAGTGACTTCATGGAGCGCCAGTTAGAAGAATTAAAGGCGCAAATGGAAAAATCCAGCCTTGCGCTGGCGACCTTCGAGCGTGAGTTAAACGTCATCAATCCCGAGGAAAAGACCAACATCATCTCCGCGCGCCTGCTTCAACTTAACGAAGAGTACACCAAGGCTCAAGCGGACCGGGTGAAAAAGGAAGCAGCCTATAACTCCATAAAGGACGGCACTCTCGCGGCGGCGCAAGTTTCCACTCAGGGCGAAGCTCTGAAGAAACTTACCGAAAACCTGAACGACGCTCAGGAAAAGTTCGCGGAAATCAAGAATCACTACGGCATAAATCATCCGGAATATAAGAAAGCGCAGACCAGGGTTAGCGAGCTCGAGTCTCAAATCGAGGCGACGAAGGCCAGCATTGGCCAACGCATCGGGATCGAGTATCAGGAAGCGGTAAATCGCGAAGCCATGCTCGCCTCCGCGGTGAAAGACACGAAAGCCGAGTTCGATCGCCTGAACGCGCGCTCTTTCGAGTATCAGACTCTGAAGCGCGAGGCCGAAAGCGACAAGGGTTTGTATGAGGAGTTAGTCCGTAAGATCAAGGAAGCCGGCATCAACGCGAGTTTTCAAAACAACATGATTCGCGTGGCGGACGCGGCGCGCCCGGGGCTGAAGCCGGTATTTCCCAAAACCTGGCTCAATGTTCTTCTGGCGTTTCTCTTCGCGGCGTTCTTCGGCGTGGGGGCCGCCGTTCTGAGCGATGTGTTAGACAACACCATTCGCGATCCCGACCAAGTCGCGCGGCTGCTCAACGCCGACGTAATCGGCTCGCTTCCCGCCGTGAAGGATTGGCGCCGCCGCCTTAGCCCCATCCAGATGCAGGGGCAAATCGGCACCGGCCACAACGGAAACGGCAACGGGCACGGCCATCCGGCCGCTCTGGCGGAGGTGGTCGAAAACGAGCAGATGCTTTCCAATTACGAAGAGGCGATCCGCACCTTGCGCAATTCGATCCTGCTGACCGACTTTGACCGGCGCCTGCGCAGCGTTCTGATGACCAGCGCCTCGCCTTCGGAAGGCAAATCGACGGTGGCCGCGCATCTGGCCGCTACGCACGCGCAGCAGCACAAGCGAACTCTGCTGATCGACGGCGACCTCCGCCGCCCCAGCGTTCATCGGCTGTTTCAGGTTCCCAATAACGTGGGCCTTTGCGACGTGTTGCTGAAGCAGATCTCCTGGCTCGACGCGGTGATTATGACGGACTCACCGAAGGGTTTGGATATTTTGCCCGCGGGTCCGGCGACGCGCCGGGCGTCGGATTTGATGGGCATGGGTTTGGCGGAGCTGATCGAGGAAGCCGCGCGCGAGTATGATCTGGTGGTGCTCGACGCCCCGCCGCTGTTGGGATTCGCGGAGCCTTTGCAAATGGCGACGGCCGTGGACGGTGTAATCATCGTCGCGCGGGCGGGAGATACCAGCCGCAAGGCTCTGAGTACGGTAATCACTACGCTCGCCCGATTGCGAGCAAATTTAGTTGGCGTCGTGTTAAACGAGGTCCACCGCGAAGTAAGCGCCGGGTATTACTACTATTATGGGCACTACAATAAATATTACACTAAGCGCTCACAGTAGAGGGACAGTCCGATCTCATTCAGCGAACTCAACGCTATTCACGATCTTGCTGCCTACGTGGCTGTTTGGCATTGTAATTCCACCTACCATTGAATCGGAGAGCATGGTCGCTCTTCAATTTATCGCGTTCGCTTGGCTGCCGCTCTTCGGGCTAATTATCGGAGCTTCCAAATTTGGTGTCGCTGCAATCTTTCGCCGGCACTTGGCGATTCTGGGCCTTGTCCTGGCGATAATTTTGGCTTTCACTTCAAGCGCGCTGCTTTCAGAGGAGCCGTCCCGTTCGTTCGGATTTGTACTAACTGCTTCGATCGGGTTGTTCGCATGTGCGGGGATCTGGGAGCTGATGGGTGCAAAGATGCTGAAAGCTCTAACAATCTACGCCTATGTTGGCAGCGCATTAGTCACTTCGTGCTACTTCATCGGCTCCCGGATTCAAGGGCGGCTTACTATCGGAGTTGCACATCCAAACTATCTAGGCGTAGTCTCATTTGGAATTCTCGTTTGTGCCCTGTCTGTACAGCCGAGACTCATTGGCGCCATCTTGATCGGGCTGAATCTGTTTATAATCGTCGAAACCGAGTCGAGAAGCGCACTGGCGGCCGCGCTGCTCGGGTTGGGTACATACGGGATGCTAGCTGCATACAAAATGCACAGGCCTAAGGTCGCGGCCGCGCTGGGCGGTGCCGGAATCATCAGCACGGTCGTTTTGCTTGTTTTTTACGATGCCACACAAGTCTGGATTAGCCACCTATTTTTCTTGAATGACCGGTACCGTGGACTGGGTACTGGTTTCACGGGCCGCGTCGCGGCTTGGGAGGAGGCCATTGATCTATTCGCCGCAAATCCAATCTTCGGTGTAGGATTCCGAATGCATGAGCGTTATATGACGATGCTGTCTTCAGCGCACAACGGCTACCTATCATTGCTCGCGGAAGTCGGGTTGATTGGCGTCGTTCCGATCACCATTTTGCTAATTGCATTAATCTGGCGCCTTGCCAGAAGAGCGCTTGCTCGCGACGAGGTTGCGACCATCGGGATCAGCTTCGTACTGGGATACTTGGTCATAGCCGCATTCGAGCGCCTTTTTCTAAATATGGGCAATCCCGTTTCCGTCTTAGTATGGATATTCTTGTTGATTTCAGACCGACGATGCGTTGGTCGGTGACTCGATAATAGGTGAGAATAGCCGGTTGAAGCTTCTACACGTCCTTCCAACACTGGATCCGCGCATTGGCGGCCCCGTTGAGAGTGCCCGCGCGATCGCCGCTTCCATGCTCCGTCTCGGGGTATCTTCGGATGTGCTAAGCCTTCAGACGCCCTCCTGTGAGATTGAGAGGGAGTGGCCGGTACCGCTTCACTCACTGGGGAAGACGTTTACATATTATCAATACTCGTCCAAGTTGGTTTCTTGGCTTAAAAGTAACCACCGGCGCTATGATGCCATTGTAGTTCACGGCGTTTGGAGATATGCGAGTGTCGGCACTTGGCGTGCCCTGCGCGGGACTTCAACACCATATTTTCTCTTTACGCATGGAATGTTAGATCCATGGTTCGCACGCCAATATCCCATGAAACACGCAAAGAAAAGTTTGTTTTGGTTATTGTTCGAGCATCGAGTCGCCATGGACGCGGCGGGGGTCCTGTTCACATCGGAAAAAGAAAGGGATTTGTCTTGTCTGCGCTTCCGGAACTACGGCCGGCGCGAATACGTGGTTGGCATGGGAACCGCTCCCCCGCCTCCACAGCGTGAAGCATACGTCACAAAGTTTGTGCAGCGCTTTCCGAAGATCTGTGCACAACGTATGATTGTCTTTCTCGGACGGATTCACGCGGTCAAAGGATGCGACTTGGTAATAAAGGCGTTCGCGCGGGCTTCACGTATTGATCCCCGACTTCACCTTCTTATGGCGGGGCCGGATGAAACCGGCTGGCGAGCTGATCTGGAGAAGATGGCCGGCGAATTCGGACTTGCCGAGCGAGTCACCTGGACCGGAAACCTCGATAGCGCGTCGAAATGGGCCGCCCTAACCATGGCTGAAGCTTTCATCTTACCATCCCACACGGAAAGTTATGGCCACGCCGTGGTTGAGGCACTAGCATGCGGCGTTCCGGTTCTTATATCGAATAAGGTGCACACCTGGCCGACAATTGCAAAATGTGACGCCGGTTTTGTCGAGAAAGATGACCTGAACGGGGCCACCAACCTCTTTCGTCGCTGGTTGGAAGCTAATAACCAGCGTCGAGACTCACTTGCGTTAAACGCGAGAACATGCTACCTGCAGCACTTCGAGCTTGATTCCTTCGCTCGACGTTTGGGTGGTATTCTTTCGCGGGCGATTTACGGATCGGCTCATGCCATCACCGCGCGTTAAGGAGATCATTCGTAAGGCTCTACCGAGGCGCGTGCGGCCATATTCGGTTAAGCACGGCCTATTGAAAGGTGCACAAATAATCACCTCCTGGCACGACTACCCTGGCGCAATCCTTGGACGCACTGAATCTCAACTCCTCAATTGGTTTTTCCAGAACGTCTCGTTCGGCGAGACTTGGCTCGATGTCGGCGCGCACTATGGTTATACCGCCGTAGCGCTATCGCGGCTGGTCGGGCCTTTCGGGCGTGTCTTCGCTTTTGAGCCCGTACTGAGCACCGCTGCCCACCTTGAGCGTACCCGTGAACTCAATGGATTAAACCAACTCACGATCCTACCGTTCGCGCTCGGCGGTGTGCCCAAAATGTATACGCTAACGTTGCCGAAGGTTCGCGGCATGGCGGACTCTACAATTTCCCTCGCAGGAGTAACCGAGCGCATCCTCACCCTCTCGCTCGACGTCCTCTGGCCGCTGCTGTCTTCCTCCTATTCGGTAATTCACGGAATCAAAATAGACGTGCAGGGAATGGAGTTCGAAGTTTTGCAGGGGATGAGTCAGGTCTTGCGTTGCTTCGCACCTAAGTTAGTCGTTGAATTTCATCGTGGCGTCGATCGAGACGGAATCCTGCGATATCTTCACGGAATCGGCTATTCGATTCCTTGCCGCGCGCTTAACGGAGAAATTTCGCACGCCTTAGTCGACGACAACAGCTATGTCTTCGAGTCAGAAGCCGTAAAATGCGAATTCTAGTACACACGATTTTCTACGCGCCGGATCTGACTGGTATCGCGAAATACACTGCGGAGCTTTGCGAGTGGCTCGCGAGACGCGGTCATCGGGTCAGCGTTATCGCTCCCCCTCCCTACTATCCACAATGGCGGGTCAAGCCTGAGTACAACGCGTGGCGGTACGCCACGGAGAATCTCAATGGTGTCCGGGTGCACCGCACTCCGATTTGGGTACCACGTCGCCCTTCGGGAATGAAACGACTTCTTCACTCGCTCAGCTTCGCGCTGACGAGTGTCCCTGTATTAATCCGTGAGACTATCCAAGCTCCCGATGTCATCTTTGTCGTCGAACCGTCCTTCGTTAATGCATTTCTTGCTCTTCCCGCAGCGGCGATCTGCGGCGCGCGAGCCTGGCTGCATATCCAGGATTTTGAAATCGACCTCGCATATAACCTCGGCCAGCTTCGCGCAGCCCGCAGGTTAACGGAACGAGTCGAGCGCGCCATTCTCAATCGTTTCGACGTGATTTCTTCTATTTCCCGGCGCCTTCTCACCCGCGCGAGAGAAAAGGGTGTACTCTGCGACAAACTATTTCTTTTGCCCAATTGGTTCGAAAGTTCGGCAATTCGTCCGCTGGCGAGTCCCCTGCGCGACGAACTCGGAATCCCGGCCGACACCCTCGTGGCATTGTTCGCGGGAACTCTCGGTGTGAAGCAGGGAGTCGAAACGATTATCAAAGCCGCGCGGCTGCTGGAAAATCACCCCCGCCTCCTTTTTGTGATTTGCGGCGAAGGTCCCTCCGGCGAAGAACTTCAGAAGCAGTCGGCCGGGCTGAATAACGTGCGATTTCTGCCATTGTTTCCGGCGAACCGGTTGAACGACCTCTTGAATCTGGCAGATATTCATCTGTTGACTCAAGTTGCGGCGGCAGCTGACTCCGTGCTGCCGTCTAAATTAATCGGCATGATGGCCAGCGGGAAACCTGTTGTTGCTGCCGCCCGCGCGCACGGCGAAATTGCGGACTTAATCGATGGCTGTGGTCTGCTGGTTGCCCCGAATCACGTGGAGGACTTCGCCGCCGCCGTCTTAACTCTGGCCGCGAATCCGATTGAACGAATTCACCGTGGTCAGGTTGCGCGGCGCCGGGCGTTAGAGTTTTTTGAGCAAGAAAGTATTCTTACGAACTTCGAACGCTACCTCGAAGCTAGGCTCTCACAGGTCGCGGCAGCTAACCTGACGTCTCAATGAGCACCGCCGCGCAGCCAGCTCTCGCCGCCCCCGCCCGCCGCCTGGACTGGACCACCTGCGCCATCGCCGCCGCCGATATCGCCGCGCTCGAAGCTGCATTCCTCGCCGGACTCACCGCTCGCCGCACGCTCGGCGCGTGGTTTCTCGCCTATATCGGACCGAATCAATATTTCGCCGTCGCCGTCGCGATTCTGCTGTTACCGCTTGTCCATTATCAGCTCGGGCTTTATCCCGGCTATCTCCTCGGACCGGTCGAGCGGCTGCGCCGCCGCACTCTTGCCGCCTTCGCGGTTTTCGGCGGGCTCACCGCCTGGGATAACATCGTTGCGCGCGGCGTGCTCTCGCGCGGCGTGCTGCTGGCGACTTTTGTTTTCGCGCTCGTGCTGCCGCCGCTCGCCGAATCGTTCACTCGCGCCGCGCTGGTTCGAAAACAGCACTGGGGGCTTCAGGTGGTCCTGCTGGGCGCCGGCGATACCGGACGCGCCATCGCCCGCACCCTGATCGAGCAGCCGCAGCTCGGCTTGCGGCCCATCGCGTTCCTCGATAATCGCCCGGCGAATTGGAACTCCTTTATCGAAGGATTGCCGGTAAGCGGTCCCACCGCACTGGCCGGAAACTTCGAAAGCCGCGCCGACGCCGCGATCGTTTCGCTGCGCGACCTCGGACGCGATGATGTCTCCGCTCTGGTTCAGGATTTGAATTTTCCGCGCGTCATCGTCGTCCCCGATCTCTCCGGCATCGCCAGCCTGTGGATCACCGCGCGCGACCTGGGCGGCTGCCTGGGCCTGGAGATCAAGAAAAATCTTCTGATCCGCCGCAATACCATCCTCAAACGATTCATGGATCAGGCGATCGCGTTTCCGCTGTTTCTCGCGGGCCTTCCGCTGATGGCTCTCGCCGCCGTTTGGATCAAGATCACCAGCCCCGGCCCTGCGTTTTACCGCCAGATGCGCGAAGGTCTCGACGGCCGCCGCATCCCCGTCTGGAAACTTCGCACGATGCATCCGGAAAGCGACCGTCTGCTCGAACGCTGGCTTGACCAACACCCCGAGGACCGCCAGGAATGGTCGCGCTATTTCAAGCTGCGCCGCGATCCCCGTATTCTTCCGGTCATCGGCAAAATGCTTCGCCGCACCAGTTTGGACGAGCTGCCGCAGCTCTGGAGCGTCCTCAAGGGGGAAATGAGCCTGGTGGGCCCGCGTCCTCTGCCGGATTATCATCTCGATCGGTTCCCGGCCGAATTTCGCGCGCTGCGCACGCGCGTGCTGCCCGGCCTCACCGGACTGTGGCAGATCTCGGCGCGCAGCGACGGCGACGTTCACGTGCAGGAAACGCTGGATACCTATTACATCCGCAACTGGTCCCCGTGGCTGGATCTGTACATCCTGGCGCGCACCGTCTCCGCCGTCCTGCTAGCCCGCGGCGCCTACTAGCCCCGATGCGCGGTTGGATTGGACGGCGGCATTTATCCCGCGCGGGGCTTCAGCTCCATAGCCGATTCGCGCCGCGTTGCGAGTAAGATGAGAACGTGGCTGAGAAAATTTTCGACGATCCGCGGCTGGCGCTGAATCGAATCTACACGCGCCGCGGCGATTCCGGCGAGACGAGCCTGGCCGGCGGGCAGCGCGTCGCCAAGGATTCGGCGCGCATCGAGTCCTATGGCACCGTCGACGAGCTGAACGCGTTTCTGGGCGCGGCCGCCATTTCCTGCCAGGACCTCGCCGGCCACGATGCGCGCATCGGCCTGCTCGGCGGAATGATTCGCCGCGTGCAGCACGAGCTGTTTAATCTCGGCTCGATTCTCGCCACCAGGCCCGAAGATATTCATCCCCGGCAGGCGCGAATCACATCCGCGGAAATCGAGCAGCTTGAGCGCGAAATCGACGCCATGAATGAAGACCTGCCCGCCTTGCGCAGTTTCGTGTTGCCCGGCGGGTCGAGACTGAATACCGAGCTGCACATTGCGCGCACCGTGTGCCGGCGCGCCGAACGCCTGCTGGTCGCGCTGGCACGCGAGGAACAGATCCCGCCCGAAGCGGTCCGGTATCTAAACCGCCTGAGTGACGCGCTGTTTGTCTGGAGCCGCTGGGCGAATTTCGTCCTGGGTGTGCCGGAGCTGCTGTGGGACCCGAATCAATCCGCCTCCGCCCGCCGGCCGCCTGAGAATTTCTAAAATCCATCCGATTACGATTTCACGAAATCGATGTAGCCGCGGCCGGGGTCGGCCTGGATCAGCTTCACCTGAACGCGGTCGCCGACATCCACGCCTTTGGCATGCAGCAGAATTCCCTCCGCCGGCGGATTCAGGATCCGCACGAAGGTCCCTTTGGGCGTCACGCCCGTGATCACGCCGGCGAAAATTTCTCCAATGCGATGCGACAGAGCTGCCGCCGCGAGCCGCTTCGCCATTTTTCGCTCCACCTTGCGGGCGGCGTCTTCCTTTTGCGTGCAGTTGGCGGCGATTGCTTCCAACTCGCTGTCCGTGTACGGAGCGGCTTTCCCGTCGAGCACCGCCTTGATCAGCCGCTGCGTCACCAGATCGGAAAAGCGCCGGTTGGGAGCGGTCGAATGCGTGTAGTCGAGAACCGCCAGCGCGAAATGGCCGGGCTGCTGGTTGGGCCGCGCGAAAACGTATTCTCCCGGACCGAGGAGTTTAATGATCGCGAGCGAAACGTCTTGGTAATGATCGCCGTCGGTTTCCCGGAGATTTTTCAGAAACCCGTTCAACGCCGCGGCATCGGGCTGCGCCGGGAGCTTTGCGCCGTGCCCGGCGGCGAGCGCGACGATGCGCGGCCAGCGCTCCGGAGTTTTCACCACGCGCCGGATGCTGGACGATCCGGCGCGCGAAAGCGTCTGGGCCATCGCCTCATTGGCTGCGATCATGAAATCTTCAATCAATCGCGTGGCGCTGTTGCGGCGCCGGATCTTCAGATCACGCACGTCGCCATTGGAGAAAACCGGTTCCGCCTCCACCCGGTCGAAATCGAGGGCGCCGCGCTTATGCCGCGCCTCGCAAAGATGGCTGGCGGCTTCATTTTGCAACCGGAGCTGCGCCTGCAATTCCGGCGAGCGGGCGATCTTCGCCGGAGGATCAGCCTGGCCGTCAAGCCATGCTCCGGTGGCGTTGTAGGCAAGCTGCGCGTGATTCCGGATCAGCGCGCGATAGATCGCCGGCTGCGTGACCGTTCCATCCTCGGCGGCGACGAACTCGACGACTATCGAATAGCGATCCTGATCTTCGTTGAGCGAGGTGAGACCGGTCGACAATTCCTCCGGCAGCATCGAAAAATTTTTCACGCCCGTATAGACCGTGGTCGTCTGCTGGCAGGCGTGGCGGTCAATCGGCGTTCCGGGATTGACGGCGCAATCGACATCGGCAATCGCCACCCGTACTCGGATCCCGCCGGCGGCGCGCTCGGCCCATTCGCACTGATCGAGATCGCGCGAGGTGTCATTATCGATCGAGGACCAGGGCAATTGCCGCAGATCGCGAGCGCCGTCGCGCGCCGGATGCGCCCGGATTTGCGCGATCTGCTCCCCGGTCCCCTTCGGAAAATCCGGATCGAAGCCGTGGTCGATCATCTCCTGGCGGGCGGCGGCGAGGAGATTCATTGGACGGTGAAGGGAACGGTGGCGATTGTCTTTTCCCACTCGCAGCGCAGCGTCCCTTTGTTGCCGCCCGCGCTCGCCAGCGTCATTTTCCAGGCCTCGACCGGTTGCGGCGACTGCGAAAGATCCATCGCCACGCGTCCGAGGTCCTGATTCTGATGATATTCGAGACCCCACTGCCCGGTTTGCTTATTCACGATGAGCTGCCAGGAATTCTGCTCCGGAAGAATAAACAGCGTGTAATCACCCTTGGGCACGCGCAGGTTTCTGATTTGCAGGTCCGCATCCGTGTGCAGCGCGGTCGCCTCATTCGCGCCGGCGCGCCACACCTGGCCGTAAGGAACAAGGTCCCCGAAAATTTTGCGGCCGTGCATCCGCGGCGAATGATACGAAATCGAAATCTTCTTGCCGTTGATCGTAACGGAAGTTTCGGCGGGCGGGCTGGTGTACTGCGCCAGCGCCACCGGAATTACGAGGGCGGCGGCGAATAACAGTTTCATCAAAATGAGTATAGCTTTCCGCGTGTGCCGTTAGGATATAATCGCCCTGGCTCGCGATTCCCTTGCAACGGTCGCCCCTCGAGCGAGCACTATTCACCAAAAGGAGATTGAAGCAAATGACACCACAGCCCGACAAACTTATGGCCTTTATGGGTAAATTGGTCGGCGATCTGGGCGCGATGGCCAGCATCGGCCCCATGCTGCTCGGCGAAAAGCTCGGGCTTTATAAAACGCTCGCCAATGGCGGCCCCATGACTCCGGCCGGGCTCGCTTCGGCCACGGGAACTCACGAACGTTACGTCCGGGAATGGCTGGCCGCGCAGGCCGCCTCGGGATTTGTCGAATACGATGCCGCCACGGGAAAATTTTCGATGACTCCGGAGCAGGCGGTCGCGCTCGGCGATGAAGAGAGCCCGTTTTACTTCCTCGGCGCGGTGGAGGTTGCCCTGGCCATGATTCGCGATGAACCCACCATCACGGAAGCCTTTCGCAGCGGCAAGGGAGTCGGCTGGCATGAGCACGATACCTGTCTGTTTCGCGGCACCGAGCGATTTTTCCGGCCCGGCTACATGCGTCATCTCATTTCCGAATGGATTCCCGCGCTCGACGGCATTCAGGCGCAGCTCGAAGCCGGAGCGCGCGTCGCCGACGTCGGATGCGGGCACGGCGCTTCCACCATCCTGATGGCGCAGGCTTTTCCCAAAAGCCGCTTCTACGGCTTCGATTATCATCCGGCCTCCATCGATCGCGCGCGAAAGGCGGCGGAGGCGGCGGGGGTGGCCGATCGCGTCACGTTCGACGTGGCCACGGCCAAGGATTATCCCGGCCACTCCTATGCGCTGGTCGCGTTTTTCGATTGTCTGCACGATATGGGCGATCCGGCGGGCGCGGCCAGGCACGTTTATTCGACGCTCGCGGAAGATGGCGCATGGATGGTTGTGGAGCCTTACGCGAACGATCGACTGGAGGATAATTTAAATCCCATCGGCCGCGTTTTTTATTCCGCCTCGACGTTCATTTGTACCCCGGCCTCGAAAGCGCAGGAAATCGGCGCGGCCTTGGGCGCCCAGGCCGGCGAAGCGCGATTAGCACAGGTGATCGGCCAGGGCGGTTTCCGCCACATCCGCCGCGCCGCGGAAACGCCATTCAACATGGTTCTCGAAGCCAAAAAATAGTTTTTGGAGTCCGGCGCGGAGCTTCAGATCCGTAGTTGATCAAAAGCCGCGGCTCACCGGGGCGTAGTGGCGGCCAACCTCGCGCGTGGTTCGCATACATGCTCTTCAGCTCCGCGTTTCCAACAGCAGGGCTACTCGTCCTGAGTTTGATAGGGAGCGAATCCGCTGTTTACAAGCAGCGCCCGCGCCGCCGGATCGCTCTCTTCGGCGACATAGAAAAACGCGCCGATCCGCTCGCTGCGAAAGATAAGCCCGCCCGAGTATTTATCCGGCTCCACCAGGTAGTCGAAGCCGGCGTCGGTGAGCACTTTCTCCAGCCGCAGCGCTTCCTTGAGCTTTTTCGCGATATAGATCAGGATCAGTTCCTGTTCCCCGAAAAAATCCGGTTCGCGTCTCAAATACCCCTCAACCCCGCACTCTCGCCACGAAACTCTCGTATGCCTCCGCGCCGCGTTTCTTCACGTACTCGGCGTAAGCGGTTCCGACCGACTCCAGATTCTTCAGCCAATTCGGATCTTTATAGAGCGCGCGCCACTCCGCCAGAATCGGCTCCACGCGAGTCCAGACGAACAAAAGCTCCCGCCCGCTCTGGAAAAAAAGCTCCTGATTCAGCACGCCCGAACAGATAAAGGACGCGACCATGTCCCAATAGGTGATGACCTGGCGGGCGTGCGCGTTCATTCCCGAGCCTTTGGGGCAGAGCCGGTCGTATTCGGCCATGGTTTTCGGCTTGAAATTCGCCGAAAACCACGCGCGGGCGATGCGCATCTGCTCTTCGCGCCGCATATCGTAAAGCTTCAGGATCAAATTGACGTCATCGTACGTCGCCGGTGTCATAAACCTTCAGGGTACTTGAGAATTCCGGGGCCTTCAAGACACATCATTTAGATGCAGCCGGCGCTTGAAAACGATGTCGAGCTTCACTGGCTCGCCCTGCGCCTGACCCCCGGATTGGGGACGCGCAAGGCCGGGCAACTGATCGGGATTTTCCGCACTCCTCAGTCGATTTTTCGCGCTTCGCGATCCGAGCTCGAGGCGGCCGGTCTAGCCAGCAGCGTGGCCCAAAGCATCGCCAGCGGATGCACCTTCGATGAAGCGGTGAGCCAGCAGCAAAAACTGCGGGAATTTGACGCGCAGTTGATCCCGCTGACCGATCCGCGCTATCCGCCGCGCCTGCTCGATATTTTCGATCCGCCGCCCGTGCTGTACGTTCGCGGGCGGGTGGAGCTGCTGCACAGCGTGATGATCGGCGTGGTCGGCACGCGCCGGCCCACCGCCTACGGGACTGCCGTGGCCGCCCGGCTCGCCCGCGACCTCGCCGCCAGCGCCGGCCTGACCATCTCCAGCGGCATGGCCCGCGGAATCGATACGGCGGCTCACAAAGCCGTGCTGGAGGCGGAAGGAAACACGGTCGCGGTATTCGGCTGTGGCGTCGACCAGGTCTACCCGGCGGAAAACCGCAAGCTGTCGCTCCTGATCGCGGAAAAAGGACTGACCGTTTCCGAATTTCCGATGGGAACGCCGGCGTATCCGCAGAATTTTCCGGTTCGCAACCGCATCATCAGCGGGATGAGTGCGGGAGTCGTTATCGTCGAAGGCGGCGAGTATTCGGGCTCCTCGATTACCGCCAAACTGGCGGCCGAGCAGGGCCGCGAAGTCTTTGCGGTCCCTGGAAATATAACATCCAAAATGAGTTGGGGGCCGAATTTGCTGATCAAACAAGGCGCCAAGCTCGTGCAGGAGTGGAACGACGTGGTGGTGGAGCTGTCCGCGGAGGACCGCCGGCGGCTTTCGGATCACTTTCGCAACCAGTTGAATTTAAATAACATAAATACTGATGAATCCGCCCTTCCCGCCGCCGCATCTTTAAAGCCAGCTAGCCGCGCGGTATTTCAGGCCCTCAAACCAGATTCGGCAGTTTCCCTGGATCAACTGGTCGAAACTTTAGAGGGTACAACCCCCTCGGAGATTATCGCGATTTTATTCGAGCTCGAGCTGGCGGGCTTGGTCAGGCAGATGCCGGGCCAGAGTTTTCTTAGGGTTTGGGGGTCTTGAACCTGCTCATCCCGTCGAGCGTGGTAAGATTTCGGTTGTTTACCGGACTACCATACCCAGTTAAGGTTGAATCAGTATCCTATGGCAAAAAATCTCGTGATCGTCGAGTCGCCCGCGAAGGCGAAAACGATCGGCAAATATCTCGGCAAGCAGTATACGGTGAAGGCATCGCTCGGGCATGTCAAGGATCTACCGAAAAAGGACCTGGCGGTCGATGTCGAGCACGAATTCAAGCCCCAATACGTCATTATCGAAGGCAAAAAGAAACTTATCGACGAGCTGAAAAAGGCCGCCAAGACCGCCGAAGCCGTCTACCTCGCGGCTGACCCGGATCGCGAAGGGGAGGCCATTTGCTTCCATCTTCAGGAGGAACTGAAAAACGGCAAAAAAGGCCCGCGAATTTACCGCGTGATGTTCAATGAGATCACCAAAAACGCCATTCAGAAAGCTTTTGAACGGCCCGGATCAGTGAATCTCCACCTGGTGGACGCGCAGCAGGCCCGCCGCGTCCTGGACCGTCTGGTGGGTTACAAAATCTCGCCCCTGCTCTGGGATAAGGTTCGCCGCGGGCTTTCGGCCGGGCGCGTCCAGACCGTCGCTCTCCGGCTGATCGTCGAGCGGGAACGCGAAATCAAAGCGTTTCAGAGCCGCGAATACTGGACCATCGACGTCAGCCTCGCCGGCAAAAAGCCACCGCAGCTTACCGCCCGTCTCGCAAAGAAAAACGACGAGAACGTCGATATCGGCAACGCGGACGCGGCAAATGGCATTGTCCAGACGCTCGATGGCGCGGCTTACGTCGTAAAATCGGTCGCGACCAAGGAGAAGCGGCGCAATCCCGTGCCGCCGTTCATCACCTCGACGCTCCAGCAGGAGGCCGCGCGCAAGCTGCGTTTCAGCGTGAAGCGAACCATGATGCTGGCACAGAAGCTGTACGAAGGGGTGGAACTGTCCCCCGACGAGGGCCCCGTCGGCTTGATCACCTACATGCGAACCGATTCGACGCGCGTCTCCAACGAAGCGCTGGAGGAGGTTCGCGGCATGATTGTCGAGCGTTACGGCGCCGATTATCGTCCCGCCTCGCCCAATATCTATAAAAGCAAGAAGGACGCGCAGGACGCGCATGAAGCGATCCGCCCGACCTCGGCGTTGCGGACCCCGGAAAGCGTCGAAAAATTCCTGGCCGAGGACGAATTGAAACTGTACCGGCTGATCTGGATGCGCTTCGTCGCCAGCCAGATGACGCCGGCCGTCTTCGACCAGACGACCATCGAGATCGAGGCCAAAGGCCGGGACGGCGCAACCTATTTATTCCGCGCCACCGGCAGCGTCCCCAAATTCGACGGCTTCCTTCGCGTTTACGAGGAAGGCAAGGATCAGAAGGACGAGGACGACGAGGAGTTGAAGCACAAGCTCCCGGCCGTGACCGAAGGCGAGACGCTGAAGTTCCGCGCGATCACGCCGGAGCAGCATTTCACCGAGCCGCCGCCGCGCTACACCGAAGCGACGCTGGTCAAGGAGCTCGAAGCCGACGGCGTCGGGCGGCCTTCCACCTACGCCTCGATTCTTTCGACCATTCAGGAGCGCGAATACGTCCGCAAGGAAGGCGGCCGGTTTTTCCCCACCGAGTTGGGCATCGTCGTGACGGATCTGCTGCTTGAAAGCTTCAACGATCTGTTCGACGTAACCTACACGGCTCGCATGGAAGCCGAGCTTGACGAGATCGAAGAGGGCAAAATCGACTGGCGCATGGCCATGAGCGAGTTCTACGAGCGCTTCGAAAAGGATCTGGAACACGCCGCCATCCACATGACCGACATCAAGCGCATGGAGGTCCCCACCGATCTCGTATGCGAAAAATGCGGCAAGCCGATGGTGATCAAGTGGGGCAAACACGGCCGCTTCATCGCCTGCACCGGTTATCCGGAGTGCACCAACACGCGCGAACTCGCGCCCGAGGACGGGTCGGTCTCAGAGCAGGACGAAACGGAGTATTGCGAAAACTGCGGCCGCCCGATGGTGCTCAAGAAGGGCCGTTTCGGTCAGTTTCTGGCCTGCACCGGTTATCCCGATTGCAAGACCACCAAGCAGCTCGGCGCGGCGCAGAAGCCGCAGGATGTTCCGCTCGATGAGAAGTGCCCGCAGTGCGGATCGAACATGGTCCGCAAATTCGGCCGCTACGGCGAATTCGTGGCTTGCAGCAATTATCCCAAGTGCAAGTACGTCAAGCAGAAAACGATCGGCGTGAAGTGTCCGAACTGCCCGGAAGGCGAGGTGGTCGAGAGGCGCTCCAAGCGCGGGAAAGTGTTTTATGGATGCAGCCGCTATCCCGATTGCGACTTCGTGGCCTGGGGCAAGCCGATTCCGGAAAAATGTCCGGAGTGCGGCTCATCGTACCTGATCGAGAAATTCCTCAAATCGGGCCCGGTCGCGCAATGCCCGAATAACGAGTGCAAGTTCAAAAAGCCGCTCGCGCCGGCGCCGGAGGAAGCGGTGGTGAGCCAATGAAGCGGCAACACAAGCATCGCGGCTTATGCCACCCTGATATAAATGGCGGAAGCAGTGGCAGTAAACGCTCCTAAACCCGATTACGGACTCGACGCGCCCCTCACAGTAAAAAAGATGTTCACCCACGGCGGCTGGGCGCTCGCCGCCGGTCTGGTGCTATGGCTGGTGAACCACAACGACTATCCGAGGCCCGCCGCCGAACTGCTCGCGGTGCTGGGCGGCGCCGGCGTGATCTATTTGGGAATCGGCGGATTCATGGTCTGGTCGAGCCGCGTCGCCAAGCTCGCCTTGCGCGACCGGCTGCTCGATTCTCTCGAACTGAAAGGCGAGGAGCGAGTCCTCGACGTCGGCTGCGGGCGCGGCCTGATGCTGATCGGCGCGGCCAGGCGCCTGAAATCCGGCAAAGCGACCGGCATCGATATCTGGAACCAGACCGATCTTACCGGCAATTCCGCCGAGGCGGCGAAGCAAAACGCGAAAATTGAGGGCGTTTCCGACCGAGTTCGCATCGAAACCGGCGACGCGCGCAAGCTGGTTTATCCCGATAATCACTATGACGCGGTGGTTTCCACGCTCGCCATTCACAACATCCCCGACGAGCACGGACGCGATCAGGCGGTTCGCGAGATGTGGCGGGTTCTGAAACCGGGCGGCCGCCTGGTGATTTTCGACATATTTCACACCACGCATTACGCCAAAGTCCTGCGCGAATGTGGCGCACGCGACATTACGGTTTCGGGCCTTGGCTGGCTGTGGTGCGTCCCCTCGCGGACGCTGTTTGCGCGAAAGTAGACGCTGGGTTTGATCGCCGGGCTTTCATTCCGCGGGGAGCTTCAGATCCTTCCGTTTAGTCCGCCAAGGCTTCGCGGACTTTTCCGACCAGCGCGCTCAGGGTGAACGGTTTTTGCAGGAATTTTGCTCCCGGCGGGAACGCTCCGGCGCGGACCGACTCATCGGAGGTGAAGCCGGAAACATACAGCACCTTCAACTCCGGCAGCGATTCGCGCATTCTCTCCGCCAGTTCGCGGCCGTTGATGCCCGGTAAAATGACATCGGTCACCAGCAGGTCGATCCGGCCCTCTTGCGCAGCGGCGACGTTCAGCGCCTCTTCGCCGCTTCCGGCTTCGATCACCACAAAATGCTCGCGCCGGAGGATCTTGCGGACCAGCGCGCGAATTCCCGGCTCGTCTTCGACCAGCAGAATCGTGGGCATGCGCGGCGGCTCGGGCGGGGGCGGCTCCGGCGGCGCAACCGCTGCTGCCGCGGGCGCAGCTTGGCTCAAAGGGAGATAAATCGTGAAGGTTGAGCCGCGGAAGGGCTCGCTCGAAAACGCCAGATCGCCGCCCCATTCGCGAACAATGGCGTAAGCGCGGCTCGCGCTGGGATCCTTGCCGAGCACCGCCGCTTCAAAGACACTTTTTGGAGAATCCGTTCCGCGGCCATCGTCACGAATGGTGATACGAGCATAGGCGCCCGGCGCCAGCGGAGCTCCCGGAATCTGCTCGGCGATCGCCTCCACCCCGCAGGAAATCGATAACCGCGACCGCTCCCTGGCTTCCTCCCGCGCCGGTGAAGCCAGCGCCTGTAGAATATCTTCGAGCTGAGAGGCATCGGCCATTGCCCAGACCGGTTCGCTCGCCGGATCAATTTCGACCGAAACGCGATCATTGCCCGGAATTTTTTCTTCCAGCCTGGCCAGCAGCGCGTTTAAGTCCACTGGCTTGGCGGGCTCGGCGACGCGGCGGGTGAAATTGAGCAGTTGCGCGGTGATGCCGGAGATTCGCTCCGTTGCGGTCATGATCTGCGCGACGTCGGCGCGTGCGGATTCGTTTGCGGGAAGCGATTGCAAGAGCTCTTCGCCGTATCCGGTGATGATCATCAGGGGATTATTGAGATCGTGCGCCAGGCGGCTGGCGGCGGCGCGCAAGGCCTCGGTCCGCTCAGCCGCCAGCATTTCGCGCTCAAGCTGCTTGCGAAGACTGATATCGGTGAGCACACCGCTCAATCCGCGATCGCTGTTGCGGATCGTTTCCCGGCACCAAAGAACGGCGCCACTGGCGGCCACGGCGCGAAACTCGGTGCTGGCGTCGCCTTGGCGGCCGACGGCGGCTTCGTAAAAAGCCATGGTCGCGGCGCGGTCTTCCGGATGGATGCGCTCGCGAAAAAACTGCGCCGTGGAAACCCAGTGCGCGGCCGGATACCCGAGCAGTTCTTCCGCCGCGCCGGCGACGGAAGTGAACGCGAAGGTACGCGGATCCGCCTTCCAGATCACCGCCGGAATTTCAAGATGGGGCGCTGGCGCCGCGCCGGATGCCTGCGGGCGCGTAAACTCCGCGGCGCTCGCCTCCTCGACCATCAGTAGCGTTTCCAGATCGCCCTCTTCGTCCCAATTCCGGATTGGCACGGCGGCGATGCGGAAACGGCGGCCTTCGATCTGAATGAGGGCTGAGGATGGGCCGCCGGAGCCCACGTGCGCCTGGCGAATACTTTCCACCAGCTCCGGCGACGGCAGGATCTGCTCGATCGTTTTGCGGCGCATGTCCTCACCGCGGAGGCCAAACGTCTGCCGGAAGCTGCGATTGGCCGACAGGATCGAACGGTCCGGGCCAAGCACGACCAGCGCGACCGGCAATGATGCGACGATCTCCTGGTAATAGCGGCGCTCGGTTTCGACCAGGGCCAGCAGCCGCGC
>Ga0070738_10003548_pt1 | contig 20164 bp, 14 predicted proteins | sample Coa_R2_2_FD_66446 | JGI IMG/M metagenome (GOLD analysis project Ga0070738, IMG submission 66446) | Surface soil microbial communities from Centralia Pennsylvania, which are recovering from an underground coalmine fire - Coalmine... | ecosystem: Environmental > Terrestrial > Soil > Unclassified ... | reverse complement strand
CCGGTAGGCAACCGGCAGACCACCCAAGCTCAGAACTTGGGATGCTGGGGGTTCAAATCCCCCCTGGGCCATTTAACGCTGCCCTGGCGGACCAGCCCGGAGTGGTCGCCACGCCCTCACCGTGGAGAGCATGGGTTCAAATCCCATCCAGGGTACTGAAACGTTCTTGTCGGCTGCGCACCGGCGAGCCCAAGCGGCTGGAACCCGCCCGCGACTCCTTCGCAGGTTCAGCTCCTGCCCGACACACTGACCGGCCTTGTCGCTCAACCGGCCGAGCACCCGCCTCTTAAGCGGAACGATGTGGGTTCGAGTCCGTGCGCAACGCGGGGCGATTTTGAAGTCTGCGTGGCGAAGAGCCGACTGCGGCGACTCCGGGGCTTGGCCAAACGCGGTCAGGAGTTCATCCGGGTGGGAACAGCGTTGTCCCTACCCCGTCGCCGGAGTACGATGGGCTTCACGACTCGAAACCGCGGCCCCCGGAAGGCGTCTATCTGGGAAAGAACGGATTGACGTGGCCGCGGATGCGCCTGTTTCCCTTCCGCACCGTTCAAACTCGGAGTGGTACCTCCAATGAAAAGTGTAGCAAGCTGGTTGGTCGGCGGACTGTTGTTGTGTCTTGCTCCCCTGGCGCTGTGGGCCGAGGAGATGCCCCGGGCGCGCCCGGAGGACGAGGGCATCTCCGCCGCCAAGCTGGAGCGGGCCGCCGCCCTCGTACAGGAGATGGTCGACAAGAAGGAGTACGCCGGCGCCGTCACCCTGGTCTCGCGCCACGGCAAGGTCGTCCTCCTCAAGGCCGTGGGCATGATGGACATGGCATCGGCCAAGCCCATGCAGACGGATACGATCTTTCGCATCTACTCGATGACCAAGCCCATCACCAGCGTCGCCGCGATGATGCTTTGCGAGGAAGGCAAACTGAAACTGGATGACCCCGTCTCCAAGTACATCCCCGAACTCAAGGGCCTCCGCATCCACGCCGGGCCTGGCGACCAGACGGTGGAAGCCAGGCGGGAGATCACCGTCCGCGACCTGTTGCGGCACACCTCCGGCTTCACCTACGGGGCGTTCAGCGACTCCCTGGTCGATAAGCTGTATCGCGAAAAGAGAGTCCTCGACCGCACCGCCACGTTGGAGCAGTTCACCGCCAAGCTGGCCAAGCTCCCGTTGCTCTACCAGCCGGGCACGCGCTTCCATTACGGCGTGTCCACCGACGTGCTGGGCCGGGTCGTGGAAGTGGCTTCCGGCAAGCCCTTGGACGAGTTCTTTGCCCAGCGGATCTTCCAGCCGCTGGGCATGGTGGACACCGGCTTTTACGTGCCGGCCGCGAAGATCGACCGCCTCGCCACCAATTACGGGCCCGGGGACGACGGTCACCTTAAGGTCATTGACGACCCCAAAAAGAGCCCCTATGCGGCACCCGCCAAGTTCCTCTCCGGCGGAGGCGGCCTCGTCTCGACGGCCCACGATTATCTGCGCTTTTGCCAGATGGTGCTCAACGGCGGCCAGCTGGAGAGGGCGCGGCTGCTCAAGCCCGAGACGGTCCGGGACATGACGCGCAACCAGCTGCCACCCGAAAGCCTGCCCATGACGCTGCCGACCAACGTCACGGTCAAGGGGTTGGGATTCGGCCTGGGCTTCGCGGTGTGGATGGAGCCCGTCCTGGACGCTGGCACCTCCGCGGGAGACCACTTCTGGGGCGGTGCCGCCAGCACCAGCTTTATCATCTCGCCCCGCAAGCAGGCTGTGATCATCTCCCTGACCCAGTTCATGCCGCTGAAGAACAAGCTGTCCGATGCGTTCCGCCGAGGCGTAAACGCGGCGATGGCCGACGACGGCGCCGCTTCCGGCGGGGGTAAGGAGTAAGGCAGTTGCAGGTCGCTGGTGCCGCACCGGGCGCAGCGGGCGGCGCTCCAGCAGTCGTTCCCGGAGCTGTGCATCCTCGACGCCACCACTGCGCTGCCGGCGAAGTCGGCCATCGACACGGTGGAGCGGTTCCAGGGTGGGGAGCGAACGGTTATCCTGGTTAGCACTACGGCATGGGGCCGGAGGGCAGCCACTTCTTAACCGCCCTCCGGCCTACAGCCTTTACGGCCTCCGGCTTGCTACTTCTCCTTCGCCTGGGCGGTCCTCAGCGTCTCCGACTCCCAAGCTTTGAAGTCGGCGCGAGCAACCTGACCGGCGCGAACGATGATGCGGCGCGTCTCCGAGAGCGGCTGGCCGTCCCGCATCATCTCGATGCGCACCAAGTAGAAGTAGGCCTTGCCCGGCTCCAGGGCGGGGGTGTGGAAGGTCTGCACGCCCGCTGCAGCCTGCACGAGCACGTCATTGACGTACAGCTTGGCGTTGGCCGGCAGTTCGACGACGACCTTGGCGTTTGTCGAAGCCAGCATGACCTGACCATTTTTATTCCGGTCCTTGCCCTTGGTCCCCGTCGGCATGCCCAGCGGTTCGCTGGTCGGCGTGCCCAGGGATTCGCCGGTGGGCATTCCCCTGCCACTTCGATAGACTGCGGTGTCTGGGGCCATCATGCCATCGTCTCCGGTGCCTGGGGCTATCATGCCATAGTCTCCGATGCCCGGGGCGATCATGCCATCATCCGGTACGATAGAACCGGGATACGTCGGCGCGCCGAGACCATGACCGTAGCCTCCGCCATAGCAACCACCAAAACATCCGCCGAAGCAACCATAGCATCCGCCCCAGCAGCCACCGCCGCAGCAGCCGCAACAGCCGCCCCGAGAATGCCAAGCCGGCGTGGCGCTCCCCGCCGTCAGAGCAGCTATCAGAACTACACTGTACATTTCTTTTCCTCCCCGCAGCCTCGAAGAATTGAGTGACCGAATTGGTTCTGCCATCACTCTTAACTTGGCGTATCTGGGTTGAATAGTAAATATGGATAAATGCTGATTAAATGCGATTGTAAAAAATGCCCTTACTGCCTCCGCAACAGTCGTTACAAATGGCACGGCGGGAAAAGCCGAAGATGACGGACAGAAAGTCGCTCACCACGAGAGTTCCCTCGGCTCATCACCCTTATGCGGTCCACGCTCTGGTTCTCGCCATGCTGATTGCATGGTCCTCTCCAAGCTTGTCTGTCACCGCTCGATCCTGCGGCTTAGCGGATGGTTTCCAACCTCAAGGTGGATGGATAATGATCATGACCGCTTGCGAGGAGGCACAATGGTGGTGCGACTTTCCCTGTCCCCTTTACCTTTGGCGGGTTTCTTCAGCACGCGCAGCTCAATGTTGCGGAACTCGCAGGGATGACTCTCCGCTTGCAGGGCGATGTAGCCTTCCTCCAGGAGTAGCTTGCCCTTCGCCGCCTTGATGAGCGCGGCGCCATCCTTGTCCTTTGGGTCGAGCTGCGGCTGCTCGAATTCCAGTACCACCTCGCCATTAATGAGGTGCTTGACCTTGCCGGAGCCGCGCACCTGCAGCTCGGCGCTGACCCACTGGTCGCCGTGGAACGTCTTGGATTTGGAGTCCACGCAGTGCTGGGTGATGAGCTTGCCGCCCATGACGACATTCGTGCCGGGCGAGCACATGTTCCCGGTGGGGCGCTCCCCCTTGCCAAGCCCGCCGAGGAACTGAAACTCGATCGAGACCGGAAACTCCTGGTCCCTGCGCATGCTCTCTGGCGATTGACTGTGGAACATGACGCCGCTGTTGCGCAGAGCCCAGCCCGGCGCGCCCTTGGCCTGCTCGCCCACGAAGCGGTATTGCAGGCGCAGGTCGTAGTGGGTGAACCTGTCCTTGTAGAAGAGGTGACCGAACTTGCCGTCGAATCGCTGGTACTTGTCATAGCAGACCTTGAGGACACCGTCCTCGACGCGGAAGGTGTCGAGGTAGTTGTCGCCCGGCTCATGGCCCGCGATCTTGATGGTCCAGCCGTCGAGATTCTTGCCGTTGAACAGGCGGACCCATTCACCGTCCACTTTCTTCTCCTGGGCCGGACACCACAGCGGCAGAATCATCAGTGCGCACGCGGTGACGAAGGAGGGTACGAGAAACCGACGAGCCATGACCGTCTCCGAAATGGGGTGAAAGTTGCACCAAGGCCGAGGTCAAGAGCAAGGAGAAGCCAGCACGGTCAGCATATCCGGGCCGCCCTGCAACGACACCTCTCCGCTCTGGACTGGTTCGGCCACGTCCCACTCTACCGCTCGCCCGGCGGCGCGGCCGACGCCGTGCAGCTGACATCCTGTCGTTAGGCGCGACCAGGTCAGTACCCGACCGCCACCTTGATCTTCCCTTTCAGTCCTGCCAGCTCGATGATCTCTTTCTGACGATCAAAGTGATTCCAGGCTTTGCCGCCGACGGTGACATTCTTGATCGGCGTCTGCGCGGGATGGCGGAGCCGGAGAAACACGTTTCGCGGCGGGTTCCGCGCCGGCAGGTCGATGGTGGCTGTGATCTTGTCGTGGTCGACATCGGAAACGACCTCATAGTTCACCTTGCCGAAGCGGGTCGGGGCATTCCGGACCGCAAATTTCTTGTCCTGCCTCAGCCAGGCGCGCGGCGTCGCCCGAGCCAGCCACAGGTCTTCGCCTTCCTCCATCACTAACAGGTGACGGAAGCGCTCCAGGAAGCAAGCTTCCTCGAAAATCTTGTCCGGCGGGCCGCCGGTCGTGTGCTCGCGAAAGGTGTATTCCCCCGGCATGATGTCCACGGCGTATTCATTGAGGACCGCACGAAGGGCATTCGGCACGTCATCCGCTGCCAGGTGAATATTGGCGTGACGTTCAAGGCCACACTGATATTGCCAGCCGGCGTGGGCAAACCAGTGTTTCTCGGGGTCGTAGCCGTTCGTTCGCTCCAGGAGCTTGCTATTCTCCAGAAGAAGCCGGTCCTCCAGGATATCGAGGTGTCCCTGGACGCGCGGATCGTGCGGCGAGAGCAGGCCGCTCGGGCTGATGAGAGCATCTGCCGACTGGACGGTGTCCCAGTAGATGGCGCCGACATGTCCCTGACAGCGGCGCCAGCCCCAGGCGCCCGCTGCAAAGCCGCGGACATACGGGGCGAAGGGGACAAACGATCGGTAAGTCCCATCCCGCACCGGCACAACCGGCGTCAGGGCGATGGAGCGATCGAGCGCTGCCAGCAAGTCTACGCGGTAAGCCTCCGCTTCCGTAGCCAGCTTCGCGCCATCTTCAGGATTAAGGAGAGTCAGCAGCTCCGCCAAACGTTTGACCCCCAGCCAGTAGTACGCTTCGGTTTCGTAGAACTGCATGTGCATCCGTTCGCTGTCGGGTGTGACGACGTGCGCCGGCTGCAGGCCTTTGGACCAGAGGCGTTCGCCGTTGGGGAGGTTCTTTCTCAGCAATTGCCGTTGGCGCAAGATCCAGTCGGCGTTGGCCTTCATGCGCGGTGCGGAAGCTTTGAGCCAGTCCAGGTCGCGGGTGAGGCGGAAGTGCTCGACCAGCGTGAACAGGATCGCTCCCGGCCCCATGCAGTGAACGCCATCCATGTGGCCGCCAACCCCGCCGTATCCCTCCGCGTGCGTAAGGCAACCCCGGCCGTCGGCGAAGTGCCCAAGCGGCCGATCGGGCCGGGCCCATTCATGATGTCCACCACGTCCAGGTACAACCCGGGGCTGCATCGGCAGGCTGAGCCACTGGTCCAGACCGTCCGCCGCTTCCTGGTGCATGCCCTGGAGGTCGAGGGCGCGCAGGATCATGTACGTTTCCGATGCGAGTATGCCAAACGGGTAGTCGTTGAAGTGCCACTTTCCTTTCCGGTCCTTGAGTGACTGTCTCAGGATGTGCCAGGTCCCGAGATTCCACTGAGCCGTCAGCCGTTCGCTGGGCACAACGACCTGCATCGCGGGCTCGAAGGGCGGCTTGGGATGAGGTGGCAGCGGCACATTCGGGTGCAGCGCGGCCACGGCCTCCTCCCAACTCTGCTCCGGATGCTCTCGGACGCGCTGCCTGATCGTCTTGAGGCCCAAGGCGGCACGTTCTTTCAGAAATTCCCGTGCCGATTGGGCCGTCGAGCTGAGCTTGAAAGGAGGCTCCGAGGCAGCCGGAGGCGGCTGCCAAAGCGAAGATGCCGGCGTGGCGTAGAACCGCCATACCCCAGCGTTCCCCAGACCATCCGCATGAGGATTACCGTCATGGATCGAGTCGACCACGTCTTGGGTCAAATCCCAGACGCGTTTTTGGCCACCGATCTCGGCGATGACCAGCTCGATAATCGTGGTATCGCAGCTGTGGTCGCCACCCTTGGCGCCGACGACCAGGGCCAGGTTGTCGCCCCGTTCCACCGTGACCTCCCCAAGTCTCTTCGCATCCCGATCGCTCGGCACAATCTGCGCGCCTCCCATGCCAATCGCGCCGCGAGCAAGGACATGGCGGATTGCCTTGCGCTCCCGGACGATCGCCCAGTCGATGCCATTCCCGCCGCGCGCGTCGCCCATGGCGACCCGGCCCTTGATGTTGACGCTCCCCTTGATCGGACTGCGCCAGCCAACGAGGACATCGTCGGCGGAGCCGGGGTGCATGGCCGCGCTCCGGGCAGGGATGGTCAGGTTGCCCGCCGATCCCGGCTCGCGGGTGGAATTGACTCCAAACCAAGGAATTTCGGTACTGGCCCATCCGCGGATCTTGGGAACGCCGGGAATCGATGCCATTTGATTCTCCAGTGTCTGCGCCGGCGGCACGGGAAGTTTGCGCGGCGATGACGAGCTTCGCGCCGTCACCGGCGTCGAGGTTGCCCGCACAAAGAAGCCGTATTCCGGCGCCAGGATCGGTCCCAACTCCAGATCGGACACCAGGAACGAAAAACTACCCGCCCGGGTTCGGACCGTCAGGATCGTCCGTGCCACGTCCTCCGGCTGGGCATGATACGGCCAGACGCGCCGCCAGCGCGAGCTACCCATGTAAAGCATGCTAAGGCGCAGGCCGCGACGGCCCGGTCCCTTCCGGAACGAAGTCCAGGTGTTCCGATCGACCATGGCCGTGCCCGTATCGCCCGGCAGAGGGCCAACGTCACCGATGATCCCGTCATAGACGTCGAGGTGGCCCGAGTAGTCGAGCTTGGCCGTCGTATCGTCAAAGCTCCATTCGATCTCGATATCCTGCTTCTTCCATTCCTCCGGAACGAACACGCGAATGGCGGGGACGGTCAGTCCCGACACATCCTTCTTCGTCCGCACAGCTACGAAGAGACCCCATGTGTCTGCCGGAATGGTGTAAAGGTAGGTGCGGCGATTGGTCGATACTTCGGGCTTATCGGCTTCCTTGACGGTGCGGGGATTCCACCACGTGTGGGCCGTGCCGTCGTTGGTATCGAAGTACCGAAGCACGATCTCTTCAGGTAACGGTTGACCCTTGGCTCCCGGCGGCCAAGATAGCTCGACCTGTCGTACCGGCCGAACTTCCTCCCACAACAACCCACACAGAACTTTCCTGATCTCAGGGGCATGGACGTTCACGGGTTTGTCATAGGGAAGGCCCGCATACTGAATGAGACCAATCCAGCTCTCCGGAGGATTCTGATCCGGGGCACGGTCGCCGCGATAGAGGTAAGCGCTTGGTGCAAGGTCAACCGGTTGGCCGACTAGCTTATTCAATTCCACAGGCCCAACGGCTGGGGTGTGGTTTGTGCCGAGGAGAAACAGCAGGACGCAGCAAGCGTACCGCAAGGGACGTCGACTGTTCTCAATGTTCATGGCACATCTTCTTCCGCTCGGCAGTTCGACTTGGAACCGGCCTCCACCCAACGTAGCGGCCGTTCGCTCTTCTTATACATAGAGAAAAACGCCACCAGATTTGTTGGCGTCGCACGGGTCGTGCGAGCAAACTCCAATCGATTCCTCATTGTCGGATCGGGCTTACCAATCACCAGCGGACAGTAGCCGCGGAAATGGCCAAGAGGGGGCTCCTCGACATCGTCCTGATCCGCTACAACGTCGTGCACAGCCTCAATAAAAAAATGCACACCTCATAGCCCAAGCCGCACGGTCGTCGCTCCGCTACTGCGGCAGGTCACCCGCCAGCGTTACCCGATGCATGACCCGGCGGAATCCGTGGTAATCGTTAATCGGATTGTGCTGGACGCAGCGATTGTCCCAGAAGGCGAGAGAGCCAGGCTGCCAGCGGAAACGGCAGGTGAACTCGGGACGGACCTGATGCGCGAACAGGTAATCGAGAAGAGGCTGGCTCTCCTCGATTGTCCAGCCCTGGAAATGGGTGGTATGCGCGGCGTTGACGTAGAGCGCGTGCCGGCCCGTCTCGGGATGCGTGCGGACCACGGGGTGGGTTCCGACGAGCACCTTCAGCTCGACCCCTGCCTCGCGCAGACGGTCCTCGCGCGTGCGCGAAATCTCCGCCTTGGCCGAGGTATTGACGCCCACCAGACCATCGAGTGCCTTTTTCAGTCCCTCGGAGAGAGTTTCATAGGCCAGATACTGGTTGGCGAAGAGCGTGTCGCCGCCAGAAGGGGGGACCTCGACGGCGTAGAGCAGGGTGCCCAGCGGCGGACGTTCCAGATAGGTGGTATCGGAGTGCCAGACCCCGCCGAAGTTGACCCTCTCGTGCTCCAGCTTGGTCACGGCAATGACGTGGGGATATCCAGGCAGCCCCTTCATTTGCGGATACTCTGTGGGCTGGCCGAACCGTTCCGCGAAGGCGAGCAATTCCGCCGGTCCCAGCTGCTGGCGAGAGAAAAAGATCACCAGGTGCGCGAGCAGGGCCTGGCGGATCTCCTCGACGATCTCGGGGGTCAGGGGTCGCGCCAGGTCCACCCCCTGCACCTCGGCACCAAGGGCACCGGCAATGGGGCTGACCTGGAGGTGGCGATAGGCGGTACATTCCAGCACGGGGCACCTCGGGGAAGTGGAACGCGGATGCCGGTCACTCGCCGGGAGTCAGAGGAATTTTAGTGGCCCGCATGTTTTCGTCTCAGCGATGCTCATTGCTTGCGTCGGCCCTGGAAACGGGTGGCCCGGAGTTGCTCGTGCCGGATGAAACCCTCTGCGTTCTTCGCGTTCTCCGCGGTGGCAACCCAGGGCCCTCGCTTGCTCGGCCGGCCGGGCCAACGCAGCGTCTTCTGCAGCCCCAACCGTTCGGCCGTGCGTCCCTCCCACACCGTGCTGCCGAACGGGCTCCCCCGCACCACCGACCCCCGCAGCGCGGCGAGTTCGGCCTCGGTTTCAGGTGGGGTCGTGGGATCAGGCCGGCCGGGTGGTGGCGAAAGTAGAATGGCACGCGGGCGAGTTGTTCCCGCGTGTCGGCTTCTTCGTGACCAACTTGAAGTGTGGTTGCAAGCGAGTGGCGCGGTTTTACGACACGCGCCGGCCAGTCCGATCGGTCGGCCAACAACTCAGCCGCTGGGCTATTTCTAGCGATCGAAGGGGGCAATTGGAGGATACGCCGTTGTCATGACGGGAACTTTACACCCTATCCTCACCAACGACGCATCCCATGAACACACCTTACCGTCGTCGCTTCGCATCGCCAACGCCGCCGTCGTCCTGGATGGCAACTACGGGGCTGTCACCCGGCTTCGGTGTCGCCCCCACCACCGGCTTCTCGGCTGTCTTCGTCGGACGGGGTTTAGTCTTTGCCTTGGCCGCCGCCTTGTTGGGCATGATCAGGGCGGTCATCTTCTTCCCGTCCATCGTTGGGGGACGCTCCACCTTGCCGGCGTCGGCCAGTTTCTCCAGGATGCTGTCCAGCACTCGCCGTCCCTCTTGCTGATGCTGCATCTCGCGGCCCCGGAACAAGACAGTGACCTGGACCTTGTCGTTGTGCTCCAGAAACTTGCGGGCCTGGTTGATCTTGGTCTCCACATCGTGCTCGCCCGTCTTGGGGCGGACGCGGAGTTCTTTCACCTTCTGCTGCCGGACCTTGCCGGCCTTCTTCCCCTTCTGCGAGTTCGCGAAACGCAGCTTCCCGTAGTCGAGGATCTTGCAGACCGGCGGGCGCTCGTCGGCAACCATCTCCACCAGGTCCAGCCCAGCCTCCCGCGCCTTCTCCAGCGCCTGCGCGGTCGGCACGATGCCCAGTTGCTCCCCCTCGGGGCCGATCAGGCGGACCGGGCTAATGCGTATCTGCTCGTTCATGCGTGGGCCGCGCTCGGGCGGCGGTTGTCGGTCAAAATGTCGAATAGCAAGTCTCCTTCAAGCGGATCGGGGTGGCGCCTTCCGAACCGTGGCATGCACTCCTGTTACAGTTCTTCCTCCGAGTAAGCCGGAGGGGGCGGCGCACGGTGCCGCGGTGTTTTGATTATATCGTCAATCCCCGCTCCTTGCTGCTCATCTTTCCGCCCATTGCCTTCCGCCCGCGTGTTACCTGTTCACCCACAGCCCGATGGCCTTGAACAAAGGATTGTGCGGCGACAACAGAATCGACCGCAGCCTCCTTTCACGGGCCGTTGCAATCGTGCGGTGACAGGCGTAGGTGCTCCGGCATCTCGAGCGTTCGGTCGTTCTGGGAGCAGAGGGAACCCGGCACGTTGCTGCCTCGGCGGTGAAGGACCTCCAACGGCAAGCCTCATGGATTGTGAATTGCGGCTGACCATCTGCCTTGATTTCGACCGTGACGGTGCAGTAGTCCGCTTGCGTCGTTCCAGATGTGAAGAAAAGCGGAGAGGGAGGGATTCGAACCCTCGGTGACGTTGCCGCCACACCGGTTTTCGAGACCGGCCCGATCGGCCACTCCGGCACCTCTCCTAATGCTTAATTGTGCTTACCTCTAATCCGCTATGCCCCTTTCCCTTCGCGATACTACCGTTAGCGAAAAGCAGTTCCCGGCAGGCTACGACCGCCGGAGGCAACACCACCTTACCTTTAACTCGGAGGTAGCTATGCCGGATTCTACTGGAAAGAAGCGTCCCCGAAAAGCCGGATGAGGCCATCGTGGCGGATCTGGAAGAAGGGCGGAACGATTTCGGCCTCCCTCCTGCGGGTTTTCGCGTCCGCTGGATGTGCGCTGTCTCGCTGGCCAGATGAAGGCAGAGAACACGTTGCCCAGATTGCAGAGATATTCCAGCGGCGGGTTGAAACCGAGTCGCGATCCCTTGACCAACGCATGCAGTTGGGCCGTCGCGCAACTCACCGGACAAAAATATCCCCCCTCGCGAGAACACGATCCGATACCAGATCGACTGGTTTCTTGTCCCTGATAAATGAGGCAGATTCTCGCGAGTCAACGGCGGTCTCTCTTTTCCGAGGGTCGGCTTTCAGCATCGTCCGAATCAAGCGACTTCGTCGGATCCTGAGGGTCGATGCGCCGAACGCGAGGCTGCCGGTCCTTGGGAAGCTTTTTCGCCGAAACCTCCACAGCGTTGATCGGCTCATCCTTGTCCTTCTCGCGGTAAGATTCAATGAGGAGTTTGGCATCGCCCACTTCTTTCACCTGCCAATTTCGTTCATTCAGAGATCCATTCAGGGTTAGCCCAGCAACTAACTTTCGATTCCCAGTGTCGCGTCGGGTAAGTACCCCCTTGACGATGTCTCTCACCTCTTTGATGGTGGCGCCCTCTTTGAAATCAATAGAGATTTTCGTTTTGGGGCGAAATATACCCAACTTTTCGCGGGTCTGGAGTTCGAGAAGGAGAGTGAATTCGGGCAGCGTGTCCTTGCCCTTCGCCAGCATCGGCGAGAAGTCAATCTCCCGTGCCCCGAGACGTTCAAAAATAATCAAAGCCGACTTGCAAACGAAAACATCCTTCTCTTTGGTATATTGGACCCGAAGTATTCTTCCAGCTTTGATCTTATCTGGTGTCGCACTCGAAGGATCGTTAGGGTGGAAGTAGCCTTTGGGGTTCTTTCCCATATTCGGATCGAAGTTAAGGGTGATTTTTTTCCCGTCTTCGGGTTTGATCGTGAACGATTTCTTGTCAACAGCGACGACGACCCCAGCATTAAGATGTCCAACCCCACCAGCAACGCCTTGGAAATTCGCGCATACATTCCTTGTTGCCAGTAAGGCCAAGAGAACCGCGGCTGAGTTTTTCATGACATAGCTCCGAGTCGTGAAGAGAGGTTCAAGAACAGACAAGTTTAGATGCGAGTTATAGCTAAGGGAAAGAAACCCCCTCCCGAGACCTGGGCGCGATACGAGATCAACTGGTTTTTCGCTCCCGATGAGTAAGGTTCGCTCCCCCGTGTCAACGGCGGTCTTTGTTCTCCGAGGATTGGAACTGCTCAGTATCGTTCGCTTCGAGCGACTTCGTCGGATCGCGCGGATCGATGCGCCGAACACGAGGCTGCCGGTCTTTGGGGAACTTTTTCACCGAAACCTCCACGGAGTTCACCGGCTGATCTTTGCCGTCCTTGTGGCAGGATTCGATGAGGAGCTTGGAATCGCCCACTTCCTTCACCTTCCATGCTCGAGGTACTCCCTGGGTTCTTGATCCCACAAGCAACTTGGACCCTGTTTTTCCAAGGGGAGAAAGGTTCCCCATAACGATGTCCCTTACATCCTTGATCGAAGCTCCCTGGTCGAACTCGAATTCGAAGGTGTGCGGAAAAAAACTGCCTAAGCCTTCATAAGTCTGGAGGCGGATACGGAGAACAAATTCGGGTAGCGTTTTCTTGCCCTTGGCCAACAGCGGCTCGAAGTCGATCTCTCGCATACCAAGATGCGTAACAACAGGTATTACTCGCTTGCAGACCAAAACACCTTTGACGTTGGTATAGAGCACATGCACAAACATTCCGATCTTAATCTTGTCAGGGGTTACACCGAGAGGCGCGCCAGGTGCAACCCACCCGCCAGGTTGATTCACAATTTCGGGCTTTCCCATGTCGGGATCGTAAGTAAATGTCCATTTGTCGTTCCCGGGATACTTGATCGTGAACGATTTCTTGTCAACAGCGACCACAAAGCCTCTTTGATAACTTGCATTAGCAGTGCTAATTGCCAGTAAGGCGACAAGAACGGAAACCGATTTTTTCATGGGATGACTCCTAAATCCTGAAAACTCACACAAAACACGTTAAGCCGCGAACACAGGCGAATGCTGTCGCGCTTATGCTCGCGGCTAAACTTGAAACCCGATTGTTAACGCTCCTTGGACACGCATGACGAAATACGCCAGATATAATGATTTCACAGCGAGTCCAGCGTCAGCCCCCTGGCGCAGTGCTGTGGAGCCAAAATTGCTGAGCGTTGTTCCCAAAGGAGTAGGCCTGCCCAACCCAGTCCCAGTTAATCGTGCTAGGATTAATTGAGACGGTTCCGTTTAGAAGACACTGGAATATCACCCAATCGGCGGTCGGCATCCCTTGTGGAGGGATATCAATAGTATTTACCAAGATACTTACGCCACCGCCAATTGAAAGATTACCGCTATAACATTGAACTTGATCCATTGTTCCCGCAGTAACGTCGATTGCAATGCTCATATTGCCGCCGGTCATTGAGAAACTACCACCCGTCTCAAGAGTTTGATCAGATTCTGCAAAGCCTACATAGCCGCGATTGATTGCCACGTCAGCGCCACCAGCTGGAGCATCATAACAAAGATAGCCGGTTCCGACGGCTCCGAGGACGGAGATACTTCCGGAGTCCTGAGCGAAGCCGGACCGAGGATCAAGATTCGCTCCTGTATACAGTTCCACGCTGCCAAGGTTGTAGAAACCGACATTATACTCCCCGAGCGATCCTTGAATCACGAGCTTGGTATTGGTTCCATTCGCATCGCCGACCCAAAAATGTCCAGTGTTGAAGAGCGGAATGCACTGCACGTATGAGGTGCCGGTCGCTCCGGTAACAAAGACCTCTGTGTCACTGGTGAGTGTGCCAGTACTGCCGCTTGCGTTGGTAATCCCGCCTCCCCCGCCTCCTCCTGCTTGTATGTTCAAGGTTCCCATCTGGTTATTGATGCTTGCACTGTTGGTCATGACCAGACCATTATCGGTTCCCGTGAGAGTCACGGTAACGCCATTATTAATCGTCAAATTATCACCCAGGTACTCTTGTGCTGAGCTCGAGCCCCCAAAGAAAACCGCCGCTGTTCCGCTTGAGCCAGCGTACAAATTCAGATTCGATGCGCCGTTTGTTTGGCTGCCGATCGCTCCGTAAGTCCAATTCATTTGCCCATACAAGTTTATTGCGGAAGCGCTCCCGTTCGGCTGAGCGATAAGCGGGGTATTGCTGGCCCCGCCCGATACCAGTAACCCTGTGGATTGACGATCCCCGTTGTCCTTTATGGTTAACGAAGTATTCAGAGTTAGCGTCTTCGTATAGGGTTGGCTTATTGTTAATCCATCAATCGTCGCGCCGCCTCCAACATTCATCGTTCAAGGCTTAGGCGTTATCCCAAATCCTCCAAAAACTACAGTCGCGTTCACGTCGGGCACTTTTTGCACACCTCCATCCGTCTTCCAATTCGACGCCGTGCTCCAATCGGTCGACGTCGTTCCATACCAGTAATCGAGGTATGTCGTAGGCACGATGCGGTCTTCCAAAACCTCCAACCTCGGCCGAAACCCTGAACGTCGAGAAGAGCGGGGCGCCTCGCTCTGCTCCAGCAAGTTCCATAAGCGTTTCCTTGCGAATGCCAGGGTGGATGACAACGTTCGCTCGATTGTCCGCAACATGAAGCCGCTCCTTGTGGTTGGGCCGTTTTCCGTAGCGGAGTTTTCACCAGTTTATCATCGCGAGCGCACGGATACGGCGTTCTTGCCTCAACATACCTGGGTCCAGCTATTTTCTCGCGTCTACTAGAATAAACGTTTATGAGAACGAGATCTGTCGCGGGTTCTGAAAAATTTACATTTTTTTCATTCTCCAACCGTCAGCGCGAATCATGCCCTGTCCGCGCCGTTGGAGCGTTGCTGCGAAGCCCAGCGGCGCATCCTCCGAATCGCGCGCGACATTCGGCTGCTGATCTGGTTCGGCGTCCTGCCTGTCTCCTTCGCCAACTCCTTGACGGATCGCCCTTCCACATGATGCTCACTCAGTAACCACCAGTTTTCCGGATCTTCGTGCCGCAATCGGTCAAGCAACTCAATTAAACACTCTTTGTCCTCCTCTGCTGCACCAGTCTCTTCCTTCTTGTCGATTGGCTCAACTGGGAGCCCATCCAGCGATTGAGCATGATGACGGTGGTTGCTACGCCGCATGTCCTCTGCCACGTTATGAGCGATTCGGGCTGCCCAGGCCCATAGCCGGCGTAGATTATGCTCTCCGCGAAATTTTTCGCTACGGCCAAACACACGTAGAAGCGTTTCTTGAACGATGTCCTCGCACAGGTTCCGCGGCTCTTTCTGCCGCTTCAGAATCCCAGTAAGCCTCGCGATCAGATCGCGACAAACATCCTCCGGCAAGCTCTTTATATCAACGAATGAACAATCACCCCCACCCCGTTCTGTTCGCCTGTACAGTTTCCGCCGGGAAATACGGATGCCTTTTTGGGCGGTGCGGCATGGTGCTTCTCCTTGGCATCTTGTCGATCTTGGTCGTTCAAGGCTGACCCTCCTGGGGACTGTCAAGGGGATAATTCCCTCCTTGACCTGTCGAAATCAGCGCTTTTGCGAATGTGTCCTACGGAACGACTTCCGGCCGCTTCTCGGAATGGAATTGCACATCGCCGGCCGAATCGTTTCTTGCTGAGTACGAGAGTATCGCCTTTTTCACGCATGTCAACTTTTTTCCGAATCGAATCCCCCACTGCCTGCCAACCCATAAAATGGCCAGTGTACCCACGAATTCTTAATCACCGGGATCACACTAAATCATGATTCTGCCGCGCTCTCTCGCTCTCGTTCTCATCGTGTCGTCGCCCTTTCTCACAGCGGCTGAGGACATACCGCATCTGCCGGGCACTGAGCCGTTGGCGATGGAGGGCGATCTTGCCGACAAGATGATGGACGGCCTGCACGTTTTCATCGAGGGAAAGATCGCCCAATCCATCGAGAAGCGCCCGCGGTACTGGAAGCGCGATTGCTCGTCGTCCGCGGCTTACGGCAAGTCGGTCGAGCCGAATCGTCAGCGTTTCCGCAAGATCATCGGCGTTGTGGATCCGCGCTTGCCCGTGCGCATCGAGCGCTTCGGCGATGACGACAATCCCGCGCTTGTCGCCGAAAAAGACAATTACCGGATCTACCAAGTCCGCTGGCCGGTGCTTGGCGGCGTATGGGGCGAAGGTCTGCTTCTCGTGCCGAAGGACAAGCCGCTCGCCGATGTGATTGCGTTGCCGGACGCGGACCAGACGCCGGAGCAACTGGCGGGGCTGTCACCGGGCGTGGCCAACGAAATGCAATTCGCCCGGCGGCTCGTGGGGAACGGCTTTCGGGTGGTGGTGCCGGCATTGATCGATCGCTCAGATCGCTGGTCGGGCAATGCCGACGTGGCCTGGACGAACCAACCCCATCGGGAGTGGATTTATCGCCAGGCCTACCACATGGGCCGGCACATCATCGGGTACGAAGTGCAGAAGATCCTCGCCATCGTAGACTGGTTCAAGCAACAGGCTGGCGACAAGGCGAAAGTCGGCGTGGCAGGCTACGGCGAGGGTGGACTCTTGGCCTTCTATGCGGCGGCCGTCGATCCGCGTCTCGATGCTTGCCTGGTGAGCGGCTATTTTGATTCGAGGCAGAAGACTTGGCAGGAACCGATTTACCGCAACGTGTGGGGACTGCTGCGCGAGTTCGGCGATGCGGAAATCGCCACGCTGATTGCCCCGCGGGGCCTGGTTGTGGAATACAGCGAAGCGCCGGCGGTCCAGGGTCCGCCGCCCGTTCAGCGAGGTCGGCGCGGCGGCGCGGCGGCCGGCTCGGTGCATACGCCCCCTTTCGCCTCGGTCGAGGCCGAATTCCGCCGCATCGGGAAGCTCCTCCCCTCCGATTTCCAGCGCCGCCAGTTGATCGCCGGTACGGAGGGCAAAACGATTGGCCCGGGTTCGGCAAAAGCATTGCAAGCGTTCGCCCGGATGCTCGGGATCAGCTCGGACATGAAGTTTTCGGACAAGACGCCTCTCGATCAGCGTAAGCACTTCGATCCGGCCGCCCGGCAGCAGCGCCAAGTTCAAGAGTTAGAACGCCATGTCCAGCGATTGGTTCGCGCCTCCGAGAAGACCCGCGAACGCTTCTTTTCGCTGAATACGGCTACGGGGCCGCGCGCTCGGGAGTCTTTCGAGGCCCGGCTGCCGCGCTACCGGCAATATCTGTGGGAGGAAGTTCTGGGCAAATTCGAGGATCCGTTGCTTGCGCCGAGGCCGCGCACTCGCAAAGTCTACGATAAGGAAAAATGGGTCGGCTACGAAGTCGTGCTGGATGTTTTCCCCAACGTTTTCGCCTGGGGCGTTTTGTTGTTGCCCAAGGATCTCAAACCGGGTGAGAAGCGGTCCGTCGTCGTCTGCCAACACGGTCGCAACGGTTTGCCGATACATCTCATCGAGGGGAACACGACCTACCACGACCTGGCGGCCCGTCTCGCCGAGCGCGGCTTCATCGTCTTTGTGCCGCATAACCCCTATCGCGGCGAGGACCGCTATCGCTTCCTCAGCCGGAAGGCCAACACGATTAAGGGATCGCTTTTCTCTTTCATCCTGGCTCAGCACGAGCAAATCCTGAACTGGCTGGAGAAGCTGCCGCAGGTCGATGCCACTCTCATCGCCTTTTACGGGAAGAGCTACGGCGGTGAGACGGCCGTGCGCGTGCCGCCGCTGTTGCCGCGCTATAGCCTATCGATCTGTTCGGCCGACTTCAACGACTGGGCCAGGAAAGTAACATCTACCGATTCGAAATACAGTTTCATGTTCACAGTCGAATGGGAGATGCCGTATTTCGATATGGGCAACACGTTCAACTACGCCGAGCTGGCCGCCCTGATGGTGCCGCGGCCGTTCATGGTCGAGCGCGGCCACGAGGACATCGTGGCCCCAGATGAGTGGGTAGCCTATGAATACGCCAAGGTGCGCCGGCTCTACGATCGCTTGGGACTCGGCGAGCGTACGGCTATCGAGTTTTTCAACGGCGGCCACGAAATCCACGGCCGCGGCACTTTCGACTTCCTGCACCGGCACTTGAACTGGCCGAAGCCATGACGATACGGATGATGCTTCCGCTTTATCGCAGCAATGGCTGCAATTTCTCCACGCTTGTTCGCACGGCTTCAAGCGTGGACTCCAGCACCGTGATGTGACCAATCTTGCGACCGGGACGAGGCTTTTTGCCGTACAGATGCAGATGCGTTCGCGGATGAGCGAGAATGGTCCGCGCGTCCGGCAATTCGCCGATGATGTTCCGCATGGCGCATGCTCCCCGCGCATCGGCGGACCCTAGTGGCAGGCCGAGGATGGCACGCAAATGGTTCTCGAACTGGCTGGTCTCCGCTCCCTCGATGGTCCAATGGCCGGAATTGTGAACGCGCGGCGCCATCTCGTTGGCGATGAGCTGCTCGCCCTGCTGGAAAAACTCGATCGCCAGCACGCCGACGTAGTCTAGCGCTTCCAGCGCGCGCATTGCATAGTCGCGGGCTAGCTGCTCAAGCGCCGGCGTCCGATTCGGCGCAGGAGCGATCGATAAACGCAACATACCCTCGGCGTGATGGTTTTCGACCAGTGGGTAAAACACCATTCGGCCATCCCGCCCGCGCACCGCTATTTGCGACAGCTCCCGATCAAAGCGAACGAACCCCTCCAACAACAAGCCGGAAGCGTAAGCGGCGGAAATTTCATCGCCGTTGCTACCGGCCCGTTGCAGTACCTGCCATGTCTGGTCAGCGCCGGCGCGGTCGCGGATAAGCCATTGTCCCTTTCCGTCGTAACCCATCCGGCGTGTCTTGAGAATGGCGGGAGAACCGATTTCCTCCAGACCGCGATCGAGATCCTCTCGCGATTGCACGGGAACGAACGGTGCCGTCGGAATGCCGAGACCGCGAAAAAATTGCTTTTCGTCGAGGCGATCTTGGCTCGCTTTGAGCGCGGCGGACGGGGGATAAACGGCTACACGTCGAGCCAGTTGCTCCGCTGTCTCGACCGGGACATTCTCGAACTCATAGGTGGCGACTTCCAACCCCTCCGCGAAGCGAGCCAGCGCATCCGCATCGCCGAAATCGGCACGAACAAATTCGGCAAGATCCCGAACCGGCGCTTCATGGGAGGAGTCGAGAAATCGAAACCGCAGACCCAGCGGATAACCCGCCAAGGCCAGCATGCGCCCCAGTTGTCCCGCTCCCAGTACACCGATCATATTGTTTCCAGAGGTCAGAGGTCAGAAGTCAGAGGTCAGAAGTCAGAGGTCAGAAGTCAGTAGTCAGAGGTCAGAAGATTCCTATCTGACCTCTGACTTCTGATCTCTGACCTCTGGCCGTGGGTCCGGATGGTCGAGGACGCTTTTCGTTTGCACCGCGCGGTAAGCGGCCAAGGCGGCGCGAAACTGTGGATGCTTCCCGCCGAGGATCGCCGTCGCCAGCAGAGCGGCGTTGATGGCGCCGGCCCGGCCAATGGCTAGCGTTGCCACTGGAATCCCCGCCGGCATTTGCACGATCGACAAGAGCGAATCGACGCCGTGTAGCGCCTTCGATTCGATGGGCACGCCAAGCACTGGCAAAGTGGTCTTCGCCGCTGTCATGCCGGGCAAATGAGCTGCCCCGCCCGCGCCGGCGATGATGACTTCTAACCCACGTGCTTCGGCCGTCGCCGCGTATTCGAACAGCAGATCCGGCGTGCGGTGGGCCGACACCACGCGGACTTCGAAGGGAACCTGCAAGGCATCGAGGGTGTCGGCCGTGTGAACCAGCGTTTCCCAGTCCGAACGCGACCCCATAATGACGCCGACCAGTGCTTGCATCCGTTGTCTCCTCCGCAAAAACTACTTCTGATCGTTTTATCAAATGGGTAGAAGCGCGAGAAAGTCGCGGAACACGAGATCACTTGCCGATGCAGAACCGGCTGAAAATGCGATCGAGCAAATCTTCCGTATAGATAATGCCGACCATCTCGCCGAGCTGCTCCAACGCCCCGCGTAGCTCGAGGGCAAGCAGTTCCGGCTGCTCCTCGAACAAGACAATACCATGCGCTCGCCGAAGTTGCTCCAGGCACGATTCGACGTGATGGCGGCAGCGGCTCAGGCTCGGTGCAAGGGCCGGCTGCTTGAGCCGCTGAGCGCGTTCGCCCAGGAGCGACCGCAACGAATCGAGACCCACTCCCGTGACGGCGCTGGTAGCCGTGATATCGTTTTGAGGATTTACAAGGTCGCTTTTGGTCGCAA
>Ga0070738_10003547_pt1 | contig 20171 bp, 32 predicted proteins | sample Coa_R2_2_FD_66446 | JGI IMG/M metagenome (GOLD analysis project Ga0070738, IMG submission 66446) | Surface soil microbial communities from Centralia Pennsylvania, which are recovering from an underground coalmine fire - Coalmine... | ecosystem: Environmental > Terrestrial > Soil > Unclassified ... | reverse complement strand
CGGCTTGGCGAATCCCGCGCTCGGCGATTGCGTCGAGATCGCCGGTCGAGATGCCCGGTCGAACCGCCTTCATCAGCTCGGTCAGCACCGCGGAGGTAATCTTTCCGCTGCGCCGCATCGCATCGATCTCGCGCGGCGACTTCAGCGTGACCATCAGCTGGCCGCCTCCTGTGCGCCCAGCGCCGCCGCGATTCGCTCGGAAACCGCGTTGACGTCCGCAAGCGCGTCGACTTCGACGAGTTTTCCCGCCTTGCGATAGTAGTCGACCAGCGGCCGCGTCTGGCGCTCGTACACTTCCAGCCGCTTGGCGACGGTCTCGGGACGATCGTCCTCACGCTGCACGAGCGGGCCGCCGTCCTGATCGTCGATTCCCGGCACCTTCGGCGGATCGGTCAACGTGTTGTACGTGCGGCCGGTCCGCGGGTTCGTCCAGCGCGCGGCCAACCGCGCGACCAGTGCCGAACGGCGGCCTTTGAAATAGATCGCGGCGTCGAGCGGCGTGCCGCGCCGCGCGAGCAGCGCGTCGAGCGCCTGCGCCTGCGCAACGGTGCGAGGAAAGCCGTCCATGACGAAACCGTCGGGCGTGTGCTCCAGCTCGTGCTCGATCATCCCGGTGACGAGATCGTCGGGAACGAGCTGCCCGCGCTGCATATAGCCCTCGGCCTCTTTGCCCAGCGCGGTTCCGCGCGCGAAGTTCTCGCGCAGCAGATCGCCCGTCGAGATGGTCTCCAGCCCGAATCGCTCGTGAAGAATTCGGGCTTGCGTGCCCTTGCCCGCGCCGGGCGGGCCGAGGAAGATTACGCGCATCGCCGTTGCCGGGTTACCGTTTGATGAACCCTCGGTAGTCCCGCATCGCCAGCCGGGCCTCGATCTGCGTGATAGTGTCGAGCGCGACGCCGACCACAATAAGCAGCGACGTGGAGCCGAGATAGAAGGTCGTGACGGAGAGTCCGCGTTGCAGTGCGCCGGGCAGAACCGCGAGCAAGCCTAAATAGATCGCCGCCGCCGTCGTGATGCGCATGAGGATCTTGTTGAGGTAGTCCACGGTCGGCTGTCCCGGACGGATGCCGGGGATGAAGGCCCCGGTTTTCTTCAAGTTGTCGGCAACGTCGCGGGTGTTGAGGACGATGGAACTATAGAAGAACGTGAACACGACGACCAGTAAGAAATAGACCACGTTGTAGAGCAGGCCGTTGGGCGTAAACCAGACGTTGAGCCAATTCGAAAACGCCGCAAGTCCGTGCTGAATGCCGCCCCAGATTCCGGTCCCCGTCACGGCGGCTTGACCGCGACCGAACCACGAGAGCGCCTGCTGCGGCAGCAGAAGGATCGAGATCGCAAAAATGATCGAGATGACGCCGGCGTTGTTGAGACGGAGCGGAATGTAGGTCGAGCGTCCCGCGAACATCTTTCGACCGACCACGCGGCGCGCTTGCTGCACCGGGACGCGGCGCTGTCCTTGATACAGAAAGACGATCGAGATGATCACGACGATGGCGATCGCTATGTACAAGAAGAGGTTGAGCAGCGATTCGGCGCCCTGGCTGGCCGACGCGTACGTCTGGCTGACGTACTGCGGATACCGGAGCACGATGCCGATAAAGATGATGAGCGAAACGCCGTTGCCGATTCCCTTGTCGCTGATCTGTTCGCCGAGCCACATCAGGAAGAGCGTCCCGCCGACCATGGCGATGATCGCGTAGAGCAAATACCAGATGCTGGTATCGTAGAAGACGCCCGAGCGCTCCATCGAGATCGCCATAAAGGTCGCCTGAATCGAGGCGAGCACGATCGTTAGCCAGCGGGTGTACTGACTGATCTTCTTACGGCCTTCCTCGCCGCCTTTTTTGGCGAGCTCCTCGAGCTGCGGCAGCACGACGGTCATCAGCTGCATGATGATCGAGGCGTTGATGTAGGGCGTAATGCCCATCGCGATCACCGAGAGCTTCTGCAGGGCGCCGCCGGAGAGAAAGCCGAGCAGGTTGTAAAAGGCGCCGCTCTGCAGCACGCGCTGCCAGGCCGCCTGATTCACGTTGGGCAGCTGCACGTGGATCATGAAGACGAACCACGCAAATGCAAAACACACGAAGAGAATCCGCTGCCGGATCTCCGGTACCAGTACCGCGGCGCGGAGGTTATTGAACATTCGTATCGTCGAGGGCGGCGCCGGCGGCAATCAGCGCGTCCCGCGCGCTCTTCGAAAAGAGTACGTCGCGGGCACGCAATCCGGAAGGCAGCGCCACTCCGGCGCCTCCGCCCAAAATCTTAACGCCGTCGAGCAGCGCCTTGACCAAGCCGCGATCGCGCAGCGAGTCGGGGTTGATCTCGACCGCAGGGTCCCAGGTCGCCAGGCGACTGAGATTCACGACGGCCAGCCGCGTGCCGAAATGGCCGCGGTCGCGCGCCTTTTGCGAGTAACCGCGACGGTGAGGAAGGCGCCGCGCCCAGGCGGTCTGGCCGCCTTCGAAGGCCGGACCCTTGCCGCCGCCGGAACGCACGGTCTGCCCCTTGCCGCCTTCACCGCCGGTCTTGACCATACCCGAACCGTGACCGCGGCCGATGCGCTGACGCTTGGGCCGGCTGCCGGGCACGGGCTTGAGCGCGCCGAGCTTGAGAATCGTTTGATTTGCCATCGCTATGCCACGTATATTTCTTTGACGGTCTTGCCGCGCATCGCCGCGACTTGCTCGGCGGTCCGCAGCGATTTCAACGCCGAGACGGTCGCCATCACGACGTTGATCGGGTTGTTCGTCCCCAGGCATTTGGTGAGGATGTCGTGGATGCCCGCAAGCTCGAGTACCGCGCGCATGGAACCGCCGGCGATAACGCCGGTTCCCGGCGCGGCCGGCTTGAGCAGTACGGTCGCCGCACCGACTTCGTGCCGCACCTCGTGCGGAATCGTTTTTTCTACCATGGCGACCGTGATGAGGCTCTTGCGCGCCTGCTCGACCGCCTTACGTATCGCTTCGGGGACTTCGCCGGCCTTGCCGATCGCATAGCCGACGCGTCCCTTGCGGTCGCCCACGACCACCAGCGCGCTAAAGCTGAAGCGCTTTCCGCCCTTGACGACTTTGGCGACGCGATTGACCCGCACGACGGTCTCTTCCAGCCCGCTGCCGTCGCGTTCGCGACCACGATATTGCATTGCTAAAACTCCAAGCCCGCTTCGCGAGCCGCATCGGCGAGCGCGCGCACCCGTCCGTGATATTGGTAACCGCCGCGATCGAAGACGACGGCCGAAATTCCGGCCGCCTTTGCCTTGGCCGCGATCGCGCTGCCCACGGCTTTGGCCGCGTCAACGTTGGTTTTGGAGGCGAGGTCGCCGCCGATCGATTTGTCGAGCGTCGACACCGCTGCCAGCGTGTGACCGCGCGCGTCGTCCACGATCGTCGCGTAGACGTGATGCAGCGTCCGGCGCACGTAGAGCCGCGGCCGCTCCTGCGTACCGGCGACCTTCTTGCGCAGGCGCACGTGGCGCTCTCGCCGCGCTTGCGTCTTGCTCGTCACTTCTTCGCCGCCTTCCCGGCCTTGCCGAGCTTCTTACGGATCCGCTCGCCCTCATAGCGGATCCCTTTGCCTTTATACGGCTCGGGCGCGCGCAACCGCCGGATGTCGGCAGCAGCTTGCCCGACGGCCTGCTTGTCGATCCCGTCCACGTGAATCTTGTTCTGACCTTCGACCGTGAGCGAAATGCCGGCCGGTGCCTCAAAGCTGACCGGATGCGAGTAGCCCAGACTCAAGTTCAGCCGTTCGCCCGCCTTGGCGACGCGATAACCGACGCCGGCAATCTCCAGGCTCTTACGGAAGCCCTTGCTGACGCCCTCGACCATGTTGGCGATGAGCGTGCGCGTGAGCCCGTGGGCGCTGCGGTGCGTCTTCGCGTCGCCTTTACGGACGACGACGACCTTGCCGTCGTTCAAGCTTACCTCGACGACGTCGCTGAGGATGCGCTGGCGCAGCTGCCCCTTGGGACCCTTGACCAAAACCTCGCCGTCCTCGAGGCGCACTTCGACGCCCGAGGGAACGGCAACCGGCAACTTTCCTATGCGAGACATCGCTCACCACACATACGCAAGAACCTCTCCTCCCACGCCCTGTTTCTTGGCGCGCTTGCCCGACATAATGCCTTGCGGCGTCGAAATGATCACCAAACCCAAACCGCCGAGCACGCGTGGAATTTCGGTCTTTCGCGTGTAGACGCGCAGCCCGGGGCGGGAGATCCGCCGCAATCCCGTGATGATCTTCTCCTTCTCGGGCCCGTAGCGCAGCGCTATGCGGATCGTGCCTTGCGGGCCGCCGTCGATGCGCTCGAAGCTCTCGATGAAGCCTTCGTCGCGGAGAATCTGCGCGATCGCCTGCTTCACCCGCGACGCGGGCACGTCGACCGTCTTGTGGTTCGCCGTGTTCGCGTTGCGAATGCGCGTCAGCATATCTGCAATTGGATCGGTTACTGGCATCGGCTCTCCCTCACCACGAAGCCTTCGTCACGCCCGGCACGACGCCGGCGTGCGCGCTCTCGCGAAAACAGATCCGGCACATCGCAAACTTGCGCAAGTACCCGCGCGGCCGGCCGCAGACGCGGCAACGGTTGTGCCGGCGCACGGAAAACTTCGGATCCCGCCGCGATTTGACGATCAAACTAGTCTTTGCCATTAACCGCGGCCTTTCTGAAGCGGAAGTCCCATCGCGACGAGAAACTCCGACGCTTCTTCGTCGGTCTTCGCCGTCGTCACGATCGTCACGTCCATGCCGCGCGCTTTGTCCACCTTATCGTAGTTGATCTCCGGGAAAACCAACTGCTCGCGCAGCCCGAGATTGTAGTTTCCTCTTCCATCGAACGATTTGGCGGGCAGCCCGCGGAAGTCGCGAATGCGCGGCAGCACGACGTTGAAAAGTTTGTCGACGAAGACGTACATCCGGTCGCCGCGCAGCGTCACCTTGGCGCCGATGTTCATTCCGGCCCGCAGTTTGAACGCGGCAATGGATTTCTTCGCCTTCGTCACGATCGGACGCTGGCCCGTAATCGCCGCCAGCTCGCTCACCGCGGCATCGAGCGCCTTGGGGTTGGCAATCGCTTCGCCCACGCTCATGTTGACCACGACCTTTTCGAGCTTCGGAATCTGATTCACATTCTTATAACCGAAGCGCTCGCGCAGCTGCGGTCGAATACGGCTCTCGTAGATTTCTTTCAAACGCTCGGCCATCGCGTCCCTTACGCTCCCTTCGCCGAATCGCGCGCCGGCTCGCCGCAGCGCACGCAGATGCGGTGCCGCGCGCCGTCCGCCGTGCGGCCGTGACGAAGCCGCGACGGAGCCTTACACTTTTCGCAAACGTACTGCAGCGCGGCGAGCGGCAACGCCGCTTCCTTCTCGACGATTCCGCCGGTCGGCATCGCGCCGCCCATATTGCCGCCCTTCGTGCCTTGCTTGGTGTGGCGCTTGACGACGTTGATCCCCTCGACGGTCGCCGACGCACCGAACACGGCCTTGACCGTGCCTCGTTTGCCGCGCTCTTTTCCCCGCCGGACCATCACCGTGTCGCCTCTAATAATCGTTGCTTTCATCTTCGCTTACAAAACCTCGGGTGCCAGCGAGGCAATCTTCAAAAAGCCGCGCTCGCGCAGTTCGCGCATCACCGGACCGAAAACGCGCGTCCCGCGCGGATCGAGATTGTCTTTCTCTCCCTTGATGATCACGCAGGCGTTGTCGTCGCAGCGTACGACCGAGCCGTCGCCGCGCCGAATCGGCGCGCTGGTTCGCACGACCACTGCCTTGACGACCTGACCCTTCTTGACCGCCGCGCCTGGAATTGCGCTCTTGACGGTGCCGACGACTACGTCGCCCACGTGGGCGTAGACGTGACGGCCGCCGCCGCTGATATGAATGACCAGCAGCTCGCGCGCGCCGCTGTTATCGGCGACCTTCAGCCGAGTTTCTTGCTGAATCACTTGGCGCGCTCCACGATCTCGATCAGCCGCCAGCGCTTTTCGCGCGACATCGGGCGGCACTCCACGATTCGTACGACGTCGCCGACGTTGGCCTCGTTGCGCTCGTCGTGCGCTTTGAAACGCGTCGACTTGCGCACGATCTTGCCATACGCCGAGTGCGGAACGCGCGTTTCGGCGACGACGACGATCGTCTTCTCCATCTTGTTGGAAGCGACGCGTCCTTGCTTGACGCGCCGCTTGCCGCGCCCTTCGACTAGCTCGGGACGGGGCGTTGCGTTAGGCTGCTCCATGTTCCCCCTCGGCAAGGCGCTTTTCGCTGATGATCGTTTGGATTTGCGCGTACGAACGCCGCATCGCGCGGATCTTGCTGAAATCCGTGAGGTGCCCCGTACGCAGCGCGAAGCGCAGATTGAAAAGCTCGGACTTTACGTCGCGCGCTTTCTGCTGCAGCTCCCGGACGGTCAACTCGCGCAATCCCTCTAGCCCTGTCTTGGCCATCTCACGCCTCCTCGCGGGCGACGATCTTCGTGTCGATCGGCAGCTTGGCGGCGGCGCGGCGCAACGCTTCGCGCGCCACCGACGGCGCGACGCCGGAAAGCTCGAAGAGCACGCGCCCGGGGCGCACGACCGCAACCCAAAACTCCGGATTGCCCTTGCCCGAGCCCATACGGACCTCGGCAGGCTTCTTGGTCACCGGCTTGTCGGGAAAGACCTTGATCCAGACTTTGCCGCCACGTTTGATGTAGCGCGTCATGGCGATTCGGGCCGCCTCGATCTGACGGTTGGACATCCAGCACGGCTCCATCGCCTGCAAACCGAAGTCGCCGAAGTTGAGCTGGCTGCCGCGCAGCGCCGCGCCGGTCATCCGTCCGCGTTGAACTTTGCGCCACTTTACGCGTTTGGGCGTCAACATTTACTCGCTCACCTCCGCGAGGACGGCCTCGGCGACGGCCTCGGCGACGGGTACCGGCTCCGGTTCGGGCGCCGGTTCGGGTGGCGATTCGGGTGCCGGCGCGGCTTGCGCGGCCGGAGGCGGCGCCGGCGGACCGGCGACGCGCGGCTCGCGACCGCGTCCTCGACCGCCTCGCTCGCGGCGATCGCGACCGCGATCGGCGCGGTCGCGCAACGCTCCGTCGCCGCGCGGCTGATCCGGCAGCACCTCGCCACGATAGATCCAGACTTTAACTCCGATGCGCCCGAACGTCGTAAACGCTTCCACTTGAGCGTAATCGATATCGGCCCGCAGCGTGTGCAGCGGAACCTTCCCGTCGGCGTTATGCTCGGTTCGCGCGATCTCCGAGCCGCCCAAGCGGCCGGAAACCTGCACTTTGATCCCGCGCGCGCCGGCGCGCATGGTCCGCATGATCGCCTGTTTCATGGCGCGACGAAACGCGATGCGCTTCTCGAGCTGATCCACGATGTTCTGGGCGACCAAGCGCGCGTCGAGCTCGGGATGCTGAATCTCCATCACGTTGACGGCGACGTTTTTGCCGGTGAGCCGTTCGAGGTTGCGTCGAATATCTTCGATGCCGACGCCGCGCTTGCCGATGATGATACCGGGCTTGGCGGTGTTGACGATGACGCGCGCCTGATTGGCCCGCCGTTCGATCTCGATCTTGCTGATCGACGCCGAACGCATCCACCGATTGAACGACTTACGGATCGCCACGTCTTCGTGAAGCCAGTCGACGTAGTGCTTTTTCTCGAACCAACGGCTATCCCAGGTGCGCGTGATTCCCAAGCGCATGCCGACCGGATGTATCTTTTGCCCCATTATGCTTCCTTGGACTCCGTCGCGGCCTTCTCGCCGGCGGCTTTGCTGGTTTGCTTGCGGCCGCCGCTGCGCTTGCGGCGAGATTTTGCGGGCGTTTCAGCGGTCGCGCGGCGTGCCGCGCGCGGCGCCTGCACCGACGCTCCGGCGCTCGCCTTGCGTTTGCCGGCGGGCTTGCCTTCGCTGACGATGACGGTGACGTGCGACAAGCGCTTGCGTTTGAACGCCGCCCGCCCTTGAGCGCGCGGGTCGAGCCGCTTGGTAAAGCGCCCGCCGGGACCGCCGTCGACGGTGATCCGGGAGATGTAAAGGTCGTCCGCGTTCATGTCGTGGTTGTTTCCGGCGTTCGCAACGGCGCTGCGCACCAGCTTCTCGATCGGCTCGGCGGCATAGACCTCGGCGAACTTCAAGAGTACCAGCGCCTCCCGGACGCTCTTGCCGCGAATGGCATCGGCGACGCGGCGCAGTTTACGCGGCGCCGTACGGACGAAGCGCAAGTGCGCGACGGCTTGCGGAGCCTGCGGGTTCACGTCTTCACCGTCGCCTTTTCGCCGCCGTGACCGCGAAAGTGCCGCGTCGGAGCAAACTCGCCGAGCTTGTGCCCGACCATGTTTTCGGTGATGTAGACCGGCACGTGGGTCTTGCCGTTGTGCACGCCGATCGTGTGCCCGACCATGGCCGGCAGCACGGTCGAAGCCCGGCTCCACGTTTTGATCACGCGCCGCTCGCGCGTCTCGTTGAGACGCTCGATCTTGGCGACCAAATGATCGGCCACGTACGGACCTTTTTTGAGCGATCGCGACATTTACTTGGAACCTCGGCGGCGGACGATCATCTTTGCGGTACGCTTGTTGCGGCGCGTCTTCTTACCCATCGTCATTTGACCCCACGGCGTGGTCGGCGGGCGTCCCGACGTCGAACGCGCTTCGCCGCCGCCGTGCGGATGGTCGACCGGGTTCATCGCGATGCCGCGCACCGCGGGACGCTTTCCGAGATGGCGCGAGCGGCCGGCCTTGCCGATCACTTGATTCTCGTGATCGATATTGCCGAGCTGCCCGATCGTAGCGCGGCACTCGATATGAATCCGCCGGACTTCGCCCGACGGCATTCGCACCTGCGAGTACTCGTCTTCTTTGGCCATGAGCTGCGCGGAAACGCCGGCCGAGCGCACGAGCTTGCCGCCCTGGCCGGGGCGCAGTTCGACGTTGTGAATGACGGTGCCGACCGGAATGTTACGAATCGGCAGTGCGTTACCGATCTTAATGTCGGCGTTGGGACCGGACTCCACCGTCTCGCCGACCGCAAGCCCGAGCGGCGCGAGAATATAACGTTTTTCGCCGTCGCGATAGTTCAGCAAAGCGATGCGGCAGGACCGATTCGGATCGTATTCGATGGTCGCGACCTTCGCCGGGATGCCGTCCTTGGAGCGCTTGAAGTCCACGATCCGGTAAAGCTTTCGCGTGCCGCCGCCGCGATGGCGCACGGTGATGTGGCCGTTGTTGTTGCGACCCGAATGCTTCTTACGAACTTCTACCAGCGAACGCTCGGGCGCGACGTTCGAAAGCTCGGAGAAATCGATCGTCGTGACGAAACGCTTGCCGGGCGAGGTCGGACGGTATTTCTTGATCGCCATGTTTATTGCTCGAAGTAGTTGACGCCGCCGAGCTCGATCTTTTGACCCGGCTTGATGGTTACGATGGCCTTCTTATAATCGCTCTGCCGCCCCGTAGTGCGCATGCGCCGCCGGGCGAAGGTCCGCGACTTTCCGCGAACGTTGACCGTGTTGACGTGCAGCACGTTGACCTTGAAGATCTCCTCGATCGCGTGCCGGATCTGCGTCTTCGTGGCCTGCGGGTGTACGACGAAGGTGTACTGCTGGACGAGCGCGTCGGCCATCGCCTTCTCCGTAATACGGGGTGCGACGATTACGTCACGGGCGTCCATCGCGATTCTCCTCTTCCGATTCCAGGGCTGCCGCCATCGCGTCGTACGCGGCGGCGGTAAAGATAATCCGTTCGAACCGGAGCACGTCCTTGACGTCCAGGGCGCCGGTGTCGGTGAGTGCGACGCGCGACAGGTTTGCGCTGACCCGCGCGATCTCGTGCGCGTGGGGCTCGTCCCGGCGGCAAACGATGAGCGTGGCGGGACCCGTACGTGCCGCCTTGGCACTGCCGAAGAGCACCTTCGCGAACGCGGCGGTTTTGGCGATACCGAACTCGCCCGGATCGAAGAGCGTGACGGCGTCGTTCCGAAAACGGTCGGCCAGCGCTGCCAGAAAGGCCAGCCGGCGTTCCTTTTTGTTGAGCGATTCTACGTAACTGCGCGGTTGCGGCCCAAAGACGACGCCGCCGTGCCGCCATTGCGGCGAACGGATCGAGCCTTGACGGGCGCGTCCGGTGCCCTTCTGACGCCAGGGCTTGCGTCCGCCGCCCGCAATCTCGTCGCGCTTGCGCGTCGAGGCCGTTCCGGCTCGCGGATTTGCGAATTCGCGATGGACCGCGCGGTAGATGACGCCGAGCTTCCCGCTAAAATCGCGCTCGAGCGCCGCGGGCGTCTCGCGACGGCCCACGACGTTGCCGCCGGCATCGATGACGTCGGGCATTATGCCTTCGCCTTTCGCGCTTTGACGCTCTCGCTCACGATGACCAACGAGTTCTTGGCACCGGGAACCGCGCCGCGGACCAGCAGAAGATTGCGTTCGTTATCGGCGCGCACGACTTCGAGATTCTGCAGCGTCGTTCGATCCACGCCGAAATGACCCGGGCGCCGGCTGCCCTTCGTCGTACGTCCCGCATTGGTGTCGCCGTTGGACGCGGGCTGGCGATGGATCATCGAGCCGTGGCTGGCGCCGCCGCCGCTAAAGTTGTGCCGCTTGATACCGCCGGCGAACCCGTGTCCTTTGGAGATGCCGACGACGTCGACCCGATCGCCGGGTTCGAAGCCGGCGACGGTCACGCTCTCGCCCGCCTGAGCCTCGCCGATTCCGGACCGAAATTCGCGCACGAAGCGCGCCGTCTCCACGCCCTGCTTCTTAAAGTGCCCGGCAAGCGCGCGAGTTAGGCGGCCGCGTTTGACCGGCTCAAAGGCCAGCGCAACGGCATCGTAGCCGTGCTTTTCCTTAGTACGGCGCTCCAGGACCGTGCACGGGCCGGCAGAAATCACCGTAACGGGCACGGAGCGCCCGTCGGCGGTAAAGACGCTGGTCATGCCAACTTTACGCCCGAGGATATTCTTCATAAATTTCTTTCGGCGTTGCGATAATACACGGGTCCAGGCGTATTGCTCGCTGAAACCGCAACCACGGAAGTTTACCAGGACGGCGCCTCAAAATCAAGGCATATTACGCCGCGTGAGATGTTGTAAAGCCACGATCGCTTGTGCGGCGGCGCTGCTGATGGGAGCTGCCGCGCGCCCGGCCGCCGTCCCTTCACCTCAAACGCTCCTCGACGCACTGCGCCGAGCGATGCTGGCACGCCCGGTAGCTTCCATCGTTTCGATCCACACCGTGGGCTCGGTCGAGCTGCTGGGTATTCGAGGCCGAGCGCAAGAGTGGGACGACGTACGCGGGACGCGTTACACGGTGGACCAAAACGCCGGTGCACTCAGCGGCGCGTCCGGCTGGGACGGCCGAACGGCCTGGAATCAAGATTACGCCGGACTCGTTACCATCGACGGCGGGGCCGCCGGCCGGCTCCAAGCGATCGACCAAGCGTACCTCGACAATCTACGCTACCTGCGTCCGGATGCGGGCGGCGCGACCGCAATCTATGCCGGCGAGCGCAGCGCCCAAGCGCGAACCTACGACGTGCTTGCCGTCACGCCGCCGAACGGAAGCGAACTCGATCTCTGGATCGATCCCGCGACGCATCTCATCGCCCGCATTACGTCGACGATTGGGATCGTCAGCACGACGACGCTGCTTTCGAACTACCGGCGCGTTGACGATCTGACCTATCCGTTTAGCACCAGCACCCAGAGCTCGACCGGAAACACTTTCTCCGAGCACGTAACGTCGCTGGAGCTAAACACCGACGTCGCCGAGCGGATGCGAGTTCCGGGCCAGAACGTCCACGATTTTTCGATCGCCGGCGGCTCGAGCACGACCGTACCGCTGCAGATCGTCAACAACCACGTTTACGTCAACGTGATGCTCGAGGGCCGCGGCCCGTACACGTTCGTATTGGACAGCGGCGGCGATTACATCGTAACGCCGGAAGTTGCCGCAGCGCTGCGCGCCACGAGCGCCGGCGGACTGCAGCTGGGCGGCGTCGGCAATGCGACGGAATCGGCGGCCTTCGCCCACATCGACGAGCTGCGCGCCGGCGCTGCGACGGTCCGCAATCTCTACAGCTTGGTCTTACCGATCGGCACCGGGTTCGGCGTCGCCGAAGGCATGCGCATCGACGGCATGATCGGCTATCAATTTTTAGCGCGCTTCCTGACGACGATCGACTATGCGAACGCCAAGCTCACGCTTTCGATGCCGGGCGCGGCGACCGTACCCGCCGGCGCGACGCCGATCGGGTTCTTCATCGACGGCTCCATCCCGCGCGTTTCCGTCACGGTCGACGGCGTTACGACTTCGGCCGAAGTCGACACCGGCAATCGCGGCGGCCTCGAGCTCTCATCCCATTTCCTCGCGGATCATAGCGCAATCGCGGCGCTGGCCAAGACGCCGCCAGCGGTTACCGGCTTCGGCGTCGGCGGCCCCGCGTACGCGCGTCTCGGCCGCGTGCCGTCGCTACAGATCGGACCCTATACCATCGCAAACGCGGTGACGATGTTCAGCACCCAGGCTCGCGGAGCGCTCGCCGACCCGTTCAACCCCGCCAACATCGGCGGCGCGATCTGGCGGCGCTTCGACCTGACCTTCGACTACGCGCACGACCGGTTGCTGCTGACGAAGAACGCGCAGTTCGACGCGCCCTTCGGGTACGATCGTTCGGGCCTCTTCGTCATCGACGCGGATGGGACGTATACCGTCATCTCGGTTCTCGCCGGAACGCCCGCGGCCGCCGCCGGCATCAAGAAAGGCGACGCGATCGTCGCCGTCGACGGCGCGCCCGCGTCGAGCGAGTCGCTCGCCGCGCTGCGAGCGCAACTCTCCGCGGCGCCTGGGACCGTGGTTCGCGTGCGCGTGCGCGAGGCCCAAGCCGGCACGCGCGACGTTACCCTGACGCTGTCGGACTACGTTTAAGAGAAGGCGTCGAAGCCCGTGATCTCCTTGCCCACGACGAGCGCGTGCATCTCGCTGGTTCCTTCGTAGGTTAGCACGGACTCCAGGTTGTTCATGTGCCGGATCACGGGATATTCGAGCGTGACGCCGTTGGCACCCAAAATCGTGCGTGCCTCACGGGCGATCGCCAGCGCCTCGCGCACGTTATTGAGCTTGGCAAGGCTCACTTGAGCCGGATGCAACGCCTTGCGGTCCTTGGCGCGGCCGAGGTGGAGTGCGAGGAGCGTGCCTTTGTTGAGCTCGACGAGCATGTTGACGAGCTTCTCCTGCGTCAGCTGATACTTTGCGATTGGGCTGCCGAACTGCACGCGAGACTTAGCGTATTCGAGCGCCGATTCGTAGCAGCTTCGTGCGGCGCCCATCGCTCCCCAGACGATTCCGTAACGCGCTTCGTTGAGGCATGCGAGCGGAGCGCCGAGACCGCGTCCGGCGGGTAAAAGCGCGTCGGCCGGAAGGCGGCAATCCGAGAGCACCAGCTCGCTGGTGATCGAGGCGCGCAGCGAGAGCTTGCGGTGGATGTCGGTAGCGCGCAGCCCTTTGCTCGCACGAGGCACGATGAAGCCGCGAATGCCGTCGTCGGTCTGCGCCCACACGACGGCGACGTCCGCAATGGATCCGTTGGTGATCCACATCTTCGTTCCGTCGAGGATCCAGTCGCTGCCGTCCCGGCGCGCGTAGGTACGCATCCCCGCCGGATTGCTGCCGAAATCCGGTTCGGTCAAGCCGAAGCATCCGATGATTTGCCCCTGCGCCATCGGCGGGAGCCAGGCGCGCTTCTGCGCTTCGTCGCCCCAGCGATGGATCGCGTACATTGCCAGCGAGCCCTGCACCGATGCGAAGCTGCGAATGCCGGAGTCGCCGGCTTCGAGTTCGAGACAGGCGATGCCGTAGGCGACCGCGCTCGCGCCGGGACAGCCGTAGCCTTCGAGATGCATGCCGAGCAGACCGAGGCGCCCAAGCTCGGCGCCGAGCTCCCGCGGAAGGCGCCCTTCTTCAAACCATTGCGCGACGTTGGGTAGGATTCGGTCGCGCACGTAGGCGCGCACCGTGTCGCGAATCAGACGTTCTTCGTCGGAGAACCGGCCGCAGACGTTGATGAAGTCGACGGAATCAGGCATAGCGTTGACACGCAGCGCTCAGCGCTTTAGGACGCGCGCGAGTTTATCGAAGAGCGCTTCGGTCGAGCGCTCGAACTGATCCTCGAACCGGCGCCACAGTAGCCGGCCGTCCGTTTCGGAGAGCTTTGCCTCCACGCGATATTCCAGCAGCGTTTCCTTTCCCTCGCTCGAGAGAAAAAAGCCGTGCGTGCCGTCAAAGCCTTCGTTATTGAAACGCCAGACGATGCGCTCTTCGGGGACCGCCTCTTGCAGCGTCGCATGGATGCCCAAGTGCCACTCTTCGGTACGCCCGGGCGTCAGCGGTCCGGGGGAACGCATGAACGGTTGCGACGCGAACGGCCAAATCTGGTCGCCGGACGTCCCCATCTCTTCGAGAAGGTGATAGATCCGGCGCTTCGTTCCGTGAAAAGTCCTCGACCGCACTTCGTGAAGCTCGATGGGCATGGGCCGGTCGTTCGCTTAGCGAAGCGCCGCGACCCCTACGGTACCCGACAGGACGATCAAGAGAGGCGCTGAGAGTTTCGTGCGCAGCATCAGCACGACGACCGCTGCGGTTACGCCGTAAGCGAGAAGGCCGGAGGGCGCACCGCGCCCGATCGTAATGACGCTGGACCAGACGAGCCCGACGATTGCGGGCGCCAACCCGCGCGCCAGAATCGCCCGCCAGGGCGACGTGCGGAATCGCTCCCAGAGCGCGTCGAAGGCAACCATGATCGCACTGGAGGGCACGAACATGGCCAGCGTCGCCACCGCCGCGCCGACGAGCGGGCGCGACGGGGTCGCGGCGTATCCGACGAGCGCCGCGAATATAGTCGTGGGTCCCGGAACCAGCTTGCCGATCGTGTAGAACTGCGTGAACTGCTCCGAGCTCACCCAGTGATAACGCAAAACCGCGTCGGAGTGCATTTGCGGAATGATCCCTTTGCCGCCGCCGAATCCCAGAACCGAGAGCTGCGAAAAGGTCCACAGCAAGTTCAGAATCGTCTGCGCCGTGCCGTTCACGGCGCCTCGGATGCCGGCTTGGGCCGCCGCGAGCGCAGGTATTCGTGAACGATGCCGATGCCGCCGAAGGTCACGAGCACGAGCAGAAGCGGCATGTGCAGCAGCGAGACCGCAACGCCGGTGACCGCGAGCAACGCGATCCGCGTCCAATCGCCGCGCTCGTCCCAGGTAAGCTCCAGCGCGTTTCCGACCGTCAAACCAAGCGCTCCGGCCGCGCAGCCGCGCAGCGCTCCGTGCACGAACGGGTTCGCCGCGAACTTGAAGTACAGCGCACCGGCCAGCAGTACGATCAGAAACGGCGGCAGGCTCGCGCCGGCGAACGCGGCAAGCGCGCCGGGAATCCCACGGACGCGCTGCCCGCAATAGATCGCTAAGTTCAGGATATTCGGACCCGGAAGCACTTGTGCGATCTCGAGTCCGTCCATGAAGCGTTCTCGATCCATCCACTCGCGGGCCAAGACCTGTTGACGAATGCTCGCCTTCTGGCCCCCGCCGAACGCCGTCGAAGAAATCTTCGCGAAGGTCAGCGCGATGGACGCGAGAGACGGCTTTGCGGCCTCAGCCGACATCCGGTAACGGACCGTCGACGACCGGCGACGTGTGCTTCCCGGCAAGGATGTGAATGTGAACGTGCTCGGTGTGCTGATAGGGCGGAAGCACGCCCATTCGAATCATGAATCCGGTTTGGTAGAGACCGAGCTTGAGCGCGACCTTTTGGATTCCGGCAATCAATCGGTGCCATAGATGCGCGTCGCCGAGTCCCAAGTCCAAGATCGTGGGAACCCATTTCTTTGGAATGATGACGACGTGGATCTCCCACCACTCCTCTTTGCTTTGATCGACGTTGTGGCGAAAGGCGAAGACGTCGTCGTCTTGATAGACGACTTCGTCGGCCCGGGCCCGCGTGCCGTCGAGGCGGCCCCGAAAGGTATGCTCCGGGTCGGGCTTCTCCCACGTGCGTTGCTCCGGACTCGAAATCATTTCGGAGATCCACTCTGCCATACGCTCGTTTTTCCGTTGCGGCAGGGAGGCGTCCTGTTGCATTCGGTGAAGCGACTGCGGCATGAGCGGCGACCGAAAAAAGAGCGTGATTACACCCGCCGACGTCTTGGGGGCGCAACCGAACTGGCCCAAGGAGCCCAAGTCCTGGGAGAAGCTCGTCGGCGACAACGAAATCGTCTACGAGGACCATCACGTCGTCGTCTTCCACGATCCGGTTGACGAAGAGCACGAATCGGCGCGCGTTGCGGGCGAGATACGGCTGACGATGCTCTCGAAAAAAGAGGGCGTCGACACGCTCATGGACCTGGGCGTCGCCGACGAGACGCTCAACGCGGCGCTGCTGCACGGCATCCAGCAGGCCGCGCTGCGCCTCGGACTGGAGAAGAAAGGGTTCGAGGTACGCGCGCACATCTATCCGCCGCTCCAGCACCGGCCGGAGGTGGCGTTCAAGATTCGCGCAGGGAAGCCGCCGAAGAAAAGCTCGGCGTAGCCGCGTTAGTCCGGCTTCTTCGAGAACGGCAGCTTCGACGAAAGGACCGATTCCTTTTCGGCCAGCTTCGCGAGCGCCTGGATCACGACGATCGCTAGGATGGTGACGAGCACCGCATAGACGAGCTCCGCAATGACGCCGTTGCCGGGCTTTAAGAAGAGCGCGATAACGTCGCTGATGAACTTGTTCCAAGCCCCGGCCGCGATCAGACCGAAAGCAACCGTCGCAAGACCGATCATGGTGCCGAGGTAGGTCGGTTTAATTTCCATTCCAGAGCTCCTTCGACGCGTGAGAAACGAACGAGACCCAAAGCGGCTGCTTCGGGTCTCGCGGGATTTCTTCTTGCCGAGCGCTAGGCTTTGAGCTCGATGTCCACGCCAGCGGGAAGGTCGAGGTGCATCAGCGCGTCCATCGTACGCGGCGAAGCCTGGAGAATGTCGATCAGTCGTTTGTGCGTCCGCATCTCGAAGTGCTCGCGCGACTTCTTGTCGTTATTCGTCGAGCGCTGAACGCAGAAACGGTTGATCTCGGTGGGAAGCGGGACCGGTCCGCTGACGAAGGCGCCGGTGCGCTTCGCGGTTTCAACGATGCGCTCCGCGGATTGGTCGAGGACTTTATGATCGTACGCCTTGAGGCGTATCCGGATAATCTGCTTCGCCATGCCGTTCGCTTCCTAAAAGTCTATTCGGCGACGTTCGTTACGACGCCGGCGCCGACCGTGCGGCCACCCTCGCGGATCGCGAACCGAAGGCCTTCTTCGCAGGCAATCGGCGTGATCAGTTCGACGTCCATTTGGACGTTGTCGCCGGGCATGACCATCTCGACGCCTTCGGGCAGCTTGATCGTGCCCGTTACGTCGGTCGTGCGAAAGTAGAACTGCGGCCGGTAGTTCGCAAAGAAGGGTGTATGGCGTCCTCCCTCTTCCTTAGATAGGACGTAAACCTCCGCTTTGAACTTCTTATGCGGCTTGACCGACCCCGGCTTGGCCAGAACTTGACCGCGCTCGATTTCGTTCCGATCGATGCCGCGCAGCAGCACGCCGATATTGTCGCCCGCGATTCCCGCGTCGAGCAGCTTACGAAACATCTCGATACCGGTAACGACCGTCTTTTTGGTCTCGTCCTTGAGGCCGACGATCTCGACCTCTTCGCCGACCTTCACTTGGCCGCGTTCGACGCGGCCGGTGCCCACCGTGCCGCGACCGGTGATCGTAAAGACGTCTTCGACCGGCATGAGAAACGGCTTGTCCACCTGGCGCTGCGGTTCGGGAATATAGTCGTCGACGGTGTCCATCAGCTTGAAGATCGGATCCGCGTCGGGGTCGCCTCGCTTGCCGCTCGAGTTGAGTGCCTTGAGCGCCGAGCCACGAATGATCGGCGTATCGTCGCCGGGGAACTCGTACTGGCTGAGCAGCTCGCGGATTTCCATCTCGACAAGCTCGAGGAGCTCCTCGTCGTCGACCATGTCAACCTTGTTCAGGAAGACGATGATCCGAGGAACGCCGACCTGGCGCATGAGCAGAATGTGCTCGCGCGTTTGCGGCATCGGTCCATCGGAGGCGGCAACGACCAAAATCGCGCCGTCCATCTGGGCGGCGCCCGTGATCATGTTCTTGATATAGTCCGCGTGGCCGGGACAATCGACGTGGGCGTAGTGGCGCTTCGGCGTCTCGTACTCTTGGTGCGAGATGGCAATCGTAATGCCGCGCTCCTTCTCTTCCGGAGCGTTGTCGATTTGGTCGACGCCGACTTTTTGAGCCAACCCCTCGGTTGCCAGGCAGTGCATGATCGCCGCGGTCAACGTGGTCTTACCGTGGTCGACGTGACCGGTCGTTCCGATATTGACGTGCGGCTTCTTGCGCTCGAACTTTTGCTTTGCCATTAAACTCCCTCAGTGGACTTTCACTAACACGGAGCCAGGCGTTTTGCCCGACTCTGCCGCCTTGACGCGGTAAACGCCCTCCGGTGAGGGCGCACGACCACGGAATAGTATCAGGCCCGAGGAGAGCCTGTCAACGACGCGCCGACAGTGTACCCTCCGGCGGGCGCGGCTGTCTTAGGGCGAGCCGATGAGCATCGCGGCGGCTCCGCGGATCCCCTTGGTTATTCGATACAAAAACTTTGCGCCGCCTGGGCCGTACACCGAGACGGACGAGCTCCTCGCATTCGCAACGTAGAGCTTCTGAGCCGGGTCGAGCGCGAGCGCAACCGGCCCGTCGACGTGGTTGGTTATTCTGCGCGCCGGGCGAACGCTGCCGGATGCGTAGACGGAGATCCAGCCCGGGGTCGAACTGCCCGACGGCGACGGCTCATTGGCAACGTACAGCTCGGTGCCGGCGTCGATCGCGAGCGCCTGCGGACCGCTGATTCCGTCGCGAACGTGCAGCAACGGTGTCGAACCGCCCTGGGCGTAGACCGTTACGGAGTCCGGGTGCGGCGGCGAGGAGTAGATGCAACTGTAACAGTTTGCCGCGAAAAGATCGCCCGACGGCGCGAGCGCCAACGTGTCGAGGAAGTGGATCCCCTTCTTCACCGCCCGCTCGAACTTCAAGTGGCCGGCAACGTACGTCGGCGCGAAGATACCGACTCGGCTGCCCGCTCCCGCGTAAAGGTTGCTGAAGGCGTCGAACTCGAGAGCTTCGATGCCCCACTGAGGGCGCAGCCGATCGGCGGCGCGGTCTCCTCCCGGCGGATATACCCATACCCCGACGTCGGACGCTACATACAGATATCCGTCCGCATCGGTAACCATCGCCGACGCGAGCAAGGGCGGATTCTTGATTGTCCGTTTCAGCCTGAGATCGAACGCGTTGAAGACCTGAATTTCACCAGCGAGGCTCCCATAGATTTCGCGAACGAAAAGGTTGCCGAAACGGTCCAACGCCAAAGCTGTAACCTGGTGGGCCGGCTTGGCGGTCCGCAGCGGCTTGGAACTCCCAACTGCGTACTCCGAGAGTGCCTCGCCGGCAACGTAAAGATATGGACCCTTGGCGGCGCTTCGAGCCGCGTTCGGCGCGGCGTCGGTATGCAGCTCTGCAGGCGGCAGGGGTGGCGGAGAACAAGCCGTCCCGGCTAGCAGCGAGGTCAGAACCGCTCCAAAAAGGCGCTGGCGATACCTCATCTCCGAAACCTCCGATATGGCCAGTATACCAGTATATCGGAAGGGCGCTGCTCGCCCTTCGCCCTTCGCCCTTCGTCCTTCGACGAAGCTTGCCCTGAGCGGAGCCGAAGGGCTCAGGATGACAATGCTCAGGATGACAAGGTGCGTCGACCTTCGACGAAGCTTGCCCTGAGCGGAGCCGAAGGGCTCAGGATGACAAGGTGCGTCGACTACGCTCAGGATGACAAGTGCCGTTCGTCCTCGCCCTTGGTCCTTCGTCCTTCGTCCTTCGACTACGCTCAGGATGACACAACTCAGGATGACACGCCCAGGATGACGCCCAGGATGACACGGACGGAGAGCGCTAGGCGGGCTGGAGCTTCTTCCCGGCGGCTTTGGCGACGATCTCTTCCTCGACGCTCTTGGGCGCCTTTTCGTAGTGCGAGAACTCCATCGTGTAGGTCGCCCGGCCTTGCGTCGCCGAGCGCATATCGGTCGCGTAGCCG